>Ga0209614_1000806_pt1 | contig 26272 bp, 20 predicted proteins | sample BlaSprsedimmetaG_FD_185484 | JGI IMG/M metagenome (GOLD analysis project Ga0209614, IMG submission 185484) | Hot spring sediment bacterial and archeal communities from California, USA to study Microbial Dark Matter (Phase II) - Blank Spring... ... | reverse complement strand
CCTCTATTTTGGGCTGATGTTTTGTGGTGATTATTGATGCCCATTATAGAGGTTTTCCTGCATTAAGTAAATGTTATTATTGATATTTTATCCAATCTTTGCAACACCTTTTAAAGCTCAAAGACGCGCGGCCGCGCGAAAACGAGACTAACACTTATGAAAATCCTTCACACCTCCGACTGGCACATCGGCCGCACCCTTTACGGCAGAAAACGCTACGAGGAATTCGAGGCCTTTCTGACCTGGCTGGCGGAAACGATTCAGGAAAATGCAATCGATGCGCTGCTGGTGGCGGGTGATGTCTTTGACACCAGCGCGCCGAGCCATCGCGCCCAGGAGCTCTATTACCGTTTCCTGTGTCGGGTGGCCGCCTCATCCTGTCGGCATATCGTCGTCGTCGCGGGCAACCACGATTCACCGTCCTTTCTCAATGCCCCCAGGGAACTGCTTAAGGTCCTTGATGTCCACGTGGTTGGAAGTGCGTCCGAAGACCCGGAAGACGAAGTGCTGGTGCTCCGCAATAAGCAGGACGCGCCGGAATTGATTGTCTGCGCCGTGCCCTATCTCCGCGACCGGGATCTCCGCGTGGCGGAAGCCGGTGAGAGCGTTGAGGACAAGGAGCACAAACTGATTGACGGCATCCGCACTCATTACACCGCCGTCGCCGCCCTGGCCGAACAGAAGCATAAGGAACTTGGGGCTGAAATTCCCATCGTCGCCATGGGACATCTGTTCACCGCCGGCGGACAAACCGTCGACGGCGACGGCGTGCGCGAACTCTATGTCGGCTCCCTGGCTCACGTGACGGCCGGGATTTTCCCTGCGAGTTTTGATTACCTGGCGCTGGGGCACCTTCACGTCCCGCAAAAGGTGAACGGCTCCGAAACCATACGGTACAGCGGTTCTCCGCTGCCCATGGGATTCGGCGAGGCAAAACAGCGGAAAAGTGTGGTGATGGTTGCTTTTGGCTTGGCGATCGATGATCGACAAATTAACGAAACCGGCGCGGTCCCCGGCGCGAGCAAAAATCCTTCAGCAAAAATCGAACTTATCCCTGTCCCGGTGTTTCAGAAGCTCGAACGCGTCAAGGGAGACTGGGACAACATCCGGGGCCGCATCCTCGAATTGTCGGCAGCGGACGACCCCAACCGTTCAGGGGCCTGGCTCGAAGTCATTTACGACGGCATTGCGGTCATCGGCGACCTGCGTGAGCGCCTGGAAGCCGCGATTTCCGGCGCCCGAATGGAAATCCTGCGGATCAAGAACAACCGCATCATCGACCGCTGCCTAAGCCCAATCCATGCCGAGGAAACCCTCGACGATCTGAACGTCAACGACGTCTTCGAACGCTGCCTCGCCGTTCATGAGGTGCCGGAAGAGCAGCGGCCGGAACTGCTGCTGGCCTACCAGGAAACGGTCTCGTCTCTCTTTGAAGACGACGTGCAGGCGGAATAGAAAGGCTGCCCCTTGAAAATATTACAGATACGTTTCAGAAATCTGAACTCTCTGGAAGGCAGTTGGGAGATCGACCTGACGCACCCGGCTTTTACCTCCGACGGCATCTTCGCCATCACCGGTCCCACCGGCGCGGGAAAAACCACCATCCTCGATGCCATTTGCCTCGCCCTTTACGGGCGCACGCCGCGCCTGAACAAGGTCACCAAGAGCGGCAACGAAATCATGTCCCGCCAGACCGGCGAATGCTTTGCCGAGGTGACCTTCGCAACCCAGTCTGGGCGTTACCGCTGTCACTGGAGCCAACACCGGGCCCGCAAGAAGCCGGAGGGCGAACTCCAGGCCCCGAAACACGAAATCGCCGATGCCGATTCCGGCGAGATCTTCGAATCCAAGATCAAAGGGGTCGCCGACCAGATCGAGTCGGCGACCGGCATGGACTTTGACCGCTTTACTCGCTCCATGTTGCTGGCCCAGGGCGGTTTCGCCGCGTTCCTGCAGGCGGTCCCGGATGAGCGGGCTCCGATCCTGGAACAGATCACGGGCACCGAGATCTACAGCCGAATATCCATCCGTGTCCATGAGCGCCGGCGGGAAGAGAGGGAAAAGCTGAACCTGCTTCAGGCGGAAACGGCCGGCATCGTGATTCTTGAGCCGGAACAGGAGCAAGAAACCCGGCAGGCCCTTGCGGCAAAACAGAAGGAAGAGACGGATCTTGCCGCCAAAGCCGCCGATACCGGAAAGGCCATGGCCTGGCTCACCACCATCGATGGGCTGAAGCAGGAACTCGTCAACCTGGCCGATGAAGCAAATAGGTTGCAAAGCGATATCGAGGCGTTCAAACCGGATCGTGAAAAGCTGGGCCGGGCTTTAAGTGCCGCCGAACTTTCCGGCGCCTACGCGACCCTCGCCGCCACCCGCAAACAGCAGGCGGATGACAGAGCCGCCTTGAAAGCCGAGATCGATACTCTTCCTGGTTTGGAATCCTCCGCCAAGGCACAGGCCGAGGCCCTGCAAGCGGCAGAGCAACAAACCGCTCGGGCCAAAGCAGAGCTGCAAGCGGCCGCGCCGACCTTGCAGAAGGTGCGCTCCCTGGATCAGAAACTGGCCGCTCAGAAAAAAGTGCTTTCGGAAGCTGATGAGGTCTGTAAAAAGGATGCGGCCAAGATTGATGCCGACCAAAATGCCCGGTTCAAGGTGCAGGACAAAAGCTCCAAGACCCATGCGGCGCTGGAGCTTGTGGACGGCTACCTCAAGGAGCAGGCCCGCGACGAATGGCTGATCGGCGGTCTGGCGGGGGTGGAAGAGCAGCTCGGCGGCCTGCTCTCTGCACAAAAAGAAATCGGGCAAAAAGAGACTGCTCAGGAAACGGCCACGACGGCTCTGGATCAGGCGACAAAATCACTCGATAAGCGTCAGAAACAATCCGGCCTGCGGAAGCAGGAGCTGGAGAAGACCTCGAAACAGCTTCAGCAGGACAAGGAGGCTTTAAGCCTGCTGCTGGGAGACCGCTGTTTACGGGAATACCGCAGCGAGAAGGAAACCCGGCTGCGGGAGATGGCATACCTTGCGAGAATCGCGGAGCTTGAAGAGCACCGGGCAAAGCTGGAAGACGGCAAGCCCTGTCCACTCTGCGGCGCAACCGAGCACCCGTTTGCGCAAGGGAATGTCCCTGTTCTCGATGAAACCGAAAGGAAGATCGACGCCCTGACTAGGCTGATCAGTAAAGCCGAGGAGCAGGAAGCCGCCATCAGGAAACTAGAAGAAGCTGAAAGCCTGGCCCGAAAAAACCTGACGGAGGCTGAAAAGCTGGAGGCAGCCGTGGCGAATGACAGGAAGGCGGCCGAGAAAGCTCTGGCCGAGGTAAAGGACGGCGTGGTGAAACTGCGGGCTGATTTTACCGCACGCCGGCAGGCCGTTGCCGCCAGACTTCTGCCGCTTGGCATTACGGAAATTCCCGAGACGAATATTGCATCACTGCTCGAAACCCTTAAGTCGCGGCAGAAAGCGTGGCAGACCCAGGTCAAGAAGAAGGCGGACATTGAGAAACAGATTGCCGCTATCGACAGCGAGGTGAAGCGGCTTTCCGCGGTGATCGAAACCCAAAACACCGCCCTGACCGAAAAGCAGGAACGCCTTAAGACCCTGAAAATGGAGCTCGCCACCGCAAGGGATGAGCGTAAAGCCCTGTACGGCGACAAGCATCCCGACGCTGAGGAGCGCCGTTTGAACCAGGCGGTATCAAGCACCGAAGCCGCCGAAAAGCAGGCCCGAGAACGACATAATGGGCTTCAGCAAAAATGGAATACCGCGAAGGCCCAGGTCGAATCTCTGAAAAAACGCATCGCGGGGCGGGAGCCTGGACTAATGCGGTTGGAAACTGAATTTTCCGCCAGGCTTGCACCCGTGGGCTTTGCAAATGAAGAACAGTTTTTGGCGGCCATCCTGCCCTCTGAACAAAAGACTGAGCTGGCGGCCATGGCCAAAAAACTGGATGAGCGTCAAACAGATCTAAAAGCCAGGCAGAAGGATCGGGAAACGCGCCTGGCCACGGAAATGGCCCGCAAGATCACCGACAAGTCGCGGGAAGAGCTTGAGCCCCAACTCAAGGAACACGAGGAAGCCCTGAAAGAGCTGCGGGACATCATTGCCGGTCTCAAACACAAGCTGAGTGAAAATGCCGCTGCAAAGGAGCGGATCAAGGAAAAGCAGGCAGCTATCGAGGCCCAGAAAAAAGAGTGCCGCAGGTGGGAAAACCTGCACGAATTGATCGGCTCCGCCGACGGCAGGAAATACCGCAATTTTATCCAGGGGCTGACCTTCGAAATCATGATCGGTCACGCCAATCGGCAACTGCGCAAGATGAGCGACCGCTACCTGCTGCTCCGTGATGAGACTTTGCCGCTGGAACTAAACGTGGTCGACAACTACCAGGCGGGAGAGATTCGCTCCACGAAGAATCTTTCCGGCGGCGAGAGCTTTATCGTCAGCCTGTCCCTGGCACTGGGTTTGTCCCAGATGGCCAGCAAGAACGTCCGGGTGGATTCGCTCTTCCTGGATGAAGGCTTCGGTACCCTGGACGAGGAAGCCCTCGACACCGCGTTGGAAACCCTAGCGGGCCTGCAGCAGGACGGCAAGCTGATCGGCGTTATTTCACACGTCCCGGCCCTGAAGGAGCGGATCGGCGCCCAGATTCAGGTCATACCGCAAACCGGCGGCCGGAGCCGCATTTCCGGGCCGGGCTGCGGCAAAAGACCCGCCGCGACGTAGCCGGAGCGATTCCCGGTTTTCACGTCTCATACCAAGCTGAAATCAGCGGCGCGTAATCGTTACAAAATAAAAATGATGACTTTTTTGCCGTCTGCGGCTAGACTGATAGAACTTGAAACTTCAGCCGCCAAGACATTTATCGCAACAATCAGGTAGCGTGACCCCATGAACCCTTACGTGAAATTCAAGCCTCAGGAACGCAAAGTCGCCTATTTTTCCATGGAGGTGGGCTTGCGGCCGGAAATTCCGACCTACTCGGGCGGCCTCGGCATTCTGGCCGGCGACACCCTCAAGTCATTCGCCGATCTGACGGTGCCGGCCGTGGGCGTCACCCTGCTCTACACCAAAGGCTATTTCCATCAGGAAACCGATCCGGAGGGCAATCAGATCGAGATTCCGGTAAACTGGCGGCCGGCCGATTATCTGACCTTGCTGCGGGACAAGGTGACCGGATGGTCGATCGGCCCCCGTCATATTCAGGAACAAATGGCAACCAGGACCGTTGATCTGGTCGACGCCGAGGATCTGTATAATAAACTCGAGCAGCAGATCATTCCCTGTTTTTATCAAAACCGCCCCCAGTGGATGGCCATGATGGCTTATAACATCGCCCTGAACGGCTCGTTTTTCAACACGCATCGCATGGTCTCTCAATATGTGCTGGAAGCCTATTTCCAATAACCCTTCTCCCCGGGTTTTCAGCGCCAACTAATTTATAACTGTATGGCTATCTTAGAGGTCGCATGGACGAACATCAGGATCAAGAAACCGAAAGACCACTGAAACAACCCCCGCTGGCGACGATCAAGCCGCCGGATCTGGCCGCCGAGCTCGAATCTCATCGCGGAGAAAAACACGTCATCGTTCTGCAGGAGTTTCCGGACCCGGACGCCATCGCTTCCGGCTTTGCCCACCAGACCATTTGCCGCGCCTTTGATATTCAGACCATCCTGCTGTATTGCGGGCGCGTCAGTCATCAGCAGAATATCGCCCTGGTCAAGCTGCTGGGGATCGAACTGGTTCAATATGACAATTCCCTGGATCTGAGTCCATTCAATGGCGCGGTGTTTCTCGACAACCAGGGCACCACCGCCGGCCCCCTGCCCATGGCCCTGAAGGAAAACAAGATTCCGGCCCTGATGGTCATTGATCACCATGAGCCCCAGGATGGCGTAGAACCGGTGTTCAGGGATATCCGCCCGAAAATGGGAGCTACCGCTTCAATTTACGCCCAATACCTAAAAAATGGTATTATAGAAATGAAAACCACCGACAAGAGCCATATCATGATGGCTACCGCACTGACCCACGGCATCATCACCGATACCAACGGTTTTGTTCATGCCGGCGAAGAAGATTTTCAGGCCGCCGAATTTCTCTCGCGTTTCCGGGATGCGGATATGCTCGCGCAGATCATGAATCAATCCCGCTCCAAACAAACCATGAAGGTTATTCATAAGGCCCTCGGCAGCCGTAAGGTCGTCGAGAGTTTTTCCCTGTCCGGGGTCGGTTACCTGCGGGCCGATGACCGTGACGCCATTCCCCAGGCGGCCGATTTTCTGCTCACCGAAGAAAATGTTCACACGGCCATTGTCTACGGCATCGTCAGCGGGGAAAACTGGGAAGAAGCGGTAGTCGGATCGATGCGCACCAAGCGCATCACCGTCGATCCCGACCAGTTCATCAAAGAGGCCTTCGGCAAGGATGCCAGGGGGCAGTATTTCGGCGGCGGGAAAATGTCGGCCGGAGGTTTTCACATTCCCATCGGCTTTCTTTCCGGTGGCGAAGGTTCCGACTATCGTGAGCGCAAATGGGATCTTTTCGACAAACAGATCCTACAGAAAATTTTTCTGAAGATCGGGGCCAAAACTAATAAAGTGGCAGAGGAAGAATGAGGCTTGGCCCCGCCAGAGCGCCCTTGATTTATCCGGCGTCCGGGCTTTCGGGAGCACAAAGGCTCGACGAAAAACGGCGTGATGATGGAGTTTTAACCTAAACGAGAGACATTTTAATGCCAGCCAGCAAAGCCACGCTCAAAGTTCTGATTCTCGATGCGGCCAGCGGCTTTTACCGTTGGCAACGTTTTGCGGTCGGCGATTTTTTCGGACCGGTGGATCTCGGAATTCATCTGGCTTTCAAGCATAATGCCCTGACCATCGGCGCCGGACTGCTGGCAGGTTCGGTTTTTCCCGGCACCAACCGGTTGATCTTTGCCGGCATTTCCCCTTGTTGGCATGGTTTCTATATCTCGTCCATGGGGGGCGGCCATGGTTTTCGACAATCTGGGCATCAACCTGCTCAGCCTTATCGGCAAAGCGGCGCGACCCTCACTATTATACCTGAACCGCAATCACGGCGAGGAGATCGAAGTCGAACTGGTCGAGGTCATGCCCGAACGAATCTGGGAAAGCGGCCGCCAAGGGGTCTATGCCGTGATGGATCGGGCCGTTGAGCTGTTTTCTTCAAGATACACCAACGACCCGCGCGTGCTGGCCGTCGGTCCCGCAGCTCACTGTAGCGACTTCGGAGCCATCGCTTCCGCACCTTTGAAAAAAGGCCGGGTAAGCTCTGCCGATACCTGGGCCGGCCGGGGCGGTTTTGGCAGTAAACTGCTGCAGGAGCACGGCCTCATCGGGATCATCTACGGCGGCACCCATATCGATGAGGATTTTCGCGACCGTTCCGTGGCCGATGAATGGTTTCAGGAAAAATTCAATCAACGCATGGCGGCCAAAGACTTAGAGGTCACCACCAAATACCGTTACGATCCGAAATTCAAGACCGGGGGAACCTTCGGCATTAACTACGCCGCCATGGATGACGAACTTCTGGCCTTTAACTACCGCAGCATTTACTGGAGCCAGAAAACGCGTCGAGAGCTGCACGAACGCTTGATTCTCAATCATTATCTCAAACAGTTTAATGAAGAAACCATTCAGGGCAAACAGCAGAGCACTTGTGGTGAACCCTGCGCGGCGATCTGTAAAAAATTAAATGGCCCCTACAAAAAAGACTACGAACCCTACCAGGCCATGGGTCCTCTGTGCGGCATCTTCGATCAGCGCGCCGCCGAACAGCTAAACCACCGGGTCGACCAGCTCGGTTTCGATGCCATCTCCGCCGGCGGCACCCTCGCCTTCCTCATGGACTGCCTCGACGAGGGACTACTGAGCCCGGCGGAACTCGGAGTGAACCGCTTACCGCGCTGGAATCCGACTGATTTCGCGGTGGTTGAAGATTCCCGCCACAACGCCGAACTGGGCCTGGCCCTGCTGGAGCAGATGACCCGCCGCGACGGAAAAATCAACTTGAGTTTCGGGGTCAGAAAATTTGTCCGTAATCTCGCCCGAGTAAAAGGCACGGCAATACGGGATCGTTTTGTCTGTAATGCCTTCGCCCGCCAGGGCTGGATGGTACCCAACCAATACTGGACCCCAGGCGTGCTGGCTCCGATGGCGATCACGGGCAAATACTATATGTGCTACGGCCGCGATTTTCTTCCCCCGCGCGGACTCGGGCGGGAAAATGCCCGGCGTATGATCAAGGAGCTGATGCTCGACAATCTCGGGATCTGCCGTTTTCACCGAGCTTGGGCGGAAACCATGATTCCAGAAATCATGGAAAAACTTTTCTCCCAAAAAGACGCTTTTCTTCGTTCTCTGAGCCTGACTGCAAGCCGGATCACCAGCCGTAACGCCTCGGTCTTCTGGGAATCGGAACGCAATCTCGACATCATCTTCACCTTTCTGAAAAACAAACAGGAAGACAACTACGTCAGGCATCCGGAGCTCGAATACTGGCTGGACTTTTTCAACCGGGATAAACACGCCGCCGCCTATGAGTTCTGGTACGAGATGCACAAAGGCATTCATGAAATGCTGCGCGAGTTTCCGGTGTGAAGGGTTAACCACTAGGAAACAGCAATTTCGACAAGCAGATGTCCCCAAGGGCTGTTCGCGCGGACGCCTCCAGCGCGGTTAACTGAGCTTCGCCAAAGCCGTCAGTCGACGGCAGTCGAAAAATTTTTGATCAGGGCCAGAAAATCGGTATAAGTCTTCGTCCGCAGAAGCTGTTCGGCCAGGTTTTCCCGCCGGGCCAGCCGGGCGATATCCGCGCTCAGTTCAAGATGGACCACCGGGTCGTCATCCGGAGTGAGCAGCAGGAAAATGATATGGGCTGGGTTGCCGTCGGGAGCGTCGAAATCGATACCTGAATCGGAAATCCCAGCCACGACCAGGGGCTCCCGCAAGCCTGCGATGCGAGCATGAGGCAAGGCCACGCCATTGCCGATTCCGGTGCTCAGGGTTTGTTCGCGTTCCCAGACTGCAGCGGTCATGGCCTCGGCATCACGGCCGAGATTCTCCGCCGCCAGGGTCGCCAGTTCCGTAATCGTCTGGCACCTGAAATCGCCTTTAAGTTCGCGGATGAAATTTTTCGCCGCCAGGACGTTCTGCAATCGCCGACTGGTTTTCGGACACAGAATCAGGCGCATGCCGGTACCGCTGATCATCGAAGTGAGCATGGCCATGACCACCAGGGCCACGAACAGGCGATCATCGATCAGTCCCGCCCGCAAAGCCAGCAACCCCAGAATAATCCCCATGGCGCCCTGTGAATTCATGGCGAAGGCCACAGCCCATGATTCCCGGACCATCATACCGCCCCGGCGGGCGCCGGCATAGCCGCCGCCGAGTTTGCAGGCGCAAGCGATGACGAGAATGGTCAGCACCAGCCGCGGATCAAAATGGGCCAGGAAATTAACCTTCAGGCCGATACTGGCAAAAAACAAGGGCGCGAAGATAAAGGACACGAAATAGTCGATCGTAACCCGGGTGCGCTCGCGCAGATGAGAGGAATCGCCGATTGCGACCCCGACGAGAAAGGCTCCGAAAATCGCGTGAATGCCGATCCCTTCGGTAAAGGCGGCGCCGAGCAGAGCCAGGGTCAGGGCAAAGCTTAAAACCCCACCCGGCCATTGCGTGTAGGCTTGCAGAAAAGGCAGAAGCCAGTGCACCAGACGACGCCCGAGGGTCAGCATGGCTGCGGCGAAAAGCAGGGTCAACGAAATGGTGATCCCGATATGATGGCCGTGTCCGCCGACCGAATCCATCATGCCCAGAATCACGGCAAAAACAATCCAGCCGAAAATATCGTTGAAAACGGCGGCGCTGACCACGACCATCCCCAGGTCACTGCGGTACAAGCCCATATCCATCAGGGTCTTGGCTATCACCGGCAGGGCCGAGATCGACAGAGCCGTGGCGAAGAACAGAGCGAAAGTCAGCAGTTCTGAAGCCGGATAGCCGCCCATAATTTGAGGGAAAAACCAGGCTCCGGCAAAACCGACGCTGAAGGGAACCACAATACTGCCGATGCCGATGGAAATCCCCAGGCGCCCCTGTCTCCAGATCGTGGACAGGTCAACTTCCAGGCCCGCGACCAGCAGGAAAAGGGCGATCGCCAGAGAGGTGATGGCCTCCAGGGCAATCGCGTTTGGGCCGCTTCCCGGAAAGAGATAGCCCATGCATTCGGGGGCGAGATTTCCCAACACCGTCGGCCCGAGCAAAACCCCGGCCAGCAGTTCGCCAAGAATCGCGGGCTGATGCAGCCGCTGGGCCAGTTCTCCCAAAATTCTGGCCATACCCAGCAAGATTCCGAGCGCCAGGAACATGACCGTAAGATTGAGATGACTCAGATTTTCCATCGACAAAACCCATTTTTTCAGCAAGAAACTTCGATTTAAAGATAAAACAGGCTACTGCGGGAGCAAGCCCCGCAGTAGTTTTCACCCACCAAGAAAAGACCGACCGGGTAACCTGGGCGAAGGCGGTCCTCAAACCGACAGATAATGGCCATCCCAGAAATTTGCCGTCACCTTGACCCGACGAGACTCCTGATAACCCGCTGTCTGAGCGCTTTCCCGAACCAGCACCGGCAGATAATTACGACTGTGGCCGAACCAGGCCGGACCATAAGCCGCATGTTCGATCCGACTTTCAAGCAGAACCTCGAGTTCGCAGCCCAGATTGGTCTCGGCGAAATGATTCCGCTTTGCCCGGCCCAGCGCGCCGAGCACCGCCGCCCGGGCCTTTTTCTCAGCCGCCGGAACCCGGTCCGGCCAAGCCCCAGCCACCGTCTCCGGTCGCGCCGAGTAAGGAAATACATGCAGGTAGGCAAGGTCTGAGTTTTCGATAAAAGCGAGGGTTTCCTGAAAGGCCGCCGCCGTCTCGGCCGGAAAACCGACGATCAGGTCCGTGCCGATCGCCAGACGAGCCCCCCCCACCTGCAGCCGGGAGAAAAGCTCCGTGATCGCCGTCAGCCGATAAGGTCGGCCCATGGCTCCCAGAACCCGGTCACTTACCGCTTGCAGGGAAAGATGCAGGTGTTCGCAGAGCGGCGTCTGCGGATCGAGAAGCAGTTCTATAAGACGCGGAGTGATTTCATGCGGCTGCAGGGAACCCAGACGCAGACGCGGTTCCGGCAAGGCCTGCACCAGAAAATCAAGCAGCGAAGTCAGGGTAATCGGTTCCGCAAGATCGTCGCCATAGCGGCCGATGTGAATACCGGTCAGCACGATTTCCTGAAACCCGGCCTCGGCCAACCGGCGGCATTCGGCCAGCACGGCCGCCGGCGGCAGACTGCGACAACGTCCACGCAGATAAGGAATGATGCAATAGCGGCAAAAGGCGTTGCAGCCATCCTGAATCTTGACCTCGGCCCGGGTCCGACCCGTAACCTCAAGATTTCTCAAACTCTCGATACCAAGTTCCCCGCTCAGGCCGAAAACCGCCGGGACACCGGAAGAAACCCGAGGGGTGGTCAGCCAGGAAACCAGGCTGACCTTGCCCGGATTGCCGACCAGCGCCCCCAGATTTTCCACCTGCAAGGCCTTTTCGCTTTCCGCCATGGCGGCGCAACCGGTCAAAACCAGACAGGCCTCCGGATACAGTTTCCGGACCCGGCGCAAGCATTGCAGACTCTGACGTCCGGCCTCGGCCGTAACCGCACAGCCGTTGACGACCACGGCAGCAAAAGGACCTTGTTCTTCCACCTGCCAACCCTGACGCCGAAACTCCTCGGCCAGGGCCAGACTTTCATAATGATTCACTTTACAGCCCAGGGTTTTAATCAGAACCCGGGGCTTTTCCGACTGCGGCATTGCGCTCATCCCCAAATCATCTCCGGTCACAACCTGGAAAACCGCTGTTCATTCGATCGTACCGCCTCCGAGAAGCCGATCCCCCAGGTAAAAAGCGGCGCCCTGACCCGGGGTCACGGCAAACTGCGGCGTCACGAAATCAATCCGCACCCGGTCCTCCGAGAGCGGAGTCAGGGTGGCGGGGGCCGGACGATGCCGGTAACGGATCTGACATTCCAGCTTCAGGGGCGCGGCCGGAGACGGAACCAGCCAGTTAACCGAGGTCACCTGAAAACTTTGGCGCAGGACCTGTTCCCGGGTTCCCACCAGCAGACGATTCCGCGTCCCATCAAGCGCGCAGACATAAAGCGGCTCAGAATAAGCCACCCCCAACCCCCGGCGTTGCCCGATTGTATAATTCTGCAGGCCCCGGTGCCGGCCCAGAAAGGAACCCTCGAGGCTCGTAATTTCCCCGGGAACCCCGACCAGGCCTTGCCGCAACAAAAAATCCTGATATTTCTCGCCTTGCAGAAAACAGAGTTCCTGGCTTTCCCGGTAACCGCTCAACTCATAACCGACCTCCCGGGCCAAACTCAGAACCTCGCTTTTGAATAACTCTCCAAGCGGAAAAAGGCAACGCCGCAGCCAGGCAGTCGGCACCGCCTGAAGAAAATAACTCTGATCCTTGCCCTGATCCCGGGCCTGATGCCAGGAGATTTCCGTTTCATCCGGGGTTGCCCGCCGCCGCAGATAGTGACCCGTGGCCAGCCCGTCGGCCCGCAGACGCTCGGCCACCCGGCCCAGCAGGACAAACTTGACCCGGGCGTTACAACAAAGACAGGGGTTTGGCGTGCGCGCCTGGCTGTAGGCGGCAAGAAGAGGCTGAACCACCTCCCGGGAAAAAACCTCGGCCCCCGGCTCGATCATCAATTCAAGGCCGAGAAGCGCGGCGGCCCGCGCTGCCCGATCAAGCAACCAGGGGGCATCGGCCCCACCCAGATCAAGCGCTACCGGGATCACCCTGAAGCCCCGGAGCCGCAGCTGCAGGGCCGCCACCATACTGTCGACCCCACCACTGAAACCGAGAACTATTTTTTTGCCGCCGCCAGACAAACACGTCCCCCTTTTCCGAACTTTCGTCAGCCCCAGAAAACTTCAACCAGTCAGCCCCTGCAAGAATCCCGCTTTCAGGCCGGATGAAGTCTTTTTCTTATACCACAATCACGGCAATACCGCGACATTAAAACTGGACGACATCCTTTAATCTGTGCTATGCCCCCAGGTCAGCAATCCACCCATCAGCCGGAGTAAAATCATGTTACTGGGAATAGATGTCGGCGGCACCCATACGGACGCGGTAATCATCGGCCGCGGGGGGGTCGTGGCCACGGCCAAAATCAAAACCGATCATAACGACCTGATTGCCTCGCTGCACAGGGTCTTAAAGCGGATTCTGCAACCAGTACAGGCTTCCTCAATCCGCCGGATCAATCTCAGCACCACCCTGACCACCAATGCCATCGTCGAAGACAAACTCGAGCGAGTCGGTGTCCTTGCGGTTTCCGGACCGGGCCTAGCCGAACCTTTTTTCAACCGCGATCTCGGAGACCACTTTTACCTTTTACCCGGCTCGATCGACCACCGCGGAGCTCAGCGCGAGGCTCTGCATAAAAACGCCACCGCTGCCGCGCTGGCCGACTGCCGGCAGCAAGATCTTCGGGTTTACGCGGTGGCCGCCAAGTTCTCCACGCGCAACCCCGACATGGAACTGGAACTTGCCGGCCGGCTTGCCGGACAGTCGGACTTCACAACCATCGGACACCGCATCTCCGGCAATCTCAATTTCCCCCGTCGCCTGGCAACCGCCTATTATAACTCGGCGGTCTGGCGCGGCTACAACAGCTTTGCCGATGCCATGGCCGCCGGCCTCAGCAATTTCAATCTGGACGCCCCGCTTAACATCCTCAAAGCCGATGGCGGCACGATCGACTTTGCCAATTCCCGGCGCAACCCGGTCCAGACCATTCTCTCCGGACCCGCCGCCAGTGTCATGGGCATTATCGCCCTGAACCCGATTACGGAGGATGCGATCATTCTAGATATCGGCGGCACGACCACGGATATCGCCATCTTTGCCGACGGCGCTCCGCTGCTTGAAAAAGACGGTGTGACCTTCGGCGGGCGGGCCACCCTGGTCCGGGCGATAACGAGCAGGCCAATCGGCATCGGCGGCGATTCAGCCATCACGACGACCAGCGACGGCGCCATCAGCGTCGGCCCTTGGCGACGGGGTCCGGCTCTGGCTTTTGACGGACCGCAAGCCACCCTGATCGATGCCTGCAATTTTAAAAATTTGTGCCGACTCGGCCGTCCGGAAAAATCAATCGCCGGCATCAACCGTCTGGCGGCAGCACTGGCCATTTCCGGCGCAGAGGTCGCAACCCGGGCAATCCGCTTCGCCCTGGACAAAATTTATCGGGCCACCGAACGGCTTCTGGCTGAAATCAATCAGAAACCAGTCTATACCGTGGCCGAAGTTCTGCACGGGAAAACCATCCAACCGAAACAACTGCACATCATGGGAGGGCCGGCCGCCATTCTGGCGCCACTTCTGGGTGAGACCTTCGCCCTGCCGACCTGGGTCCCGGAAAACTACGCGGTTGCCAACGCCATCGGCGCGGCCCTGACCCGGCCCACGATGGAGATCAATCTCTTTGCCGACACCTCCAAAAAGGAAATGTTGATTCCCAATCTCGGCCTCAGGGAAGCCGTCGGCTCCAGCTACACCCTGACCGAGGCTCGTCGTGACGGGGTCGCCAGATTGAGCCTTTATCTCAAACAAAATGGTCACCCGGAACTCGAGGAGCAGGAGGTTTCGGTCACCGAGGCCGAAACCTTCAACATGATCGACGACTATACCGCCGGCAGCAGCAGATCAATTCGCGTCAGCTGCCAGATCAGGCCGGGCCTGGACAACACCTGGCTCAAGGAGGTCAGAAACCATGCCGATTAAGCGACAGCTCGGGGTTATTTTCTTTCCGGCCTATGACTGGGCCATCAGCCCGACCCATCCGGAAAGGGAGGAACGCCTGCTCTACACTCAGGATCAGCTTCGCGAGGAGGGCATTTTCGACCTTCCCGGAATAACCGAATTCAAACCTGAAATCGCGACCTATGCCGATCTGGAAAGAACCCATTTCTGTTTTCCCGGACCGGCCGAAGTCACCACCGAATCCCATCTGGTCGCCGCCGGCGGTGCCATTCGGGCGGCGCGCCTGGTGATGGAGAAAAAGGTTGACCGGGCTTTTGCCCTGGTCCGCCCGCCCGGACATCACGCCATGAAGGTCGTCCACGGCAATCGAGGCTTTTGCAACATCAACAACGAGGCCGTGCTGGTGGAGTTTATCCGGGAACATTACGGCGTACGCCGAATCGCCATCATCGATACCGACTGTCATCATGGCGATGGCACTCAGGACATCTATTGGCACGATCCGAACGTGCTCTTTATTTCAATGCATCAGGACGGCCGCACGATCTTTCCCGGAACCGGTTTCAGCGATGAGCTGGGTGGCCCCACGGCCCGCGGCCGCACGCTTAACATTCCGCTGCCGCCCAATACCTCCGACGAGGGTTTTCTCTACGTTATCAACAACCTGATCAAACCGGTACTGGATGATTTCAAACCGGAGCTGATCATTAACTCAGCCGGCCAGGACAACCATTATACCGATCCCATCACCAATATGAATTTTTCGGCCCAGGGTTACGCGCGGCTCAACGACCGCCTGAACCCCGATATCGCCGTTCTGGAGGGCGGCTACTCGATTCAGGGAGCCCTGCCCTATGTCAACCTCGGGATCGTGCTGGCCATGGCCGGCCTTGATTACAGCCAGGTCCGGGAGCCTGACTATGATTTCGACCGCTTATGCCAGAGCCCTCAGATCAGCGAAAACATTGAAAAGATCTGCGCCTTGACCTGGAAAAATTATCTTCAACCGCCACCGCTTCAGGTCAAGGTCAACCAGTACGACATCCGTTCTAAAAACATTTATTACGACACTGACGGCATCAGTGATCTTCAGGTTGAACAGCTCATGGTCTGCACCCGTTGCTCCGGGGTCAGGCACCTGATTTCCAAAACCCGGCGCCACGGCTCCTGCGTGGGCATTGAAATTCCGCTTGAGGCCTGCAAGCGCTGTCGCGACGAAGGTTACCGGCTTCTGGACGAAGCCCGAAAATCCTTCCGGGGCAGCGTGATCAAATTTATCAACCGCCTGGAAAAGGACTATATCAGTGTCAACGAGTTTGCGTTAACCCCCATGGGGCGTTACTTTTTTTGATGATATCACTGATTTCAATAATGCCACTGAGTCGCTATGAAAATTCTGATTGCCGAGGATGAAAAGGTTTCCCGCAAGCTGCTGGAAAATCGCCTGAACAAATGGGGTTTTTCCGTAACCACGGCCGCAGATGGTCTTCAGGCCTGGGAAATCTTTCAGCGCGAGCATTTCCCCATGGTTATCAGCGACTGGATGATGCCGGGGCTGGACGGGCTTGAATTGATTCGCCGAATCCGTTCGATTGCAAGACCCGGCTATGTCTACACGATTCTGCTGACGGCCCGCAGCGAAAAAGAGGATATTCTGGCGGGCATGGATTCCGGAGCCGATGATTTCATGGCCAAGCCTTTTGATAAGGACGAGCTGCTGGCCCGCATCAAAGTCGGTTGCCGAATAACCGACCTTGAAAAGGATCTGGCCCAGCGGAATCTGCAGTTGGAAAAGATCAATCAGCGCATGCGCCGCGATTTGCAGGCGGCGGCGAAGATTCAACAGTCCCTGCTCCCGACCCAGATGCCGGAATGCGAAAAATTTGACTTCGCCTGGAAATATGTTCCCTGTGACGAGCTCGCCGGTGACACCCTTAACCTTTTTCGCCTGGACGAAGATCATATCGGCCTCTACCTGCTCGATGTCAGCGGCCACGGCGTGGCGGCCGCCCTGCTTTCGGTCAATCTGTCACGCATCATTAATCCCAACCCGGAACAGTCGGACCTGCTGAAAGAGAAGCCCGCCGGGGCTCCCGGTTACCGGCTGGTCCGCCCCGAAGAGGTGGCCGAGCGACTCAATCAACGTTTCCCCCTGGACAGCACCAACGAACAATATTTTACGCTTCAGTACGGCCAGCTCAACATTAGAAGCGGAGAGCTGGTTTTTGTTTCGGCCGGTCATCCTCCGATGATCCATCTCCCTGCTGCCGGACCGGGACGGCCGCTTCAGGTCCGCAGTCTGCCTATCGGTTTTTTGGTCGGAGCCGGCAAGATCTACCATGAACAGACTTTAAAATTGCAAAAAGGAGATCGCCTTTATCTTTATTCGGACGGCATCATCGAAGCCCTGAACCAGCAGCGAGACCAGTTTGGGGTTGGACGACTGATTGAAACCCTTGAGGAATCAAGAAATATTTCCCTGCCCGAAAGTCTGGAAAAACTGTCCGAAGAGATTAATTTCTGGACCAGCGGCCAGGGTTGTGGGGATGATTTTTCCTTGCTCGCGCTGGAATTTAAAATTTAGCCGGAACTCTTGACAAACAATAACGCTGTGATTATTCTTTTGTTTACCTAGGCAACTCGCTCCAGAACCATCAGGGCCGTGGAGCGACCAACCTCAAGATTTTAAAGGAGAAAAATCATGGCTATTGTAAAATGGACACCTTATCAGCGCGGCTGGGCTCCTTTCCAGGATCTTGTCACCATTCAGGACCGCATCAATAGTCTTTTCGAAGACACCATGGGTTTCAAGGATGATAAATCCCTGACCACCACCAGCTGGAAACCGCTGGTCGATATTTTCGAGGATGATCAGGCGATCACCATCAAAGCCGAACTGCCGGAAGTTGATGAAAAGGATATCCAGATCGACCTCAATGACAACATGCTTTCCATCAAGGGCGAAAGAAAGCTTGAAAAGGAAGAGAAGAAGGAAAGCTATCACCGCGTCGAACGCTATTACGGTTCATTCCAGAGAACCTTTGAACTGCCCACTTCGGTCGACCGGGAGAATATTGCCGCCAGCTACAACAAGGGGGTGCTCAAGGTAGTCCTGCCCAAAAAAGAGGAGAGTCAACCGAAAAAGGTTCAGATCGAGATAAAATAAAGATTCAGGCGGCGGCCCGCTGAAACCCGTTCGTCAGGCCATCGTTTTTCAACTGAAAGACGATGGCCTTTGTTTTTAGAGCGGGCGGACTAAATTCTTGACATCCGGGGCCCAAACATAATAACTTGTTTTTATAAATTAAAACCTCAGTCATGATAGCTGTTCAAGGAGAAAATCATGGTTCGTACCGAAATCAACCTTTTTCTGAAAAACCTTCCCGGGGAGCTCGCCAAGCTTACCCTGCTCCTCTCGGAAAACCAAATCAATATTGATGCGATCACCATTCAGGATGCCACCAGTTATGTCGAAGAGCTTTTTAAAGCCCGCGGCAAAGCCCTGAAACGGCATGCCACCGCCGCCAGTTACGGCATAATCCAGAAAGATTCGGAACAGTTTGCCCTGGTTCGCCTGCTCACCAGCGACACCGACAAAACCCTGGATCTGCTGACCCAGGCCGACTATTTTTATGAAATCACCCCGGTAATGGCGATCGAGCTTGATAATCAGCCCGGAACGCTAGCCGCCACCGCCAAAAAGATCGGCGACGCCGGCATCAATATCAGTTATGTTTATGGTTCGGTCTCCGCGGCCGACGGGAAAACCCTCTTTGTCTTCCACCCCGAAGATATCGATCTGGCGGCCCGGGTTTTCAAACGAGCCGACGCGTAAACCTCGGGAACAACCGCATGCGGACTTAAGAACATGACGGTCAGCATGATTTTTGGGTATTTGGCACGCCGGCGGCGAACAAACCGGATACTCAAAAATCAGCCGACTTGATTTTTTGACAGCTGCCTGATGACAAACAAGCAGCAAGGTTTATCGCGGGACGCGATAAACCGAAATTTCCGCTCAAAAGAAAACCGCCCGCAAGTCCTCTTTGAAATGGCTCGCTTCGAACTGGCGGCGCAGTTCTTCCCGGGCCAACCATTGCCCCTGGGCAACCGCAATGATCTCGAGCTCACCCCCTGCACCGCCAAGGTAGAGCGCCCCTTGCGGAAAATAAAATTTTCGCGCGCCTGAACCTTTAACCGCTGGCAACGACGTCATTCCGAAAAATTCTTCGTCAAGTTGCGGCAAACGGTTCAAAATCAGTTGAAAGCGCACGGTATAACCATAGAGATCACCCGCCAGCACCCCGCTCCAGCCACAGACTTCATCCAGTAACGCCGCCAGTACCCCGGGGTGGAGAACGCCGGGGTACTGTTGGAAAAAAGAGGCCAGGGATAAGTCACGCGCCCCTCCGAAACGAACGATAACGGCTTCACCGGCGTCATCCTCAACCCGGAAAAACCGCCGTTCAAGACCTGGGCTGCGGCGCTTATGACCACAAACAAAACAATTATCGTAAATCCCCAGCGCCTGCTTTTGCAGGCCCGGACTCATCATCCGCGCCGGAGACAACAAGGCGAAATCGACCAGGCCAGGCTCCTCGAGAGGACGTAGCTCCGCCGATAAATAAATTTTATCACGACCCGGATGAAACATGGAAAGAGCAATTCGACCGTCTCGCTCCATCCGGGCGCGCAGTTGCATTTCGTCGCCAATCTGAACGCTGTCGGCAAAACGCCACTCCGTGATCAAAGGATAAGTCAGGTTTTCTCCCTGTTTGAGAATCCGGCAATGATCAGCCAGATCCAGCAGGGCCATCATCGCCAGTCCCCCGTGGGGAATCCCCTGCCAACCCTCGTGCCGGCTGGAAAAAACCATTTCACCCTCAACTCCGGCATCAGTTTCCTGAAGTGAAGTAAGGCAAAAACCTTTACGACAGGCACAACACCCTTCATGTCCTTGAACCAATTCCATACAAACCTCCTGATGCGGGAACGAGCCCGCAGCCCAAAGGGGTCTTGCAGCCCGTGCCTAATGTGGGCATAATCCCGCAACTTAAATGATTTTTCACGGCCCGCAAATAAGTACTCTGATCAGAACATTTTCTTGTTTTTGTGGTTGAAAAAAATGTTGAAAAAAAACAAGAACCTAACCAGTAAGATACTGATGCAACAGCGAGCCCAGCAACCCAGACGACGCCTTACGGCCCATACCTGACGGCACTCCCGCTGGTCGCAAACAAGGACTCTCATGGAGTTCATTTTCCCTCTTTTTTCAAACCGAAAACAACCTTCACGATCATCAGTAAAAAACCCAGCTGGAAAATATTTTCAACATAGTATATATATTGGCGATCCTGTAAAAATCGATCCGGGATGGCAGCTTCCCCATCCCGCCGACAGTGACGCACTTGCGGTATCGCCGGGCGGCACTCAAAGCGCAAAACCTGATAAATACAAGGTGTCACAATTCATCCAGGAAGTTGAATGTCTGAAATTGTTTAAATAACCTCTGGAGGTATTATATGTTTTTCCAACAGTTCAAGGTCGAAGGTCTCGGCTGTCTGTCGTATATGATCGGCTGTCCCCAGGATGGCCGGGCCCTGGTGGTCGATCCCAAACGCGACATAGATGACTACCTGAAAACCGCGCAAAGCAACAAGATGAGGATCACCAGCATCATTGAAACCCATATCCACGCGGATCACATTTCAGGGGCGGCGGAACTGAGTTACCAAACCGGAGCTCCGATTCACATCGAAGCCGGATCGCCGGTAGGTTACAGCCATCTGCCCCTGTACGACGGGGATGAGATCACAATCGGTAACGCCCATATCAGAATCATGGCAACCCCGGGGCATACCCCGAACTCAATCTCTCTGGCGATTTCCGATCTGGCCCGCAGCAACCTGGTGGAAATGCTGTTAACCGGAGACCTGCTCTTTGTCGGCAGCATCGGGCGTCCCGATCTGGCCGGCGGGGAACATCTCGAAGAACAGATCAGAAACGCCTACCATAGTCTTTATCATAAACTGGCCGAATTTCCCGACTATGTGGAAATCTATCCGGCTCATGGCGCGGGTTCACTTTGCGGAGCCGGAATCAGCGCCAAACCATCATCAACCCTGGGCTACGAACGCCGCACCAATCCTTTTCTGAAACTTGATTTCGAAGCGTTCAGAAAGCTGCTCAGCAGCAACACGCCCCATCGCCCCATCAATTTCACCCATATCATCAACACCAACATGCAGGGAGCGAAACTTATTCAGGATCTGCCTGCCGTCAATGCATACAAACCCGTGACCTGTAAAAGATTTCTCGACGCCGACCCCGAACATCGAATTGTCGACCTTCGCGAAGCCACCGCCTTTGGCGGAGTTCATATTCCGACCAGCCTGAATATCGGCCTGGCACCAAATTCGGCCACCTGGATCGGCAATGTGATCAATCCCGAAAATGAGCTCCTGCTGCTTGCCGACCACCGACAACACATCGACGAGGCCCTGACCATGTTCCGGCGGGTCGGCTACGACAACATCAAAGGCTTCATGGTCGGCCTCAACAGCTGGATCATGGCGGCTGAAGAAACCGGCTTTCTACCTCAGATCACCGTTCATTCCCTGCATAAAGTTCTCGAAAAATATCCTGATCACCTGGTCATAGATGTCCGCAACCACGAAGAATGGCAAACCGGTCATATCGAAAAGGCCGAGCATCTTCCTTTGACCGAGCTCATCTCCCAGGGCTTGAGACAGCAAGCGGAACAGCATATCAGCGTGATCTGCATGTCCGGCTACCGTTCCAATATTGCCGCCTCAATCCTCAAACAACGAGGTTTCAGCAATGTCTACAGCGTGATCGGCGGCATGAGCACCTGGAAAACCGCGGGTTACGCCACCGTCTGAAAACGTCTTGCCGCTCAGGTCTACTCCGACCAGAGCGGCAAGACGCGTTGATCGATTCCGGCCAGGGTCGGCTGAAGCCGGTCCTTCTCGGAAATAATCACCTCCGCCAAAGGCCAGTCGATGCCGATGTCAGGATCATTCCAGAGCAGCCCATACTCGTCGCCAGGTGAGTAAACGTTGGTGCATTTGTAATAGACTTCGGCCTTGTCACTGAGAACCATGAAACCGTGAGCTAGTCCCGGCGGCACAAAAAGTTGCCAGCGGTTGTTTTCGGAAAGATGATAGCCGACCCAAAGCCCGAAAGTCGGAGAACCATATCGAATATCAACCGCGACATCAAAGATTTCCCCTCGCAGGGCAAAAACCAGTTTACCCTGCGGCTTTTTCAGCTGGTAATGCAAACCTCTGACGGTCCCTTGCAGGGAGGAAGACATATTGTCCTGCACAAAACGGCAGGGCTCAACCTTGCCGTGATACTTTTCCTGATTGAAGGTTTCCATAAAAAAACCCCGTTGATCACAATGGATGTCAGGTCTGACTAAAACCACTCCCGCAATCGCACCGGCGACAAACTCCATAAAAGGAACTCCTTATCAGTCTTCGCCCGGCTTTCATCAACCAGGACTTTTAATCTTTTTACCTGCGGTCTTTTATTGCAAATCAATCGGCAGGTCAACTCGAAGACTTACCACCTGAACCATTTTCCCTTCAACCTTAAAAACTTTACCGGGAAAAAACTTGACCAAACTGCAATTCCCCGTTCAAGGAGCGTTCGCAAAAAAAACGGCTGCTTGAAAAATCCCAAGCCCTGGAACGCGAAACCGGACAATTCATCAAACAGCTCAGCCGACAAAACCCTGCGGAGCAAAACCTTCAGAACCCTTTTGCTCTGGCCCTGGATATCGTTGAAGACGATATCCGCAACGAGGACGAACAGGTGGATAAGGCCCGCCCGCAGAAAACCATGGCGCGACTGCAGCAGATAATCAGTAAAAGAAATGAACAATCAGCGGCTTACCACCAGAGCCTGCGCCCGCGCCAAAAAGAATAATGACCTTTCGAGCCACGCCCCCCTTCAACCCGCCAGCCAACCCAGCCAGAGAGTGTAAGTGAAAGCAGAAAGCATGGTTGAGAGGGAAATTGAAGCGATGGTCAGATCAACCTGGCCGCCCATTTCCCGGGCCATAACATAGGTCAGGGTGGCCGTCGGAGCGGCCAGCAGAATCAGGCCCGGCTCATAGTTTTGTTCACTTACCCCGGCAAGACGAAAAAGCAGCAGCCCGGTGGCCGGCAAAAGCAGCAATTTGTAAAAAGCCGAAAGCCCCGCCAAGGGCAACCAGCGTCTGAGTAAAGCGACAGAGATTGAAGCCCCGATTAACAATAGCCCCATCGGCAAGGCTAAACCACTTAAAATCAACAAAAAGCGATCCATCACCGAGGGCAGCGGCAAGGCACTGAGATTAAACAGCATTCCGGCCAGAGCGGCCAGGATAACCGGGTTCAGAATCACGGAGATCAGCATTTGCCGAAGGCGACGCGCTCCGCCCTGAACCGAGCAGAAATACTGGAGCAGAACGACCCCGAGCAGATTCTGCAAAATCATCAGAAAGCCCAGCATCATGCCGGCCCGGGCAAAGCCACACTCATCAAGATAATAATAGGCCACGGCCAGGCCGATATAGCCCAGATTCCCATGAATGGTCGTCTGCGTAAAGGTTCCCTGCCGAGGCCCGGCCGCTTTGCCCGTAAGACTGATCGACAGCAACCCCAACCCGCCGACGATAAAAACCGCAACCCCCATCATGACTACCGACCAGGGATCAAATTCAGATCGCAGAGAGGCCCGACTCAAGGCCCGAAAGACCAGCGCCGGAATCGCCAGATAAAAAACCAGCCGATTCGCGGCCGCCATGAATTCCGGCCGCAGAAAACCAAAACGTCGGGCTCCGCCGCCAAGCATGATCAGCATGAAAATCGGAATAATCGTTTCCGCGATCTTAATCATCTTCCGCAAATCACCTGCGCCCCGGCAAAACTAAAAAATGCCGGAACCGTTACATTTTTTTTTGGAAATGAAATTTTTAGTTTTAATTTCCCGCATCTCTTGTTAGAGTGTCCAGGTCGGTCTTCAACTGAAAATCAATTCAAGTCAGCCGGACTTTAAAATATTCAATGCTTTCGTCCACACCGATTCACTCTCCGCCCCGAATCAAGGTTCCCCACCGGGCCGTAGTCCTCTCGGCGGGCACTCTCTTTACCCTGCCGCTGCAAGAAGTTTTCGCCATTGCCGCGGAAAGTGGTTATGACGGAGTCGAGCTGATCATCAACGACCATTTTGAAAGGAACAATCCCTCTCAAACGATTGAAAAACTTCTTCGGATTTGCCCGATCTTGTCGATTCACGCCCCCTTTTTCCAGATTTATGGCTGGGGACACGGCGGCACCTCCCTGATCAAATGCATTGAGCTGGCTCATGCCTTCGGCATTCCACTAGTCAACTTTCACCCTCCGTTGTGGTTTCCTCCGGAATTCACCTTTTACCGCTGGTTTTATAACACCGAAGATTTTCAAAGCCTGCTCAGCGGCAGTCAGGTTATCGTCACCATTGAAAACATGCCCTATATCGGCAACCGCATCCGCTTTAATCCCAATATTCTTAAAAAATCCGCCGACATGCTTGAATTCATTGAAAAACACAATCTCTACATGACCTTTGATACCACCCATATCGGTTCTCATAACCCGAATTTTCTCGGCGAATTTCAACGTCTGCTGGTCAGCGGGAGAATCAGGAACATTCATTTCAGCGATTACGGTCACGGTCGCGAACATCTTTTCCCCGGACGTGGGATTCTCCCCTTAACGCGTTTTCTGTACCTGCTGAAGGGCCGCAATTACGAAGGCGCCGTGACCCTGGAACTGACCCCTTCTGAACTTCCCAAGGCCAGGGATCAGATTATTGAAAGCCTGAGTGAAGTTAATGAATATTTACGGTCTGAACTTTTCTGATGCGGGAGAGCCCCGCAACCCAAGGGGCCTTCACGGCCCGTACCTAAAGGTATTTCCGTTGGTGACAAATAAGTGCGCTTATCGGGCCCAGCAGAGCTGGATAAGTTTCTTCATCGGGACATCCCCTTCGGGGATAACCCGTGAAGCACTTAACATTTTCTTGTTTTTGTTGTTGAAAAAAATTGTTGAAAAAAAACAAGAAAACAACCTGTAAGGCATCTAAACCGCGCGACCATCATCAGAAAGACGATAAAAGGCAAAAGGCACGAAACCCTGCGCGCCTTTTGCCTTCTTAAGGGGTTCGCGACCACGCCGCAATCACTCAATCTTCAAAATTTCAGCCAGATTGCAAAATTCAAGAAACTGCATTAACCCTACAACGTAACTTATATAAATTATTTTATTGAAAAACGCCTCAGGTATCTGGTAGTATGGCCAAACCTTTACCAGAAGGAGGCTTTTATGTTACCCGAAGTTCGTCAATCAGATTACCTTTATAGTGTTCCAAAGTTTGAGCTTGACCGCGATGATGTATCCGGCTTTGCCCATGAATTGCAATGTTTCCACGAGATTTTTGCAGACTGCTTTCAGCGTAGCGAGTCACGAGAAAACTTCTACCGCTACATGGCCGGGCAGTTTAGCCAGCTAGAACGTAAGTCAATTGAGCCTATTGCCATGGCCGTTGAAGGTGGCAAAATAAGAGCCATGCAGAGATTCGTTTCAGATGCAACTTGGGACGATCACGAAATTATGTCTAGGTATCGTAGTTGTGTCAATGAAGACATGGGACATCCCGATGGTGCAATCATTTTCGACGAGAGCTCTTTTGTCAAAAAAGGTGACGATTCTATCGGAGTAGGGCGTCAGTATTGCGGCACAGTTGGCAAAGTGGACAATTGCCAAGTTGGCGTATTTGCCGCATATGTCAGCCACCAAGGGTATACCCTGATTGACAAACGGCTATATTTGCCAGAGCAATGGTTTTCCGATAGCTACAGTGAGAAGCGCAAAAAATGCCAACTTCCACAAAATGTTACCTTTAAAACAAAGCCACAACTCGCTTCGGAAATGCTACTTGAACTTGCAAACGCAAAAATCCTTCCTTTTCGTTATGTCCTGGCTGATTCCGTATACGGGAACAGCCCCGAATTCATCTCGACCATTGAGTCTCTGGTTGGGGTGACATATTTTGTGCAGGTTCCCGAAGATACATTTTGCTGGCTGAAGACTCCTGGTACGGTCTCTAAAAATTACAAATACGGTGGTGAAAAAAGATCGAAAAAGATTCTTTCTGATAAAGCTGGACCGCCTGTTACATTTAAGATGTTGGCTACTGGCGTTAGCGATTTCCATTGGTATCGCAGAAAAGTATCAGAGGGCACAAAAGGACCTATTGAATATGAATTCACCAGAAAACTCGTGGTGTTATCGAATCAGGGGTTGCCGCAAAAAACAGTTTGGCTACTTATCCGTAGAAGTATAAATGACGAGCCTGTGTATTCATAC
>Ga0209614_1000805_pt1 | contig 26328 bp, 15 predicted proteins | sample BlaSprsedimmetaG_FD_185484 | JGI IMG/M metagenome (GOLD analysis project Ga0209614, IMG submission 185484) | Hot spring sediment bacterial and archeal communities from California, USA to study Microbial Dark Matter (Phase II) - Blank Spring... ... | reverse complement strand
TTCGCGTCACGCGGCAAGGTGAACCAGAAGGTGCTCCCCTCCCCCACCGCGCTCTCGACGCCCACCTCACCGCCGAGCTTTTCCACAATCCGCCGCACGATGGACAATCCCAGGCCGTAGCCCTTCGCCCGCACCTGTCCTAGCCGCGTGAACTCGGTGAACAACTTCGCCTGCGCCTCCGGCGTCAACCCCGCGCCGTCATCGCGCACCCAGAAACGAACGCTGGCTTGTCCCTCCCGCTGATCCCAACCGAGTTCGATTCGGGGCGGATCGCCGCCATACTTGAGCGCGTTGCTGATGTAGTTGACCCACACCTCCTCCACCCACGGCGCATGTCCAAATGCCTTCGGCCAGGCAGCAGGCTCCGGCGTAACGAGCTGCGCCTGCGCCTTCTCCAGCGCCAATCGTAACCGGTCGCAAGCCTCCTGCACCACCGCGCCCATCGCCAGCGGCTCCGCGATCACCTCATCCTTGCGCACGCTGGCCAACAAGAGCAACTCATCAACGATGACCTGAAGCTTCTCGCTGGAATGCAGCACAGTTTCGAGCGCCTCTGTGCGCTCTTCCAGCGTCATCGTATCATGGGTTTGCCAAAGGAATCCCAGGTAACCGATCACTGTCCCCAGAGGATTCTTGAGATCGTGGGCCACCGTGTGCGCGAAGGCGTCCAGCTCGGCGTTTTGCAGCTCCAACTGCTCGGCATAGTGGCGCAATGCCTCCTCGGCCTCCTTGCGGGCCGTAATATCCTCTTTGATGGCAATGTAGTGGGTGACGCGGCCCTCCGCATCCAACACGGGCGCAATAGCGGCGGATTCCCAATACAGCGATCCATCTTTGCGCCGATTGAGCAGCTCGCCATACCAGATCTCTCCGCGCGTAATGGTCTGCCACAGATTGCGATAAAACTCCGGCGGATGATGGCCCGATTTGAGCACGCGCGGGTTCTGACCCTGCGCCTCCTCAACGGTATAGCCAGTGATGCGCGTGAAGGCCGGATTGACGTATTCAATTGTCCCCTCGGGATCGGTGATGAGAATTGTGCTGGCGCTCTGCTCGATGGCGCGGGAGAGTTTGCGCAGTTTCAGGTTCTGCGTCTCCAACCGCTGCTGATAGAGCTGCAGCTGCTCCTCGCTGCGCTTGCGCTCCACGATACTCCAAATGACATCGGCCACGTAAGCGACGAGCGCCACATCCCGCTCGTTATAGTCCTCCGGCTTATTGCCCACCCCCAGTATGGAGACGATATGCCCGTTGCGCAAGGTCGGGACAACCAGCTCGCGCTTGATCTCGGCGTGACCTGGCGGCAAGCCCTTACGGTGCGGCAGTGCGGCGTAGTCGTTGTGGATGATGGGGCGACGCTCACGCACACAATCCACCCACACACCGGCCTGATCAATAGGATAGTGCCGCCCTTCGCCCTCAGCCTGGAAAAATTCCTCTATTGTGCGCGTGGACCACGCCTGAAGCGAGAGCGTTTGTTGATCCTCCTCCACGAAGTGGTAAAAGCCAATAGGACTCTGGGTCAGTGCGCCAATCTCATCGAGCGCACGCTGCATCAACGCTTCCAATGAATGCTCAGCGGCGAATTCCACCAATTGCAGACGCAAGCGCAACACCATCTCAGCCCGCTTACGCTCGGTGATGTCGCGCGCGATGGTCTGCAGGGCCGGGCGACCCTGATATTCCAGGCGTCCGGTGATGACCTCCACATCCAAAATGCGGCCATCCAGGCGTATAAACCGTTCTTCGAGCAGTGGGGCTGGCTCGCCATCGCTGAGTACCTGGGCCACCCGTTGCTGCGCTACTGCCCGAAAGTCGGGATGGACAAACTCGATAGCAGAACGTCCCAACAGCACTTCTGGCGAGGCAGCCCCCAACAATTTCGCAGCAGCAGAGTTCGCAAAGACTATCGCCTGATCCCGATAGACAACAATCGCATCGGGGGAGAGTTCCACCAACTGCCGATAACGCGCTTCGCTCTCCTGCAAAGACTGCTGCTGCATCTCGACATTGAGGAACAGCCGGCGATTGATCAACATAAAGATGATGAGGATAGTAGCGAAGACCAACACTTGATAGGCAACCATCAGCAGCCCCTCGTACAGCGCTTCGTTTTGTAGAAAGTCACTCACCGGAGAGATAAACAAATTGGCCAGGATGCGGGCGGCGCTGATCAGGAAGTAGCCGACAAAGACCGTACTGGCCCACTTAGTTATAGGATAAAATTCTTTCCCCAGCTGTTGCATCAACAAGAGACATTGGAGCAAGATGATCAGAATGGCGAGCGATGCATTGATATTACGCGCGCCCAGATTGGGTTGGATAAAGGTAAAATAGGCATGGACAGCGATAAATATCCCCAAAAGGAAGCCCTGACGCCACCAATGTTTCGGCTGCTCGAAAAAGTACACCAGCCCCATGTAGAAGAAGATCAACCCAGCTGCCAGAAATGCGTTGCCCACCATGATGGAAAGCCACACCGGGATCACGCCACGCAGCACGAAGAGCACCATCGCCAGGGTGTGGATGGCGAAATCGGCCAACCACAAACCCAGGCCCGCGAAGCGGTGGCGATATTGCTGCCACAACAACGCAATGACGATCGTGCCGAGCACGGAAGCGATAACCTGGTTGAGAATGATCGTTCGCATGTCAATAGACATCTTCTACTCCGGCTCCTTTCAGGGGGACCATCACCTCAAGTATAATTCACATTCACGAACCCACAACCGCCAACACGCCTCCGCGCTTTCCCTAACGCCAAAATTTGTTAAAATATCCCTCACATATGAAAACAACAACACAAATCAAAAAGTACGCCCTTTGGGTCTGGCTGGCGCTCAGCCTGCTGGTAAGCCTGCCCTACCTGTATGCAGCATTCACCACCCTGCCGGGACGCGCCATCGCGCCACTGGATGACGCCTACATCACCTACCAGTACGCCCGCCAGATCGCGCTGGGCCATCCCTACCAGTTCAACACCGGCGACGCTCCCAGCACCGGCATGACCAGTCCACTCTTCGGCTACCTGCTTGGCGGGGCCTATCGCCTCGGCGCGACCGATGAACGGCTCATCGCCCTCGCGCTGGGGCTGAGCGTGTTGTGGCTGGCGCTGGCCGCGCACCTCACCGCCGCGCTCACCCGCCGCCTCCTCGCCGCGCACGAGCGCGCTCCCGGCCCCTGGCCCACCGTCGCAGGACTGCTGACCCTGCTCTCCGGTGGCCTCCAATGGGCCAGCTGCAACGGTATGGAGACCGGCCTCGTCACCGTACTGCTCCTCGCCGCCCTGGTCGCCCACCTCGATGAACGCCCCGGCTGGATGACCCTGTGGCTCGCGCTGGCCGGCCTCGCCCGCCCGGAAGGGCTGCTACTCACGCTGCTCATCGGCGCGCTCACCCTCCTGCAGGCGCTGCTAGAACGCCGCCGCCTGCCCTGGCGCACCCTGGGCCTGCTCACACTCGCCCTCATCGCGGGGCTACTGCCCTCTTTCGTCAATTGGCTGCTCACCGGCGAGAGCAGCGCTGCCGGGTTGCAGGGCAAAGCCTGGTGGTATAATGTCCCGCGCCATTGGGATAATGTCATCCTGTCAATCCTGGATGGCTATCAACGGGTCATCTTCGGCGAACTGCTAGGACTTATGCCCCGCCTGCGCGGTTTCTTGCCCCCCTTCGTGCTGCCGCTGGCCCTGCTGGGATGGGGGTACCTGGCCCGCCGCCGCGATTGGCACAAACTGGCCCTCACCAGCCTGTGGTTCTTCGGCGGGACGCTCTCCACCGCCGGCCTCATCACCGTGACGTGGCACTTTGGACGCTATCAGGCGCCCTTCATCCCTTTACTCAGCGCGGTCGCCGCGGTGGGCCTCGCGCCCCTCACCATCCGCTGGCGACGACCAGCGCGCCAGGCGCTTGTTCTGGCGCTCCTGCTCGCCACCACGGCCTGGAGCACACCCGCTTTGCAGCTCTACCGGCGATCCGTTCACACCGTGGCACACCAACAGCTCGCCCTAGCCGATTGGCTACGCGAAAACATCCCGCCCGACGCGCGCGTCGGCGTCCACGACACGGGCGCCCTCCGCTATCTGGGCGGCCATCCCACCTACGATCTCGTCGGCCTCACCACCGCCAGGGGCGCCTTCCCCTGGCGTGAGGGCGCGGGCAGCACCTTCGAGTACATGGAGCATCACCCCGCCCGCCCCGACTACTTCGCCATCTACCCCGATGCCTTCTCCATCCCTTACATCGCAGCCACCGACCTCTTCGCCACGGCGCTCTACAGTGTCACCGTGGCCGACTACGGCGTCACCAGCGCCGGACCTACCCAGGGAATCTGGCGGGCGGATTGGAGCCTGGCGGGCAGCGGCGATCAACCGGCACAGCACGACATCCGCGCCCGGCTCGCGGGGCTGCCCCAGGTGGATGCCGTTGATCTGGCCGATATGGCCGACGAGGAGGTGCATGGCTGCACCTGGTGGCAGGGAACGCTGCGCCCCGGCTTCCCCACCGAACTCTGGCAGCTAGACTACCGCGCTCCGGCGACCGGCCCCGTCCTTGATGGCGGGCGGCTGCTCAACGGCGGCCTCAGCTGCCAGCTCGCCACCGAGCCGGGCGAACCGCTCTGGCTCGTCGTGCGCCTGCACCCACAGACCCCCGCCACCATCCAGGTGATAGTGGACGGGAACCCGATAGGCCCCTGGCGCACGCCAGCGCAGCCCGGCTACTGGCTTGAGAGCCTCTATCCCATCCCCGCCATAGCCATCACCAGCGAGCGGACCACCATCACGCTGGAAGTGCGCGACGTGGCAGGCGGCCATTACGCGCCCTACTACCTCTGGGCCTACCAGGGCACACCGCCCGCCACCTCTCCCCTGCCCACCACGCCCCTCCTCACCGCCTTCGCCGCCGCCGATGCCACCCTCTTCCTGCACGGGTACGATCTTCCGGCCACCGAGTGGCGTCCCGGCGATACGCTGCCGCTCACGCTCTACTGGGAGGCGGCCAACGCCACCGCCAACGACGCCAAAGTCTTCGTCCACCTCTACGATGAGAGCGGCGCGCTCGGCCCTCAAGCCGACGGCTGGCCCCTCTACGAGACTCGCCCGCCCTACACCTGGCTGCCCGGCGAGATGATCGCCGATCCACGGCAGCTCCAACTTCCAACGGAGCTGCCCGCAGGTCGCTACACCCTGGCCGTCGGCCTCTACCCGCCCGAAGGCGGGCCGCGCCTCCCTATCGCCGGCACCACGGCGGATTACGTGATCCTCACCACGCTTACCGTGGCCCCCTGACAAAAAAAAGCCCGACACGCTGTGTCGGGCTAATTCGCTCAAGCGGAACTCAGTAGGCAGTTATACAATGGCGCTCGATGCGCGCGCCCAGGGGCTGGAGCTTCGCTTCGATGCGCTCGTAGCCTCGATCAATCTGGCGGATGTTGCGGATGAGGCTCTGCCCCTCGGCAGCCAGCGCCGCCACCAGGATCGCCATCCCCGCGCGGATGTCGGGGCTTTCGGCCTCGTCGCCGTGCAGCCGCGAAGGGCCATAGACCAGCGCCCGGTGCGGATCGCAGAGCACGATGCGCGCCCCCATCGGGATCAGCTTGTCCACGAAGAAGAGCCGGCTCTCGAACATCTTATCGTGGAAGAGGATCGCCCCTTCGCACTGCGTCGCCAGCACTAGCGTGATGCTCATCAGATCCGCCGGGAAGCCCGGCCAGGGCGCATCGTAAATCGAGGGGATGGCCCCGCCCATATCCGGCAGCACCTGCAACGATTGCTCCGCCGGCACGAAGATGTCCTCGCCGCGCACCTCAAAGGTGACGCCAAGACGCTCGTAGACTATCCGCACCATGCGCAGATGCTGGGGCACAGCGTTGCGAATCAGTAACTCGCCGTGCGTCGCCACCGCGAGCGCGATGTAGCTCCCCACCTCGATGTGATCGGAGCCGATAGTGAAATCGGTGCCATGCAGCCGCTCCACGCCGTGGATGGTCAGCACGTTGGTCCCCACGCCCTCGATCTGCGCGCCCATGCTGTTGAGCATCCGGCACAAATCCTGGACGTGCGGCTCGGAGGCGGCGTTGCGCAGGATCGTGGTTCCCTGGGCCAGCGTCGCCGCCATCACCGCATTCTCCGTCCCGGTGACGCTGGCCTCATCCAACAGGATGTCCGCGCCGCGCAAGGCCCGCGCGCGCAAGCCGTAGGTTACGCCATCCTCCACCTGCGCGCCCAACGCCTCGAACGCGAGGAAGTGCGTATCCACGCGCCGCCGTCCGATCACGTCGCCGCCGGGCGCGGGCAGCGCCAGCTGCTGGTGGCGGGCAAGCAGCGGCCCCGCCACCAGAATCGAGCCACGGATGGCGCGGAAGGCCTCCCGCATCTGGACAGGATCGGGCGGCGCGACGGCGTGCGCCCGCAACGACCAGGTGTGCGGATCCAACCGCTGCACCTGCACGCCCAACGATTCGAGCAGTTCCGCCATCGTTACCACGTCGCGGATGTCGGGCAGGTTGCGTAGAATCACCTCCTCATCGGTTAGCAACGCCGCTGCCAATGTTGGTAACGCCGCGTTTTTATTGCCGCTGGGCAGAATCTCCCCTCGCAGGGACACCCCACCCTCGATCACAAAATATTCACTCATTCGGAAACCTCCTGGAAAGTCTAGCGAGTCAGCAAGTCAGCGAATCGGCGCTTAGTCGCCCATCATCGAAATATCGCGGGCGCGCTCAAAAGGCCGATTGTAGAAGCGCCAGGTCGGGTAGGCAAATTCGACCGTCGGCTCCTGCGCGAAGGCCAGCAAGATCGCCTGCGCCAGATCGTGTTCTGTCGAGCGCCGCCGCCGGGGTTCGCAGAGATAGCGTAATGTGAGCAAGACGCCGTTTTGTTCGATACGCACGTACACGTAGGGCATCAGTTTCTTGTAAAGGATGAGGTAATGGGATTGCGCCTTCCGCAACGCGGCCTCCGCTGCGGTCGCCACCGCGCCCACCTCATGCAGCGCAATCTCCTGCACCAAGGCCCGCGCGTGTTCCCAATCGCTCTCGAAGGTCAGATGCAACGCGAGCTCATTCCAGAGGTAAGGAAATCCCTCATGATAGTTAGCCAGCGTGTATTCGAAGACCCAGGAATTAGGTACATGCAACACGCGTCCGGTGCTCTGGTCCGCATCCACCCAATTGGTGATCTCCAGCAACACGGTCTGGAAGACGCGGATGTCAATCACATCGCCGATATAATCGCCAATCTGAATGCGATCCCCCTCCTTGAAAGGATGGCGCAACACGATGAAGAGCCAGCCGGTGAAGTTGTTCAGTGGCTCGCGGAGCGCAATCGCCAATCCCGCCGAGAGCAGGCCCAAAAAGGTCGCCATTGACTGCAGGTCCTCGATCCACAGCCAGGCAATCGCTATCAGCCCCAGGCCCGCGAGCAGATAGCTGAGCTGTTTGCGGCGGTGATGTTGCAGTTGCAGGTCTTCGATGCGGCGGATGAAGAGCGCCAGAAGCACGCTGCGCAACAGCCACAGCAGCAGCACGATGAGGACAACGCCCAGCAGGCGTAGCTCCAGCTGGGAAAGCAGCTCCATCCACAGTTGGCTGAGTGTATCGAAATCCACTTGCGCTTCGCCCCCTACAACGCAATCTCGACCTTATCGCCCAACCGCAGGCCCAGCGTTTGCGCGCCGTGCTGCTGCGCAACAGCCAGCTCCAAAAGGCCCTCGCTGCCCACCAGCGCCAACGGTTCGCCGGGCGCGACCTCGCCATAGGTGCGGCGAATCGGGCCGATATCGCGCTCGCCCACGGAAACGCGCACCTGCTCCGAGCGCAACAGCGCCGATTGTGTCTGTCCAAAAATCGGATCGAGGTGCAGCAATGTCCCGCCCCAGGTCAGCCGCCCGATACTGGTGACGGCATTGCCGAAGCGATCAATGTAGATGACCTCGCCCTGCACATGCTTACCGCGCACTGTCAGGCTCGGCGGGGACAAGCGCACCAGATCGTGCGGTTCCACCTGCGGCCCCAGCTCCACCAACGAAACGCCCGTTGCCAGATGGGCCGCCGCCGGCGCGAAAATGTCCCGCCCGTGAAAGGTCGTGCTGATGACAGGGCGATGATACTTGGGATGGGTCAACCGCACCGTGCGTAACGGGGGCTTGACGGCCCAGACGTAGGAGAAGATGCCATTATCCGGCCCCACCAGGACGCCCCACTCGGTCAGCGAAGCGAGGGCTTGGCGCTCTGTACCCACGCCGGGATCAACGACAACCAGATGCACACTCGCCCGCGAGAAGTAGCCCAAGGCCGTCCACAACACGTAGGCCGCGCTGCGCACATCGTGCGGGGGAATCTCGTGGGTGATGTCAATCAGTGGCACATTCGGCGCGATCCCCGACAGCACACCCTTGAGCACCCCCACGTAGCCATCCTGCAGGCCAAAGTCTGTCGTCAAGGTGATCAGCATCTCACGCCTCCTCTCAAAAATGGCTCACGGATTGACACGGATTTCACAGATGAGAAATAAACATCTGCCCTGACTCTGGCGTGTACACGTTCACACATTATTTTCACCCGCGCCGCAACACCAACCGCAGCGCCAGCCGCAATTCGTCAATGCGCAACGCCAGCGCCAACGCACCGTAGGCCACCACGCCCAACGCTATCCCCCCAAGGCTCTGCACCCACGGAGATGCAGGCGCGAGCTGCAACCAGCCCCACACCACCGCCCCCATCCCCAGCGAAGCGAGCAGCACGCGCGCCCCTTGCGTCAGCAGCGGCGCGAAGGCCAACCCGCGCACCTTCGGCCCCAGCAGCCATAAGAGCGCGACCATCTCCGCCAGCGCCGCGATCCCGTTCGCCAGCGCCAACCCCGCGTAGGAAGGCCAGCCGATCCGTACGAAAACGCCCGGCAGTGTGAGGCCCAGCGCCACGTTGACCGCCACCGCGCCCACGGCCATCAGCGCGGGCGTCCAGGTATCGTGCAGCGCGTAGAAGGCCCGCGCCAGAATCTCGATAGCGCCATGGCCTACCAGGCCCACCGCAAAGCAGGCCAGCGCCCAGGCCACACCCTCCGTCGAGCCGGCGGAGAAGGCCCCGCGCTCGAAGGCCAGCGCAACCAGCGGGCGTCCCAGCACGGCGAGGCCCACCGAGGCCGGGAGCATCACCGCCGTGACCACGCGCAACATCTGCGCGACGGTTTTCCGCAACGCGGCGAAATCCTGCTGCGCAGATTGTTCCGAAAAGGTGGGGAAGGCCGTCGTCCCCACCGCTTGCGCCAGCACGTTGGGCAGCAAGACGATCATCCAGGCGTACAGCAGGATCGAGACCGCGCCGACTTCCAATCCCGAGGCCAGGTTGTTGGTGATCACGAAGTTGAACTGCACCGCGGCCACGCCGAAGATGCGCGGTAGCATCATCCGCCAGACCTGATGCACCGAGGGGTCGCGCAATCCCCATGTCGGAAAGTAACGCGCGCGATAGCGGGGCAGCGCGGGGAGCTTCACCGCCAGGTGCAGCAGCGCACCAACCACCGTCCCCACCGCCGCGCCGAGCAAGCCCTGTCCCGTCTCGCCACCCCAGATCGCGCCCACAATCAGCGCCAGGTTGTAGAGCACCGGGGCGAAGGCCGGCAGCGCGAAGTGTTGACAGCCGTTGAGCACCCCCATCACGATCCCGCTGACGCCGAAGATCGCCGGGGAGAGCAACATCACCCGCAACAACAACACCGCCCGCGCCTGGATCTCCACCGTGGCCTCCGGCGCGACCAGCGTCCGCACCAACCAGGGAGCGCCAAAGAAGGTGACAGCGCCCAACAGGAGCAATCCCCACCAGACCAGGTTGACCAGCGCCGATGCCAGCCGCCACGCGCCCTCCTCATCGCCGGTTGAGCGCCGCGCGATAAAGATGGGAATGAAAGCGGAGCCTAATGCGCCCCCGGCAACGATGTTGAAGAGCAAATCGGGAATGCGCGAGGCATAGGTGTACGCATCCATCTCCGGCCCGGCACCGAAGTAATACCCAAAGACCATCGTGCGCGCCAGCCCCAGTATCCGGCTCAACATGAACAGCCCCATCACCAGAACCGCCGCCCGCGCAATTCGTCCCTGACTTTTTTCCATTATGGCGATTATAGCACGCGCGGCCCCGGCGTCCAGTGAAGCGCGAGCACACAAGACAGACCGCCCCCCACGCTAGCCCTGCAGGAGGCGGTCTGATAAAGCCGGCTATCCAACCCGCCCCTAGATCACCGTGTTATCGGGGATGGTGGTATTCTTGGGCACCACCACGATGCCCTCGCGCACGACGTAGCTCTCCGTCTCCTCTTCGGGCATGCCCTCGTGGTTGCGGATGACGACGTTGCGCCCGATACGCACGTTTTTGTCCAGAATCGCACCCTCGATGACGCTGCCTTCGCCAATCCCGATGTTGGGCAAGCCCATGCGCGCGTTTTCTGCCTTCTGCGCGTCCGTCTCGTAATAATCCGCGCCCATCATCACCACGCGCTTGAGGTGCGCTTTGTGACTGATGGAGCTGCGTAAACCGATCACACATTCCTCCACATCCGCGCCGTAGATGAGGCAGCCGGGCGCGACGAGCGCCTGTTCCATATCACACTCCGCCACCCAGGTGCCGGGCAGGAAGCGCGAGCGGGTGTAGATGGGCCATTCCACGTCGAAGAGATCGAAGGCCGGATGCGGATGGGCAAAGTCGAGGTTGACCTCGTAGAAGGAGCGAATTGTCCCGATGTCCTCCCAGAAGCCCTCGAAGGGATAAGCGTAAACCCGCAGCCCTTTTTCAATGGCCGCCGGGATGATATGCTTGCCAAAGTCAGAGCCGGTCTCCGAACGCAACATATCCACCAACGTGGGCGTGCCGAAGACGTAGATGCCCATCGAGGCCATGTAGGGCTTGTCCCCAGGCAGGCTCTCCAGCCCATCCAGTTCCTCTGTCGGCGGCTTCTCGCGGAAGGATTGAATGCGCCCATCCTCATCCGCCTTCAAAATGCCGAAGCGCGTTGCATCTTCCCCGTCCACCGGCTTGACAGCGATGGTCACATCGGCCTCTTTCTCGCGGTGATATTGCACAAACTTGCCGTAGTCCATGCGATAGAGATGATCGCCGGAAAGGATGAGCACTTCCGAGGGACGCGACACCTGGATCTGAAAGAGCTGTTTGCGCAGTGCATCTGCCGTCCCCTGATACCAGGACGTACTCACCGGGGTCTGTTCGGCAGCCAGAATATGAACCCACCCATTCGAGAAGCGGTCGAACTTGTAGGTCTGGGTGATGTGCCGATGGAGCGAGGCAGAGTTGAATTGCGTCAATACGAAGATGTGTTTAACATTGGAGTGGATACAGTTGCTCACCGGAATATCAATCAAGCGATAATGCCCGGCCAAGGGTACCGCTGGCTTGGCGCGCAGCTTGGTCAACGGGTAAAGCCGCGTGCCCGCCCCACCACCAAGAATAACCGCCAGGACGTCCTGCATTGGAATGCTCATAAAAAAGCCTCCTTAATCATATGTGTACTACGGAATTTACCCAGCTACGTCATCATCAATCCTATACCTAATTATAGTAAGAGATGGCATATAAGGCAAACCGGGGCGCGCCGGGTCAATCATTACAAATGTCACCCCCCGATAGTTAGCTTCCCTAATTGCCATCTCCCTCACTTGTGCTATCATAGAAACGGTGGCTACGGCCACAATCACATACACTCAATTGAGGAGGTGCAACTTGAAAACATTGACCGCGTTAGCCCTCAACCAGGCCCAATTGCTGGGCGCCTCCTACGCGGACATCCGCATCCTCGAAACCCGTGAGCAAGGCGTCAGCGTGCGCAACGGGACCGTGCAGGATGCCAACGAAGTCCAGAGCGTGGGATTTGGGGTACGGGTCATCGTGGATGGAGCCTGGGGCTTCGCCTCCAGCGCCATCCTGACCGCCACGGAGGTCGAGCAGGTCACGGCACAAGCGGTCGCCATCGCCCGCGCCAGCGCGCTCTTCCTCCGCCAGCCGGTTGATCTCGGCCCGGCAGAGGTGCATCAGGACATCTACCGCACGCCCTACGAGATTGATCCCTTCGGCGTGCCGATGGAGGACAAACTTGCACTGCTGTTGGAAGCCGACCGTCTGATGCGCAGCGACGCCGCGATCAAAGTGACCTACGGCAACCTCGTTTCCGTGCGCAGACATCAGTTCTTTGCCAGCACCGAAGGCTCGGACGTCGAGCAGGAGCTCGTTGAGACGGGGGGCTGCATCATGGCGCTGGCTGTCAAAGATGGCGAAATTCAACGCCGGAGCTATCCCAACATCTTCCGCGATCAACACACCGAGGGCTGGGAGTTCATCCAACGGCTGGATTTCCTGGGGCACGCCGAGCGGGTCGGTTCGGAGGCGGTGGCGCTGCTGAGCGCGCCACAGTGTCCCAGCGGCGTCACCACCCTCATCCTCGACCGCACCCAGCTGGGGCTGCAAATCCACGAGTCGTGCGGCCATCCCACCGAGCTCGACCGCGTCTTCGGCACCGAGGCGGCCTACGCCGGCACCAGTTTCCTCACCCCCGACAAGCTCGGCAATTTCCGTTATGGCTCGGAGCTCGTCAACCTCACCGCCGACGCGACCACGCCCGGCGCGCTCGGCACCTTCGGCTACGACGACGAGGGCGTCCCCGCGCAGCGCGTCCCCCTGGTGCAGGCGGGACAGTTCGTGGGCTATTTGACCTCGCGCGAGACCGCCACGCAGCTGGCCCGTCTGCGCGGCGAGGACCCGGCCCAGGCCCGCTCCGGCGCGGCGATGCGCGCCTCCGGCTGGAACCGCATCCCCCTCATCCGCATGACGAACATCAACCTGGAGCCGGGCGAGTGGGAATTCGACGATCTCATCGCCGACACCGACGAAGGTATCTACATGGAGACCAATTACTCGTGGTCCATTGACAACCTGCGGCTCAACTTCCAGTTCGGCACCGAGATGGCCTACGAGATCAAAAACGGGCAGCTCGGCCAGATGTACAAGAACGCCACCTACACCGGCATCACCCCGGAGTTCTGGAGCGGTTGCGACGCCATCTGCAACGAGAAGCACTGGGGCGTCTGGGGCGTGCCCAACTGCGGCAAGGGGCAACCTTCGCAGGTGGCGCACACCGGCCACGGCGCAGCGCCGGCCCGCTTCCGCAACGTCCGCGTGGGCGTGATGAAATAGCAAGGGAGAGAAACATGTTAGGTCAAACCGAAGTCCAACACCTCTTGGAGCGCGTCTTGCACCGCTCCCCGGCGGATCAGACCGAAGTGCTCTTCCTGGGGCTGGAAGAGGCGCTCACCCGCTTCGCCAACAACGAGATCCACCAGAACGTGGCGGAGCACAACTACGGCCTCATCATCCGCGCCGCCATCGGGCAGCGCGTGGTCGCCATCTCAACCACCGCCACCGACGATGCCAGCATCGAGCAGGCACTCGAACGCGCCGTCGCCCTGGCAAAGTTGCAGCCAGAGAACCCGGAATTCCCCGGCTTTGCGGAACCCGTCCCGCTGCCGGAGACCACTGTCGCCTACGACGAGGCGACCGCGACCGCTACGCCGGAGAGTCGCGCGCGCGCCGTGGGCGAGGTCATCACCTACGCACTGAGCAACAACGTCAACGCCTCCGGCGCCTTCCGCACCTCCCGCTACGAGTGGGGCCTTGCCAACAGCCACGGGCTGCGCGCCTACGCGCCCACCACCCTGGCCGATCTGACCATCGTGGGGATGACGGAGACCTCCTCTGGCTACGCCGCCGACGCCGCGTGGCGCTTCGCCGACATTGACGTCGCCGCGCGCGGACGTGAGGCGGTTGACAAGGCGGTGCAATCGCAAAACCCACGCCCGCTCGAACCCGGTGACTACCCCGTGGTGTTGGAGCCTTACGCGGCCCAAGACCTGGTCAACTTCGTGGGGCGTGGGGCCAGCGGCATGAGCGTCCACGAGGGGCAATCGTGGATGAGCGGGCGACAGGGCGAGGCGCTCTTCGATAAGCGCATCACCCTCGTGGACGATCCGCAGGATCAGGCGCTATGGCCGCTCCCCTTCGATTTCGAGGGGCAGCCCCGGCAGCGAGTTAAGATCATCAAGGCCGGCGTCGTCGGCGATGCGGTCTACAATCGGCTCTGGGGCGAAAAGACAGGCCACGCCACCACCGGCCATGCCCTCCCCGCTTTCAGCCCCTTCAATCCCAGCCAGGCCATCGGCGGCAGCGGCCCCTTCCCCATCCACCTCGCGCTCGAGCCGGGGACGGCCTCGCTGCAGGAGATGATCAAGGGCATTGACCGGGGGCTTTACATCACCCGCTTCAACTACACCCGCGTCGTTCACCCCCGCGAGGTCGTCATCACCGGGCTGACCCGTGATGGCACATTCTGGATCGAGAACGGCGCACTGGCCTACCCGGTGCAGAACTTGCGCTTCACGCAGAGCTATATCGAGGCGCTGGCGGAGGTCATCGCCATCGGTGCGGAGGCCCAGTGCGAGCGCGGCTACTTCGGCCTGAGCAAAGCGCCGGCGCTCTGCCTGCCCCGCTTCCGCTTCACCGGCACGACCGGTTTCTAGGCACACGGATAAAAAAAGGCCGGCGCTGTGATGCAGCGCCGGTCTGTATTATCAAAGTGCGTGGACTTATTTGGCGATCTTGGTGCTGATCGTTGCCACGACCGGCGCGAAGTCGGGATTTTCGTAGCCCTCGATCCGGCCCGCGTCGCAGAGACGCGCCATCTCCGGGTCCAACCCCAGCTGCCCCAGGAAGTCCGCGCCAAAGGCCGCGGCCATCTCAGCAGACCGCCCCTTGCCGAAGAGCTCGAAGGTCTCGCCGCAGTGCGGGCAACGCGCGTAGCTCATGTTCTCCACCACGCCCCAGATTGGAATCTCCAGGTGCTCGGCCATGTTGGCAGCCTTGCGCACCACCAGCTCCGCCAAGTCCTGCGGCGACGTGACCAAGACGATACCCGCCACCGGCAGATTTTGCATCACCGTCAGCGCCGCATCTGAGGTTCCCGGCGGCATGTCCACAACAAGCGCATCCAGATCACCCCAGAAGACATCGTTCCAGAATTGCTGGATCGTCCCGGCGATGAGCGGGCCGCGCCAGATCACGGCGGCATCCTTGTGCTCCAGCATCAGGTTGATGGACATCAGCTTGATGCCGCCCTCAGTCTGTGGGGGCACGATACCGAGCGGCCCCATCATGGGTACATCGTCCACGCCGAAGACCTTGGGGATGCTGGGGCCGGTGATGTCGGCATCGAGGACGCCGACGCGCAGCCCTTGTCGCCGCAGGCCCACGGCGAGCATTGCCGCGACGGTGGACTTCCCCACTCCGCCCTTGCCGCTCATCACCGCGATGACGGCCTTGACGTTGTTCATCTGCCCCGCCAGCGATTGCTGTGGCTGGGGCCTGGCCCCACCCCGCAGATTCTCGGTGAGCCGCTGGCGCTCCGCATCGGTCATCCCGGTGAGTTCGATCTCCACGGTCAGATCATCGGCCAACGCGGCAACCGCCTGGCGCGCATCATTTGCAATGGTGTCCTGCAACGGGCAGGTCGGCACGGTCAGTGCGATCACCACTTTGACGTGCTGTTCCTCAACAACGACCTCGCGCACCATCCCCAAATCCACAATATCGCGGTGCAATTCCGGATCCATCACCGACTGCAATGCTTCTATCACTTGAGCTTCTGTTACCACTATCATCCTCCTGTAAAGGTAGTTTTGTCCATTTACCCCAACAAAGAGAGCCTGGGGAGGCTCTCTTTGCGGCTTATCAACCACTCGGCAATCAAACCGCAACAGGATCAGCGCCCTGCGCGACGGCGAGTTCCGCCTCTTCCTCCTCGCCCTCCTGCACCGGCCAGATGCGCTCCGGGGCGGTGAGGCGGTCAATGTAGAGCACGCCATCGCAATGATCAATCTCGTGCTGGAAGACGCGCGCCAGGTATCCGTAGACGCGCAACTTCTGCGGTTTGCCGTGGATGTCCAGCCCGCGCACGACCACCCAGCTCGCCCGCTCCACCTCGCCGATGTAGCCGGGAACCGAGAGACACCCCTCGATGCCATCCTCAACCTCGCGCGAGGTCTTGACGATTTCGGGGTTGATGAAAACGTAGGTCTCGCCGCTCCCCGAAATCTCCTCATCCTCCGGCAGCTCGATCACGACGATGCGCTGCAAAACGCCCACCTGGACCGCCGCCAACCCCACGCCGTTGTTCGCCCGCATCGTCTCCAACATATCGGCGACGAAATCGCGCACTTCAGCGGCAACGTGCGACACGGGCCGCGAACGCTGTCGCAGCCGTGGATCGCCCACCGTGATGATGTCCCACAATGCCATAAACGCTTAACCTCCCACAGTATCTTCGGTATCCTCTTCGTCTGCCGGAGAGGACGCGGCGGCATGACCCTGCCCCTTCAAAAGCCCCTTCTCCCGCAAGTCGTCATACGTGGCGAACCAACTCAAGAGCTCTTCCTGACGCCGCTGCGCCTCACGGGTGCGCTGTTGCATAGTGTACTCCCGCTGGCGCCTGGAGATCTCCGCCTGCGCCTTATCGGGATAGCGGATCCACTTGAGCTCAAAGCGGCCCGTGGTTCCTGCCGTTTCGACCAATACGTTCCCATACCGGAACAACCGCGCCCAGAAGCTGGGCTTATCAAAGCTGATGTTCTGGATGCGATCCAACGTCGTCTCGCGCCGACTTTCGCTCAGCAAGAAGGGCTTGCGATCTACAACGATGATGCGCGAGGGTGTAATCTCGAAATAATCGTTGCGCCAATCCTCAATCTCCCACAGAATCGCGCCGAAGATGAGCGCCTCGGCCAACAGCCAGATTGCAATCATCCACATTTCCGGCGGATCCAAGTGCGGGAAAAAGAGCAGCGCCGCAACGGTGATGACCACCCAGATCAGGTAGAGCAGAATATAGCGCATGAATCCCGGCAGCCAATAACGCCGCCAGATAATCGTGGAACCATCCTCACTCTGCGTCCATGACTGGGGAAAAAAGAAGTCCCGCACCGTCCCCACAACAAGGGACAATATTGTGAGACGTCGCGGCGACGCGGCCTCCGGCGGCTCGTACGGGGGCGGCGGCTCCGCAAGTCCCAGACGACGCTCCATCACATCCCGAATCGCGCCCCGCACCTGCAATAGCTGTCGCGCCCGGTTGCGCTCGACCTCACGGAAGATCATCTCCCGCACCTCAGAGGGTCGGGGGATGCCATGCATATCAATATGCACCGTTTCCCCGGCAGTTTGCAACACCAGATCGCCAAAATCGAGCAAATTGGCGCTAAAGGTGGGGCGCATCTCGTGGATGTCCTGGATATTATCGAGGGAGGTCTCCTCGAAAGTCTCACGTAAAGGCCCCTCGCGCTCCAAGTGAACAACGCGCTGCGTGGTGACGACGTACCGGTCATCGCGCCAATCCACCCACTCCCAGATCACAAAGCCGAACACCGGCGTCCCGACAAGCAAGAACGCTGCCAAAAAGACCAACGGGGCCTCGTGGAAAAAGAAATAGAGCGCGGCGGTCAACAACGCAAAGAGGCACAAGGGGAGAAAGATACTGCGGAAGAGGTGTGCCCAATGGCGGCGTCCCACGAAGATGGGCCACTCATCATCTCGCATCCACTCAGCGCGCGGAACGTGGCGGCGCTTTACAATCTGCGGATCGAGCTTGATGCGCCGACGCAACCGCGCGCGGCTTTGAAAGACCTGCATGAACTCATTGCGCTCCAGATAGAGCACCCGCGTATCAGTCAATACCTCGGCAGTCGCATCGTGAAAGTCACCCACAAAAAGTCCGGTGACGCCGAAGGTGTCGCCCGGCCCGGCATCCCGCAGATGGACGGTTCCCCCCTCGCGATCCACCCGCGTCAGCCGGACTCGGCCCTCCAGGATGACGTAGAAGTAGTCCGAAGGCTCACCCTGCACAAAAAGCCGATCTCCTACCTCATAGGTGGCCTCATGCACGATGGGCACGAGATAGTAGAGCTCCCTCTCGCCAGATTCATCATCAAAATCGGCGAAGAGCGGAACGGTCTGTAAGATCTCAACAATTTCTTGCGGTTTCATTTAAATTGATTATACCACAATCTTCAATATGCTGCACAATTCTGGCGAAATTGCGCAGGGTCACGCCAGCGCCTGCTCGTAAGCGCGCCAGGTGGCGGCGGCGGTCTGCGCCCAGGTGAAGCGCGCCGCTTGCTCGTGAGCGCGCTGCCGCAACAAAGCGTGGAACTTCTCGTCGGTGAGCAGACGCACCAGCGCCTCGGCCATGCCCGTGGCGTCATCTGGGGAAGTGAGCACCCCGGCTTCTCCCACCACCTCCGGGAGGCTGGCGGCCTCGCTGCCCACGACCGGCACGCCGCAGGCCAACGCTTCAAGAGGCGGCAAGCCGAACCCCTCGTACCGCGAGGGGAAGAGAAAGGCGCGCGCGCCGCGATAGAGCGCGGGTTTCTGCGCCTCCGGCACAAAGCCGGTGAAGTAGACCGTCGGCTCGGTCAGGCCCACTCGCGCCAGCCAGCGCCGGGGGTTCTGGATAAGCTCCGATTCCACCTCCGGCAGCTTCCCCGCCACCACAAGCCGCGCCGTGGGGACGCGCTCTCGCGCCTGGGCGAAGGCCGCCAGGGCCGTCTCCAGATTCTTGCGGCGATCAAATCCGCCGAGGTAGAGAATATACCCCGGCGTGATCCCCAGCGCACGCCAGACGGTTGCATCCTCCGGTTGTGAGGCTGCCGTGTAATGCGCCGCCGCCGCGAGAGGAATTGCCGCAATGCGATCGGCGGGAAGGCTCAGGTGGGCGATGATATCGCGCCGGGAGGCTTCGGAATCCGTCAACACATAGCGCGCGCGGCGCGCCGTCGCGCTGACGAGAGCCGTGTAGAACCGCACCGCCGCACTACCCCGATAGGCCGGGAGCAGCAGCGGAATCAGATCGTGAATCGTCACGATCACCGGGACAGAAGCGCGCAGCGGCGCGGCCCAGTAAGGCACATGCAACAAGGTCGCCCCGGCACGCCGCGCCGCGCGCGGCACACGCACCTGCTCCCACCACACCTTGCTCAGCGCGGAAGAGTGCGCCGGCAGGTGTACCACCTGCACATTTGAGAGGGTCGCCAGCGCCTGGGGCGCAGGCGGCGCGGTGGGAAGCAACAGAGTGAACCGCGCCTCGGCGTGCGCACCGGCAAGCGTCCCGAGCAACTGGCGCAGATATTGTCCGCTGCCAGTGTCGGGACGCGACCAAAACCAGCCACTTAGCGCAACGTGCATACGCCGCTAAGCGCCATCAAACCCGCGACATCACATTGATCGCCTGCGGCCCGCGATCCGTCATCTCCAACTCGTACCAGACTTCCGCGTGTTCTTGTGTCACCGCATCCACATCGCCTGTGATCCCTGTGCGATGGAAAAAGACCTCCGCGCCGCTCTGCTCGATGATGAAGCCAAAGCCCTTGCTCTGATCGTAGAATTTAACGATGCCCGGACGCAACCCCGGTTCGGGTTCGCTCTGCTGCCGACATTTGGGGCAGCGACTTGGCGTGTTCACCTCAAACCCCAATTCTGCCTGGGTGCGTTGCTCCTCCACACGAAAGACAAACTTCTTGCCACATTGTTCACAGACGTGATACTCATCTCGGTAGTTCATGTTTTAGTTTCTCCTTAAACCCACAAAAAAAGTTTACTTTAGCGCCTATCCAGAAATTGCCCTAGCCACACCCCAAGACGGGACTTGGAACGCTTTCGGATAGTTTGTTACTCTTCTGGACGTAACTGGGGGACCAACAGCCGCGCCACCAGGTCGCTGCCCTGCAAGGCGATCAGACTGTCACCGTGGGTAGCCCGCCCCTGACTGGGCGCGACGCGCCCAGAGATCGTCTTGGCGTTCCCGCGCACGGTCGTCATCACGAAGGGATCGGTCGTGCGCAGACAGCCGATGCCGGCCAGCTGTTCCCCCCGCTCCAGTTTCGCAATTTGTACGCCTTTACCGCCCCGGCGCTGAGACGGAATCTCATCAAAGCCGGAACGCTTGCCAGCCCCCCGATCGGTCATAGTCAACAGCATCATCCGCAAATTGACCACCGTGGCCCCCACCACCTCATCCTTCTGTTCCAGGCGCATCCCCGCCATTCCGCCGGCGCTTGCCCCGGTGGGCCGCACCTCGGCGACGGCAAACCGAATGCCCTGTCCGTGGGCCGACCCCAGCACGACCTCGTCCTCCTCCGTGACCCACAGGACTTCGCGCAGGGCGTCGCCAGCATCGAGGCGCACCGCCACAGCAGGCTCACGCCCCACCCCCGGCAGCTCCTCCGCCGCCATCCGTTTGACCTGGCCCTGCGCGGTGACGAAGAAGAGCGCGCCCGGCGGCGGCTCCGCTGGCAGCGCCAACGCCGTGATGACATTGCCGTTGTCCAATCGCGTCACCTGCGACCAGGGGCAGCCCTCCCCCTCCCACGCCTCACCTTCGGCGATCTGATGAACGGGCAACGCAACAGCCAGCCCTTCCTGCGTGAAGAGGTAGAGCGTGTCGCGGGTGGAGGCCGCCAACACCGCCAGAGGCGTCTGCTGAGGTCGCGAGGGGATGCGCGGCGGCTTCCCCTCATCCGGCTGCCGCCCCAGCCGTCCCTCGCGGGTGACGACCACCCAGGCCGGCTCGTCGGGGGTGAGCGCGCCCACCTCTACCGACTCGCCCTTCACCTCCAGCACGCGCGTGCGACGCGCATCCGCATAAGCGGCACGCACCGCCAGCAAATCCTCCCGAATCGCCGCCCGCTGTTTCTTGGGCGATTTGAGCAACGCCTCCAACGTCTTGATCGTTTGCTGGAGCTCCTTGTACTCATCCTGCAACTTGCGCCGTTCCAGCGCTGCCAGCCGCTTGAGCGGCATATCGAGAATCGCCTGGGCCTGCACCTCGCTCAGTTTCAGCTGCTTGCGCAAGTTGTTGCGCGCTGTCTCGACGGTGCGCGAGCGCCGGATGATGTCAATGACCGTGTCGAGATCGTCCAGGGCGATCAATAGCCCCTCGACGATATGCGCGCGCTGCCGCGCCCGTTCCAGCTCGTAGCGCGAGCGCCGCTGCAAGACCTCCAGGCGGTGTTCCAGGTAAACCGTGAGCGCCTTCTTGAGCGAGAGCGTGCGCGGTTCCCCATCCACAAGGGCCAGGAGGATCATGCTGAAGCGGCTCTCCAATGGCGTGTGCTGGTACAAGTCCTCTAGCACCTGATGGGTGTTGGCATTGCGGGTGAGATCAATCACCAGACGCATCCCCTGCCGATCCGACTCGTCGCGCAAATCGGCGATACCCTCGATCTTGCCGGAACGCACCAGTTTGGCGATATTCTCAATCAGCGTGGTCTTATTGACCTGATAGGGGATTTCGGTGATGACGATGCGCTCGCGTCCGCCGCGGATCTCCTCGATGTGGGCGCGGGCGCGCATCGTCACGCGGCCCCGCCCGGTAGCATAGGCTTTGCGGAGCACATCGTCGTCATCGGCGTCGTCGCGGCGATAGATCAGCCCCCCAGTGGGGAAGTCCGGCCCTTGCACGAACTGCATCAGATCTTCAATGCCGATCTCCTCCTGTTTGCTCCAATGATCCAGCAGGAAGACGCAAGCATCCACCACCTCGCCCAAATTGTGGGGCGGGATGCTGGTTGACATCCCCACCGCAATACCCGAAGCGCCATTGACCAGCAGGTTGGGCACGCGCGCCGGTAGCACCTCCGGTTCGCGCAGTGTGCCGTCGAAGTTGTCCGTCCAGTCAACCGTCTCCTTATCAATGTCGGTGAGCATCTCCAACGAGAACATGTGTATCCGCGCCTCGGTGTAGCGCATCGCCGCGGGAGAGTCCCCATCAATCGAGCCGAAGTTCCCCTGCCCATCCACCAACAGATAGCGCACCGAGAAGTCCTGCGCCATGCGCGCCATCGCTTCGTAGACAGCAGAATCGCCGTGAGGGTGATACTTGCCCAGTACCTCACCGACGATGCGGGCGGATTTTTTGTAAGCGGTGTTAGGGCGGATGCCCATATCGTACATCGCGTAGAGGATGCGCCGCTGTACCGGCTTGAGGCCATCGCGCGCATCCGGCAACGCCCGCGCAACAATGACGCTCATCGCGTAATCGAGGTAAGCACGCTTAACCTCAGTATTGATATCTATTTGGTGGACGACTCCAATTTCCATTCGCACTCCTTCACGAAAACGTTACACTAACTATAAGGCAGGAACATCATTTTCGCAAGCGAGCGGTTAAAGTCCCCCACAGCACCGGGCTTCTGGTTGCCTTTTTGCGATTCGACATTACACTCAAGCCATGAGTGCGATATCCAAACGGCTCAAACGGTGGCTCGGATGGGGCGGCCTGCTGGTGCTCCTGCTCTCTCTGATCGCCAGCGATCAGGCCCCCGCCCACACGCCCCGCACCGATCTACAGCTGCGCAGCACGCCCTACGCCTTCAACTTCGTCACCTGGGAGCTGGAGGCGACCCTCAACAAGCTGCTCTACGGGCTGCTCGCTCCACAGCGCTTCATGGATGATGAGATGCGCGCGCACTTCGTCCTGGCCTACCTGGACAGTGTCGCCGCAAGCCAGGCGCTCGACAGGGCTATCACCGCCGCCTACGTCAATCCAGAGATCGCCGATCCCGACGCCGAGACGCGGGCGCTCCAGGCGGAACTTGCCGCACTGCGGGCGCGCCTCGCGCGCGAGTCGCCCATCGCCGAGGCGATCCTCGAAGAGCAGCTCACGCAGATTTTGCGCGAAGGCGGCTTCGGCGTGTTGGGGCAGCTCTTCCCACCGTTGAGCGGGACCTTCACCCCGTTGCCGCAACTGCTCATCATCTCGCCACGCGATCATATCGAGCGCAGCTACCAACGCGCGCTGCTCCCAGGGCTGACCGCCGCGCAACAAGAGGCGCTCGAGGCCGCGCTCGAAGCACAAGACCCCACCATCTCTGCCTACGTCACCAACATCGGCGGACTTTCGGCCTATCCCGCCATGCTCCGGGAGAGCAGTGCCCTCGACTGGGTGGCAGAGGTGATGGCGCACGAGTGGGCGCATCACTATCTGATGGGCTATCCGCTGGGCTGGTACTACGACCGCGCCCCTGAGACGCGCACCATCAACGAAACCAGCGCCTCGCTGCTGGGCGAATGGGCCGGGCAAGAGGCTGTGCTGACCTTCTACCGCCCCCTGCTGGCGCGCACCAAGGCCCTGCCCAACCCCCTGATCCGCCCCGAGGAGGATACCACCACCGCGCGTTTCGACTTCCGGGCGGAAATGCACCACACGCGCATCATCGTGGATGCGCTGCTGGATGCCGGGCAGATCGAAAAAGCTGAGGCGTATATGGAGCTACAGCGACGTTACTTCGTCTCACAGGGCTACCGGATCCGCCGGCTCAACCAGGCCTACTTTGCCTTCCACGGTGCGTATGCCAGCCAGCCCGGCGGCGCTTCCGGCAGAGATGAGGTCGGGCCTGCCGTGCGGCGACTGTGGGGCTTGCTGGAAACGCCGCAGGAGTTCCTGCGCACCATCGCGGCCTTCACCACCCTTGATGCGGTACGGGCCGCCGAGGAAACGCTCGCGCCTTGAGTGTCAAAATATCAAAACAATGGTAAACTATGAGAGGTGGGTTGAAAGTTCTATCCGAAATCCTACGGAACTAAGGTAAGAGCCGGAAAAATGCGCTGCTCTGAATGTCAAAGTGAGAATCCTGAACAGGCTCTGCAATGTCAACATTGCGGAGCGCCCCTGCCTGATCCATACCAAGCCTTGACGCAGGCCCAGGAGTCTCTGGCGCGGCTCAGGCGCTTTGTGCCCGCTGTCATCGCGGAGGGGCTGCTGAAGGATCAGGAGCGTCTGCGCGGAGAGCGGCGCGAGGTCGCTGTGCTCTTCGCCGATGCCGTGGAGTTCACCCACCTCTCGGCCTCGCTCGACGCCGAATCGGCCTTCGAGCTCATCAACGATCTACTCAACCGCCTAGTCGCCTGCGTCCATCGCTACGATGGGCTGGTGGACAAATTCACTGGCGATGGGCTGATGGCCGTCTTCGGCGCGCCCAACGCCCACGAAAACGATGCGGAGCTAGCAGTGCGAGCCGCGCTCGATATGCAGCAGGCGATGGCGGAATTCGCGCCCATCGCCCGCGCCAAACTGGGCGCACCGTTGCAGATACGCATCGGCATCCACAGCGGGCTAGCCATCGCCGGCATCCTCGGCGGGAAGGAACAGGCCGCCTACACGGTCATCGGCGAGACGGTCAATCTGGCTGCCCGACTCGAATCGCAAGCGCGACCGGGCAACGTTCTGGTCAGCGCCAGGGTGCATCAACAGACGCGGGCCTTCTTCAACTATCAATCCGTGGGGCAAGCATCCATCAAGGGCCTCGCGCAGCCGATGCAAATTTACGAGGCGCTCAGCAGCCGCTCCGATCCGCTTTCCGCGCGCGGGGTCGCCGGCGTTACCTCCATCCTGCTAGGGCGCAACACCGAGCTGCAACAACTGCAAAGCGTGCTCAACACCTTCTTGAACCGTCAAGAGGGGTGGTTCATCACCATCCGTGGCGAAGCGGGGATCGGCAAATCGCGGTTGGTGAGCGAGTGGCTGGCGCAGACGACCCCGGACCAAATCACCGTCTGGCAGGGGCGCGGACTTCCCTACGCTCAGGGCGTTGGCTATGGCATCTTCCGCTCGCTGCTCCAGGATGCGATCAATGCTGCCCCGCCGGAGCAGCCCTGGGATGCACAGGTTTCCCCCGCCCTACGCCCGTTCCTACGGCTGATCCTGGAGCTGCCCCTCAGCGAGGAGGAAGAACGCAGTCTAGGCTATCTGGAACCGGAGCGGATCAAACAGCTCAGCGTGCTGGCGATACGAGAATGGATCCTGGCGGCGGCCCGCAAGCGTCCGCTGGTGCTCATCTTTGACGACTTCCATTGGGCCGACGATCTCTCCGTTGCTGCGATGGAAATCCTCCACCAGCTGCCCCAAGAGGCCCAGGTTATCTTCTGCATCATCACACGCCCCCAGCCCCAAGCGTCGCCGGCCTTCTTGCCCCAGCCGCACATTCCCACCCCACAACGCACGCTGGCGATCGCACTCCAGCCCCTATCCCCCCCGCATAGTCGGGCATTATTGGCGCACATGGTCAACCTGGAAGGGCTGAGCGAGGCTGTGATCGAAACCATTCTCACTCACGCCGAAGGCAACCCCTTCTACATTGAAGAATTTGTGCGCATGTTGATCGAAAAGGAGATGCTCCACCTGGAGGACACACAGTGGCAGGTCATCTCGCCGGTGGCGCTGCAAGCGATGGAGATCCCCACCTCCCTGCGCAGCCTGATGATGGCCCGTGTGGATCGGCTGGCAGAGGATCAACGCGATGTATTGAGCTCCGCTGCCGTGATTGGGTTGCAGTTCGACGCAGGCTTGCTCGAAGAGGTAGAACGTCGCCTGCACGGCAGCACCAACACGCTGGCGATTCTCGAACGCCTGCACGAGTTGGGGCTGCTCGTGAAACGTCCCGGCGCGGGCGAGGGAATCTACGCCTTCCGCCACATCATCACCCAAGAGACGATTTACAACAGTATGTTGCGCAGCCAACGCCCCGATCTACATCGCACCGTGGCGGAAGCCATCGAAACGCGCTACGCCGCCGAGCTCCACAATCAGGCCGAGATATTGGCGTTCCATTATGACCGCGCCTATGTGCGCGATCAGGCGCTGACCTACGCCATCCTCGCTGGAGATCGCGCACGCGCACGCTTCGCCAACCGCGAGGCCATCGAATATTACAGCCGCGCCCTGCAGCTCTCGCAGCACCTCAGCCAGCGCCAGATCGAACGCTGGCAGGCCGTCGTCGGCCTGGGCGAGGTCTATCAGCACATCGGCGAATACGAGGAAGCAACCGCCTGTTATCAGGCCGGCATGGAGGAATGGAAAGCGCCCCCACCGGAAAAACAGGCGCAAGTCCTGCTGCGGCTGGGTCAGGTGTGGGACAAACGCGGCGACTTGGAGAAGGCAGAAAAGCGGCTGCGCGAAGGTGTGGATTTGATTGACACAGCGACGGAACCACAGCCTCAGATGCGCGCCCAATTCCTCTCGGAGCTGGGATGGATCACCTTGCGGCGGGGCCAATTGACCGCAGCGCAGCAGCTCCTGGAAGAGGGGCTGGCTCTAGTGACAGAGACCCGCCATTACGATGTCCTCTCTTCGATCCTCAACCGGCTCGGCGCGATCTATTATCACCGCAGCGAATGGACAAAGGCCGCCGATTACGTCAAGCAGGCGCTCGAAATTCGGGAACAGTGGGGCGACAT
>Ga0209614_1000804_pt1 | contig 26330 bp, 20 predicted proteins | sample BlaSprsedimmetaG_FD_185484 | JGI IMG/M metagenome (GOLD analysis project Ga0209614, IMG submission 185484) | Hot spring sediment bacterial and archeal communities from California, USA to study Microbial Dark Matter (Phase II) - Blank Spring... ... | reverse complement strand
TGGTGATCCTTGGTACGATAGAATTTGGACGCATCTTTCTACTCTACGCCACAGTCTCCAATGGTGCGCGGGAGGGATCGCGATACGGTATGGTCAACCCTACTGACATAGCGGGCATCATCTCGCGCGTCAATGACAGGATGGTGATGACGCTGCCGGAAAACCTTTCAGTGGCGGTCAGCTACGACACCGGGCCGGACGGGAGTGAGTATACCGATCCTAACAATGTCGCGGTAGGGCACCGGGTCATCGTCGAAGTGCAGTACCAGATATTCGCCCTCACGCCAATCTTCGAACCTTTTATTCCCGACAATTTCATGGTGGATGTGCGCAACGCGCGCACCATCCAAAGTCTGAAGGAAATCATCCCCCCGCCACAGCCGCCACCCGGCGGTGGGCCGCCGCCCGTGCCGACCGATGAATTCGGAAACACGGTCACGCCCACACCATCGGAAGAGCCGACCGAAGAGCCAACCGATGAATTCGGAAACACGGCTACCCCCACACCGGTGACGCCTTCGGCCACGCCCACGCCGGTTCCTCTGGCACCTATCATCATCACAAAACCTCTGTGGGAAAACACCAACACGGTACGCGGGACGGCGGAACCTAACCAGGTGCTCACGTTGCGCATCGTGCAGACCGGCTACCAACTCAGCGGTTCCGTGGATGCTGCCGGCAACTTCTCCTTCTCCGTCTGGCCGTTGCTCGTCGCCGGGCACACGGTGATCGTGCAGGGGTATGGCACACAGGACCTTGCTATCGTGCAAGCGCCGACGCCCACACCGACGCTGGTCGCCACGCCGAGCGATTCCTACATCTACGTGAACCCCACTTGTACCAACGATCAATTCGCGACGATCACGGTCACAGGTGCGAACTGGTCCTCTGCGGCCAAGGATATGTACATTTACTGGGATGATGATCTCGACAACGCCGTGTGTGTGGCCGCACTGGACAAGGGGAGCTTCACCTGCACGTTCGATATTTTCGTCACCGAGGGCGCGCCCCACGTCATCACCGCCGTCGCCCGGAAGGCGAATGGCGCCGCAGTCGACACGGAGACCACGACGTTTGAGCGCCCCTGCCCTGGCGGCACGCCGACACCTACCCCTTCTATCCTTCCGGACCTGCAGATCTCAGGGATCAGCCTGCAGAATCCGCTGCCGTTGGGCACGTACGAGAAAATCTACGTGACCGTCGGCGTGCGCAACGTCGGCGACACCGATGTGTCCTCGCTCTTCTGGGTCGATCTCTACGCCGATCCAACCGGCGTGCTGACCACGCAGGGCAGCGTCGACTACGTGGCGATCAACGCGATTGCCGCCGGGTCCACCGTCAGCTTCACGATGTACGTCCCCAACGGGTTCAAGGAAGTGGGCAACCACACCTTGCAGGTGATGGTGGATACGTGGAATCTAATCCGCGAGTTGGACGAGACGAACAACATTAGCGCGTTACTGCCGGTCACGGTCACTGTGAGCAACCCTGCACCGGAGCCGCAACCCTGGGTTCCCCCCGGTCCAACAGGAACCATTCAGGGCGTGACGTACCTCGGCGCTTCACGCTTGCCCAATGTGGCCCTATACGTTCGGGATGCTGAGGGCCGGATGGGTGGATCAGGGTATTCCGATAGCGAAGGTAGCTATATAATTACGAACGTCCCTGAAGGTGCGTACATCGTTCAAGGCATCTATTCCGAGGTGATCGATAACATCAGGTATGAGTACACCGGAGTAACATCAGTTGTTGTCCAGGGAGGAATCACAACAACAGGAGCAGATATCATTCTAGGACCATAATGATGAACAAACACGTAGGAGGATTACTGATAGCATTACTGCTTGCTGGCGGCCTGATATCGATGGTTTTGGCAGCCGATGGCGGCCCGTGGGCCGGTGCAGAACCTGCGGTCAATATCTCTAAGAGCCAAGACGTTTCCGAACATAGTGCTTTAGCGCTCGGTGATGGGCGTGTAGCCATTGCATGGTCAGGAAAAAAAACCACACAGGACATTTACCTGGCGGAAAAAGAATTCGACGGGGAGTGGAATGTACAACACTGGCCGCAGGGTGAGCAAGTGACCTGGTATCCTACAGTGGCCTATTCAGGAACAGAACCTATTGTCGCCTGGGTGCAAGGGACGACGAGCGTCCCTGGCTTCGTACCAGCTCTCAACAGGCCGCGCGCGGTGATGCAACGCGATGGGCATGGCGTCCAGGCCCAGACGATAATCACTCCTATGTTCGGGGATATCAATCCTGATTTAAGCATAGCATCGACGGGGATGCACATGGTCTTTGTCGCCACCACGATCAGCGAGACCGCAACGCAGGGAGATATCTACTATACGCACCGCAACTTCACACAGACTGAGTGGTCGTCGCCTACGATCGTGATGACGCGCGCGCAGGCGATTCAATCACGCGTACAATGGAATTCTGCCCATATCTGGTGGCCGCGTTTAGCGATTGAAGAAAACGAAACCAGGTTACATCTTACCTGGGAACAAGAATACCGGTATGGCACGTCTTACACCTTTACGATTTGGCACATGTCGGGTACTTGGGATGCGGGCACAATTACGTGGGACATCCCGGAGCAAGTCTCGCCACCCGAGCAAACACGCGCCGTGCGTCCGAGTATCGCTATTGATGAAGATAACGTCCATATAAGCTGGAGCGAGCTGTACATCGGAACAGGGGGACTGCTTGCTCCAGAAGCCCAGCACATTAACTATGTACAGATCGGCGCTGAACCGTCTATCAGAATCAGCGGCGAGGCCATCCGGGTGAACAACAGACAACCAACTTGGACAACATCATCCATTGCAGCCGGCGGTGGCAATGTGTGCGCGACCTGGCATGGATTCTACACCGGCGAGAAAGAAGAAACCATTATGCGTTGTTCAAAAGATGGCGGCAAGACCTGGGATGCTTTGCTCAACGTCTCGGAAAGCCAGAATCTACTTTCGCTCTTTCCCAAAGTAAAAGTTGATGCCGGTGATCAAGCGCACGTGGTATGGGTAGAATTTAGTTTGGTGGGTAATAGCCTGATACCCTATGACCTTTACTACCGCACCGGAACATCCGACGTGTCGCGCATCTTCTTGCCGCTGATCCTGCGAAGAAAATGAGCGCACCTATGGAAAAGACTCGTCTGACGCGAGTGGGGCTGGGAGTGTTGATCATGGCGCTGCTATTGGCGCTGGCCTTCTTCCTGCTCAACATCCTGTATACCGTCAACGCGCCAACCAGCGCCGCGCCGCGCGGCAAAACGCAAATCTGGCGCGCGGTGGATTCCGGCATAACGCTGGAAGACTCCGCGCAGCAGGCCGAAGCCCGCGCGCGGGCCTGGGCCGAGGACGTCGTCCTCATCCGCGCCGAAGCGCCGTGGCGGCCCGGCGCAGAGGGGCGCACGGTGGAGAACCCGCCGGTGACGTGGTCCTTCTACTACTACTCGCCGGCGACACACGAATTGGTCGTCGTGGTGGTGGGGCGCGAGCAACTGTTCTGGGTGCCGCCGCTGGAGATCAGCTACACGCCCAAGTCCATCCCGGCGCTGCCGCCCTACGGGGTCGAGGTAGCCTGGCTCTCGTTCCGCGCGGCCGGCGGGGAACAATTTCTACGGGCTCATCCTGAAGCGATGGTGGACTTTCGATTGCGGCCGGACGAAAACGGGGACACCATCTGGAGCGTCGCCGCTTTTGACAAGCAAGACTATCTCGAGGTATTGATCGACGCCAACACTGGCGCGGTTTTACCCTATTCAAAATGAAAGATAAACTATTAACTTATAGGCAGCTTTTAACTGTGAGGGAGGTGTAGAGATGATGCAGAAGATACATAAGAAAAGCAAACACCCTGGGCGTGGACAAAGCCTGGTAGAAGTGGCCCTGGTGCTGCCAATCATCATCATGATTATGCTCGGTCTGCTGGATTTTGGACGCGCATTTTTCACACTGGTGGCGCTGCACGACGCCGCGGATGAGGGCGCAAGTTACGCAGCGATTCGTCCCAACGATGTAGCCGGCATACAACAACGCACGGTCGAAGCCTCGACCCATCTGGTCACTGTCGAGGCGTCGGACGTCAGCGTTGTCTATCCCTCATCGCTTGTCGTCGGCCAGCCGATTACCGTCACCGTCGACTTTTTCTTCGACATCTACACACCTTTTGTCCAGAGCCTTTTGCCCAACGGTGAATTGACGCTACAGGGAAGCGCAACGCACCCCATCATCAGCTTAAATTAATAGCAATAGCATTGCGCATATCATTAAGGAGGTTTGAAATGAAGAAAGAACGAGGACAAGCATTAGTGATATTGGCCTTTGCGCTGATCGCGTTGGCAGCGTTCGCCGGCCTGGCCATTGACGGCGGGCGAACGTACACCGCGCGACGGCAAGCGCAAAACACCGCCGACGCTGTCGCCCTGGCCGGCACACGGCTGCTCGGGCAAGTCATTGGCACGTGTGGAGGCGTCAATCCAGTCGATGGCGATCGAGCGATAACCCTTGAGATGGTGAACATGGCCCTCTCCAACGGCATCGATCCCCTGGGAGAAAATGCGGGGTTGGAGGCGTGGTACGTCGATGCCAACGAGGTTGACCTGGGACCGGTTGGCTGGGCCTCGGTCATGCCCAATCCTGGAGGCGGAGTACTCGCCTCGGGCGCTCCAGTCGTCGGCCCGACAGGAATTCCTGACGGCGCAACCGGCATTCGCGTCCTTCTTACCACAACCGATAACACTACCTTTATGAAAATAGTAGGGCAAGATGAAATTGTAGCGACCGGAGAAGCGATGGCGATGACCGGACCGATTAGACAGCTAAACGGAGGCGTACTGCCAGTCGGCGTACCACTCGAGGTCATCAACGACCTGGAACCTGGGGAAGACTTCTACATTATGGAGAAAAACAACCAATGGGGCGGCGGCGTCTTCTGCCGCGATCCCAACGGCGTCGATTGTATCGGAGAGGAACCGAGTAACGCCAATTCGCACCGAGGGTGGTTGAATCTGAACTATATCTATAACACGGAGCACCTGGCTGCGTCCGATCCCCACTACCGCACCTTCGAACAGAACGTCGCGAACCGGGGCTGCGGCAGCGATCCAAGCCGGTCAACCGATGACGGCTTGAAAGGATGGTGCGAAGATGGTTGCCCCTATCCCTTCCCCCTCTTCGCCGGCACACCGGGTTTCGTTGACGGAGACTTCATCCACGGTGATCCAGGCGCACGAGAAAGCTCGGTGATGACTCTCAAAAACACGTGGGACGGCAGAGTCGCCTACGTCCCCATCTTTGACGCGATCTATATGAGCAACTACATGGCAGATAACTTCCCGCAACCGGAAGGTATCGGCTGGCCTCGCGCGGGCGGCGGCGGGCACGCGTTTATGTACCACATCGTTGGCTTTGCTGCTGTAATGATCGATGGCGGCACGCCCAAACACACCATCGGTGGGCAATTCCAGGAAGCCATCGTCGGTAATAGCCAGATTACGCCCGGGGCAGGGTTCAGCAGTGGCGGTGGTGGAGAAAGTTGTAATGCCATTACCATAATCGGCTTGCAACTCTGGCGCTAAAACGCCAAGAGCTTTGCACACACGGTACATAAACCTCTATCAGGCCGTTCTTATTATATCGTTTGACAGAAGTTACAATTAGCCATAGGGAGGTTTGAAATGAAAAGAGAACGAGGACAAGCATTAGTGATATTGGCCTTTGCGCTGATCGCATTGGCAGCGTTTGCCGGTCTTGCCATCGATGGCGGACGAACGTACAGCGCGCGGCGGCAGTCACAAAACACCGCCGATGCCGTGGCCATGGCCGGCACCAGACTGTTGGGCACTTTCATCAACCAGTGTGATCCCGTGGACCCGGTCAACGCCGATAACGCAATCGCGGCCGAGATGATCAAACTGGCGCGCGACAACGGCATCGATCCCCTGGCGGAGAATGCAGAACTCCAGGGCTGGTATGTCGATGCTTCCGAAACACGTCTGGGACGTGTGGGATGGGGTGCTGGCATTCCCAATGGCGCAACCGGCATCGAAGCTGCATTGGTCACGACGGACACTACCACTTTTCTGAAAGTCGTAGGCCAGGAGCATGTCGTTGGCCCCGGCAACGCCATGGCCATGACCGGGCCAATACGGCAATTCGGTGGCGGCCTCCTTCCGCTTGGCGTCCCGCTGGAAGTGATCCAGGCGCTCGATCCGGGTGAGACCTTCTACCTGATGGAGAAAAACAACGAGTGGGGCGGTGGCGTCTTCTGCCGCGATCCCAATGGCGTCGATTGTATCGGAGAGGAACCGAGCAATGCCAACGCGCACCGGGGCTGGTTGAACCTGAACTATATCTACAACACACAACATCTCGCAGCCAATGATCCACTCAACCGTTCCTTCGAGCAAAATGTGCCGAACAGAGGCTGCGGCAGCGATCCTAACAAATCTGTCGATGATGGGCTGCAAGGCTGGGCCGGGGAGGACAAAAATCCGAAGGACGGTCAGGCTGACTGTCCCTATCCCTTCCCCATCTTCGCGGGGACGCCCGGATTCGTCGACGGTGACTTCATCCACGGCGACCCCGGTTCGCGTGAATCCTCACTGACGGATGTGAAGGCGACTTATGGCGGAACGATTGCCTACGTTCCCATTTTCGACGTCATCTACATGAGCAATTACATGGCCGACAATTTCACAGCGCCGCAGAATCCGGTACCGGATGGCAGTCTCAGCGGTTCGCACTGGCCGCGCGCGGGCGGCGGCGGACACGCCTTCCTCTATCACATCGTCGGCTTTGCCGCCGTGCTGCTTGATGGAAGCTCACCGCACCACACACTGTCGGGTGAGTTCCAGAGCGCGATCGTTGGCGACAGCCAGATTACGCCGGGCCAGGGCTTCAATGGCAGCGGCGGCGGTTCGGGCGGTAGCGGTGCATGTAACCCCTTTGCCATCACGGGCGTGCAGCTCTGGCAGTAGCTTAGACAATCTCCAAGCCCTTCCGGGAAGCGGTCCTCGCTTCCCGGAAGGGGGGGATATACGATGCTGACAGCGAAACGAGGGGATAAAGATCGCGGGCAGGCGTTGCTCATACTGGTGTTTGGGCTGCTGGCGCTGGCAGCTTTCGCCGGGCTGGCCATTGACGGCGGGCGTCTCTATGCCGAGCGCCGCCAAACGCAGAACGCCGCCGACGCTGCGGCGCTGGCCGGCGCTAGAGTGCTGGCCGAGTTCATTTCCACGTGCGCCAGCACCGATACCGCCAACGACAATCGCATCGCCGCAGCCATCGTCGACATGGCGCAGTACAACGGCGTCGATCACTTCTCGCCGGATGGCAACATCGAAGCCTGGTACGTCGACGCCGACCTGCGTCCCGTGGGCCAGGTGGGGTGGGCCGCCGGCATTCCGTATAGCGCAACGGGCATCAAGACTACGCTGACGTTCAGCGACACCGCGACCTTTATGCGTCTTCTAGGACGCTCCCACCTGGTGGTTACGGCGGAGGCTGTGGCGATGATCGGCCCTGTCGTGCAGACCGATGGCCACAGTGCGATCCTCCCCATCGCTGTGCCGGAGGCCGTCGTCGCGACATTCCAGGTCGGTGAAAAGTTTACCGTCTTCGATGATGGCCTATTCTGTCGTGGAGGGAATCCCGAATCGTGTTACCTACCACCGAGTGACAAAGGCATCACCAAAACGGAGGAACTCAGCCCCGGCGCTTTCTACGGCTGGCTGAATCTGAGCCACGTCTACAATAACGCCTATTGGAGTGGCGGGCCTTTGGACCGTGCCTTTGGACGTGGAGCTGGCGCAAGCGGCTGCAAATACAAATCCGATGGTACCGTCGATGTGGCGAAAACCGGCCTGAAAGGCTGGCTGAGCAGAACGTGTCCCTACCCCTATCCGCTGTTTGCCGGGGATGTGAAGGAGAAAGAGGGGGACTACATTTACGGCTATACCGGCACGCAGACTGCAGCCCTGCTCGAATTGGCGGCCAACTACCGCAAAGGCGATGTCCTCTACTGGCTCATCTTCGACAAAGTCTATACGCCCAAAGAGATGGAGAAAACCTTCCCTGGTCAAGCGCCGGCTGTGGGCTGGATGACCGCGGGCGGGCCATCACGAGCGTCCTACTATCACATCGCCGGCTTTACAGCGGTCGAACTCATCAACATTGACACCAGAGGCAGCGATAAATCCATCACCGGCGTCTTCCAGAACGTAGTGCTGGGGGAAGGCCTGATCGACCCCGGCCCGGGTGTGGGCAGCGGCGACAAAGGAACGTGCCGTTTCCCAACGCTGGTCGGCGTCAAGTTGTGGGAATAAGCGCCTGTTCGTCTCCAAGCGAAAACAGGCGCGTCGTCAGATGGCCTTGCGATACACCCGGTGGTTTTTGTACATCTTTCCCCCGACGTTCTCCAAATCGTGGCGCATCTGAACCGCGCTCTCCGCAACCTGGGTAAGGTCGGCGTGCGCGAAGTTGTAGGAACGTAGCGTGTCCTCCATTTCGGCGTAGAGCAGCGCATTCCCGCCCACACCGTGAAAGTCCGGCAGGATACCGGCACCGTTCAACGCAATCCACGAGGTGCGCCGCATCTCCAGCAACAGGTCGGCGATGGCCCAAGGCGTTAGCCGTCCCCACGCCCGCTGCAAAGCCGCCGATACATCGGGGAAGCCGAAGAGAAACCCCACAATCGCGTCCTCGTGCATGATGACCTTGATCAATCTCGGGTCCGCCACCATAACAATGTTGTTGAACGCGAAGGTCAGCTCATTGTCGCTGAGCGGATAGTACTCCCAGTTGTTGACAAAAGCCTGGTTGTACGCACGGCCCAACGGTTTGATCCACTGCCGGAGATGCGCCTTGTTCTTGAAAGGCATCACGGTCAAAGAGGATCGCTCTTTCACCCGCTCGACGATGCGGTGGACGCGCTCCGGCAACTGGAAGGTCTGTGCGTTCAAATAACAGGAGACGAAATCCACCTCTTTCTCGAACCCCAGAGCCTCGATGAGACGTGGATAGTAATCGTAGTTGTAGTTCATCATCGTCATCATCTGGCGATGCTCGTACCCTTCGACGAGCAGCCCGTATCCATCGAGCGGGCCAAATCCTTTAGGGCCGACGATAGCATCCAGCCCACGCGCTTTGGCCCAGGCAAAAGCGTGTTCGAACAGGGCGGTGACGATCTCGAGGTCGTTTTCACAATCAAACAGGTAGAACTGCGCCTGCTTGACCTCGTGATAAGCGTTGTACGGGCGATTCTCGATCACAGCGACCCGCCCCACGGCCTGCCCGTCGCGCAGCACTACGAAGAAGTCCGCGTCGGAGTGTTCGTAAAACGGATGTTTCTCCCGGTTGAGCATAAGCGCAATATCCTGGCGCAGCGGCGGAACCCACTGCGGGTGGCGATGATAAAGCCGATAGGGCAGCGACACAAAGCGGCGCACTTGTGATTTGTCGCGCGTGTTTACTTTTTCGACAATGAGAGGCATAATGATAGCTCCTGAAAAATGCAGAATCAGCGAATCAGTGAATCGAGAAATCGCTACACGCTGTCGTTTTACACGTACAGGAGAATTTGTCAATTGAATCGAGAGGGTAGGCGACTTGGCGCGTCATCGCAAGCGAAAAAGCGTTATCTTTGAAAATATCATCACCACTATATCAACGAATTTCATCAACCTGCAGCCCGATGAAATCGACGAAGAGATCAACCGCGCCCTGCGCACCATCAGCCAGGCGACGCGCGTGGAACGCAGTTGCGTCGTCCTCTTTTCCGGCGACGAAGGCCACACGGGTGACATCCGCCCCGCGACCTGTACCCACGCCTGGAGCGCGCCGGAGATTGTGGCGCAGAATCGCCCGCTGGACACCGTCTCCGCGACGACGTGGCCCTGGCTCCAGGCGCAGACCGCGCGCGGCATCATCGTCAACGTCCCGCTCGTCTCCGCGCTGCCCGCTGAAGCCGAAGTCGAACGACGTATGTGCCGCGCCCAGGGCATCCAATCGTTCGTCGTCATCCCTATGACCTATCGCGGTGCGGTGGTGGGCTACCTGAAGTTCGACGCCCTACGCACACAGAAGACCTGGTCCGACCACACCATCGCCCTGCTCAAGACCGTCGGAGAAATCTTCGTCAACGCGCTGGAACACAAGCGCGCTCAGGAGGCGCTACAACGCGCCAACCTGACGTTGGAGGCGCGCGTCAGAGCGCGCACGCAAGAGATCGAGCGGCGGCAGCGCGTGGCGGAGGGCCTGCGCGACATCCTGGTGGTGCTCAACTCCGATCGCCCCATCGGCGAAATCCTGGATTATCTGGTAGCGCAAGCGTGCGCGCTGTTGGACTCCAGCGCCTGCGTGCTCTATCGCGTGAACCAGGAAGAACAGCGGATTCTGATCGAAGCCAGCTTTGGTTTGCCAGAACCGTTCTTCGGTATCAAAAGCCTGCCGCTACACGCCTGGCGCATTTTGAGCCACAGCGAACAGGGCGGGCCGACGTTCGACCGGCAACCTTACGCCATCCCAGACCTGGCTTCCGGCGACTTCGAGTCGATCGCGGATTTCGCTGCGGCAAAGCAGGATGCCGCCCCGGACCAGGCTATGCACGCGTGGCACCAGGCCACTATCGACCATTACCGCGCGCTGCTCACCGTGCCGCTGGTGATCAAAGAAGAATTTTACGGCAGCCTGGGATTCTACTACGCCGATTCGCGCCAGTTTTCGCAAGAGGATGTCCGGCTCGGGATGAGTTTCGGCAACCAGGCCGCGCTGGCGATTGAGAACGCCCGCCTGCGCGTGCAAGCCGAACAAGCCGCCATCCTTCAGGAACGCAGCCGGCTCGCCCGCGACTTGCACGACTCCGTGACCCAGTTGCTCTACAGTCTCACGCTGCTGGTCGAAGCCGGGCGGCGGCTGGCGCAGAGCGGCGACCTTCAGCGCGTGGACGAAGCCCTGGCGCGGCTCGGCGAGATCAGCCAGCAGGCGTTCAAGGAGATGCGGTTGCTGGTCTACGAATTGCGCCCGCTGGCCTTAAAACGCGCGGGACTGGTACGGGCATTACAGCAGCGCCTCGATACGGTCGAGCGGCGCGCCGGCATCGAAGCCACGCTGACCGTCGCGGGAAACGTCGAGTTACCCGCGCGGTTGGAAGAGGAACTGTATCACATCGCGCAGGAGGCGCTCAACAACGTCCTCAAACACGCCGCCGCGACCACAATCGCTGTGTGCATTGCCACGGATGAGCGGCGCATCGCCATCGAAATCCGCGACGACGGCAAAGGGGTGGACTTGAGTGCCGGAAGCGACGAAGGCGGCATCGGTCTGAGCAGTATGCGCGAACGGGCTGAGAAACTGGGCGGCGCGCTGACGATCACGTCCGTGCCGGGGCAAGGCACGACGGTCAATGTCACCGTGGATTTGGGAAGCGAGGGATAACGATGAACGATACGATTCGCATTTTAGTCGCCGACGACCACGCCATCGTGCGCGAAGGGCTGCGTTGGCTGATTGCCACCGAACCGGGTATGGAACTGGTCGGTGAGGCCGCCGACGGCGTCGAAGCGGTGGCGCAGGCGCGCAAGTTGCACCCCGACATCATTCTGATGGACCTGGTTATGCCGCGCAAGGGCGGAATCGAAGCCATCGGCGAGATCAAGCAAGCGTTTCCCGATGCGCGCATCCTGGTCCTCACCAGCTTTGCCGAAGATGACAAGGTCTTCCCGGCGATCAAAGCCGGCGCGTCGGGCTATCTGCTCAAAGACACCGCTCCCCAAGAACTGCTGCGGGCCATCCGCGACGTCTGCCAGGGATTCCCTTCGATGCATCCCGCCATCGCCCGCAAGGTGATGCAGGAACTCCAGCGTCCCCCCGACCTGCCCCCCACCGCCGAGCCGCTGACCGAGCGCGAAGCCAACGTGCTCAAACTGGTCGCGCGCGGCCTGACCAATGAGGACATCGCTAAAGCGCTGTACATCAGCGAGCGCACCGCGCGCACCCACGTCAGCAACATCCTGCGCAAGCTGCACCTGGCGAACCGCACCCAGGCCGCGCTGTACGCGCTGCGTGAGGGGTTGATAAATCTTTAGAAATCAGACTACAAAAGTCTCACGAGGCGTCTGGTCAGGCAAATATCTGCGCCGAACACGTGCTCTGTAAATCCCAATACGTGCTGAGACTTTTGTAGTCTTTGTCGTTGCAGATCTACTGAGTCTGACCATCCTACGTCATTTGACGTACTCTATCCCCGCAAAAATCCGTCTTTTGTCGCGCCCCAAAACCATCCTTATGACCGATGCGCTTCCACGGGACTGCGTTATGATAAACACCGGTATGAGAAGTAACGCATCGCCGAAGGAAAAACACTATGGGAGCGCCAATGCCCGTTCTGGTCGTTGCTAAGCCCGGTCCACTACGAGACAGCCTCGTCACCCTGCTACAAGCGCTGCCGCAAGTATCGACGGTCGAACAAGCGCACACGGCGGCGGCAGCGCTACGGATGGTCGAGGTTAAAACGCCCGCGCTGGTGCTGGTCGATTCCAACCTGCCCGGCGAGGAAGCATGGACGGTGCTTAATCAAATCAGAGCACAGCGTCCGGCAATCCGCTGCGTTGTGCTCTCTGAGACGGTGCAGCACTACCACCAGGCGGAGGCCGCCGGCGCGAATCAGGCGCTCTTGAGCGGCATCCCGGCCCCCAAGCTCTCGGTCGCCCTGGAAGGCCTGCTCGGCTGAAACTCACAGCAGTTACGCGCGGTTGGCGGACCACCCGACGGTATCTTCTTGGAAATTTTGGGGTGGGGGTGTGGGGGCGGGCGCAACCCGCCCCCACACCCCACTTCTATCTTCTTTTATCGAGAAGGTAGCGCACAAATGACGAAATCTTGTAGAGGAGACAAGTACGATATGGAAGAACAACTGTTTGGTTTGGAATTGGAAGAGCCTCCTGGGCCAGGAGGCTGGCATCGTGTATGGCAAAACGTTTCGCTGGAACAGTGGAACGATTGGCGTTGGCAGCTCACCCACCGGCTGAGTTCCGTTGAGGATTTTTCCCAAATTCTGCACTTGACCCCCGATGAAATTGCCGGCCTCTCTGCGCCTGAGCACTTTCACGTCGATGTGACGCCCTATTTTGCCAGCCTGATGGACCCGGACGATCCGAATTGTCCCATCCGGCGGCAAGTGATCCCCACGGCGCAAGAACTGGTCCCGTTCGACGCGGAAATGGCCGACTCGCTCGGCGAGGACGCCCATTCTCCGGTCGCCGGGCTGGTGCACCGCTACCCCGACCGCGTCTTGATGCTGCTGACGACGCAGTGCGCGAGCTACTGCCGCTTCTGCACGCGCAGCCGTCTGGTCGGTGATAGCCACATAAGATTTAACTCCGCCTCCTACGAGCAGCAGTTGGACTACATCGCCGCCACAACGGACATCCGCGACGTGCTGCTCTCCGGCGGCGATCCGCTGACGCTGCCGCAGAACGTCCTGGAGCGCATCCTGTTCCGCCTGCGCGCCATTCCACACGTCGAAGTGATCCGCATCGGCTCGCGCGTGCCCGTCTTCCTGCCGCAGCGCATCACCCCGGAGCTGACAAGTATGCTGGCGAAGTACCATCCCGTGTGGATGAACATTCATTTCAACCACCCGAAGGAGATCACGCCGGAAGTGGAACAGGCGCTGGCGCGGTTGGCAAACGCGGGCATCCCCCTCGGCAGCCAGACCGTGCTGCTGGCAGGCGTCAATGACTGCCCGAACATTATCATGAACCTGAACCACCAGTTGGTGAAGAACCGCGTGCGCCCCTACTACCTCTACCAGTGCGATCTCGTCCACGGCGCGGGGCACTTCCGCACGCCGGTCGCCAAGGGGCTGGAGATCATGGAAGCGCTGCGCGGGCACACGTCCGGCTTCGCCATCCCCACCTACGTGATCGACGCGCCGGAGGGCGGCGGCAAAGTGCCGATCCTGCCCAACTACATGCTGAGCATGTCCGACAGCAAGGTCATCGTTCGCAACTACGAGGGCTTTATCACCGCGTACACACAGCCGGCGGACTACCAGGGCCACGATCCGGCGACCTGCCCCTACTGCCAGAGCCGTCGCGATGAGGCCGGGCAAGAGGGCATTGCGGGCCTGCTGTCGGGCCAACGCCGCGAGATCGCGCCACAGCAGTGGCACGAGACGCACGCGCGCATCCCACAGACTCCGGCCCCTTCACCCTTCGTCGTCCAACACGAAATGGTGGAACGCTAAATGGGACTGCGCATCGCCGTCGTTGCCAATCGTAAATACGCCGTGAAGGCCGAGGCCAGCGCGCCGCCCGACGCGCTGGCCGAGTATGACGCAGACGAGACCGTCCAGGCCCTCCAGGACGCGCTGCGCGCGCGGGGGCACGCGCCGTTCTTCCTGGAAGCCGACGAGACCTTCATCGACGCCGTGCGCACCACCCAACCGGACATCTGCTTCAACATCGCCGAAGGGCTGCACGGCGACTCGCGCGAATCGCAAATCCCGGCGTTGTTGGAAATGCTCTCCATCCCCTACACCGGCTCGAAGGTGCTCACGCACGCCATCTCGCTGGACAAGGTGATGACCAAGCGGGTCTGGCGCGACGCGGGGTTGTCCACCGCGCCTTTCCAGAGCTTCCGCCGTGCAAACGCGCCCCTGGACGAGCGCCTGACCTTCCCGCTGTTCGTCAAACCTTCGCGGGAGGGTTCGGGGATGGGGATCAACGCCCGGTCTATCGTCCACGACGAGGCGGAACTGCGCGCGCAGGTGGCATGGGTCATCACAACGTACCGGCAACCGGCGCTGGTCGAAACGTATCTGCCGGGCCGCGAGTTCACTGTGGGATTGGTCGGCAACACACGGCTGCCAGGAGAGCCGTCACGCTCGGTGTTCTACAATGCGCGCGGGTTCCATCTATTCCCGGTGCTGGAAATCGACTCGCAGAAGGGGGCGGTGAAAGGCATCTACAACGCGGAGGCGAAATCCTACGCCATCGAGGACGAGTTAGCCCCCGGCTACCTGTGCCCGGCGGACATCCCACCGGAGCTGAAAGCCGAACTGCACCGGCTCTCCATCGCTGCGTTCGAGGCACTGGACGGATTGGATGTGGGGCGCGTGGACTTCCGTCTGGGGGCCGATGGCATGCCGTATCTCGTCGAGGCCAACACATTGCCGGGCATCAATCCGAGCGTGAGTGACCTGGTCATCGCTGCGCGGGCGGAGCATGTCGCCTACGAAACGCTGGTCAACGAGATACTCGACCTGGCGCGCGAGCGATACAATCTCTTATACCCTTGCGAAGGTTTCTGAACCTTCGCAAGGGTAAAAACGTTATGCACACCATCTACACCAACCGCCATCACGGGCACGCCACGGAGAACCTCGTCATCGACGGGCGGCCCATCGAATATCTGGAGACGCCGGCCCGCGCGGAAGCGATCCTGGCCGCCGTGCGGGCTGCGCAGCTTGGGGCCATCATCCCGCCAACCGACCACGGCCTCGCACCAATCCTGGCAGTGCATGACACGGACTTCGTGACGTATCTGCGGACGGCCTACGCACAGAGCGCCGCCTATTTCGGCGCAGCCCGCCCGGTCATTGCGGGCCGCGCCGATGTGACGTTCGACCGCGCGCCGCGCTGCCCTGAGGATTTTCCCGGCCGGCGAGACTACTACACCTACGATTACGAGGACCCTATCCTTGAGAGGACGTGGGACGCCGCCTACTGGGCCGCACAGTGCGCCCTCACGGCGGCGGATTACGTCCGCAATGGGGGGCGAGCTGCCTACGCTCTCTGCCGCCCACCGGGCCACCACGCGATGCCCGATCAATACGGCGGATTCTGCTACCTCAACAACGTTGCCATTGCCGCACGTTACCTGCAAGTGACTGGCCCCGTCGCCATCCTCGATCTCGACTACCACCACGGCAATGGCACGCAGGCGATCTTTTACGACGACCCGGCGGCGCTGTTCTGCTCGCTCCACGCCGACCCAGATTGGATCTACCCGTTCTTCTGGGGCCGCGCTGACGAGCGCGGCGCGGGTGCGGGCCTGGGGCTGAATCACAACTGGCCGCTGCCGCCGGATGTGGATGAGGCCACTTACCTCACAGTATTGGATGAAGCGATTGGCGTCATCGCCGAGTTTGCACCTCGCTACTTGCTCATCTCATTGGGTCTGGACGCGGCAGAGGACGACCTCATTGGCCAGTTCCGTATCACCACCGGCGGCTTCCACGAGATCGGGCGGCGGATTGCGGCGCTAAGACTTCCTACGGTGATTGTCCAGGAGGGCGGCTACTTGCTGGACACGTTGGGAGAAAATGCGGTGGCGTTCTTGGGAGCGTTTACACATTAGCACGTTCGAACGTTCAAACGTGCCAACGCTCAACCATCCAACTCTTGCATCATCGCCCAGGCGAAGCGGGTGGCTTTCTCCAGACCCGCCGGGACGAGGTTTTCAACATTATCGCTGGTTTGATGCCAGTTTTCCAGCCACCCATCAGCGCCGAACCCCGACAAACATATCCCGCGATAGCCGCGCACACGCAACGCGCCAACTTCCTCTCCGATGACCATATCGCGCCCCTGGACGCCCATCTCTGGATGCTGGCGACTGACACACTCGGCCCACGCCAGCGACTCTGCGTCAGGGCGATACGCCGAGAGCAGTGAAAACCCCGTGTGGCGTGTGACATAGGCGATATCGTTCGTCCCCACCATTTCGAAATCGAGGAACCAGGCGTCGCGTAAGCGGTCGCCGTAGGCGTCGAGCAGGGCGTGCGCGCCCAGGCAGCCGACCTCTTCCGCGCCGGTGAATGCCAGCCAGACCTCGGTGTGGCGCAGCGGTTGCTGTTGGAGTTGCGCCGCCAAGCCTAGAACGCAGGCGACCGCGCTCGCGTTGTCGCTTGCGCCGGGGACGTAGGGGCCGGTCTCGTCGTACAGCGCGATCAGCAGGCTGGCAACGACTGCCCACAGGCTGGCTTTGCGGAACTTCCGAGCACTCTGACTGCCGCTCAATCCTTCGATGATTTGCGCCACGCCATTGCTTGCCATAGATGCCAGTCATAGATTGTCTCTCCAAACATCGGTGTCATCGAATGTCAATTATACTGTGACGAATTAGCGACTCGCCCTTTCTTCACGGTTCTCACCTGCTCGTTCAAAACTTAGAAAGGTGTGGTATGATAAGAACATCAGATACAAATGGAGGTAGAGCAATGACGCAATTGCGCACGCGCAGCGTGCCTCTGGAACAGCTTGCCCGGCTGATTCGCCGGCTGGATCGTCGCCAGAAAGCGGCGCTCATCCGATTGGTGCCGGAGTTGCAGACCATCCGTCCAGACGAATTGGTTTTGCCCGCCGGACAGAATGATTTGCTGGCCTACTTCGAGGCCAAAATGGCTGCGTTGCCCAAAACTCGCCCGTTGCGTGATAACGATATCTTCTTGGGAGGCCTGACCGTCGCCGAGTTTTTCGCTGCACCGGAAGCAGAGCAAGCGCGTATTTGGGATGTCGCGCATACGGAAGCACTCCAAACACTAGATGACTATGAACACCCCGTCCGCTCCGATGCGGTGCCTGTTCGATAAAAAACCTCGTCCGCTACATCCTCACCGGATTGCATTACGGGCGGTTGCGTTCCTTGACGCCTCTGGAAACCGGCGCGCTCTCGCTTTGGCGAGCCGCTGAAGAACACGGTGTAACGCTCTTTGTCAGCCTATACACTTTTAACGTACTTCAACGTCTACAACCATACTCACTTGCTCAAGTCGTGCTTAACGCGATGCCGGCTCTTTCGCCTACCCGGTATCATCCACGTTGGGCGCGGCGTATCCGGGAGAGCGCCGGACTGTCCCGCGAGGATGCAGCGATGATAGCACTCGCCAGTTTTGGTAGTAACGAGGCCGGTGACATTTTGGGTGTCCATTGGTTAGCGACGAGCGATCAACCGTTGCTCAATGGGTATCGCGCCACATTGCCCAGGCTGGAGCGACGTTTTCGCGCGATGACCGCGCAGTTGCCTGCGCCATTTTGTGATGCGGCTTTACCTTGCCTGATGACGCCAGATGAATTATTGGTGAGTTGGCAAATCTAACTTTCATTCTCCAATCGCCAAATCCCCCAATCGCCAAATCGCCAAATCCCCCAATCACCAATTTCCCATCACCCGGATGTTCTCCGCGCCGACGAGACCGGCGACCCGGTCTTTGAGTTGCGGGGTGTAGCGCGTGCGCTCGTTGGGAAATAACAGTTCCACGCGCTTGCCGCGTTGGTTTTCGAGATAGACGACGAAACTATCCTGCCCCGATTCAGCCTTGAGCAATTCGTGCAGTTGCGCGAGGCGCGAGAAGTCGAGGGTAGGATCGCCGGTACGCGGCAGGGTGACGCAGACGGTCGCCGGAGGTACCGGTGGCTCCTCCGGTGGCGGTGGCGTGTAGTGGCGCTCGCCATTGCCGCCACCGTTGGCCGGCGAGTCGACGGGCCGAGTCGAGGGTGAGGGCGGTTCACGCCGGGCTGCGCTATGGTGCACACCGGCAGGCGCATCCCGCGAGAAATCCGGTGCCGGCGCAATATTCGGTGGCGCAGCACTATAATCGCCCGGCGATTCGGCAGCAAAGGATGGCGAATTGTAGTCCGCCGCGGCATAGCCACCGTTGCCACCGGGTCGCAACAATTCGTGCGGAGCCTTGAACCAATCGGCCAGCAGCGAGTGCTCCTCACGGTCCTGGCGATTGTCGAGCTTGCCGCTGACAACGACGATGTTTTCGACGACCAGCTTATCTTTGAACCGCTCGTAGACGCGCGGGAAGACGATGACGTCCACCGACCCGCCGGAGCCTTCCAACGTGACGAATGCCATCGTGTCGCCCTTCTTTGTGGTGATACGGCGCACACGCTGGATCATTCCCACCAGCACCAACTGCTGCCCCAGGGCCTCCGTCGCCAGGCGATCCACCGTGGTGTTGATCAAATCCTGCTGCAACAACTCGTTTTCCTGCTGCGCCAGGGGATGGCGGGAGAGATATGTGCCGAGCAGCTCCTTCTCCCAGTCCAGCAGCCGCCGCTCCGGGATGGCCGGGACGAAGGCCGGCGGCGTGATGGTCTGCGTCATAGCCGCATCCTGCCCGGGCATGGCGTCGAAGAGCGAGAACTGGCCCACATCGCGGGCACTGTGGACCCGGCTACTCGCGCCGATGAGTGCATCGATCAACGTGAGCAGCGCAGGACGTTCGTCAAAGTCATCCAGCGCCCCGGCCTGGATCAGACATTCGAGCGCCTTGCGGTTGAGCTTGCGCAAATCCACGCGGTCGGCGAAATCGTCTAGCGATCTGAAGGGACCACCGTCACGCCGCGCCTCCACGACAAGGCGCATCATATCGTCGCCTACGTTCTTGATCGCGCCCAGGCCGATGCGGATGCTGCGTGCGCCATCGGCGTGTTCGATGGTGAATTCCACATCAGAGCGGTTGATGCAAGGGCGCAGCACGGCCAAACCGGCGCGGCGCGCTTCGGCGATGAGAAAGCCGAGCTTTTCGATGTTGTGACGCTCCGTCGTCATCAGCGCGGTCATGAATTCCAACGGATAATGCGCCTTCAGATACGCCGTCTGCGCGGTGATGACGGCGTAGTCGGTGGCGTGCGCGCGGTTGAAGCCGTAACGGGCGAAGAATTCGATGTCGGCCCAGACCTTGCCGGAAACGTCCTCAGGGATGCCCTTCTTGAGCGCCCCTGCAAGGAACATCTGCTTGTGCTTCTCCATCAAATACTTGATCTTCTTCGCCACCGCCTTGCGGATGCCGTCGGCCTCGCCGGGCTTGTAGCCAGCCATGGCTACGGCGATTTGCATGATCTGTTCCTGATAAACTATAATTCCGTATGTATCATCGAGTATATTCTGCAGAATTTGATGATGAAACTGTATTTCCTCTTCACCATGCATCCGGCGAATGTAAGATGGAATGTTCTCCATCGGGCCGGGACGGTACAGGGCGAGCACGGCGATGATGTGCTGGAACTGGTCGGGCCGCATCTCGCGCAGAATGCGGCGCATCCCCGCGCCTTCTACCTGGAACACGCCGGTCGTCTCGCCGCTGGTGAGCAGCTCATACAGCTTCATCACGTCGGCGTCCTGCTCCGGGTCGTCGGGGACGCGCTCGTAGGGAATGGTGTCCATCGTCAGCACGCGGCCGTGCTCTTTCTCGATCCACTCGCACGTCTTGCGCACGTGGGTGATCGTCCGCAGCCCCAGGAAGTCGACCTTGAGCATCCCCAGCATATCGACGATTTCCATCGGCCACTGAGAGACGATGCCGATAGGGCCTTCGCCCTCGCCCTTGGTGGGACGATGCAGCGGCATGTAGTCCACCAGTGGGCGGTCGGAGATAAGGATGCCCGCCGCGTGGGTGCTGGCGTGTCGCGTGACACCTTCGACTTCCCGCGCCGTATCGAGTAGTTTTTTGACATAGGGAACGGTGTCGTATAACTCCTTGAGATCGGAGACTTCCTCGAGCGCCTGGGCGATAGAGACCGGTTTGCCGGGCACGTTGGGGATCAGGCGCGCGGCGCGGTCGACCTCGTTGAGCGGGATGTCGAGCGCGCGGCCCACGTCGCGGATGGCGGCGCGCGCACCGAGCGTCCCAAAGGTGATGATGGCGGCGACGCGATCCGCGCCGTAGCGTTCGGCGGTGTAGGCGATCAGCTCCTCGCGCCGGTCGTCGGGATAGTCCAGATCGATGTCGGGCATGGAGATGCGGTCGGGATTGAGGAACCGCTCGAACAGCAGGCGGTTCTTGAAGGGATCGACGTTGGTGATGCCCAGGGTGTAGGCGACCACGCTGCCTGCGCCAGAACCGCGCACGTTCCACCAGATGTCGCGTTCTTTCGCCGCCTCGCACAAATCCCACACGATGAGGAAGTAGTCATCGAAGCCCATCGTGTGGATGATGCCTAGCTCATATTCCAGCCGCGCCACCACTTCCGGCTCCTGCGCGCGCGCCTCGCCGTAGCGCCAGACGAGGCCGGTGTAGCAGAGATCGCGCAAGAACGTCTCCGAATTACCGCGCCCTTCCGGGACCGGGAATGTAGGCAGGTGATACGGCGGGGCGAATTGCAATTCGACGTTGCACTGCTCGGCGATTTTGACGGTGTTTGCCAACGCTTCGGGCAAATCCGCATAGAGCCGCGCCATCTCCTCCGGCGAGCGCATGTAATACGAAGGGTCGGTCATCCGCATACGATTCGTCTCGTTGACCGTCTTACCCGTGCCGATGCAGAGCAAGACGTCGTGGGCGTCGGCCTGGTCGCGCTTGGCGTAGTGGATGTCGTTGGTGGCGACCAACGGTACGCCCATTTCGTGAGCCAATTCCACCATCTGGCGGTAAACGGGATCGAATTCGGGGATGTCGTGGCTCTGCAGCTCGAAGTAGAAGCGATCGGGGAACTGGGCCTGGTACCAGCGGACGGCCTCGCGGGCCTGGTCGATCTGCCCCTGAACGAGCAACTGCGGGATTTCGCCCTGCGCGCAGGCTGTGAGCACGATCAGCCCCTCGCCGTACTGCGCAAGCACCTCCTTGTCGATGCGAGGTTTGTAGTAGAAGCCTTCTAATTGCGCGATGCTGACCAGTTTGAGCAAATTCTGGTAGCCAGCCTGGTTCTGTGCCAGGAGGACGAGGTGATACGGCTTCTCGTTGTGATCGCGGTCGAAGCGCGAATTCTGCGCGATGTAGGCCTCCACGCCGATGATGGGCTTGATCTCTGCGGCTTTGCACGCCCTGTAGAAATCCACCACGCCGAACATCGCGCCGTGATCGGTAATCGCCAACGCGGACATGCCCAATTCTTTCGCATACATCGCCAAGGCTTTCACACTGCTCAATCCATCCAGCAGTGAAAATTCGGTGTGTGTGTGCAAATGCACGAAATCCGCCATCCCTATCCTCCAAAGTAAAAAGTTGCAGGTGCAAAGTTGCAGGTTAAAAATCCCACGAAGCGCCCTGAGGGTCCAGGGTGATGCGGATATTCTACCCTCAAAATTTAGCCTGGCAAGGCGCTACCTCTCGGATCTTGTTGTCTCTGCCGGAAGTTGCTTTATACTAGCGACGCAACAAAATCCATCCGGATTTCCCCAGGAACTTGAGCAAGACGTTGACGGTGGATTAGGTCTCTATCCGAAAATTATGTCGGCGAGCGTTTTTGGTGCGTCAGCGGTGAATTCTCGGATAGGTTCTAAGCTTTTAGGGTAGTGGACAATAGAAGGACAATAATTTGACAAAAGCTAAAAAGCATGGTATTCTTATTGTAATCCTGACTTGTGCCATTGTGGCCGAGTCAGGATTTTTGTTGGTAGGCGTTCAACCGGCCGTGTATGGCCGGCGTCGAAGAATTAAAGGAGATATTGTTATGACACTGTTGACAGTAGGGGTTGTTGGTTCATCCCTTAAGGAAAATGAGCAGCGCGTTCCCATTCATCCGCAACACATCGAGTGGATGCCGGACGAAGTGCGGGCGCAATTGGTTTTCGAGCGCGGCTACGGGGAACCTTTCGGCATCGATGATGCGACGATCTTAGCGCAAGGCGTGGGCGGTGTCGCCGACCGTGAAGCGCTTTTCACAGATTACGATGTCGTTTTGCTGCCCAAGCCTACGCAGCAAGATTTCGATATGTTGCGGGAGGATAGTATTCTGTGGGGCTGGCCACACTGCGTCCAACAGCGTGAGTTTACACAAACCGCTATCGATCGGCGTTTAACGTTAATTGCCTGGGAGGCAATGTACAAGTGGGGTAAGCGTGGCACCCGGCAGTTACACATTTTCTACCGGAACAACGAGATGGCCGGCTACGCCGGTGTACTGGACGCGCTACGTTTGGTGGGACGCGATGGGAAATATGGCCCGCCGAAAAAAGCGGCGGTGATCAGTTTCGGTTCCGTGAGCCGGGGCGCGCTCTTTGCGTTGCAAGGACGTGGATTCACCGACATTACGGTCTACACGCAACGCCCGGCACATCTGGTATCACACAAGATTATGGGGGTCACCTATCATCAAATCCAGCGCAACGGCGCGGATGGCTTGTTGTGCCTGCACTCCGACGGGACGGAACATCCCTTTATCGAGGAACTGGGGGATGCCGACGTTATCGTCAACGGGATTTTGCAGGATACCGATAATCCGCTGATGTACCTAAAAAAAGGGCAAAGCGATCAGCTCAAGCCACAGAGCTTAATTGTGGACGTGAGCTGTGACAACGGGATGGGGTTCCCCTTCGCACGACCTACAACTTTTGAAGAGCCTGTGTTCCAGATTGGGCCTGAGGTCGATTATTACGCAGTCGATCACACGCCGTCCTATCTGTGGAAGAGTGCCTCGTGGGAGATTTCCGAGAGCCTGTTGCCTTTCTTGCCCGTTGTAATCGGTGGGCCGGAGCGATGGGCGAAAAACGAAACCATCCGCCGCGCCGTAGAGATCCACGATGGCGTGATCCAGAATTCCAAGATTCTCTCATTCCAGCAACGCGCGGCTGAGTTTCCACACCGGGCTGTAGCCGCTTGAGAATCTAAACACAAATCTGAGATTCGTGGCCGGCACACTGCAGCTATCACAAAAACGCCAGCCCTGCGCCCGCGCCGATGAGCCATCCCCCTACCACATCGCTGGCGTAGTGCAAGCCCAACGCCACGCGGCTCAAGCCAACGCATACCCCCCACAGGAGCAAAGCCGCCATCCCCCAGAAGGGCAGCAAGCCCGCCAGCACCACCCACAATCCACCGGTACGCACAGCGTGGCCTGAGGGAAACGCGTGCTGGTCGATCTTCAGGTAGAAAAGGGCCGGTTCGCCTGGTGGGCGGGGACGCTGGATGAAATACTTAAGCACAGTGCTGACGACCCACGTGACCGCCGTGACGAGAAGGATGCGCTCTCCGGCTCTGGCCCAGGCATCGAGGCCGAAGCGCCAGAGCACCACACCCAGGAAAACCCACACCAGGCTGTCGCCGGAGTGCGCCAGGCCCGTCGCCAGCGCGCGGGTGAACGGGCCACGCACCAACGTCGTGGCACGCGCGGTGAGCGCGTGGTCGCGCTCGAGCCAGGGTTGCCAGCGAGCGTTCATTGGGCCAGCTCCTGGCGCGCCAATTCCCGGCGGCAGATTTCCAACTGGAACGGTTTGTCGGCATCCATGCCCATTTCGGCGTCGTCCACGATTAATGCGCGCCCGTTGATGCCGAATTTCTCACGCATCAACCGTTCCAGTTCCGCCAGGCTCAGGCGGCGCGCCAGCAGTTTGGCAAAAAAGACCGGGCCGAGGCGTGCGGCCTGTTTGAGCGCGTTTTTACGACTGCCGAGCAAATCATCCCACAAGTCCCGGTGCTTGTGACCGATATGCGGCGCGGCAATATGAATATCCCCAGCAGCGAAGTCACCGTCGCGGAAGTGGACGTAGCTGCGCCGCGAACCGGGGAAACGCTGCTCCATCTTCTCACGTGGCACGATGGTATGATAAACCTCCACCGCCGGGTCCGTACACCGCGCAAGCAGGCGCTCCACCATCGCGCCGGTCAACAACGGAATGTCGGAACTACAGCCCAACACATGCTGCGTCTCCGGGTGGGTCTCCAATACCCAGTCGATGCCACCGAGGATGTTCTTCAGCATCGAGCCTTGATCGGGCAGATAGCAGGCGATTTTAGGCGAGGTCAGCGCCACCTCGCTAGTAAGGCCAACGACGACGATATCCCCCACACTCGGCACATCAGTAAGCGCGTCCAACACCCATTGGGCCATTGGTTTGCCCGCTACATCGAGCAGCGCCTTTGGCCCTCCCTGGGTATATTCGTAAAGCAGATCTTCCTCTTGTGGCACGCCACCGGCCATCAAAATACAATTGATCATATCCTTCCTACCTTTCAGTCATCAATCTCCCTGCAAATGGCGAATGGCGAATAGTAGATCCCCAATCCCCTCCCCGTCTACCGTTTACTGTCTACCGCCCCCTCAGTCGTTAAGCTGTTCGATATGTGGATGCATATCCAACTCGGTGATGAGCGCCGTCAGCTCGTCACGCGTGAGCGCGCGGCCTTTCCCGGCGGCGGCAACCAGGGCGGATTCCATCATGTTCGTACCGAAGGACCGTCCCTGGAAACGCGGCGTCGTGGTGATCAGATAGCGCACTCCGGCAGCACGGAAACGCTCGACGTCGGCCTCGGTGGTCGTATTCGTGAGGATCGTCTTGCCGGGCAAGGCCGGCGGCATGTGGCGCTTGGTGTAGGCGCAGTCTCCAGCGAGGATCGTCGCCCAATTGTACCAGCGTGTGAATTTGGGGATGGTCTCAAGCTGCTTCTCGCCGGTGGGATAGATCACGTGGATCGGCAACCGCCCCACGACCGGCCCCAACACCATCGCCATCAATTCTATCGACTGGAAGCGTTTGAGCGGGATCGGGATACCCAGGCCGAAGAGCAAGTCACCAAAGACGGTCTCGTAGCCGGCCTCCACGATGCTCTGCGCCATCCCGTAGCGATCCACCGCGGTGTTGACCATCGCCCGCTTGGGCTGCAATTCCGCGCCGATCTGCGCCTCGATGTAAGGCATACAGCGGCGTTCGAGCGTGTACTTCAACCCGCGCCCGTCGACCACCGGCGTCTGTCGCACACCCTGCACCAGCTTGCGCGCATTGTGCAACGGATACTCCCGCCTGGCCGTCCCTATCGAAAGATCAATGCCGCCCACGCCGAAGGCATCCACCTTGCCATCCAATTCGGTAAAAAGCTGCCTCGCTTTGGCCGTATCGCCGTCCGTTCCAATACGCTCGATAAGGACCTTTTCGCCCAGCAGCTCGATTTCGACCCGTTTGTCGCGCGTAGAACTTCCTAAACTAACACTTACTGCCCGTTTCATAATAATACCCTTTCGCTATGAATGAATAAGAACCTATCCGAGAATTCACCGCTGAAGCACCAAAAACGCTCGCAGATATAATTTTCGGATAGAGACTAATGCCTTGACGAATCTCATACGCGTAACTTACCAAAAATGGTAAACTACTGCAACGGATTATAAGGAAATTGTATCACAACACCTCCACCGGGTCGATATCTACCAGCCAGCCCGCAGGGATATCGATCTCACGCAGAAAATCCGCCGGCGAGACGCTGCGCAGCAGAATCTGCCAGCGGTAGCGCCCCCGCACGCGGGCGAAGAAGGCCGGCGCCGGCCCGATCAAATCGGTGTCGGGCAGCCCGGCGGCACGGAGCGCGTCGTGCAAGATCGCGGCGAAATCCTCGGCGGCTTGCTGTGCCTTCTCGCGGTTCGTGTGTGCGTAGACC
>Ga0209614_1000802_pt1 | contig 26354 bp, 28 predicted proteins | sample BlaSprsedimmetaG_FD_185484 | JGI IMG/M metagenome (GOLD analysis project Ga0209614, IMG submission 185484) | Hot spring sediment bacterial and archeal communities from California, USA to study Microbial Dark Matter (Phase II) - Blank Spring... ... | reverse complement strand
CGATCTTGCTTCGCGCGGTCTTTATGACCAAGGCTAAGGCGATCTGTTACCCGACCAAATACACCATCATGTGTTACGATCTTCTAACATATCGATGGTTACTAAACATGGAGTTAATATACAAGGCTCCGGCATTCCCGAGCATTCCCTGCATGCGCTGGGGTTCCCTGCCGGGCGTAGCTGCCGGACTTCGCGCCGACTGAAGGTAATATCACATGAGATTGCTTCACTGCGTTCGCAATGACGAGAGAGGAAAAGACTGATACCCTGAATGGCACGCGAGGCGGAAGACTGAAGACTCAAGGCTGAAGGTGAAGCGCTGCTATGCAGCGCGGAATCCCGCAGCGAAGCCCAGCGCATGCAGGGTATGCGGGACTGAAGGAAGAGATTGCTTCATCACGCCAAGGCGTGCTGAAGCAATCTCGCGCGCGATGACCAGAGTACATATCTTCCTATTGCGTTGCCAGCTCTTTTATCTGCTGTGCCACTGCCCTGTCTTCAAAGACATTACGTATGGCCTCGCCCAGAAGCTCGCTGGCATAGTAGCCCATCCTTTTTTCAGAAAAGGAAATGTGTTCCCGGGCCGCTGTCGCCTCGACACGGCGCGTATATACGATTCTCCCCTCGGTAATATCGGCAAAAATAACGGTCAGCTTCACGCTTGCGGTATAAGTATTGGTGGGAAATCCGCGGCGGGTGTTAATCTGCATCTCGTCAATGCTTCCGCCGATAAGCAGCCTGCCGGTGGCGGCGGGCATGGCTTCTTCATCCAAATCCCAACGTGCCGCCGTAGCAATCCGGTAACCTGCCTGTTTCAGATAATCCTGAATACCGCCGGCAACCGCCCGGGAAGCCAGAACATATCGGGGAAAGACCATGACGTTTGTGCCGTTTTTTTCAATCACGCGGCCGATGATTTTTTCGTCTTCGACACGGCGCCGGTCAGCAAATTCCGCCACGGTAATAACGGCTTCAAGGGCTTTCCCTTCCGGCTTTAAATATTCCGGGGCAACAACCCGCGAAGCATCGTATTTCATATCAATGCTGTAGAGCTTTGTGGGAGCGCAACCCGACAAGGCCTGGCCCCATATCAATAATCCAAAAACGGCGCTTATCAGTAAAAAACGGTGATATTTTTTCACTTTTTTCTCTCCTTTTCCCTGAAATATTGCCCGGCGAAATTATTTAATTTATCGTTTGATTAACAAGCCTTATACCTTATCAAATTACCTTTGTCCAAGTGTTTCGTAAAATGCAAGGCAGGCGCGCGGATAAAGATAAATAATTTCTTTTTGCCGCAAAATATTATAAAATTCGCCAGATAAGCGGTGAACTGACCGGAATAAATATTAACCTCAAAAAAGAAAGGAGTCACTATGACGGAAGCAACTCTGCAGGCTTTTAACGGACTGAGGGATCTGACCATGATTAAATGGTACATCATACCTTTGCTGGCTATCGTTATTTACATCTACACCCGCGAAATCAAGGAGGCACGCAAAATCGGTGACTGGAACGCGGTGCTGGCCGGACTCACCATTTTCGGCGTGGATTTTTTCAATGAAACATGGAACGGCTGGGTGCTTCACTTTACCGGGCACTCCGCTTTCTGGACGACTCCGGGAGACACGGCGCTGCGCGTAATGGTGGGCTGGAATATCGAAATCATTTCTATGTTTTTAATTCTGGGTATTATGTATTACCACGCGCTATCGGAGAGCAAAAACCAGAAAATACTGGGCCTGCCTGAAAAATGGTTCTGGGCGATAGGCTACACTATCTTTGCCGTGTTTATCGAATGCGTGTTGAATCTCGGCGGACATCTGGTCTGGGAATATCCCTTCTGGTATCTGTCTTTCAAAGGCATCTGGCTGATTCTGCTTATCGGCTATTTCCACTTCTTCTGCTTTGCCATACTCGTCATCAGCCTGAAGACGATGAAAGCCAAACTCATCACGCTGGGCATTATTTACGCGGTGCCGACGGTGATGAACATTCTGGCTTTCGGCTTCTGGGGCTGGAAGTACTAAAGCGCGATTCGCCTAAGGGGTGAGCAGGGAATATTCTTCGAAAACTTTGTTGTATTTTTCGTGAATCATTTTGCGGTCGAATTCCCAGAACTCGGCCAGCATCTTTTCCTGCTCATCCGGGCTTAAATATTCCTGCGCGGGATAGAAAAAATGCTTGTCTTCTTTTTCAATGTGCCGGGGATAAAAATCACCGAGCTGCCGCGCCAGTTCCAAAATATCAGCAAATGCTTTCGCGTCGCCGGATAAATATTTTTCCCTGGCCGCAACCAGAGCAGCGGTGGTTTTTCGGCCCCAAACATGCTCATCGAGCAGTTCCTGCATGGTTTTTTTGAGCTCCGGCATCATGTCTTTTTTGGCCAAATCCCTGAAAAGTATTTCTTCTTCTTTGCCGTGATGCGTGCGGTCGGCGTACACGCGCACAAAATCAACCGCCACATCGATAATAAGAGGATTTATTTTTTCACTCTTCTGCGCTTTATCCATGTGACGCATGACGACAGAAAGCATTTTTTCAATCAATCTGTGCTCCCACATTAACGGCCCGATTGGTTTCATAAAAACCTCCTCGTGTTAGGATGATTAAGCATGCCTGATTGACACGCCGCGCTACGCGCAGCTATAGCACAAATAAGAATATCCGGCCAGAGGCGCGCCTTTTGACTAATCATCACCTCAAACAATATCAATACCTTAAGATTTAACCTCCCTTATACTGATTGCAAGATGGCGGTATTTTTGATAAGGGGCACCATTAACAATCTTTTAGCAAACGGGTAATATGGCTTTTTCAAAAAATACATTTCTTGTGTTATTTCTTGTCCTGTCACTTGTTCCCGCGTCATGCCGGCAGGCACAAGAGCCGGACAGCCCCGCGGATAAATTAAATGTGATTGCCACGATTTTTCCCCTTTATGATTTCGCCCGCGTTATCGGCGCCGATAAAGTGTCGGTAACCATGCTGCTGCCGCCAGGCGTGGATGCGCATAATTATGAACTGAAACCGGATGATATACTCCAAGCAAGCAGAGCGGATGTTTTTCTTTTCATGCATTTCGAAATGGAACAGTGGGCGTACAAAATAACCGGCGCGGCTACGGAAAAATCCGACTCGCTGGCAATCGAAGCCGGAGAGGGCACCGCTTTACTGCGCCTTCCCCGCCACCTTCATACAGATGGAAAAGGCCACGGGAATCATTCCACAAGGTTCGACCCGCATACCTGGCTGGATTTCGACAACGCGCAGAAAATTGTCGATAACATAACAGCTACCTTTATCAGTAAAGATTTGAAAAACAGCGATTATTACAAAGCAAACGCCCGCGAATACAAAACGCAACTCAAAGAACTGGATAAAAAATACCGCCGCGAACTGGCCGATTGCGAATCAAGAATTATCCTGCATGCCGGCCATTGGGCGTTTGCCTATCTGGCCAAAAAATATAATCTCAAATACATGGCTGCCTACAGCGCATCGGCGGAAGCAGAGCCGCTGCCGCATAACGTTTTCAGCATTATCGAATTAATTAACGACATGGAACTGAAATATATTTTTTATGAAGACCTTGTAGCGCCGCGCCTGGCGCAGACAATCGCGCGCGAAACAGACGTGGGCATGCTTAAGCTCAACAACGGCCATGATATCAGCAAGGATGACTTGAAAAAGGGAATTACCTTTCTTGGCCTAATGGAAAATAATCTTTCTAATCTAAAAAAGGGGTTGTCGTGCCGGTAAATGTAGTGACCGTGGAAAATGTTGCTTACAGCTACAACGCCGCCACAGCAATCAGCGACGTTTCTTTTTACATCGAGCAGGGCGATTATCTGGGCATTGTGGGGCCTAACGGCTCCGGAAAAAGCACGCTTATCAAAATTATTCTGGGCATATTGCCGCTGCAGACAGGCAGTGTTTCCCTATTCGACACGCCCCTGTCCGGGTTTGGCCACTGGGACAGAATCGGTTATCTGCCGCAAAAACTCAGCGCGCTCAACACTCATTTTCCCGGATCGGTCCGCGAAATTGTCGAAATGGGGCGGCGAAACAGTAAAAAAAATGAGAACACGCAGCATGTCCTCGATCTCATGGGAATCAGGCATCTCGCCGGACGTTTAATCGGCGAGCTCTCTTACGGCGAACAGCAAAGGGCAATGCTGGCACGCACGCTGGTGAACCGCCCGGAACTGCTTATTTTCGACGAGCCTACAACCGCGCTTGACCCCGAAACGAGAGACACATTTTATTCCCTCACAAAAGATTTAAACCGCGCCCACGGCACAACCATCGTGCTCATTACCCACGATATAGGAACAATCGGCAGATATGCCCGGAGACTTCTTTATCTGGACAAGAAAATCGTCTTTGCGGGAACATTTCAGGAATTCTGCGCGTCGCGGGATATGACCGGGTTTTTCGGAGAAAAAAGCCAGCATATTATTTGCCATCAACACGATGTCTTGGAGAATAGCAAATGATGGATTTTACCGGTATATTCAGTTACAGCTTCGTCCAGCGCGCTCTTCTTACCGGAGTGCTCATTGCCGTTGTCTGTTCCGTTGTGGGGGTATTCCTTGTCCTGCGGCGCCTGTCCTTAATCGGCGACGGCCTGGCGCACGTCACCTTTGGCAGCGTGGCCGTTGTTCTGCTAATCGGCATGGCCCCTGTTTATGTCACGCTGGCCGCCTTGCCGCTGGTAATGCTTAGCTCTTTGATTATATTGCAATTGATCCGGTCGAAGCGCATCCATGGCGACGCGGCTATCGGCATCGTGTCTTCCGTGGGAATTGCCCTGGGTGTGATTCTGGTCAGTCTGTCGGGCGGATATAATGCCGACCTGCTGAGCTATCTTTTCGGCAATATCCTGATGGTAACGCAAACGGAAATGTTTCTGTCTTTAATTATTTTTTTGATTGTCGCCGCTTTTGTTGTTATTTATTATCCGGAATTATTCGCCGTTACTTTTGATGAGGAAATGGCAAAAACCATGGGCATTAAAACAAAACTTATAAATGTCGTATTGCTTTTACTGACGGCGGCTACAGTGGTGCTGGCCATGAAGGTTGCCGGTATCATGCTGGTATCGGCAATGCTGATACTGCCGCCGATAACCGCGCTGCAGCTTTCTTTGGATTTCAGGATGACGATTCTTGCTTCTATCTCCCTTGCCGTGCTGGCGGTATTCAGCGGTATCATAACGTCGTTCGTGTTGAACCTGCCGACCGGAGGAACAATCGTAATGTTTAACGCGTTCCTTTTATTGGTTGTTTTTTCGGCTAAAAAAGCGCTACAGGTAAGAAGGTAAAGCAAATGGAAACTTTAAAATTTATTTTTTCACGCTCTAATATCCTGTTCGCTCTGTCACTGCTGATTGGTTTCTTTTTCCCACAAGCAGCGTCAATAAGCGTACTTCTAATTCTTCCCGCCTTGATGCTGATAATGACCATAACTCCGCTTAAAATACCGCGCGGTTTTTTCCGCCGTCCCAAAAAACTGATCGTTTGGGCAATCTACGGCAACTTGATGAGTTATCTGCTGCTGGGCAATATTATTATTTTTACCGGAGTCTTTTTCCTGCGCGAAGAGGCCTTCCTGCTGGGCATGGTTTTGATTGCCGCCATGCCTCCCGCGGTCAACATGCTTTCTTTGAGCAAAACGCTGCGCGGCGATTCCACCAACTCGATTGCCGGTTTCGCCGGAGCATATCTGGGCGCGCTGGTAATCGCCCCCCTGCTCGGACTGGTATTTTTCAGGTACAGCCAGATGGACTACTGGCTTGTTTTGATGATTTTTCTGGCTTTGGTCGCGCTGCCGCTGGCTCTTTCCCGGCTGGCCGTGGAAAACGATTGGGATAAAATCACCGAACCGTACGAAGGATGGATAATAGATTGCTGCTTCTTTATCGTGTTTTACACCATTGCGGCCAAATGCCGGCCTTTGCTTTTTGACTGGTCTTACGACATGACGCTGATTATAATCCTTGCCGCGGCCATCGTTTTCGGCCTGCCTTTCGCCATAAACAAAACAGGGCGGATTTTTAACCGCGGCAAAAACAAAATCACTCCCATGCTTCTTTTGGGAACTTTGAAAAACCATGGGCTGGCCGGCGGTATTGCCGTTGTGGTCTTTCCGGCGGAAATTGCCTTTGCCGCCCTTGTATTTGCCTTGATGAGTTTTATTTTCGCGAATATTGTTTTATACATGAAAGCGCGTAAAAGTTCCGCCTGATTCAAAAACTCACGCTATGAGGTTTTCCGCCCGCAGCAGCGCCGGCAATATATTGAGTTTCATCTAAAGATTCAAACTTTGCCTTGCTTGTTTTGGGGCGCGCCTTATTGAACACGGCTTCGCCGGGGCGGTTGTTGACAAAATGAAATAGAGGTTTATACTTATCTTTATACAAGAAAGGAGAATGAAATATGGCCATAAAACTACCGGATTTACCGTTTGCGAAGGATGCCCTGGCGCCCGTTATCAGCGCCAATACTCTTGATTTCCACTATGGAAAGCATCATAAAACTTATGTGGATAATTTAAATAAACTGATTGAAGGGACGGATCTGGCGGAAAAATCACTGGAAGATATAATTAAAATTTCGGCCAAAGACGCCGCCAAAGCCGGTATTTTCAACAACGCCGCTCAGGTGTGGAACCATACCTTCTACTGGCAGGCACTGAAAAAAGACGGAGGCAAACCCACCGGGAAAATAGCGGATAAAATAACTGCCGCCTTCGGCAGTTATGAAAAATTCGCGGAAGAACTTAAAAACGCCGGCATGACGCAGTTCGGCAGCGGCTGGGCATGGCTTGTTCTGGACGGAGACCAGTTGAAAATAACAAAAACCGCCAATGCCGACACGCCCATCGCCCACGACCAGAAACCGCTTCTGACCATCGACGTGTGGGAACACGCTTATTATTTGGACTATCAGAACCGCAGGCCGGATTACCTCTTGGCGGTTATCGAAAACCTGATTAACTGGGATTTTGTGAACGCAAACCTGGGTTGATGCAGTTTAAAAAATACTAATAAAGATGAAAGGGGACTTGATTCAAGTCCCCTTTTTTTATTTTTAAGCAAACAGCGAGGAAGGACTAAACTTGTTTGTCAACTTTTTCCTTTAATTCTTTTCCCACTTTAAAGAAAGGCAGTTTCTTGGGTTCCACCCTGATTTTTTCCCCGGTTTTCGGGTTTCTCCCCGTGTAGGAATCATAGTTTTTAACAACGAAGCTGCCAAACCCCCTGATCTCGATACGGCCGCCTTTTTTCAACTCATCGGTAAAGCCTTTAAATATCAGATTCACCACGTCAATAGCTTTCTTCTCGGTGAGGTTGAGCTTGTTACTCAAAGCTTCGATCAAATCAGACTTATTCATAGCTCCTCCTTATAGCTGTTTACGAAATCTTGCTGTTCTTTGGTTTTATTTAATTATTCCCACATGTTTGAACTTATTATCAACTTTTCACGCAATGTCAAGAAAATTTTACCTTCTATTTAACCGATTTTATTAAATCTGTTACCTCTTTGGTGGTGAGATTACGCCATAAACCTTCCTTGAGCGTCCCTATGTGAACGGGACCGATGGATTTTCTCTCCAGACGGCTCACTCTCCACCCGGCAGCCTCAAAACCACGCCTAATTATTCTGTTTTTGCCCTCCCGAAGCGTCAGCTGCAACCAGCAGCTCCTCGGGTTGACTTTTTCCACTTGAATTTGCTCAGGCCGAAAAATACAATCATCCAGCCTGATTCCGTCTCTGATTTTTTTTAAGTCTTCCGCCAAAAGTCGCCCCTGAATTTTCACCCGGTAAACTTTCGGTATCTGATAGCTCGGATGCTGAACTTTCTGCGCGAAATCTCCGTCGTTGGTCAGAAGCAGAAGCCCCGCGGAATCGTAATCGAGCCTGCCTGCCGGGTAAACCCTCTCCGGCACGCCGGAAAGCAAATCAACAACGGTCGGCCTGTTTTGCGGGTCGTGAAGAGTTGTCACGTAGCCGGCCGGTTTATTTAAAGCGATATATAAATTTGTTTTTTCGGCGGAAATAACCTTGCCGTCAACACGGATAACATCTTTGACGGCGTTGGCTTTTGACCCCAGCTCTTTTACCACCTCGCCGTTGACGCTTACCCTGCCCGAGGCAATCATCTCCTCCGCGCGGCGGCGCGAGGCAATGCCGGCAGCGGAAATAATTTTTTGCAGACGTTCTTTCATTAAGAAGATATTTCTTCTGAAGATTCCTCCGGAGAATTTTCCGTGGTTTCTTCCGTAGATTTTTCTTCAGGATTATCAGCGGATTTTCTCTCTGGCTCTTTCGTGAAATCTCCCGCTTCTTCGGAGTCATCCGACTCTACGGGAACAATACTCCCTTCCGGCTCATTAAGTTCTTTTAGTTCCCTTAACGTTGGAAGTTCGGAGAGGTCTTTGAGGTTAAAGACTTCCAAAAACTTTTTTGTGGTTCCGTAAATTATGGGCTTGCCGGGCACATCCTTTCTCCCGACTATGCGCACCAGCTTCTTTTCCAAAAGCCCCTTGAGAGGATGGCTGGCATCAACGCCGCGGATGCTTTCGATTTCCGATTTGACCACCGGCTGCCGGTAAGCGATGATGGCCAGCGTTTCCATCGCGGCGCGTGATAAAGACGGCGGCTTGGTTCCCCGCATTTTCTTTATCCAGTGACCGAATTCGGGGCGCGTGCGAAATTGAAAACCGCCCGCAACATCCTCCAGGTAAATACCCCCTGCCCGTTCCCTGTACTCCGCTGCCAGATTATCCAGCGTTTTTCTGATTTCGGATTTTTCCACCTCCGGCAGAACAGAGCAAATTTTTTCCACCCCCAGCGGCGCCTCGGAGGACAGAACCAGTGCTTCGATGATTGCTTTAATATTTTCCATTTATGACTCCACAGCCGGAAATATCCGGATCACACCAAAAGGCGAAGTTTGATAAGCTTTGACCATGCGCAGTTTAATCAACTCCAAAAGCGCAAGAAAAGTATAAATAATACGGCGTCGGGATTTTATATCTCCCAGCATTTCATCGAAAGTCAGATTTTTTTCAGTGGAAAGCCGCTGCATTATATCGTTGATTATATCAGTAACGGACAACTTCTCCATATCAATTTCCAGAAGGTCCTCCCTTTTTATGCGGGAAACCAGACGATGAAAAGCCTCAATGAGTTCAAAAATATTTATTTCGATAAGTTCTTCTTCGTCCGGCAGCGCTTTTTCCTTTTCCCCCGGTAAAAAAGCGCCGCGCGTAAAAACATCCCTTTCCAATATCGGCCTGCCGGATAAATCTGCCGCCGCTTCCTTGAACGCCTGATATTCCAGAAGCTGCCGGACAAGTTCGGCGCGCGGGTCTCTTTCCTCTTCCTCCTCCGTCTCTTCCGGCTCGGGCAAAAGCATTCTTGATTTGATGTGCACCAGCGTGGAAGCCATTACCAGATACTCTCCGGCTAAATCAAGGTTGAGTGATTTAATCATCTTGAGATACTTAAGATATTGTTCGGCAATGAGAGATACGGGAATATTATAAATATCGATTTCGTTTTTTTTGATGAGGTGTAAAAGCAGGTCAAGCGGCCCTTCAAAAATATCCAGTTTGATGGAATAATTATTATTTTGCTCTTCGTTCATGGTCATGAGTAAATAAGCCGCTGAATCAGATTTTAATCGCGGCGCGGACTTCATCCATCGTCTGGCGCGCAACTTTTGTCGCTTTTATGTTCCCTTCTTCAATAACCGCCTTAATCTCTTCCGGATGATTTTTGTAATAATCAATGCGGTCATGAATAGGGCGCATAACTTCGGTTACTTTCGCGGCAAGCATTTTCTTACAGTCTGTGCAACCGATTGCCGCCTTGCGGCAGTCCGCCTCAATTTGCTTTTGAGTTTCCGCGGGCGAATAAAGCCCGTGGAAGGTGAATACATTGCAGATTTCAGGATTGCCCGCATCGCTCTTCTTCATGCGCTGCGGATCGGTAAACATGGAGGCGATTTTTTGCTGCAAGTCTTTACCGGTATCGCTGATATAAATGGAATTTTCGTACGACTTGCTCATCTTTCTGCCGTCGATGCCCAGAAGTTTGGAAACACCCGCCAGTAGTGGTTCCGGAACGGGAAAAACTTCTTTTCCGTAGAGAAAATTGAAGCGCCTGGCGATTTCACGGGTAAGCTCCACATGGGGCAGCTGGTCCACTCCGACGGGAACACCGTAGGCCTTGTACATAATGATGTCCGCCGCCTGCAAAACAGGATACCCCAGAAAACCGAAAGTGGATAAATCCTTGCTGGAAAGCTCTGCCTTCATTTCCTTGTACGTGGGATTTCTTTCCAGCCAGGCCAGCGGCGTAATCATCGACAGGAGTAAAAAAAGCTCGGCATGCTCCTTAACGGCGGACTGAACGAACAAGGTGCTCTTGGCGGGATCAAGGCCGGCGGCCAGCCAGTCAATCATCATACTGCTTATGTTTTCCAGAATATCTTGAGTGGAACTGTATTCGCTGGTGAAGGCGTGCCAGTCGGCGACAAAATAAAAGCAGTCATAAGCCCCGCTGTTTTGCAATTCAATCCAATTGCCCAACGCTCCGTGCAGATTGCCCAAATGCAGCTTACCGGTAGGACGCATGCCGCTGAGAATTCTTTTGGATACCAAATTATTAACTCCTTCAGACTTTTATATAAAATGATAAACGCGCCAAGGCCTCCCATTAATCACATCAATAATAATGCGGAGGCCTTGGCTGAATAAGGACTTAAGATTAATACTAACTGACTTTATCCGCCAGCTCCTTGCCCGGCTTGAACTTGACTACTTTCTTTGCCGGAATTTTGATTGTGTCCCCCGTTTTCGGATTCCTGCCGTCTCTTGCTTTTCTTTTAGAAACGGAAAAAGTGCCAAAGCCGACCAGAGAAACTTTACCACCTTTCTTAAGTTCCTTGGCCACCGCGCCAACATACGCGTCGAGCGCCGATGCCGCAGCGGTTTTAGTAATTGCCGCTTCTTTTGACATCACGTCCACTAATTCTGCCTTCGTCATTCTTCAAACTCCTTTTCCTTATAATAAATTAATTGATTGTATCCCTATCCGTTTTCACGGCATTGAATCCGCTTATGGCTCATTAAACAAAACGCGCCTGATAAATCAAAAGCGCGGCTGCGCAATATTGTGTCCGGCTAGTAGTTCAGAGAGATGTCTACTCATAAACTTGCGCTACGCCTAACACATAAGAAATCAACAGGCAAGAGAAAAGTAATTTATCACAAAACATTTTATTTTCTTTCTTTTTTATTGCCTTAAAATAGTCGTGTAATCGCCTTTTTTATCAAAATAAATGACGGCTGAAATTGCGCACGTCAACGGTTAAATATCAGAAAGGCAACGCTCACAAAGCAGGCAAATCCTTCGCAATTATATGTTTTTGACAGTTCATGCCCCATGTGTTACTTAAACACCTCACATCAGGAAACGCGGGCAGCGTATGCATTACTCTTTGGGTAAAATTATTAAAGGTTGGTTCAGTCTTTGTCGTCCTGCCTTTCACGCCGTGGGAATAGCTCCTTTTATCCTGGGCACGGTGCTTGCGTATAAACTTGCCGCTGCTTTGAGTCTGTCTGTTTTTTTCCTGGGCGCTGCCGCCTTAATTCTCATCGTGCTTGCCACTTATCACGCCGGTGAATATTTCGACTACCGGGAAGATGAAATTTCGCAAAAGTACTACCGCTGTAAATTTGCCGGCGGCTCCGGCGTCATCCAACGGGGAATTGTGCCACGGCGCGCCGCGCTATGGTCAAGTATCTTTTCTTTTGCCCTGGCCGGCTGTATCGGGCTTGTTTTACAGTTTTACTTTAAAACAGGCCCTCTGACTTTGCTTATGGGCGCCCTGGGCGCTTTTTCCGGATTTTTCTATTCAATGAGGCCGGTCCGTCTTGTGGAAAGGGGCTTCGGAGAAATATTCATCGGTTTTTGTTACGGCTGGCTGACAATAGCTTCCGCCTTTTATATTCAGACGGCAATGATTCATCCCCTTATTCACTGGCTGGCCATCCCGGTCGGATTAAGTATTTTTAACGTAATTTTGCTCAATGAATTTCCCGATTACGAAGCGGACAGGGCAACCGGAAAGAAAAATATTCTTTATCGAACCGGGAAAAAAAACGGCGTGATTCTCTACGTCATTTTAGCCGTGCTGGCAAGCGCGGCAGTGTTTGCTTCCACGCGCCTGGGCGTTCCGTTCGCGGTAATTTTTTTCTATCTGCCCTTCTTTGCCGTTTCCCTTTTTATCATATTCATGTTGCTGCGCGGCAAGTATGAAGAGCGCAAAACGCTGGAACTTTTATGCGGCCTGAATATCGCCGTTAATCTGGGCATATCTCTGAGTTTCCTGCTGGCGTATATTAAATAACCGGCGCGATAGTATCTACCGCGCCGGTTATTTATGTTATTGCACCACGGCAAAAAACGCCTATTTCTTTATCAGCAGGTAAAGGTAGCCCCTTTCCTTGAGAGTACCGGCTGTGGCCCGGGCTTCTTCGCCAAAGCCGCAAAATAAATCCACGCGCCCCGGACCCTTGATGGCCGCGCCTTTATCCTGACTGAGTACAAAACGCGAAAAAGGTGTCCGGCGCATGATTTTACCCTCTTCGCCGAAAACAGGCTTGCGCGTCCGGATGAAGGCCAGCGCGCCTTCGGGAAAATAATCCGGATCGGTGGCAATGCTCCTGCCCGGAGTAACCGGCTCGCCTAAAGAGCCGATCGGCTCGCCGTCAGTGAATCGAAAAAATATATATCTGTCATTGTGACTGAGAATTTCAAAAAGCTCTCTGTCACTTTTCTGTCTCATAACCCTTTTGAAATTTGCATAAGAGGCTTCGCTGCCGCTGATTCGGCCGCTATCCAGCATGTGACTGGTAACGGAACGGAAGGGCCAGCCGTTATTATGCGCGTAGGTAACCGTCAAAAGTGTACCGTCTTCCAGCCTGATTTTTCCGGAACCCTGAATATGGAGGGAAAAAAGCTCCATCGGATCATCCACCCATATCAGCTCCAATCCCTGCCCGCGCAAAACGCCGTGAATATCAATATCCGCGCGGCGGTAATAAGGAACAAATTCTCCGTTTTCAACCCTGCCGATTTCGCTGGCGCCTTGGGATGATGGCCTGACTTCCAAGTCCGGCGGCACGGAATAGAGAGGATATCTGTATCTGTGTGTGGAAGTAAATGAACCTTCCAATAACGGCTCGTAATAGCCGGTAATAAGCGCGTTACCTTGATGTTGACTATAACCGGGCAAGGATGCCCCGTAGACATCAAAGTCCGCGGCGATTCTTCTTTTCAAGTCGCCGAGCGCCGACGGCTGACGAATCACTTCATTAAAAGCAATAAGCGTCTCTTTTAATTTTGCCGCGTCGACCAACCTGCCGTTAATCAGATAAGCTTTAGCGCTGCCGGCATTTTCGTAATAATTCAGGCTGCGCTCGATAGCTGTATCCAACAGGGCAAAATCGAGATCATCGGCAAATTCAATACGGGAAACATCATCAAGTTTGATTAGCTTCAGGCCGATTACCGCCGGCTCCGGGTGAACGGGTGGCGGCGGGGAGGGAATTTGCGGCACGGCGCGCGCGCAGCCGGCAAAAACAACGGCAAGCAGCGCCAGCCTAAGAAAGTTGAAGATTAATTTCATAATTCCATAATCATCGCTGTTTCATCGCAATAATCGGGGTACTTGGAACAGCGAAAGCAATCCGCCCATATTTTTTCCGGCAATGTGGCACGGTCAACTTCACGAAATCCTAATTTGGCAAATAACTCTTTTTTATAAGTCAGGGTAAATACCCTGAAAAGCCCCAGCGTAATTGCCTCGGAAATACACGCTTCCACCAGATTCCTGGCGATGCCTTTTTGCCGGTAGGTTTCCTCCACGCACAATGAACGGATTTCCGCAAGATTTTCCCAGATAATGTTCATGGCGCAAATGCCTGCCACCTGCTCTTTTCCTTCATCGTAATAAATATAGAAGTCCCGCAGGGAATGATAAATGTCCATCAGCGAACGCGGCAGCATTTCGCCCTTTCCTGCCGCGACATTTATCATCCCGTGAATGACTTTCACGTCACTGACGCGCGCTTTTCTCAGCATTTTGGGGCTCCCTGTCCTTTGGTGGAATTAATCATCTCGCGCGCGTGCTCCCTGGTTGCCTGCGTCACATCCACCCCGCCGAGCATGCGGCTGATTTCTTCAACCTTCTGCTGATCGTCAAGACTGGAGACTGAAGTCACTGTTCTGCCTTTGACAACTTTTTTGGAAACAAAGAAGTGCTCTCTGCCGTAGCTTGCTATCTGCGGCAGATGCGTGATGCAAATAACCTGATGATTGGCGGATACCTCTTTGAGCTTTCTTCCCACGATTTCCGCCGTGGCTCCGCCGATGCCGTTGTCCACCTCATCAAAGATTATAGTCGCCACCGAACCGGTGCGCGACAAAACATTTTTGAGTGCGAGGACAATGCGCGACAATTCTCCTCCGGAAGCAATTTTATTAAGCGGCTTAAGCGCCTCACCGGCGTTTGCCGCCAGGTAAAATTCTATTTCATCGCCGCCCTTGGGCCCGTAATCCTCCGCTTTTTTGTCTGCGGCTCTCGTTTTGAAGAAAGCCTCAAAAGTGGCATGCGGCATATTCAACTCATGGATTTCGCGCTCCACCGCGCTTTTTAGTTTTGCCGCAGATTCGTTCCTCTTTTCCGAAAGAAACAGCGCCTGCCGCGCGAGGTTTTCACCAACGGCGACTTCCTCCTGCCCGAGCTTTTCAAGTTCTTCTTCCACGGAAAAAACCTGCCTCAGCTCTTCTTCAATTTTCTGTTTCTGGAGCATCACGCTTTCCAGCGACCCCCCGTGCTTGCGCTTCAGCGTTCCCAGGGCTTCCAGGCGCTCGTCGATAGCGGTCAGTTTTTCCGGGTCAAAAAAAAGATTTTTACCGTAATCACGCAAAGTCAATGCCGCTTCCTGCAGGGAAATAAACGCGGCTTCTATGTCTTTGTCGGAAACACCCAAACCGGAATCGATGTTTCTGATTTGACTCACCTGATTTTGAACGTCCTTGAGCTTGACGCAGACGGATTCTTTTTCGCCATAGAGCAGGTCATAGGCGCGGTTGGTTAAATCGGTAAGCCTCTGCGCGTTTTGCAGAATTTTTTTCTCGTCGGCAAGCCGCGTATCTTCGTCGGGCTCAGGATTAATCTCAGTAATTTCCTTGAGCTGAAATCTGAGCAGTTCGGTTTTTTCCTCGCGGCTTCGCCGCAATTCCTGAAGCTTTTGAGTCTGCGCGCGTATTTGCTGGTACCGGCCGTAGGTTTGGTAATATTGACCGGACAAACCCAGGCAGTCGCCGAATTCGTCAAGTATATCGATGTGATTTTGCGCGTCCAGTATTACCTGATGCTCGTGCTGGCCGCAGATGTTAATCAGCGCTTCGCTCACCTGCGCGAGATTGGCGAGTGTCGCCATCTGCCCGTTAATCAGCGCCTTATTTTTTCCGGTACGCGAAATCACCCGGCGAATCACCAGTTCATCGGAATCCAAAAAGCCCATTTCAGCCAGCTGCTGCCGCAGAGCTTCGCAGGCGCTGATGTCGAACAACGCTTCCACAACCGCGGAATCTTCATGCGTACGGATCATGTCGGACGCGGCACGTTCGCCCAGAAGAAGGCTTACCGCGCCGATAATGATGGACTTCCCCGCGCCGGTCTCGCCGGAAATGACGTTCAGCCCGTCACCAAAAGAAACGTTGAGCTCATCAATGATGGCAAAGTTCCTGATGCTCAGATCTTTAAGCATTTTTTCTTTTTACAGCTCCTGAAGGTAATCCGCTCCAGCTCAGCTTGGAGCGCAAAATTTCCCAGTAACTGCGGTGCGGCGAAAGAACAAGATACACCGCGTGCTTTGATTTCTGTATGATCACGGTGTCACCGGATTTAACCTGATAATTTTCCTGTCCGTCCAGAGTGACCGTGGCGCCTTTTTCTTTCGACCAGAGAACTATCTCCAGCTTCGCGCCGGGCGGGAAAATTACCGGGCGGTTCGTCAAGGTGTGCGGGCAAATGGGATTGACAATAATCAGATCTTTCCCGGGAAAAACAATCGGGCCGCCCGCGGAAAGAGAATAGGCGGTGGAGCCGGTGGGGGTGGAAATAATCAGCCCGTCGGATTTATAATTTGTCATATATTCGCCGTCGACCGAAGTCTCCAGATCTATAATACGCGAAAGGCTGCCGCGGTTGATAACCACGTCATTCAGCACATCGCCGGCCTTGATTAACGATTTGCCGCTTCTAATCGTCACGGAAAGCATCATTCTTTTTTCCACGGCGAATTGGCCGCGAAGAATCATCTCGAGGGCATCATGTATCTCATTCAGATTGACTTCCGTGAGGTAACCGAAACTGCCCATATTGATACCGACAATCGGAACTTTATATCTGCCAACCAGGCGCGCGGCGCGCAGCATTGTGCCATCGCCGCCCATAACCACCAGCAGATGTGATTTGCGCGCCAGTTCATACCAGTCAAGCCCGCCCGGCTCGCTCATTTTACCGGCAAGTTCCCGGGACAAAAATACTTCCGCACCTTTTTCTTCCAGCCATCTTTTCAGCGCCCCGGCATGCTGTGCGATTTTCGCCTTCTCAATGTTGGCGACCATACCGATTTTTCGGATTTTCATGGATTTTTAACCTCGAAATACCAAGGTCAGTAGCATAAAAAAAACTTTGTGTCCATGCATAAATATTTAACCGATTATTTCTTAAGCCTTTGTATTTTGAAAGCAAATGACAGAGATTAATTCTTGACAGGCACGCGGACTTTAATATACGTTGCCCGCCTGCGAGGTGCTGATTATGGGACTTTTAAAAGGCGGTTTTTCTTTCGCGCGTTTTCATGTGGAAGGCGATTTACCCCGGGATTTTCTGAATTTTGCGGCAAGTCAGATTAAATCTCACGCGTACCGGGAATCATTTTCCGCGGGCCAGGAAAAATCCCTGGGCTGGGTATCGCTGACCGATGTGCTCGACAGTGACTTTACCGCAGCAAATTACGCACTGGGAGATTATCTGGTCTTTTGCCTGCGTATCGACCGCAAGCAGATCGCGCCGCGCCTGCTGAAAATAAAAATGCTGGAGGAAGAAAGGCGGTACCTGGCCCAAAGCGGCAAAGAAAGAATCGGCAAGCAGGCGGCAACGGCCATCAAAGAAAAAGTTTTTTCCGAGCTCTTGGAGAAGCAGGATGCCGTTCCTTCCTTTTATGACGTCTGCTGGTCGCTGGGAAAAAAGACGGTTTATTTTTCATCTCTTTCCGCTACAGTGGCGGATGATTTTGTCAGTCTGTTTAAAAAAACGTTCGGGCTGGATCTGAAGCGATTTTCTCCCCCCGAATCAGCCGCGGCGCTCAAAACAACGGATTCACCGGAGATAATTTCTTTAATCGGCCGCGAATTTCTCACGTGGCTGTGGTACAAGACACAAGAGCGAAACGGCAGAATCGCCCTTAACGACAATGAGGAAGTCGAGCTGCATTTTGTAAAAAGAATCGCGCTGGAAGCGGGTGAAGGAGAATACGCTCAAAACGTGGTCTGCTCCGGCCTGCATGCCGAACTCACAGAAGGCAAGGAAGCCGTCCGACAGGGGAAAAAAGTGAAAGAGGCGGGAATCAGGCTTATCCATAATCAAAATGACTGGGAATTCACCTTCAAGGCGGATAACTTTGATTTTCAATCCTTAAAAATGCCCCCCGTGGTTTTGCCGGAAACAACAGGCGATGACGAGGGAGGGCTGCTGGAAAGAATTTATCTGATCGAGGGAGCCACAAAGATAATGGACGGATTTTTCACATCCTTTTTGTCCCTGCGCCGGTCAGACAGGTGGGAAGAAGAAACCAAACTCATGGCAGAATGGCTGAAACACTGATATTTAATTTATTTATCGAGTTGCAGAAAAGGAAGCATGATATTTTCCAGCATCTTCCTCTGATTTTCGAAATCTTCCTCAGCTTTCAGCGCGGGAAATTTCACTTTGGGCTGGTAGCGCATTGTCACTTTCGCGAAAGGCTTGGGAATCATAAACCTATCCCAGCTTTTCAGAAACCACGCGCGATCAGCCAGTACGGCGGCGGGAAGAACGGCGGCCTCAGCTTGATGTGCCATCGAAATGACGCCGTCTTTGACAATGCCGGCGGGACCGCGCGGCCCGTCCAGAATATGCGCAGCCAGCCGCCTTTCTCTGAGCGCTTCTATCATTTCTTTTAAAGCGGCACGGCCGCCGCGGGAAGAGGAGCCTCTGACCACAAAAGCGCCGCTTGCTTCGACAACACGGGTAGCAATATCCCCGTCCAGGCTTTTAGAAATCATCACACAAAGGCGATATTTTCTGTAACGGGCGAGAAAAAGAGGCGCGATAAACAGCTGCTGATGCCAGAGACAAATCATAAAACTGTTTCCTTGTTCAAGCTCTTCAAGCCACTGATTTTCGTTTTCCACCTTCAAACGGAAGGTCGCCGAGTAGAGACGAATCACCCAATAAATAAAAATACCAGCTGCCCTTGTTGTGGCAATTTTTCGCAGTTTCTTAAACATAAATTTAAAAATTCCTGATTCCTGCAAGGGACTCTAGCAGAACTTTTATGCTGCGACAAATTAATTTTCACTTGATTATCAATGCCTTTACTGTTTAGATAACACTATCAATAATCCGCGCTGTTTAACGCGTATCTAAGGCAAATAAATATGAGCGATGAGCAATTAATCGCGGCGATGAGCAAACCGGGCTTTTATCCTCACAAACCCGTGTCGGTGGAACTTGTCCAGACACATATTTCCTGCGTGTTTATCGCCGGCAACTTAGTATATAAAGTAAAAAAACCGGTTGATTTCGGCTTTCTGGATTTTACCACGCTGGAAAAAAGAAAATTTTACTGCACCGAAGAGCTGCGGCTGAATAAACGGCTGGCGCCCAGCATTTACCTCCATGTCGCGCCTATATCGAAGAATGACGGGGGATACTATGTTCCCGGTGAGGGAAAGAACGTTGTCGATTACGCCGTGGTGATGAAAAAACTCCCCCCGGATAAAATGCTCAAAACGATGCTCGCCAAAGGGCAGGCCGATGAAAGCGTGATGGACGCGGTGGCGGAGAAAATTGCCCGTTTCCATTCGAACGCGCAAACCGGGGGGCGCATAAATGAAATGGGCAGTATTAAAACAATCAGCCACAACCATGAAGAAAATTTCGACCAGACAAAAAAATATATCGGCGCTACGATTACATCCGCCCGGTACCACTTCATCAAGGATTATGTTCAGGGCTTTCTGTTCAAAAACAAACCCCTTTTCGAAAAAAGAGTGATTGAGAAAAAAATTCGCGACTGCCATGGCGATTTGCATCTGGAGCATATTTGCGTTACCGATGATATTGTAATTTATGATTGCATAGAATTTAACGAGCGCTTCCGGTTTGCCGATGTGGCGGCAGAGGTGGCCTTTCTGACGATGGACCTTGATTTTAACGGCTATCACGCCTTTGCCGAAACTTTCGCGCGGCATTACCTGAAATATTCCGGCGATAATGACATGACCAGGTTGCTCAATTTTTATAGATGTTACTACGCTTACGTACGCGGCAAAGTAACCAGCTTCCGGCTGGATCAAGAAGGAATCACGGAAAAGGAGCGGCAGGATATTTCTCAAATAGCGGCAAAATATTTTGAACTGTCTTATCTTTATGCCGCGCGCCTGGAAAAACCGGCTTTAATCCTTACCGCCGGATTGATGGGTTCGGGAAAGAGTTATCAGGCGCGGACTCTGGGCAGGGCCCTGGGCGCGGAAGTTATCCGCACCGATGTGCTGCGCAAAGAATTATCGGACATCGAGCCCACGCAAGCCAAACACGAAAATTTCGGCCAGGGCATTTATTCCGACGAAGCCTCACGCCGCACCTATGAAAAAATTTATGAGCTGGCCGCGCAAATAATAAAACAGGGAAAGCCCGTGATAATCGACGCTTCTTTTAAAAAACGTTCCGAGCGGAAAAAAGCCTACGCTCTGGCCAGAAATTTGGGCGTAGGGTTTTATGTAATCGAATGCGTTTGTCCCGACGATACAACCCGCAAACGACTGGAAAAAAGAGCCAGGGAAAAAAATAATGTGTCTGACGGGCGCTGGGAAATCTTTCACGAACAAAAAAAGGATTTTGAAGCAATTGATGAAATTTCACCAAAACAACACTTTAAAATTGACACATCCGCCGAACCGGAGGCAGCCCGGCTGAAAATCATAGAAAAAATAAAAAAATTCGAATAGTTTTTTCTGAAAGTTTTATCGCGATGGGGGTCTTAATTTATCGCTGATCTTTTTTTTTCCAACATCTTCCTACTGGCTTTTTCTTCTTCTGCTCTTTTGGCGCCTTCCTCTTCGGCTATTCTCGCTTTAGTTTCATTGATGAAATATTCAACCTTATAGTCGAGTCCGACATTGGCGTATTCACGGGCGATTGTTTCGAAGCGCATGAGCGCCGCCTGATATTTTTTCTGTTTGAAATAAAACTGCCCCACGTAGAATTCATGCTCGGCCAGCTGGCGGTTGCAGTCCCTGAGCATTTTCGCGCCCATAGTGGAAAATTTGCTTTCCGGGAAGCGCGCCAGAAGCCTCTCAAATTCCGCCTTGGCCCTGATTGTCGCGGACTGGTCGCGGTCAATCGCCCCTATCTGATTGTAATAACACATCCCTATCTGGTAAATGGCATACGGAACATTTTCATTGGTGGGATGAAAAGTGAGGAAGTCTGCGTATTCGGCTTCCGCTTCCATGTATTTTTTCTGGTTAAAAAATGAATCCGCTATGCCGATTCTGGCTAAAATCGCCATTTCGTGCAGGGGATATTCCTCTTTAACTCGGGTAAAGTATGAACGTGCCCTTTCATGTCTTCCCCTGTCGAATTCACGCACCCCGGCGGAATAAAGCCCTTCCGGCGTGTGACTGACTCTCGGCTTGCCGCTCCCGAATAAATTGGGAAAGGAAATCTGGCAGCCGGCAAGAAAAACCACCAGCAACATACACGCTATTGTCCGGGCATTGAAAACCTGACGAAATCTTTTCAGAAACATCACAATTCCTTTTTTGCAAAACTTTACTTTATATAGCTTTTTTTACCAGCTCTTCAATCTTTTCTTTGGGAATAAGACCGACCATGGTATCAATAACTTTGCCATCTTTAAAAAGAATAAGAGTGGGTATGCTGCGTACCGCGTATTGAATGGCGGTTTTTTGATTATCATCCACGTTCAACTTCATAACTTTAACAGTATCTTTCATTTGGCCGGCCAGCTCTTCCACAATTGGACCGATGGCCTTGCACGGTCCGCACCAAGGCGCCCAAAAATCAATAAGCACCGGCTTGTCGCTCTTTAAAACTTCACCTTCAAAATTATCGTCGGTGGCGATGCCTAAATTTTCACTGCTCATATTTTGCACCCCCAAAATGTTTTTACTTGCGGCCTGTATGTCATAACAAGACCTTAAAAGTCAAATCCTATTTGGCGCGTAATTTGTCAGCAATTCTTTGACGGCCGGGCTTATATCTGCTATGAATGCAATAATTAAAGGGGGTTATATGAATTTAACAGGCGTTATTTCCACATCTCTGGTCATGGAGAGAAGTGATTTTCTGAAAAAGGCGAAGCCCAAAATGATGGAAAACAACTTCGGCAGGACCGCGGTTTATCTTACCGGAAAAATCGCCCTGATTCTGCGTCACGGCGGCGACCCCGAACATCACATTCTGCCGCACATGATTAATCACAAAACTAATTTGCAGGCGCTCAAGGATATTGGCGTCACCGAAGTGGTGGGTATCAATTCCACCGGTTCTTTGAAGAAGGAGCTGTCACCAGGCATGATTGTAATTCCTGATGATTTTATCACCCTGACCGCCACGCCCAGCGTTTATGAGAAAAGTACCATGCATATAACCCCGTCACTGGATGAACAAGTGCGCCAAAAACTTATCCGGGCGGCGCATGACTGCGGGCTTAACACCGTGGAAAAAGCAACATACTGGCAGACAAAGGGACCGCGGCTGGAAACAAAAGCCGAAATAAGAATGATGTCGGGCTTTGCCGATATTGTCGGCATGACGATGGCCAATGAAGCGGTAATCGCCATGGAACTGGAGCTGCCCTATGCCAGCGCCTGTTCCGTGGATAATTACGGCCACGGCCTCGTGGAAAAACCTTTAAGCATGGAAGAAATACTGGAAGGCACGCGCCGCAATGCGGATTTAATGATTAAGCTTCTGGAAAGCTATTTGAAAATTTAATTTCAGCAAGACACAAGTGCTTTGTAGACACGCCACTTCATCCCATTATACTATTTGTGCCTTACATGGTACAAGCAGATTCTAATGGAGACGCCTCTCAGGCGTCGTGGTAATCTCACATATACGGTAGCTTGCGAGATTGCTTCGGTCGTTGCGCTCCCTCGCAAAAACATTATGACACAGTATACAGGCCCGGAAATGACAATTTGGCTAAAAAGCGCCCAGCTGACACGGCTTGATTTTTATTTTCAGCGTTTCACAGGCGGCGCAAACTTTCATGCGGGGAATATTTAAATCCGTGGCTATCTTCCACGCCGCCGCGCAGGAAAGCCTGCCGTTTTGCAGCGCCCGCTCGATATTTTTCTTTAACTCCGGCGCAACATCTTTTGCCGGCTGCACGATTTTTTTCTTTTCGCCATAGCCGAAAAGACCAAGCTGACACTCAACAATATTAATATTCAGGATATCGATGGCTTTGCCGACATCTCCTATGGTCATACCTTTTTTGCCGGCAATTTCCTCCGCTTTGCTGCAGGCGATATCGTTCTCTTTTGCCTGCGCGACAATTTCTTCTTTCAAACCTTCATCTACTGTGGAATCTTCCGGATGCTTTTTAAAATATTTTCCTTTATCCAAATGTGTCATAATCTTATTCCTCTATTTTTTAAAGTTGTTTGGCCTATACCATTTTCTAAATCAAAGATGATATCGAGGCGGCTAGGCGGAAGCGACGAGGCGTATAACCTAAAGGTCACGCGTTGTACCATACGTTGAGGAAGCCGACAACAACGCCAACAAAGATAGCGCTTTGATTTAAAATTGGTATTACATGGCGGAAAGAGCCTTGGTATCTAACGTCTTAAACCCTTTTTCTTCCATAAGTTTTTCCGTCTTTTCCATCTGGTCGACATCAACGACAAACACCGCGCTTTTGGAGCCTTCCAGCACAAAACCGTATGCGTTATTAACGTTTATCTTTTCCTTATACAGCAACTGCGTGAGAGCATCCAGCCCGCCGGGTTTGTCCGGAATCAAAACAGCCAAAACCTCGCGCAGATGAACGGTCATGCCGGCTTTGGAAAGAGCCGCCTCGGCGCGCTGGGGGTCATCCACAATCAGATTGACCACGCCAAAGGTATCCGCGGTGGCAATCGTCGTGGCGCGGATATTTATTTTTTCCCTGTTTAAAACATCGGTCACCGCCGCCAGCTTCCCCGGCTTGTTTTCCGCGAAAATAGAAAGTTGATACGCGATCATAATGTTCTCCTTTTTTAGATTAATATAAACAAATTAAAAAATTACTACTTTGCCACACCATTTTGTCTTTGCGAGGGAGAGCAACGACCGAAGCCTTGTCCCGAGCAAAGCGAGGGAACTTTTGAGATTGCCACGGGCTATGCCCTCGCAACGACTACGTCGGATTGCCACATCCCGATAAATCGGGATTTGCAATGACACCATCAAGTTTACAGCACAAGATAGACTCCGCATATACGTAATGCAGATGCTGCATATACAAGATTTTCCCGCGGCATCACTCTAATCCTTCCTGTTATCGACAACACGGATGGCTTTCCCTTCACCTTTCGGAAGGCTATCCGGTTCCACCAAATCCACTTTCGGCGTAATCAAAATTTCACTTTTTAGTTCTTCCATAATTTTTCTTCTTAAGCCCTCCAGCTGTTTCATATCGCCGGAAAAATATTTCTTATCCACCTCCACCTTGACCATCATATCATCATTGAAACCTTCACGCTCGAGAATAATCAGGAAATTCGTGCCGACGCCATCTATTTCCATCAGCTTTTTTTCCACCTGCATGGGGTAGATATTGACGCCCTTGAGAATGAGCATATCGTCAGTTCTGCCCTTGATCCGTTCGATCCGTCGGTGCGTTCTACCGCACGTACAGCGCCCGGGGATGATTCTGGTTAAATCTTTGGTGCGGTAGCGAATCAGCGGCATACCTTCGCGCTGCAGCGAAGTCAAAACCAGCTCGCCTTCAACTCCTTCGGCTACCGGCTGCAATGTTTTCGGATCGACTATTTCCACCAGAAAACTGTCTTCCCAGATGTGCATGCCGTTTTGTTCGGGACACTCAAAGGCCACGCCCGGCCCGTTCATCTCCGACAAACCATAGGAATTAAAAGCTTTATAACCGTATATTTCTTCGATTTTTTTGCGCATTTTTTCCGTGTGCGGCTCCGCGCCTAAAAAAGCGATTTTAACTTTGGTATCGCGGCGCGGATCAAGATTCAGCTCCGTAAAAACCGTGGACAGATGCAGCGCGTAGCTGGGAATAACATGTACAACCGTAGTGGCAAAATCGCGCATGAGCTGAATCTGGCGTTTGGAATTGCCCGCGCCCGCGGGAATAATGAGCGCGCCGATTTTTTCCGCTCCATAGTGGAAACCCAAACCGCCGGTAAAAAGCCCGTAAGTCATCATGTTTTGAAAGACATCACTTTGGCGCATGCCGGCCATATACATGCAGCGCGCCAGAAGATTTGTCCAAACCGCGATATCACGCAGAGTGTGAAAAACCACGGTGGCGCGGCCGGTCGTCCCGGAAGAAGAATGCATACGCACCAGTTTTTCCTTCGGCACGGCGACAAAACCGTAAGGCCAATGTTCGCGTAAATCGTCTTTGGTGGTAAACGGAATTTTTTGTATATCGTGGACCGATTTTACGGCAGAAGCGGTTATTTTTTTTTCTTTGAATAACCTTTCATAATAAGGAGATTTTCGCGCCCTTCTTATCGTCTTTTGGAGAGCCGCAAGCTGCATTTTTTTCAGTTTGGCCTGGCCTATCTTTTCCACTTCTTTTTCCCAGTACATGTATTTCCTCCGGATATTTGACGAACCTGCTTTTTTTCTGTCATTGCGCCCGGCATACGCCGGGTAAAAACCACGCGGTTGCGGGGTGAAGCAATCTCACGTGCGGATTAGATTGCCGCGGCAGCTCACGCCGCCTCGCAACGGCTACGCCGGATCGCCAAGTCGCTTTCGCTTCTCGCGAGGACACGTTGAACGAATTGTTTTTCAATAACGCTCAATAGTTGCCGAATTTTATCAATCTCGATAAATTAATGCCACCGAATACTTAAACTTTACTATATTTATCGCCTTTCTTAACGATAATACCGTTTCTTTGCAGGCGCTCCAGATGTTTATTGACCAGTACGCGCTCGTTGGGCTCAAAAAACTCCAATGGTTTTCTGGGCTTGCCGTAAATGAACCAGGCGGCGGATATTTCATCCAATGTCGCCGGTTTTTTGAATATAAAATTCAGGATTTTATTCTCCCGTTCGTAAATAATATTTTCGTAATTGTCCCAAAGCTTTCCCGGGTTTTCCTCAAACAGGCCTTTTTCATGACAGGCGATCCAGATTTTAGCCGGAATATTCTTGAGTCGGCGAATGGATTCAATCGTTTCCTCGATGCTGGAAGCGGCGTCTCCGTACCAAGGGCCAAAAGGCGTCAAATCATAATCGCCGATAAAAAGCAGTTCCTCTTCCGGGAAGAAAAAAGAAAGATGCCCGGGCGTGTGCCCCGGTGTCGCAATCGCCTGCACGCGGATTCCCCCGACATCCGCCTCATCATTTATCGGGAAGAATTTTGCCGAAGTCAGCGGCTGATAATTAAATTCCTCGCGCACGATTTTATTCCAGTAGGCACGGATTTTGGCATCATTTATTCCGTACCAGTCTAAAAATATTTCCACATTCGTGAGCGGCGGAAAATCAGTTTCGGATATCCACACATCCGCGCCGTCAAACAAGTACATGTAATGAAAATGGTCTTCATGCCAGTGCGAAAGCCAGACCATATCCACGCCTTCCTGATCGCGCAGGCGGGTAAGTTTTCCCAGCGAGCAGGCCGGATCAATAATAATCCGCGCATCCCTGCCTTGTATATAAACTGAATGATTATAGGGATATTTGCCTTTATTTTCTCCGCTGATAAAACGCAGG
>Ga0209614_1000801_pt1 | contig 26374 bp, 28 predicted proteins | sample BlaSprsedimmetaG_FD_185484 | JGI IMG/M metagenome (GOLD analysis project Ga0209614, IMG submission 185484) | Hot spring sediment bacterial and archeal communities from California, USA to study Microbial Dark Matter (Phase II) - Blank Spring... ... | reverse complement strand
AATCATTTCAACAACCATCGGTTCAATAGTCACCTTCGGTTGTTCCTTGCTGGTACAATATTATGAAGAAAGATGCTTATTATTGAAGTCCAAATGTAAATTGTCCGAATTATAGGGGGCTAAACCATTTATCATGTTATCCGGCAAATATTTTTCCCACTGTTCATCGTCTTCGTTATAAAAATACAGATACAGCTTGTTTTCTTCCACAATTTCTATCCGGGTTTGTAAGGTTTCATCAGCCGGTTCCCATGTTTCTAATTCGGCGTTATATTTTTCATGCGTGTTGAAGGTCCCCTCGTAATAATCCCCTTCTTCATTCAGAATATACGATCCTTTCGACCCTTCATGCAAAGCCATATCAGGCATTATGTATTTTTCCAGCTGAAATGCTGTTTCAGTGAATTTAATATACTCTACTATTCCGGCAGTTGTATACTCCCAGTTGCCGAAATATTCAGCTACCGTTCCGTTTTCGTCTTTGTCACTGCATGATACTGCATGCACTGCAATAAATACGAATACAATGAATGATAATGGTTTATTCATGGTTACCTCCTTAGAAATAATAGTTGTTTCAAATTAATAATTTCAATGAATTCACGCTAAAATTAATAAAAAATTCATGTTTTCAAAACGGTTTAACTTATTTAAATATCTTGATAATCTGATAATTATGATCCTCTGGCGGCAAAATTTCTGAAATACGAAAATCATTTGTCATATCCTTTGAGGCAGCCTTTTCTTCTGACCCTGTCATTATCCATGATAATTCCAGGAAGACGAATTTCATTACTAACTGACAAAGGACACAGGTATGGAAATGATAGGAATAACAATATCTCTTAATGGTTCCTATTCCTTCGCCTGTAACGAAATGATCGCAATCCGGAACTCCGGATGCCCCGGTTATCTACCCCCATGATTCCCTTATATTATGTAAATTTGTACAGGCATTTTCCCGGACCCGTTGAACAGGTTTGGCAAAAAAATTGTTACGGGAATACACCATTACAGCCGACATGGAAAAGAAAAACCAGCGTGCTGAGATCCGCAGTCTGTACCGCCGCCTCCTGCGGGCTGCTCGGTACCGCATGACCGAAGAAGACCTGGAACTGCTGCGCAAAGCCTTTGGTGTGGCCGACCGGGTATGCCGGATGCAGAAGGGGGAGGAAACGGAAACCGACCTGAAACGGGTGCTGCACATCGCCCTGATCCTGGTTAACGAATTCGGCATGGGCATGGTCTCGGCTACTTCGGCCCTGCTGTTGTTTTCCCACCTCGATCCCGCAGTGAACGAAATATACCTGAAAAAGGAATTCGGCCCGCAGGTACAGCTCATTGTCGACGGGTTAACGAAGATCGCTTCCATCGATACCCGCAATACCTTTTCCCAGCCTGAAAACCTCCGGAAACTGGTGCTGAACCTGGCCACCGATATCCGCGTGATCCTGATCAAGATCGCCGAACGGCTGTACGACATCCGTCAATTGCCGCAGTTTCCCCTCGACCGTCAGCTTATGGTGGCTTCAGAGGCTTTCTACATCTATTCTCCCCTGGCACACCGGCTGGGACTGTACTCGGTAAAGACCGAGATGGAGGACCGTTACCTGCTTTTTACCGAACCCCGTACCTATGCGTCTATCGAGAAAAAGATCAGGGAATCGGCCACGGAAAGGGAGCAGTATATCACCGAATTTGTCAAACCCCTGCGTGCCAGGCTGAGAAAAGAGCAATTCAAATTCAGGATCATCGGCCGCAATAAATCCATTTTTTCCATCTGGTCGAAAATGAAACGCCAGGGAGTGGATTTTGACGAGGTGTACGACCTGTTTGCCATCCGCATCATTCTGGAAACCCGCCCCGAACAGGAAAAAGCCGACTGCTGGCATGTGTACTCGGTGGTGACCGATTTTTACCAGCCCAATCCCCAGCGGCTGCGCGACTGGATATCCATTCCCAAATCGAACGGGTACGAGTCGCTGCATACCACGGTGGTGGGGCCCGGGGGCAAATGGGTGGAGGTGCAGATCCGTACCGAGCGTATGGATGAACTGGCCGAGAAAGGAGTGGCCGCCCACTGGAAATACAAGGAAGGAGGCCGTGAAAAAGCCATGGATGCCTGGCTGGTTTCCATGCGTGAGATGCTGGAAACTTCCCCGCCCGAGACCGCCGATGATGCCGAGGAGCTCAAGCAGAACCTGTACACCGACGAGGTGTTCGTATTCACCCCCAAAGGCGAGCTGAAGCGTTTGCGCACGGGTTCCACGGTACTCGATTTTGCCTACGATATCCATACCGATATAGGGTACCACTGTGTGGGAGCCCGGGTAAACCGGAAGAATGTTCCCCTGAAATACGAGCTGGTAAACGGCGACGAGGTACACATCCTTACATCAAACAGCCAGAAGCCAAAACGCGACTGGCTGCACATGGTGGTAACCACCAAAGCCCGGAACAAGATCAGGCAGGCCCTGAACGAGGAGAAATTCAAAGCGGCCGAGGCGGGAAAGGAACTGTTGCAGCGCCGCTTCAGGAACTGGAAGATTCCCTACAATGATGAGAACATCAAAAGGCTACTGGCACGTTTTAAGCTGAAAACGGCACAGGACCTGTATGCCCTGATCTTCCAGGAGAAAATCGACCTGGCCGAGGTCAAGGAGCTGTTTGTGCAGCCACCTGAACCGGAGAAAGTGCCGGCTTCTGTAAAAACGCCGGAACCGGATGCGGCACAGCCACCCGTTACCCGGCAAATGGAAGGAGAGGATTTCCTGCTGGTGGATGACAATGTGGACGGACTGAAATATCAGCTGGCCCGTTGCTGCAACCCCATTTTCGGCGATGAAATATTCGGGTTTGTGACCGTGAACGAAGGGATCAAGATCCACCGGCTGAATTGCCCCAATGCCGCCGAAATGATCAGAAGGTATGGCTACCGGGTGGTAAAGGCTTCCTGGAAAAAGAATTACGAAAGCAGCTCGTTCCAGACGGTGGTGCGGGTAACCGGTGTGGATGAGCTGGGGATGATCAATAAACTCTCGGAGGTACTGTCAAAAGACCTGAAGGTGAACATGCGCTCGATCAGTATGGAATCGAAAGACGGGTTCTTTGAGGGGATCATTACCCTGTTTGTTACCAGCAAGTCGCATCTGGAAGGGGTGCTGCATCGCCTGATGAAAGTGAAAGGGGTGCAGCGGGCCGTACGGGTGGATGAATTCCATGTCCGGAAGTAGTGAAATGGTTGGAAAGGCTTTATTTGACTTTTTCCACCCCCACGGCGGCAGGCCCTTTTTGTCCCTGCTCGGTTCTGAAAGTTACTTTATCTCCTTCGCGAATGTCTTCCAGCAATTCATTCACATGCACAAAAACACTCTGTCCGTTCTCCTGGTCCCTGATGAAACCAAATCCTTTTGAATGATTGAAAAAGGTCACCGTTCCCTGCCTGATGGGATCAGGTTCCAGAGACGGGTCGTTTTTCGGCACACTTACTTCGATTTCTTCCGGATCGATCTCATCTTTTTTATCCGGGTCGGGTGGGGTGGAGGTGATCTGCCCTTTCTCATCCACGTAAGCAATCATATCCTCCAGGCTGCTCTTCTTGTCATGTTCCTTCCGTTCCTGTCTTTTTTTCTCTTTCAGGTTGCGTTTTTTTTCCTTTTTGTTCCGTACTTCCCTTTTCTGAAATGATTCCCTTGATCTTCCCATACAATATTGAACGTTTAATGATTATTTTACATTTTCCAGTTTGACCAGGGCTTCGGCAAACCGCCGGCCCAGGTCTATGTATCCCTCACTGTTGTAATGATACGGATCGGAATACCCGTAATTTTTTGTTTCCCTCACAATGGCGGCCCGGGCATCGGTGAGGACATACTTTTCCTCAGCATATTGAACCAGTTCTCCATGGCGCCATACTTTCCCTCCGGGCACTAGCCCCGAATCGGATATCTTGCCCACCACCACCGGCAGGTCGTCGGTGAGGAAAGCAGCTCTGATCAGGTCCATTAAGCGGGTGAGGTGTGCGTGGTAGCGGGAGGCAATCTCCTCTGTGAAGGCGGCATCGCTTTCTCCCTGCATCCAGAGGATCCCGCAGGGCACCAGTTTGTCTTTCACCCCGTTCCCGTCAATATCGTCTTTGGCCAGGGCATTTCGCACTGTGGCCAGAAAATGGTCGTACTGGTTAATGCCTTCGGCGCCGCCGAAATCGGGTTCCCAGCAGCCGTAACCCGCAGCTCCGGAGCTGTCGATGGAGGTGCCACCCCGGGAATATTTTACCAGGGCAATCTTTTCGCCGGGATACAATTCCTGCAGGCGGGCTGCCAGCGACAGCTCCACCCCGAAACGATCGGAATACCGGTTTACCTCCCCGTCGGAAACAAATCCTGCGCCGTGGCCGGGCTGCAGCGGCGCCCAGATGCCCGCTCCTCCACCCGGAACCCCGTCGGGGGTGGGGTTGCCGTGAAAGATCCAGCAGTTTTCAAATACACGGTTCAGGGAATCGGGCAGGTCACGGATATATCCGTAACCGTCCATATTCGACTGGCCGCCAAGATAAACCAGGCGGATGGTTTCTGCCGGCTTTCCCTGCGGTGAAGCAGGGAAGGTGACAGAAAGCATAATGCCCAGCAAACCGAAAAAAGTATGCCTTTTCATTTTGGTGTATTTTTTCGATTCTAAAAGTAACAGGTTTATATTACATATTCATGTTTCTTTCCTCCTTTTTCACGATTTTTTTATCTTGTAAGGCTAATATAAAAAACGGAGGGTGGCCGAACCGGTGGTTTACCGGCTTGCCTCCTTCCCTAACGAATGAGTGATATGAAAAAGATGAAACTGGGTTGCCTGGGCGTTTCGGGCCATCTGATCAAGCGCATCGTGGTTCCTTTAAAAGATCTGGAACGGGTGACATTTCTGGCCATCGCTTCCCGTTCAAAGGAAAAGGCCGTTGCTTTTGCCGGAGAATGGGGTGTGCCCCGGGCTTATGGTTCTTATGAAGAGCTGCTGAGCGACCGGGAGATCGATGCCGTGTACATTCCCCTGCCTAACCACATGCATGCCGGATGGATCAAAAAATCGGCGGACGCCGGGAAGCACATCCTTTGCGAAAAACCTCTGGCTATGGATGCTGCGGAAGCGCAGGATGCAGCGGCTTATGCCGAAAAGAAAGGGGTAAAACTGATGGAAGGCTTTATGTACCGCATCCAGCCCATGTGGTTGAGGGCCCGGGAACTGGTGAACATCCGTGAGATTGGGAAGGTACACGTTGTTCATACCCATTTCAGTTACCACAACCCCGACCCCGGGAACATCCGGAACAAACCCGAATACGGAGGTGGCGCTCTGATGGATATCGGCTGCTATGCCATATCGGTCCCCCGTTTTATTCTGGGAAAGGAACCGGTCAGGCTCGTGGCCCATGTGGAAAGACACCCGGAATTCGGCGCCGATAGGCATACCTCGGCCATGATGGATTTCGGGGATGCCCGGGCTGCCTTTACCGTTTCCACCCTGATGCAACCGCGGCAGGAAGTGAAGATCATCGGCGATTCCGGGGAAATTATTATACATCAGCCGTTCAATACCTGTCCCGACGTGCCGGCCCGGCTTACGGTAACCAATAGTTTGGGGACCCGTGAACTGACCTTCGGACCGTACGACCAGTACGGACTGATGTTCGAAGCTTTCGCGAAAGCCGTGCTTGACGATCTGCCCGTTCCCACCCCTGTGAGCGATGCCATTGCCAACATGCGGGTGATCGATGCGGTTCGGGCTTCCGAAAAAAGCGGGGGATGGGTGATGGTGGAAGGATGAAGGGAAAAAGGCTAAAGGTTAAAGGCTAAAGGTTAAAGGTTAAAGGTTAAAGGTTAAAGGTTAAAGGATAAAGGCTAAAGGCTAAAGGAAAATGGGAAAGGGTTAAGGCTGAAGGGTTAAAATATTGCATGAAAAATGAATGTGGTTTTTCAGAAATATTTTTTTTGAGATTTTCTTTTACCGTTTGAAAAATGTCATATACCTTTGTTCGGTATTTTACGAACAGAATGGCAGAAACTGAAACCATTACCCGGAACCAAAAGAAAATAGCGCGCTATGCCAGAGCCATGGCGCATCCTGTACGTGTGTATGTGCTTGAGTTGCTTTCCAGGCAGAACTGCTGCTACAGCGGCGACCTGTCGGAACACCTTCCGGTTGCCAAATCCACCCTTTCCCAGCATTTAAAAGAACTGAAGGAAGCCGGTTTGATCCAGGGGGAAATTGAGGCGCCCCGGATCAGGTATTGCCTGAACCGGGAAAACTGGAAAGAAGCACAGGAGCTTCTGAAACATTTTTTGAGTATCTGAAAAATTTTTTATGGTAATGTTCGAAATTTTACGAAATACGAAATGATACATAAAACAGGAAAACAGATGAAAACAGGTATTGCATTTTTTATTTTGCTCCTTGCGGGCATGCACTGTTCCGGGTATGCACAAACCGCAGAAAAGTCTGCCATACCGGATTCCCGGGCTGAAAAGAAAGCAGAGGTATATTATTTTCATTTCACCCACAGGTGTATTACCTGCAAAACCCTGGAAAAGGAAGCAAAGGAAGCTGTTGAGGAGCTGTATGGCGATCAGGTGTTTTTTTCTGCGTATAACCTGGAAGAAGAAGCTGGTAAAAAGAAAGGCGATGAACTGGGGGTATCCTACCAGGCTTTGCTGATAGTAAGCAGGGAGGCTATTGTGGACCTTACCGCCGAAGGTTTCCTGCATGCAGGAAAGCCGGATAAGCTTAAACAGATCATGAAAGATACCATCGATCCCTTATTGTAAAATATTATTATGGAGGAAATTATATCAAGGTTGATGGCAGATCACTCTCTGCCCTTTGTAACGGCATTTTTACTGGGACTGATGACAGCCATCAGTCCCTGCCCGCTTGCTACGAACATTACAGCTATCGGGTTTATTAGTAAAGACGTTGAGAATCAGAAAAAAGTTTTTCGCAACGGACTGATCTATACCATGGGAAGGGCCATATCATACACCCTGCTGGCAGTGATTATATTTATTGGCGCCGACCAGTTCAAAGTTTCAGGCTGGTTTCAGCAGCATGGCGAAAAGATCATCGGTCCCCTGCTGATCCTGATCGGTCTGTTGATGCTCGATGTATTGAAGATCAAACTTCCGGGTATTGGTTCCCTGACAAACAGGTTCCAAAAGAACGGCGCCAGCGGCTTTTGGGAAGTTTTGCTGCTGGGGGTGGTGTTTGCCCTTGCTTTTTGCCCGTACAGCGGGGTGCTGTATTTCGGGATGCTGATCCCTATGACCATCGGCAGTGCATCGGGATTGTACCTCCCTGTGGTTTTTGCTATTGCCACCGGTATCCCGGTCATTATTTTTGCCTGGCTGCTGGCCTATACCGTATCGGGGGTGGGCAAACTGTACCACCGGCTGAAAACTTTTGAAATATGGTTCCGCCGGGTGATTTCGCTGGTTTTTATCGGAGTGGGCATTTATTATGTGGTGATCATTTATTTCTGATCTAAAAGAAAGGAATATGTATTCATCGATAACGGATTTTACTGACTTTAAATAATCAACAGAGATGGAATGGAAAAAAGAGGTTAAGATACTGATATGGATAATCGTGGTCTTCGTGTTTGCGTTCTTCATGCCGCTGGAGAGCGACCGTTTCAGGGAAGCCATTATGGCCATGTTCGACCTGACGAAATGGTATGCACAGGAGCATGTGATCCTTTGTTTGCTGCCTGCTTTCTTCATAGCCGGGGTTATTTCGGTCTTTGTCAGCCAGGGGGCGGTGATGAAATATTTCGGGGCAAAAGCAAAGAAATGGGTGGCCTATACGGTGGCTTCTGTGTCGGGGACCATACTGGCCGTATGCAGTTGCACCATTCTGCCCCTGTTTTCCAGCATCCACAAGCGGGGCGCAGGACTGGGTCCGGCTATAGCCTTCCTTTATTCCGGGCCGGCCATAAATATTCTGGCCATTATTCTCACAGCCCGTATTCTGGGTTTTGAAATGGGTGTGGCCCGTATTATCGGGGCGGTGATTTTTGCCATTGTGATTGGCTCGGCCATGTCGCTGATATACCGCAAAGAAGAAAAAGTAAAACGGGAGGAGCAGATGAATTTTCCCGATATGCCCGAAAAAAGGCCTGTATGGCAAACGGCCCTGCATTTTTTTACCCTGGTGCTGATCCTGGTGTTTGCCAACTGGGGAAAACCCGGTAATGATGTAACCGGGGGAACATGGTACTGGCTGTGGGCCAACAAATGGTATATCACCTCCGCTTTTGCTGTGGTTCTGGTATTTTCACTGATCTTTATCCTGAAGCTGAAGTGGCAGCATGTGGTTCTGGCGGCGCTGGTGACGGCGGCATCGGCTTTTCTGAGTTCCTCCCCGTTAATTCCCATGGTGGTGGGTATTGCCGGCCTCAGCATCATCACCCTGCTCGACCGGCGGGAACCCGAAAACAGGGAATGGACCCTTTCTTCATGGGATTTTGCCAAACAAATCATGCCCCTGCTGGCTATCGGGGTTCTGATAGCCGGTTTTCTGCTGGGGTCAACGCATGACGACACGGCGATGGCCGGAATCATCCCCAATGAATGGGTGGCCGGTCTGGTTGGAGGGAATACCGTATTTTCCAATTTCTTTGCTTCCATTGTGGGGGCGTTCATGTATTTTGCCACCCTTACCGAGGTTCCCATACTGCAGGGGCTTATCGCTGCCGGAATGGGCAAGGGTCCGGCACTGGCTCTTCTGCTGGCAGGCCCTTCCCTGTCGCTGCCCAATATGCTGGTGATCCGCGGGGTAATAGGAACCCGGAAAACCCTGGTTTATGTAACCCTGGTGGTGGTGATGGCCACCGTATCGGGATTGATTTACGGGGGATTGTTTTGATAAAAACAACCAAACTTTCTATGGCAATAATTCTTAATATCAGTGAAAATTCCGGCATGCCTTATGAAAAGCGAAATAAAAATGTTCTATACCAGGCCGATGAGTTTAAAATAAGGATTATTGACCTTCCGGAAAACGGAAGTGTGCCTCCGTGTGAGATGGTGACGTATGTAGTGTTTACTGTTATGCAGGGTGAAGTTATTATTATGGCTGACGGAGTTCCACACCATCTGAGCGAAAAGCAGAGTCTGGTATCCGAACCAGCTGTTTTCTCCATGAAGTCGTCCAAAGGCGCAAAGCTTATGGGTATTCAGATAAAAAAAAGGGAAAACAGAAGGTTTGATGGTTGCGATGCTAATGCATATTGTTGCTTATGCATTTATCCCATTTTGGGTTCAGCGGGAGCAAACCATTCAGGGAATAATAAAGGAAAATCTTCCATTCATGTTACTGGTTATGAATTTGTTACCCGCTTATCATTTTTCATATCGTTTGGCAATTTGCATCAAACATAATAGTAGTGTTGCAATACCAGGACGATAGTGGAACTGCTTCTGACAGAATTTTAACTTTTTAAAGAAATAATTTTATGGCATGGTTAGTTGATTATCCGCGAGAAAAAGTCCATTGGAATCCTGTTATTGATCTTTCAAAATGCATAAAATGCGGAATGTGCATGAATTGTGGAAAACAGGTATATACCTGGACAAAAGAAGGCCCGGTAGTTTCCAAACCCATGGCATGTGTGGTGGGTTGTACTACCTGCGCCAATTTATGCAAGGGAAAGGCCATTACATTTCCAGATAAGAATGAGTTAAGGGCGCTGTATAAAAAAGAAAAACTTTGGGAAAAAGTTACCCGGCAGCTAAAAAAAGAAGGGAAACTGAACCCCGTGAAATAAAAATATTAAAAGTGCTGGAATATACAATAACTCCAACTGTTCAAAAGGGAGGAAAGACCATCCCGGTAGCCAATCAGTCCGGGGTTTCATTCAATACCACATCGGGGCGTAGTGATGTGTTGCCCAGCCCGGTAAAAAAACATGAAACTGATACCGATGCAGATGACAAAAAGATTGCCAACCGGAAGAAAAATATGTTAAAGATCGGAACCTAATCAACACGGTGAACCGGTCTTGTGAATTTCAGAAAACAAGGTAAGACAAAATTGATGGAAACAACAGATAAGCCAAAACTACAGGAATTCCACATTGATGGAGTAAAACACATTTCTTCTGAAATTGCTTTTGTTGAGATTGCGGAAAAACGGGCAATACTCGTGGATGTACGCGAAATTCATGAAGTAAAAATGGAAAGTGTTCCGTTCGACCATGTTTTGTATCATCCTCTCTCGGTGATTATGGACCGGCTGCCTTTTATTCCACAGGAACAAAATATTATTTTGGGTTGCCTGGCGGGTGTGCGAAGCACAAAAGTGGCCAATTTGCTGAACAGGCAGGGGTTTCCTCATGTGGCAAACCTGGATGGGGGGTTCCGGGTTTGGAAAGAAAAAGGTTATCCCTACAAAAGCCTGATCGAAAACTATGTCCAGGGTGGATGCGGATGCGATAAAAATTGCTGTTCGACTTCAGCCTGACAGGTTATTGCTCAAGATCATGATCAACAGACCCTTAAACCATACTAAAAAGACATGTTTTATGAACAGAAAAGCATGGATTATCTTCTTATTCATAATGGCACCTTTTGGGAAATGGCCTCTTTATTCACAGGATTCATCCCGGGTTGCCGGTCGTGACGGAACAAAACTGCAACCCATTGTTCAGGTTTTTGCCTCGGCATCATATCAGGTGGAAAACAGGCATTATGGATTCAGCTTCAGCCGTGCCCATCTGGGATTTCAATACCGGTTCAACGAAAAATGGAATGCAAAAATCATCATCGACCGCGGCCGGCCGACAACCGTTGGTGAAATTACGGTGACAAACCCTCTGGGGCAGTCACTGAACGTGCAGAACACCTCAATAGAGGGTGCCTATTATACCATGTTCCTTAAATTTGCCAGCCTGGAATGGAAAGTTACCGACCGGCTGGTTCTGGAAGGTGGAGCCATTCTGCAAAACCACTACATTACCCAGGAACGCTTCTGGGGTTTCCGGTATCTGGCACAGACCTTTCAGGATCTGTACTGGAAGATTCCGAGCAGCGATCTGGGTTTCATTGCCTATTACAATCTGAATAAAGTGCTTTCATTTGATGCGGCTGTTACCAATGGAGAAGGGCCGCGGGCAAAACAGGATGCAAGCGGAAAGGTGAAATATGCAGGGGGACTTGACATTCATCCATCGCGGAATATTCAGTTTCGTATGTATTATCACAACCGGCAAACGGGAATTGACAGCCTTGACACCGAACACATGTTTTCTTTTCATGCCGGCTTCAGCCCGCTGGAAAAATTACGCATGGGAGGCGAGTTCAATTACATGGTCCACCTGAATAATGCCGTTGGATTGGATAGCTATGGATTCTCATTGTATTCGGCCTGTGAAGTGGCTGAAAAAACCGAAATCTTTTTCAGATACGACCGGTTGCTTTACCATTTGTCTGAATTGATGGAATCATCTGCCGGTTATGAAAACGGTCATACATTGATCGGTGGGGTTTCTTTTTCTCCGTTCAGTAACATATTCTTATCCCTGAACTACCAGGGATGGATAACCGGCAGTGATAACGGCAATTCTTCGAATCATCTGATGTTGAGCATGGAATATAAATTTTGAATCTTGATTCATGAAATCAAAATATTATGCCCGGGCCGGAAATGCAGCAAGTGCCGGAGAATGATCAGCAGGGTGGAGGAAGCACTGAGCATTTCAGGCATTGAAATGGATATAAAAATGGTAGATACCCTGGATGAGCTACTGAAATACCATACCTGGGTTCTTCCGGCCCTGGTAATCAATAACCGGATGGTGGCCAGGGGATATGTGCCTTCTGTTCAGATTATTCTTAAATACCTGAATGATCAAAATAACCGATAAGATACTACCCATGCATTCTTCCATTATGAAAATTAAAACCATAGGATTTATCGGCGGTGGCAGAATAACCAGAATATTTCTGCAGGCCTTTAAAAACAAATTCGTTGAATTTATCTCAGTACGGGTGTTTGAACCTGATCAGGAAATATCGGGAAAACTGAAAGAACAGTTCCCAAATATTGAATTGGCTGAGTCACCCAAGATTCCAGCCGGACAAGAACTGGTGGTGCTGGCGGTTCATTCCCCGGTGATGATGGAAACACTTGAAAAAATTAAATCGGTTGTTACCGGAAAAACAGTGATTCTGTCGCTGGCACCCAAGATCACGCTCGAAAAAATGGCATCAATGCTGCACACAACAAATCTGGCCAGAATGATCCCGAACGCAACATCCATCATTAATAAGGGATACAATCCGGTCTCTTTCTTTGAGGGAATGGGTACCGGGGAGAAAACCGAAATGATGAAATTAATGAAATTGCTTGGTAAAACATTTGAAACAGCGGAAGACAAACTGGAAAGCTACGCAATCGTTTCTGCGATGCTGCCTGCCTGTTTCTGGTTCCAGTGGCAGGAGATGGAAAAAATCGGGGTTCAGACCGGCCTTACCCCCGAAGAGGCCAGGGAATCTGTTTGGTTAACCCTGAGGAATAGTCTGAAACTTTTTTATCAGTCCGGTCTTTCTTCAGAACAGGTAATGGATCTGATTCCTGTTAAACCCATTGGGAAATGGGAATCGGAAATCAGGAATATTTTACATAACAAACTGCTGGGGCTTTTTGAAAAAATGAAACCCTGACATGTTGGATAACGGGCCTCCTGTTACTATACCTGATAATGGGATGGTATGAAACATTTTGAATTAAACTCCTTAATGGCAAATGAATATTACATGTTTATTCCAAAACATATTCCTGTGTTTTTTGTTGTATTAACGGCCAAATGAAATACAAATTTCCATGGCATTTGTCTTCTGTTAAAAAAACTAATATTGAATCCTGTGATATAACAGTCATTGTTGTATAACAATAATAAAAAAAAGACATTATATGAAAATATTGATTTTATGCACAGGCAACAGTTGCCGCAGCCAGATGGCGCAAGCTTTTTTACAATCGTTCGACAGCCGGCTGGAAGTAGCCTCGGCCGGTACAGAACCTGCCGCACAGGTGAATCCAAAAACCGTGAAGGTTATGGAGGAAGCGGGCATTGACATCAGCCACCACAAACCCACTCTGGTTGACGAATATCTGCAGGATGCATGGGATTATGTGATCACGGTATGCGACCATGCCAACGAAACCTGCCCTGCCTTCCTGGGAAAGGTAAAGCACCGCCTGCACATGGGCTTTGAAGATCCCTCTCTGGCTGCCGGAAGCGAGGAATATATATGGAGTGAATTCCGCAGGGTGAGGGACGGGATCAGAGAGGCATTCCATAAATTGTATGTTGAAAAAATCAAACCGCAGTTGTGAGAAGACATAGAACTATTTGAAAAAACCCGGTAATCGGAATATTCATTATTACTTTCTTTTTAATAAAAAATTTCGGACAATAATATTCTGAATAATGAATACAGGATTTAAAAAAATGACAGTTGCCGACCAACCGGCAAAAACCATGGGGCTTTTCGAGAAATATTTAACCATGTGGGTAGCGTTGGGAATTCTTGCCGGAATCGGCCTGGGTTATTTATTTGGTGATGGAATGGAAGTCATCAGTGGCATCGAGTTAGCAAAAGTGAACATTCCGGTGGCCATTCTCATCTGGTTGATGATATACCCCATGATGCTTCAGGTGGATTTTACAAGTATTAAGCAGGTGGGTAAAAAACCTCGCGGGGTAGTGTGGACATTAATTATTAACTGGGCAATAAAACCATTTTCCATGGCCTTTTTTGCCTGGATATTTTTTTCCAAAATATACGCAGCATGGATTGACCCGGAGCTGGCAGGTGAATATATTGCCGGCGCCATTCTTCTGGGAGCTGCCCCGTGCACGGCCATGGTCTTTGTGTGGAGTTACTTAACCGATGGTGACCCAAATTACACACTGGTGCAGGTTTCGGTAAACGACCTCATCATTCTGGTGGCATTTGTTCCCATTGTGGGATTGCTGCTTGGAATCACCAATATTACCATTCCTTATGATACGCTGGTGGTCAGCATTATCATTTTTGTTGTTGTACCGCTTGTTGCCGGGGTAATTACCCAGCGAATTCTGATCAAGCGGCGTGGGAAGGAGTGGTTCAAAACATCGTTTTTGCCCAAACTGAAACCGGTGAGCATTAGCGCTCTTTTGGTTACACTGGTTTTGCTGTTTGCCTTCCAGGGCCGGAACATTCTGAATAACCCGCTCATTATATTGCTGGCTGCTGTGCCCCTGGTCATTCAAACCTACTTCATTTTTTTCCTGGCCTGGTTTGGAGGCAGAAAACTGAAACTCCCGCACCGGGTTTGTGCTCCGGCTGCCATGATTGGTGCCAGCAACTTTTTTGAACTGGCGGTGGCCGTGGCCATTGCCCTGTTCGGATTACAATCTCCTGCTGCCCTGGTCACCGTGGTTGGCGTGCTGGTTGAAGTCCCCGTTATGTTATCGCTGGTGGGTCTGGCTAACCGGTGGAAATACTGATTTCCTGTAAGAAAGTAAGGTAAAGAAATTACCACTTGTCATTTGTTTGACTTACCTTTGACAGGTTACAATATTTCAATGATTGCCAGGAGATTATTAACATGAGGGAATTAAAGATCGGTAACCTGCAGATTGCCGTACCGGTGATCCAGGGCGGAATGGGGGTAGGCATCTCCCTTTCGGGGCTGGCCGCTGCCGTAGCCAATGAGGGAGGAGTGGGGGTGATCTCCAGTGCCGGGCTCGGACTGTTATACAGGGATCTTTCCTCCGATTTCCTGGAAGCCAGCATCAGGGGACTGAAGGAAGAGATCAGAAAAGTTCGTGAAAAAACCCGGGGAGTGATCGGGGTGAACGTGATGGTGGCCATGACGAATTTTGCCGATATGATCCGCACCTCCATTGCCGAAAAGGTGGATATAATTATCGCCGGCGCCGGGCTGCCGCTCGATCTGCCTTCCTTCCTGAAAAAGGACAGCGTGACGAAGCTGGTGCCCATTGTATCATCCGCCAGGGCGGCCCGCATTATCTGCGACAAATGGAAGGCCAATTACGATTACCTTCCCGATGCGGTGGTGGTGGAAGGACCGAAAGCAGGCGGACACCTGGGTTTCAAACAGGAACAGATAGAGAATGTTGATTTTTCACTTGAGAAACTGGTGCCGGAAATCAGGAACGAGCTTCGTGTGTATGAAGAAAAATACCGGAAGCCCATCCCTCTGATCGCTGCGGGAGGGATTTATACCGGTCAGGATATACACGACATTATCAGGATGGGGGCTTCGGGGGTGCAGATGGGCACCCGGTTTGTTACCACCCATGAATGCGATGCTTCGGAAGGTTTCAAAAAGGCTTACCTGGCTGCGGAGGAAAAGGATATTGTGATCATTAAAAGCCCGGTTGGCATGCCGGGGAGGGCCATTATCAGCAATTTCATCAAAAAGGTGGCGGAAGGGAAGAAACGGCCGTTGAAATGCCCTTTCAAATGCATCCGCACCTGCGATATATCCAGCAGCCCCTATTGCATCATCACGGCGCTGATCAATGCGCTGAAAGGTAATTTCGAGAACGGGTATGCCTTTGCGGGGTCCAATGCCTTCCGGGCAACAAAGATCCTGTCGGTGAAGGAAACCTTCCGCGATATTTTAAGGGAATTCAGGGATAGCAAATAACTCAGCTCGGCACTGAAGAGTTTAGTAGTGCCAAAGCGCAAGGGTGACCATGTTCTGGGGCAGCCTGTCCGGGAATATACAATGATAGCTATCGTTTCTTAACAACCAGATTGATCAGGAACAAAATAATGATTGCCCCGATAGCGCCAGTTAAAATAGCGCCAACCCAACCTGTACCCAGATTGACACCCAGTTTGCCCAGAAGCCAGTAACCGAGAAAACCACCAACAATTCCCACCAGAATATTCCCTATGATACCCAGGCCGCTGCCTTTGTAGATCATACTCCCCAACCATCCGGCTACTGCACCGATTAAAATAATGACAATGATTTCCATCTTTTTGGTTTTTAGGAGATTTGAATAAGATAAATATACGAAAGTGTACGAATATTTCCTATAGATACAACCAGTGATTTTCTTTCATAGTTGAATCGGATTCAGTGAATCCATTCAGCCTTTTACTTCCCCGAATATTTCAGAAGATATACCTGTATGATATTCCCGTATTCCACTTTATTGTCAAATACGGTATCCGTTTTCAGGTGTTCCGATTCCGATAAAACCAGTTCGAGGTTCTCTGTATTCAGTTCCAGGTTGTTGAATCTCACCACGCAGAATGTTTCCCCGGGTTCGAGAAATTCTCCGGGTTGTGTGTACTGGTGGATCTCCGGAAAGGCATCCACATTCGACATTTCCGCCTTGAGCCAGTAATGGCTTAATCCCGATTTGCCATTGTATTCCACCATCGGCCCGGCCGTTATTTCGGTCAGGTGCAAAACTTTGTTGATTTCGGGATAATGGGTGGCAATATATTCCACGGCCTGTTGATAGGGCCCGTAGGAAAAACGGAAGGTGGAAAGAGAAATCCGGATGCCCAGGAACAGGATCACCGCCATGTTGATCATTTTTAACCATTTTCTCTTCATTACCGTGAACAGTACAGCCGGAGGGACTGCCAGCAAAGGGACCATCGTTACCACATACCTGGAAAATAATATGGGTTGTGAAAACAGGGAAATAAGCAGTACAACAAGCAGCGTTCCCAGGAAAACTGCCAGCGACAGCCACAAAACCAGTCTGTACTCTGAGAAATGTTTTGTAAAACTCCCGGAAAAGGTAAAGATCATCAGGCAATACATTAAGATCATCAATATGGTGGAATAACCGGTAGTCCAGAATTGTTCGGTAAAAGGGATGGTAAAACAGGATAGGATCGTTTGCAGGTTCACTTCCGGAGCCCAGAACGCGTGTTGCACCTTTTTGAACTGAACAATAAACATAAAAATCCATGGCAGAAAAAGCAATACTGCTAAGAGTGATGAAATTCCATGACGAAGCCAGTTCCTGTTTCTGGTAAGCAACAGGTACAAAAATACAAATGCATTCGCCACAAACGCCGCTACCATGCTGTAATAATGGATATACATGGCCATCACGGTAAAAGCAAGAAGCAGGGCGAGGTCGCGGTTTTTCCCCGTGGTTAGGAATACGTAAGAATAGATAAATACTCCGGTTACTGAAAAGGCAGCCCAGGTGTACATGCGTGCCTGATGGGAGTACACTGCCAGCATGGGGATGGAAATCAGCATCAGGCAGAAATACAGGGCGCCCTGTTTACCAAAAACCCGTTGACCGGTAAAATACCCCAGCAATAGGGTCGATAACACCCCCAGAACGGAAAACAACCGCAACGTAATGGGATTAATACCGAACAATGTGGTGAATAGCCTCAATCCCAGGTAATATAACGGCGGGTGTAAATCGTTCCTGAATTTTTCATAAAAATCCGGTAAGGAACCCTCCAGCATGGCTTTTGTATAGACCTCGTCGCTCCACAGGTCGCTGAACCCGATATGGAACAGGTAAAACCCGGTGGCCGGAACAAATAGCAGCAGGAACAGGTACGATGTGTTCCTGGTGAGTCTGCTGAAAATCTTTTTCATTTCGGTTATAGCTGAAAAGGTGAGTTCCCGGATATTCTTCTTTTTCAACCATTGAATGACCACCCACCATCCGGATGGGCTTGTTATATAAAGATAAAATCATTTTTTGAAATAACTGCACGCAGCGGTAACGGTAGCCGTTTTTTTTTCGGAGCTTCCCGTTCCGCTTTTTTGCCGGTCCGGCCAGTTCGATCAGGATCCATGTGGCTGTGTTGTTTTTGGTGTACTTTTTCTCTGTACGGCATTATTTTCCGGTGAAAGAAGCCGTGTGGTATGGATAGCGCCTGGTGGCGGCGGGTATTTGTCCGTATTTCTCCATTGCAGAATGTACACGAAATAATGTTTCCTCACCGGCTACGGTATGCCTTTCAGGGTCCTGTATATTATTAAATTGTCAATCATTCAGTTTCTCAAAATCAATCCGGCAATCTTCCGCGGTCAAAATTAAAAGAAAATCGCTTCCCCGGCCGCGGGACCATGGTTTGAATTCATGCGGTGAATTTGTATTAAAATCACCAGTATATTTTATTTTACCACTCCGGGGATTAAACCAGTAAGCTTTTATTTTTTCAGATTTCATTTTTGACAGATCAACTTTTACGGGATTTCCGGTGGGTGTATATGCAACAATAAATTGTCTGCCTGAATCTATGGCGCTTAACATATAGGATTCATTCTCTGTATTATCATTTAAAATCAATGACTGATCAAGCTGCATTCTCTGCCGCGGGATCAGCTCGAAAATTTGCTTCATATAACCCATTTGAGAAGAACCGGGTAGCTGAAGTGCAGCCTGCCAATCGGTCCGTGCAGATATGACCGGTTCTTTTCCTGTTTCATACATTTGCCAGATATCATTGCAACCGTATGTATATCCTGCTGCACCGGCCATGATGCTCCAGTATGCAGAAACCCTGACATCTGCATCATCAAGCCAGACATCCTGTTTATTTTCCCAGAACCTGTCCGGTATGTTTTCATACCGTGCTTCTCCGTTGATGACCGGCCGTTTCGTTACTGACTTTTTACTCGCGGTCACGTACTGGTATTCTTTTGCCATTCTGCTGTGTCCGCTCTGGAACATATCCAGGTCCAGCCAGGGATCGTTCATGAAATAATCTGTTGCTTTTTTCCCACCTACAGGATGATAAGTCATTAAGTGGCGATTGTCAGTTTTTTTGATGCCTTTTGCCAGTCCACGAATGATTGCATAATGGTTTTCATTTTCAGGCACCCGGTCTCCTCCGAGAATCCAGATAATGTTGTTATGGGAAAGGTATCTGGCTGCCAGCAGCTCTCCATACTTTTCCGCGTTTTGTGGATTGAATATTTCAGGACCTGCTCCCCATTTTTTGTTGAATTTATCCCCCCAGGCAGGCAAAAGCCCGACATACAGTCCCAACTGCGCTGATTTTTTCACGACATAGTCAACAAGTTCGAAATACTTTTCATTTAATTCCAAAGGATCATTGTTTATCAAAGGTTTGACACCATAAGCATTAGGGGTGTTTAATCCGTCAAGCTCCGCAAGAATGACTGTCTGAATAACCGTAAATCCTTTTTTAGCCCGGTCTGTCAGGTATAAGTCAATTTCCTCTTTTGTCAACCGGTGAATTAACTCCCAGGCGGTTCCTCCCAGCCAGAAAAACGGTTTCTTGTCCTGAGTTACAATGTAGCGTTGATCCTCTGAAACCGTCAGAAGAGGAAGTTCCTGTCCCATTGCAGTAACCCGGAGGAGTCCAAACAGTAAAAACATCAATTTACTTTTCATACGGTCACTATTTTGTTATTTGGATACGTTTGTCGGTAGATCAGTTGCCGGAACCTGCGTTCAGGATGCTGATGTATTTTTGTCTCATCCCGGTTATTTTATCATATGTTTGGTTAATATCTATTTATTGATTATTTCCTTATCATTTTTGCTTACAAACTTATTTTAATTTCAAAACAATACTGTATTATTTATTAAACAATTTGCATAAAGTGTGATAGGAAGAATGGGTTAAGCGGACGGCTATCGTTACGGCGTGTGATATCAATTAATTATTCTGCCAGTTCATGGACAAGTCCTTTATTTTGTTTTAACTTTTGGGTTCGGAGCAGGAATCTTGGTTATTTGAACTTGCTTCCCCCAGGAAACTCCTCTTGTGCATTCAAAAAGCTTGACAAATGGTGTTCCGTTGAAAAATCCATTTAAGAGAACATGGGCTTCCCAAAGTAATTCAGCTAATTCTGGCGGTGCTTGACTGATTTTTAGGTCAAACTCTTCAATCTTTTTATATAGAAGTGGTCTTGAATGAAGTAAATGAGTATCGTAGTTAGAGAAGAATTTTACAGCCTTGTTAATTTTTCTAACATAGCCTTTCTTTCCTTCAAACATATATTCTCCTAACCAGTTCTTTACTAATTCTTTGGATAGTTTCTCTGAATCTTCACAAATTTCCAGTAGATCAAGGGAATACTTTTCAATTAAGGGTATATATGCAGGAAGGGCTTCTGGTCCTTCTTCAATAATTTTCTTTTTAGCATTTTCGAATCCTCGTTTTATTGATCTTGCAGGGATACCGTTTTTTTTGAGGATCTATTGGCCCGAGTGTTGCGCTGGGATGTAAAATTATTTCATTGCCAGACAAGGCTAACATAGTTGCGGCTGAATATGCTGAATGTGGAACTAAAAAAGTAACATGCTCATACTTTTCTCTAAGTATTGAAACAATCCTTTCTGTTGCGTCTGGTCTGCCTCCTGGGCTATGAATAAGGATATCCACAGCTTTAGTTTCATTTGTCGAGTTTACTAAATCCGTAAACCCATCAACATCAACAAGATCAATCAGGTTAGGGTTATCTCGAGATGTTCCTTCCAGGAATTTAGTTGCATATATTAATAGAGGTCTTCTTCGAAGTTCCTCAATATCATCATAGCATCTCTTCCTCAATAAAAATAGATCGGTACCAGATAATTTTGGATTGGAACTAATAAAATTGTTCCAGTCTTGAGTTGTTTTAAATCTAGGTGGTTGATTTGAAGACATTTGAATCTATAGATATTTCCTCAGTCGAACTACTAGAAGTGTAAATAAACTTATTCTTGCCTAGTGCAGTATTTGTTCTATAGATTAAGTCAGAAACCTTCTTGTAATAATCAAATGTTTTAATGGCCAGTTTATTATAATCAACAATTTCCTTACTGAATACTTTGTTAAGATTACTTTTCTTTTTCATGGCTCACAGGTTTCTATTATCTATAACACAAAGATATTAAAAATGTTGCATGTTGTCAAGTTTGACAGGGTCTTGGTCATATCCCTTAATACTTCCCTGATCTACAGATTATCCTTTCAGGTAGGTTTGGATACAATTTTTTGGCTAAATGTTTTTATGGTGAAACGTGCAAAATTTCATAACGGTTACCATTTATTTCTGTGACAGTTTTTCTACACATTAGGATGACCACCGGTTTTGGGATTTTATGGGAAGGGGGGAGACGGTGAGATTTAGAGACTCAGATAATCAGGGACTAAGATAATCAGAGACATAGGGGATCAGGGGTTCAAGGATTTGAAAGCTCCAAGATTTGGAGTGCACAATTCACAAAACCCTGCCATCCCGGCTAATACTCTATCCCCTTCCGGGCTTCCACGCCCTTGCGGTAATAATGCTTCACCTCTTTCATGTCGGTAACCAGGTCGGCGGCATGGATCAGCTCGGGCGGGGCATAGCGGCCCGTGACCACGATTTCCGTGCCTTCCGCCCTCAGGCTGATGAGCCGGATCAGCTCCTGAACCGTGAACAGATGATAATGCAGGGCGATGCAGGCCTCGTCCAGAACAATCACATTGTATTCCCCCGAAGGGATGATCTTTTCCAGCTCTTCCAGCCCGGCCTGTGCGGCCTGCCGGTCTTCCGGCGCGGGGGCGTTCACAATGAAGCATTCTCTGCCGTACTGTTTCACGGTTACCAGGGGCAGGTACTGTTCAACGGCTTTGATCTCGGAATATTCACGCCCTTTTACGAACTGTGCAATGAATACTCTGCGGCCGGCTCCGGCGGCCCGCAGGGCCAGTCCGAAAGCAGCGGTGGTTTTTCCCTTGCCATTTCCGGTGTAGACATGAACGTATCCTTTCATGGCTTATTCCTTTTGGTTCACGGTGCATACAAATCCTCCGTAAGGTTGGAGGGTGAGGTCCAGGCCGGATCCCTCCGGAACAGTTTTTACCAGGTCGCGCGGTCCCTCCCCGTCGGTGATCAGCACCGGGTTTTCGGTTTCACCCAGCACCGACAGGTCCAGACGAAAGGGCCTTTCGGTGTTTTCCCCGTTGATGCCGGCCACATACCAGGTGTTCCCGGCCCTGCGGGCCAGCACGGCCAGTTTCCCGGGATACCCTTCGATGAATTTCACCTCGTCCCATACCACTGGTACCCGGCGCATGAAATCGACCACATAGTCGGGCTGGCTGTACATGCCCCTCGGAATGGCGGCAAAATGCTGGATACCCGACTGGAACAGTACCGAGGTGGCCAGCTCGTACCCGTTGGTGGTGCGGCGACTGATGCGGGGGATTTCGGAAAAGCAAACCGGGGTGAAATCCATGGGGCCCGTGGCATTCCGGGTAAAGGGAAGCACGGTGCCGTGGGCAGGCGCCCGGTTGGCATTGGGCTGTTCAAAGGTGATGTATTCAAACCCCTTCACCGATTCCATGGTCATCAGGTTGGGGTAGGTGCGGGTCCATCCGCGGGGAATGGTGGCTCCGTGGAAATTGACCACCAGTCCGAATTTTGCGGCATCTTCCATCAGGTCCTGGTAATAGTTCATGAACGATTGCCCGTCGCCTCCGAAGAAATCGATCTTTAACCCTTTGATGCCCATTTCACGAATACGGGCAAATTCTTCCCGGCGTACCTCCGGGTTAGCCACCCGGTCGCGGGGAGTGAGGGGAGCGGTGTTCCAGGTTCCGTTGGAATTATACCACAGGATCAGGCTCACACCCTTCTTTTCGGCATGCCGTGCCAGTTCCCCAATTTTTTCGTATCCTATTTTGGTGTCCCAGTAGCAGTCGATCAGGCAGTATTCCCAGCCCATATCGGCTGAATAGTCGATGAACCGTTTCTGCACCTCATACACGGTGGAGTCGTCTTTCAGCAGCACCCAGCTCCACGATGAGCGGCCCGGCTGGATGAACGATGTGTCGCCGGTCAGCGAGGGTCTGCTCACATCAGTGGCCAGGGTCGATTCCACGATGGGCGCCAGGGTTTCGCCAAGGATGATAATACGCCAGGGCGAATGGAATGGCAGGGTGCAGGTGGGGTAGAGGGGTTCATCCGGGCCCATGGTTTCGGGTTCCTGAGGGAAGGCCAGTTTGTATTCCCCTTCCGGGGAAAGGTGCTCCAGGTGCGATCCGCAGTAGTGGCGCACCATATCGGTTTCGGATACCAGCACCCAGTGGGCATTCGAACGGAACAGGGCCGGGAATGACCATCCCTGGCCGAAGTTCGATTCCGTGCCCACGGGGATATCCATCTCATAGTTCTCTTCGTAGGAAGGCTGGGTGCTTTCCCATCCCGATTGAGCCACCTGGTGTGGATGCAGCCAGGCTGTGGCCGATTCCGGGAAGTTGAAGCTGGTGTTTTCCAGGGTTACCACACGGGTTTCGGGGCCTTCGCCGTTCAGCTCGTACCGGAAAGCCACTCCGTCGTTCGATACCTGGAAGGCAATGGAAAGGCCAATGCCCTCCCTCGGTTCGAACGCAATGACCCGCCGGTTGGCTTCATAGGTGCATTCGCGCTTCTTTCCGCTTACCAGCGTATAACGATCGGTAACTGCTTCTACGGTGCCTTCCGAAGCAATTTTCATGTGGCGGGTCAGATCGGTGTGGTCCACCACCAGTCCCAGCGTGGAAGGTTCCAGGATCTGCAGTTCGTTGTAATATACTGAATATACGGGTGTTCCCTTTTTATCCAGGCGGATATCCACCCGGATGCGTTCATCCGGACTGCTGACCGATACGGCCGGCCGGTCGACGGTACAGGCTGTCAGAAAAAGAACGAACATGACGGAAAATAATGCGGCTTTTTTCATTAGCAGGTAGTATGATCTGGTTTCGGTTTTTCCGTAAATTAAAAAATTCAGGGGAATAATGCCATGTTTGGGTTGAGAAAATTACTTCAGGGAGCGGTTGAATACTACGAAACTGCCTTTTTCCACCCCGGTCATTTCGGCCATGACTTCGCATTTAACCATGAGAAGGAAAAAAATGCGGGGATCTTTCTCGTAGATGAGCCCTTCCAGGTTGCCCTGACCCTTGGAAATGATCAGGTCGGCTTTCCCGTACACTTCCAGAAACTCATCGCTGCATTGTTCCAGTACGGTGGAGGGGGCGTCGAACCCGTTGGGGATGACCCGGGCAATACTGTGTATTCCGGCTTCCTGTGCGTCTTCCAGGGTGGCATCGTTCAGGGCATATCCGCCCCGCACGGCGTAGGTGATGTATTCCGGACGGATCACTTCGATCAGCAAACGGTCGAAATAGATCTCTCCGGCATTGTCGCCCAGGTAAAGGATGTGTTTTGCCCCGGCCAGATTTTCCTGCAGAAGCCGGCTGTGATCGATGGCAAACCGGGCCTGAAGCACCTGTTCGATGGTGTGGTGCACGTCAAACCGGCTGCCTGCCCCGTAATCCATGATATTTCCTGCAATGGAAAGCCGCAGGGCCAGATCGAAGGGGTCGGGAGAGGTTTTTACCTTTGATGTCCATTCTTGGTATAGCTTCCGGGCCATGCTGTTGCTCGTGGCTTTCTCTTCCCGGTAAGGGTCTTCTACCCCGGTGAGCTGCCTGAAAAGCCGGCTTACCTCCCTCTGTATTTCCGGTGTGGTGCGGATCCTGCCCGATTCGACCAGTTGATCCAGGTGTTTTTCAATTTCCTTCCGGGTTTTTTCCGGCACATCGTGGCGGTTGAACAACCGGCGGATATTGTTGGTGAGGCATTCCCTGCAGCGCGGATCGATGGTTCGTTCAGGCATCATGATCGGATTATTCAGAAAAAAGGCAAAGATAGGAAAATGGAGGGAAAGGAGCATGATCAGATGAGACAGGTAGTGGGGAAGGAGGTGTAGGGTGTGATCGGGTGATGGGGTAATGGAGTAATGAAGATGGGAGCGGGTTTTTGGTGAAAGCGATCATTCTAAACCCATTTTGCGCGGCGAAAGGGATGTGTATACCCCATTACGTAGGCAGCTACGTAGATATCTACGTAGTATACTACGTAGATATGTATATATTTTAAGTTCAAGAATTTAGCGCAACATTCAGTAAGTTGTACTATGAAAAAGCAAATCCCACATAGTCCTTCTGAAAGAGAAGCGGGGTTTCCCACCAACCACCCCGCCTTTCATGGTCGTCATAAATCCTTCCCCTGGCAGAGAAAGGATTATTTTTTTTATTATTACGTGGATTGCAGCATCCTTAAATTATTGAATCTTTTTGAAAAGAATGAATGCAATACAGTTATTCATTCAATGACAGAAAGAAAACTATTACCTGTCTGATAAACTAATTAAATTCGCTCCTGCCATTTACTTTTTGATTTATTCATCCCGCCGGCCAATGTTTCGCTCCGTTCCCGAAACGGAGCGACATGCTTTTTTGTGGGGCAAAAAAGCATGCAAAAAACCCTTCGGCTGCTGATGCTTTTATGGAAAAACTATGGCGGGGGAAAGCCTGCCGCGACCCAAACTCGCCCCTGACAGCGCCGTGCCTGTCAGGGACTCAGACAGGATCGCTGCACAGGCCTTCCCACTTCTTCCCCGCCTTGTTTTTCACATAAAACCCTCAGATGCCGGGCCTTTTGATGAAATACGTGGTAATTATGGAACATAGCTTCGCAGGAGAAGTCTGATGATATCAGAAATTAAGAACCGGCCAATTTTTCGGGCTGATTTGTTGAGGCCTGTTTTCAGAAATTTGATTTATTCATTCCGCCGGCCACGGTTTCGCTCCGTTCCCGAAACGGAGCGACATGCTTTTTTGTGTGGCAAAAAAGCATGCAAAAAACCCTTCGGCTGCTGATGCTTTTATGGAAAAACTACGGCGTGGGAAAGCCTGCCGCGATCCAAACTCATCCCTGACAGGGCTGTGCCTGTCAGGGACTCAGACAGGATCGCTGCACAGGCCTTCCCACTTCTTCCCCGCCTTGTTTTTCACATAAAACCCTCAGAGGCCGGGACTTTTGATGAAATACGTGGTAATTATGGAACATAGCTTCGCAGGAGAAGTCTGATGATAGTAGAAATTAAGAACCGGCCAATATTTCGGGCTGATTTGTTGAGGCCTGTTTTCAGAAATTTGATTTATTCATTCCGCCGGCCACGGTTTCGCTCCGTTCCCGGAACGGAGCGACATGCTTTTTTGTGGGGCAAAAAAGCATGCAAAAAACCCTTCGGCTGCTGATGCTTTTATGGAAAAACTACGGCGGGGGAAAGCCTGCCGCGATCCAAACTCGTCCCTGACAGCGCCGTGCCTGTCAGGGACTCAGACAGGATCGCTGCACAGGCCTTCCCACTTCTTCCCCGCCTTGTTTTTCACATAAAACCCTCAGAGGCCGGGCCTTTTGATGAAATACGTGGTAATTATGGAACATAGCTTCGCAGGAGAAGTCTGATGATAGTAGAAATTAAGAACCGGCCAATATTTCGGGCTGATTTGTTGAGGCCTGTTTTCAGAAATTTGATTTA
>Ga0209614_1000800_pt1 | contig 26380 bp, 18 predicted proteins | sample BlaSprsedimmetaG_FD_185484 | JGI IMG/M metagenome (GOLD analysis project Ga0209614, IMG submission 185484) | Hot spring sediment bacterial and archeal communities from California, USA to study Microbial Dark Matter (Phase II) - Blank Spring... ... | reverse complement strand
TCAGAGAGTTACGCACAGCCATTGAAAACGATCTGCGCTTGATGGCTGATGATGATTGTAATGAGTCAAACGTTGAAAAATATAAATATCAAACCTTTGATGCAAAAACCTAACCGGAAATTACTGATTGGAAGCAAACATGTACAGTAGATGTGAATCTTCCTGAAGACGTCCTGCCAACAAACATCCCTGGGCCTTTGGATGAATGGGCTGGCGAAACTTCACATGAATTGCGCCTTTTTTTTGCGCTACCGCCAGGAACCTACACGCTGGAACTAGCCAAATATGAGGTCCATGACACCTCACCGCCTTCACTGATTTTCACTCTCAACGAGTCTATCATTGGCGCCCAGCCAGTTCCCAGGGGAACTGGTCGGCCCGCGCCCTACAGCTCCATCACCCCAGAGTTGACCATTCGGCAAAAGTTGAATGTCACAAAATCAGATAACATTCTTGTCATCTCCACTAGCGAAGGCTCCTGGGTCGCCCCGGCTCGTCTTCGCATTCTCGGAAAACAGCAATTTTATCCGGCCAAGTTGGGCTGGGAACTTGTGGCCAACCAGTTTGTTTTTTTTGTGATTGTTCTGTTGTTTCTGGGTTTCATCTTTTTCCGGGTCTGGGCCGCGGACAGCATCGGGCACGCCGTTGCCGCGGCCGTTTTGGCAGTGGTCATGGGTTTGTTCACCTTCGCCTCTTGTGAACTGCTGTTTCGTCAGTTTCTCATCAGAAATCCCGATGCCAGGGTGGTCAATGAAAACCAGGTCACCGGAGAATCGGATCATGCCGGACGTCACTATACCTATGCTACGATGATCCAGCCTCACCCCCAGTTGGACATTATTTACACTTTGAAGCCCAACCTGGATGGTTTTTTCGCGGGTCATCGGCTGCAAACCAACAGCCATTTCATGCGCGGACCCGAAATTGAGCTTTTGCCCGCACCGGACTCGCTGCGCTTGATGGGTTTGGGTGATTCGGTCATGTTCGGCTGGGGCGTGGCCTGGGAAGACACCGCGCTACATCGCCTCGGCGGCTTGCTCGCCACCGAGCTGTCCCTGCCCGTGGAAACCCTGAACCTGGGTTGTCCCAGCTACAACATGGCCAATGAAGTCGCGTCCTACGCCCGCCTGGGACGGCAATTCCAGCCCAACATGGTCATGGTCATTGTCCTTGAGAATGACTTCGGTTTTCCCGGGGCGATGATCGAGCCAGTGCGCCCTTGGACTTTAAATCGCAGTTACATTCGACAGCAGCTTATGCGTCTGCTCGCGCCTAAATGGCGGGAAGGAACGGCTGAATATGAAAAATTCGTCAGCGCCCGTCACCTGCAAAGAATCCAAGGCGTTGATCCCTCGAACATGGATCCCACTCAACTTTGGCATCACCAGGTCAGCGAGCACTATCTCAAATTCGTCGGCCGCGAGGCGGTGCAGGCCAGCCTGCGTGATCTTGGAGCCATGTTGCGCCAGGACAATGCCGTGGGGATCGTTGTTTACCACCCCATCAACATTACCCTGGGCCGATCCGAGTCCTACGAACAGCATGCCGCCTTCGTGGTCCAGGCAGCCCAGGAATCTGGTTTGCTGGGCGTTGACATGACCCGAGTATACGAAACGTATTTACGTACCCACAATCAGCAAAGCATGAGTGAAAGCCTGTGGTTTCGCGACAAGGATTGGCACCCCAATGCCGTGGCCCACGAACTCATGGCCCGGGCAGTTTTTGAGGAACTGCTACGTCACGAGGCTTTGCCTAGGCTCGCCACAACGATTCGATAGCCTGGCGTTGATGCCGTAACCTTTGCCTGAAGGCTGTCTTTCTTAATCAATTGTACAGTCCATAGTTCTCTCAACCTATTGATATTTTTATGTTCACAGCTTCAATTCCGTCATTCCGGCGAAAGCCGGAATCCAGTTTCTTTTCGGTGGGTTAGACCTTTTGGATGCCGGATCGAGTCCGGCATGACGCGAGAACTTTGGACTCTCGAGTAATCAAGTAAATAGGAAGAAATATGCATTCCAACACAGCATGCACTCCTGCTGGCAAGCAGAAACCCAGTTTACGTATTCCCCTGCAAATCTTGGTCATGGCCCTGATCGGCGGGGTTGTCTTTGGAGTCTTCGGCCACAAGATCATCGCCGTTGTGATCTGGACCCTGGCCTGTCTCTTGACGTTCGGATTTGTTTTCTCCCCCAGGGTTGTCCAGGGCTTTGATCGTTTCGGCGCTTGGCTGGCACATTTCGTGGGGACTGCGCTGACCTACATGCTCCTCGTGCCCATGTTCTACATTGTGTTCACTTTCGGCCGGGTGGTCATCTCCGTCCTGGGACGCGACCCCATGCAGCGAAAATGGCTGCCCGGGGCCAGCACCTATTGGGATGATCGGCCTGAACCAGCCGATGCGTCGCATTTCAAGAGGCAATACTGATGAGCGCGATACTTGGCATCAGCGCTTTTTACCACGATTCCGCCGCGGCCCTGATCCGGGATGGAAAAATCATCGCCGCGGCCCAGGAAGAACGCTTCACCCGGAAAAAGCACGACTTCGACTTCCCATACAACGCGGTCAAGTACTGCCTGGAGGAAGCGGGTATCAGCGGCTGCGGCCTGGACGGGGTGGCTTTTTACGACAAGCCCATCACCAAGTTCTCACGCATCCTGGAGACCTACTTCAGCGTCGCGCCCAGGGGGCTGCAATCCTTTGTCATGGCCGTGCCTTTGTGGTTGCGGCAAAAGCTCTGGATCCCCATGCAGATCGAGGCCTCTCTGAAACGCCTGGGCTGCGAATGCCAGCAGGTCTATTTTCCTGAACACCACGAATCCCACGCGGCCAGCGCATTTTTTCCGTCGCCTTTCGAGGAGGCAGCGGTCCTCACCCTGGACGGGGTGGGCGAGTGGGCCACCAGCACCATTGGCAAAGGGTCGGGCAATTCCCTGGAGATTCTCAAAGAGCTGCGCTTTCCCCACTCCCTGGGCTTGCTCTACTCGGCCTTCACCTACTACACCGGCTTCAAGGTCAATTCCGGAGAATACAAGCTCATGGGGCTGGCGCCCTACGGCGAACCGATCTACCGGGATTTGATCCTGGACCATCTTTTGGACCTCAAGGAGGACGGCTCTTTTCGGCTGAACCTGGATTATTTCGGTTATCTCGACGGCCTGACCATGACCAACAAGCGTTTTGACACGCTTTTTGACGGTCCGCCGCGCAGCCCGGAGACCGAGATCACCAAACGGGAAATGGACATCGCCAGCTCCATCCAGGTGGTTACCGAAGAGATCGTGTTGCGCATGGCCCGCTTTGCTCGCGACATCACAGGCTGCAAATACGCCTGCATGGCCGGCGGCGTGGCCCTGAACTGCGTTGCCAACGGCAGGTTGCTGCGCGAGGGCATTTTCGAGGATATCTGGATCCAGCCGGCGGCTGGTGATGCCGGAGGCGCCCTGGGCGCGGCCCTGGCCGTCTGGCATTTGGCCAAAAAGGGTGAACGGAAGAGCCCGCAAGGCAGGGACGCGATGCAGGGTTCGTATTTCGGGCCATCGTTTTCCGATCAGGCCATCGAGAAATTCTTGCGGGACAATGCCTATCCAGCGGAATACATCCAGGATCCTGCCCAGAGGGCCAGGCGCATCGCGGAACTTATCGCCGACGAAAACGTGGTGGGCCTGCTCCAGGGGCGGATGGAATTCGGGCCCCGGGCCCTGGGCAACCGATCCATCATCGGCGATGCCCGATCCCCCAAGATGCAGTCCATCATGAACCTGAAGATCAAGTACCGGGAATCCTTCCGGCCCTTTGCGCCGTCCTGCCTGGAGGAACGAGTAAGCGATTTTTTCGAGCTGGACCGGCCTTCCCCGTACATGCTCCTGGTGGCTCAGGTCCAGAAACATCGTCAAATCCAGGCTGAAAGGCAGACAACGCTCAATCTGCATGACCAGATCAACCAGGCCCGATCTGACGTGCCGGCCATTACCCACGTGGACCACTCGGCCCGGATTCAAACCGTCAATCGGGAAACCAATCCGGCCTACTACGACATCATCAAGGCCTTTGAGGATTTAACCGGATACGGAATCATCATCAACACGTCCTTCAATGTTCGCGGGGAGCCCATTGTCTGCACTCCCGAGGATGCATACCGGTGCTTCATGCGCACGGAAATGGATTATCTTGTGTTGGAATCGTATCTCTTGTACAAGAAGGATCAGCCGGCTTGGATTGAAACCGGCGATTGGCGCAATGATTATGTGCTGGATTAATCTGACACGTCAATTTTCAGTTCACTGTTAACACGAAGGCATCAACAAAAGGACGAGTAATGATTTTTTTCAAGCACCTGTTCAACCTGTTAAAAGAATTTTTTGGATTTTCCATGCAGCATAAAAAATGGTGGATGATTCCAATAATACTTGTTTTTTTGGTCATGGCCCTCTTGATAGTTGTCGGGCAGTCTACGGCCCCCTTCATCTATACGTTGTTTTAATCTGTTTCCATCATTGAAATGTAATTACATGCATTTTCAAAAACAAAAATTGCTCTATCTCATAGATAGTGCATTCATTCTCTCGTTGGTGTTCATTGCCGTATTTTGGGTGCTGGAAACGATCACTTTGCATGTGTTTTCATTCGAAATCATCTTAACTTTTCGTTTGCGGTACTTCGCGATTCCATTGCTGCTTTTGACAGCACGGGCAATCCTGCGCAAGGATTCAGGCTTCACAGGCCTGTCCCGTTGCTCACCGCTGGAATTCCCCGTGATTCGTGGAGCTGTCCTCATCATGGCCTCGATCATTTTGTTTGTCGGCTTGCTCGAAAAGGCTTTGGCCTACACTAGATACGACGTGGAGATGCCGCCGATCATTTTCGAATTGACGGATGCCAAGGGGCTTACCGAACAAAACCAGGGCTATGCCGACCCGGAACTCATTTTCGCCTTTCGCAAGGGTGAAATCTATCACGGGGTCAAGATCAACAGTTTGGGGTACAGGGAACGAGAGGTTGAGCCGCAGAAACAACCCGGAACCATGCGCGTGATCTGCATGGGCGATTCGGTTACCGCACAGGGTGATCCGGGTTACTGCGGTATTCTGCATGCACTATTGAATGCCGACCCCCCTACGCCTCAGGCCTGGGAAGCCTTCAACATGGCTGTTTATGGCTATTCAAGCGTCCAGGGGTTGAGAGTTTTTCAGCTTCAGACGAAAAATCTCGAGCCGGACATCGTTACGCTGTATTACGGCTGGAATGATCACTGGCCGGCCATGCGCAAGGACAGGGACCGCATGGCCCGCAGAACCAGTAACCTGTATGGTTATATTTATGAAATATTCCGGGACAAACTTACGTTCATGTTGCTGCATAACCTGATCATTCACGGTGATGCCGGATCAAACCCGCGTGATGAACCCTGTTTCAGAGTGCCGCCTGAGGAGTACATGGACACACTGAGGCGGTTTGTCGCTGAAATCCGTGATGTCGGAGCAACGCCGTTGCTGATCACGGCGCCGAGGAGGAATGCCTTACCGTCATTGAAAAAATTTGGCAAACTCGATATTGATTATAACCGGGTGCATGACGAATACGCCGAGTATACCAGACAGGTGGCTCGAGAGTTGAAAGTGGATCTTCTCGATTTGCACCAAGAATTTTTCGCCTCGGAATACGATGCCTATTTTTCCAATGACGGCATCCATTTTCAGCAGGAGGGACTGGAAAGAATTGCTGGAGCCTTGAACCAAGAAATTCAAAGGATCATGTCTGCAAAGCTGAATGAGATGGACCAATAACCCCTGTTTTTGTTGAATTGGCATGTTCTTTCGCCGGGCATAGGGACAACCTCCTGATGCTCCAATATCGAGTTTAGTTGCAACTCCTCTCCTGCGGTCCGGCTTGTTGGCCTCGCAACTCCTTCGCCTCTCAACACCTACTTTGGAATGCGACCTCAGTTATAATGAAATCATTAGCGTGCGCCAAAGGAAGTGCCGGGCTGGCTCAGCCAGACAGGCGATACTCAAAAATTGCTACATGCCAAACCATTTCATGCCATGCAATGAACATGTGCTGAGTAGTTACTCCATTGCTTTATTTGTTCTGTTCATCCTATCAAGAAACTTTTTTTGTATTGGTTGCGGGCATGGCCTGCGTTAGGCAAATACAGTAGTAGACTCATCTCAATGATATGCGAAATTTTATGAAAAAGTATTTTCTTGTTTGCACTGCATATCTTTTTGTATTGATTTTTAATGTTTGCTTGACGGTCTATTTTTTTTCTAAACCACCACTCTATGTGCTTCATCTTGGCCAGACAAGCTTCTTTGAAGTTTGGCCGTCCCTTTCAATCAAAAATTCACGTTGGCTAATTTTTTTCGGTATGATCGTTATTTCCTTCATTCCCCTTCTTCTCTCCTCCATCAGCAAAAAGGAGAAGTGTTCTTCGAATAATTCTTCTTTCAGGTGGCTCTTTGATTCCTTGCTGCCACTTAGCCTCCTGCCTTTGGCCTGCGTTCCTTTACTTGTCGCGGACAAATTGACCGCCTTTTGGAACACGAATGCTCCAATTTTTTTTCTGCTGATTATTATTTCCATCGTCTTGACCAGATTTTTATCTCCGTTGTTGGACCATCAGGATAAACAATCTCGCGGAACCATTGTCTGGGCAGTGTTGATCCTCTTATTTTCCCTAACAGTGTATGCAACTTCTGGGTTTATTTTTTCATCAACCGTCGGAGAACATGTCGGCGATGAGGGGCATTATCTTATTCAGGCACGCAGTCTGTACGAAGATGGTGACCTGGATCTCAAGAACAACATTCTAGATTCATTGGATGATCAAGAAGACCCTGCGGCTGTTTGCCTGTTTAATTACCATATTGCCCCAAATTCCAGGGACGGTGCATGGTATAGTTGGCATCCGTATGGACTTTCCGTTTTGCTTGCTCCGACAACTCTCTGGGGATTAACCGGGCGTCACATTGCACTTGGGTTTATCTCAGGGCTTGGCCTCGCGGGCTTGTTCCTTCTTTGCCGTAGGATGGGTTCCGGAACGCTGGCATCGTTGCTTGCGGTCTTGTCCCTGGGGACGAGTGTCTATTGGGGACTTTATTCGATGCGCGCTTTGCCTGAAGTTCTCGGCGGAACACTGGCCATTTGGACGTTCTGGGCCATTGCAACGCAGCAGCAACGGCCCTGGCTGACGCTTTTGGTCGCCGCGGCATGCTGCGTGTTCATGCCCTTTGCGCAAACCCGATTTGTCCCCGTAAGTCTCATGGGCATTGGCCTGTACGGCCTTTTCGGGTTGCTTGGGCATGAGCCACTGAAGACCAAGCTGTTTCGACTGTCGGCCTTTACTCTCCTGTGCATTGCCGGCTATGGCCTGTACTTGGCAATCCAGACGTCAATGTTTTCCGGTGGCGGCTCATACCCGATCAGGGAGACGCTGTTCTCATACCCCATTGGGGCCTGGGCAGTGCTTGCCAGCGACCGGGGACTTGTTTCCATTTTTCCAGTTTTCTTGTGGTTGGCTGGAGCAATGGTGGTCTGGTTCATAACAGACAAGGCTAACCGTTTGTTCTGCCTCGGCATTGCCGCCACATTCCTGGCCTGCTTGCTCACCTCCAACACCTACCCAGGCTACACCGGCGGTTCCAGCCTGCCGGGGCGTTATCTCGTGGTGGTCGTTCCCCTGCTTTTCGTAGCCGCCGCGGTGATGCTCGAACGGGCGGAGGGCATTGGCCGGGCAATCTTCTTTGGCCTCAGTCTGTTCTCCACGCTGCTGTTGGTCTCAACCCTTTTCCACCTGGAAAATGTCGGGAGGGCATTTATTCTTCCAATCCATCGGCTCTCGTCTTTTCCATTATTCCAGGGATTGTACTTTCCGCATGCCGCCATAACGCAACAATTATCTCAAGAGGCCCTGTGGACAAGTGTATATGTGGTTCTTGGGTTTTTCGGGCTTTGGGCGATTCTTTTTTTTCGATTCAAACGGCAAGTTATTTCCGTCATTATGCTTTTGATCATTCTGGCGGCAGGCGTGCATGCCGCGCAACTTCGTGGCTATATTACGCCCAATGTTTTCACATACTTTCACGCATTGCCCATAGACGAGGCCAAGTACCTTGAACTTAATGATCCCCTTGCCAAACGCCATCCCTGGACAATCCCCCTTGATGTTGAGAAATTTCATGCTTTCACAGGAGATATCGTCGGCGACGTCGCACAGGGCGATCTCCTTTTTCGACAGGCCCAAGAAGGTCGACATGATGCCGGCATGATGGCTTTCGGGCGACACCGTTATGTTTTTCCAGGTTCGTTTGCTGTCACCTTCGATCTTGTTTTGCAAAGCGAGAAGGATGCCTTCATCGCCTCGCTGGACATTGCCATGGATGAGGGGAGGCACATCCTAGCGAGTTTGGATACGGCTGCAAAACAAGGCTCGGGCCGGGTTTCACTAGAATTTGAATCCGAGGGGTTCTGGGTTGTGGAACCGCGGGTTTACTACCATGGAATTGGGAGCATTGACCTGCATGGGGTAGTGATTCAGGAAAATTTCGTTGATCACGAATCTCCACCGAAGATGGCATTTTACCGGGTTCCTCAGGAAGCGATGCTCCATGTCTTTCCATTCTATTTGAGTCAAATCCAGATGAAAAACAAGTAGGTCGCTTCGAAAAGAGGGGGGACAACAATGACGACGAAGTCAAACCAGACAGGAAAATGAATATGCCCAATTCGCAGGATAGATGCTACCCAGCCGATACAACGGCAGAATGTGAGCTGTCCATTGTGATGCCCTGCCTGAATGAAGCTGAAACCCTGGGCAGTTGCATCAAAAAGGCTCGACGTTTTCTTCAGAAGCATGGAGTGGACGGCGAAGTGCTCATTGCCGATAATGGGAGTAGTGATGGATCACAGGCAGTTGCCCGCTCACATGGCGCCGAGGTGGTGGATGTTCCTGATCGAGGCTATGGAAGCGCCTTGAGGGGAGGGATCAATGCCGCACGCGGGAAATACATCATAATGGGCGATGCCGACGACAGCTATGACTTTACAGCATTGCTGCCGTTTCTGGAAAAAATGCGTGAAGGCCACGAATTGGTCATGGGCAACCGTTTCCGCGGAGGGATCAAGCCTAGCGCCATGCCCCCTCTGCATCGCTATCTCGGCAATCCCGTATTGACAGGAATCGGCCGCTTGTTTTTCAAAAGCAAGGTGGGCGACTTCCACTGTGGCTTAAGGGGATTCCACAAAGAAGCCATCGAACGCTTGCACCTTCAAACCACGGGCATGGAGTTCGCGAGTGAAATGGTGGTCAAAGCGACCCTGCATGGGTTGCGCATAACCGAAGTTCCCACCACACTGTCGCCGGATGGCAGATCACGGCCTCCGCATCTGCGAAGCTGGCGTGATGGTTGGCGGCATTTACGATTTCTTCTGATCTACAGCCCTCGATGGCTTTTTTTGTATCCTGGGCTAATCTTTTGTTTCTTCGGTGTTTTCGGGATGATCGGTCTATCCTTGGGGCCCGTGACTATCGGCAGGGTCGGTCTGGATATCCACTCGTTGCTTTATGCTTCACTGCTCGTCATACTGGGCCTGCAAACATTATCGTTTGCAATTTTCTCTAAAGTATATGCCATAGCAATAGGCCTCCTGCCACGGGATCAACGCATTGATTCATTTCTTGAGTATTTTACTCTCGAAAGAGGATTGATCGCGGGATGCATATGCATTCTCGCCGGAATAATCGGAACCATTTTTGCTTTCGGCATTTGGGAAAAAGCCTCATTCGGTGAATTAAATCCTCAACAGACAATGCGTCTTGCCATACCATCCATTACCATGGTTGTATTAGGAATTCATTTGCTGTTTTCAAGTTTTTTTGTGAGCATATTGACGATAAAACATAAGATTGATCAATAATAATATATATGTATCATAAGCATATTTTGTCGGTTTGCATACCTTCATACAACACTGAAAGGTACATCCATGATACAATAATTTCTGTACTAAATCAGACATATAGTGATTTTGAACTGATAATCGTTGATGATTGCTCTAATGATAATACTTTTGAAATAGTAAAATCTTTTGATGATCCACGGATAAAAGCATTTAGAAATATTATAAACATAGGAGCTGAAAAGAACTGGAACAAATGTCTTTCCCTTGCACGGGGGGATTATATCAAAATTCTCCCTGGCGATGATACCCTGTATCCTGCTTGTCTTGAAAAACAGGCGGCTATCCTGAATGATCCGCGAAACCACGATATAGTTTTGGTATACTGCTCCCGTGATGTCATTGACGCTTATGGCAAGCATGTCATGCAGGCTCAGTTTCCAGGCAAGGGCAGGATTTCACGTCAGGTATTGGTTCGAAAAAATATTCGCCACGGAATGAACGTTATCGGGGAACCCGGGGCTGTCCTGTTTCGGTCTGCTGTAGCGCAGAAAGCTGGGTGGTTTGATGCTCGATTGCCATACTTGTTGGATCTGACATATTGGACCAAACTGCTTGACCATGGCGATGCATTCGCACTCCGGGAAACGCTCTGCACATTTCGGTTGTCGGGTAACAATTGGAGCTTCGCTCTTGGAAAAAATCGAAGGGACAACTATATATCCTACATCAAAAAATGCATTGCGAACAAGAACTACAAGATTAATTATACAGATGTACGCTTTGGCATATTCAGAGTTTATATAAATGAATTATTGCGCTCTATACTTTATTTGTACCTGACAAGAATTCGAAATACATAGAAAAAATCATTTTCATGACTTTATGCAGCTTTCATATCCACACCATCTACTCTGATGATGGCGCGATGAGACTTTCTGTTTTGCATGAAATGGCAAAACATCACGGCATATCTGCATTATGCATCACAGACCACAACAGCATTGATGGCGCCGTTCGCTTTCAAAAGCAATTTCCGGATTTACAAACCGTTGTCGGGGAAGAGATATTCACAAATCAAGGAGAGATCATCGGGCTGTTCCTGAGACGGTTCATCCCTCCGGGTATGAGCATCGACGATACAATTCAATCAATACGAGACCAGGGAGGGCTGGTTTGTTTGCCTCATCCGTGTGATGCGCAACGTCCTTCGAGCTTGAGGGGAGAGGCACTGGAATATGCAGCCTCAAAAGCGGACATCATTGAGGTTTTCAACAGCCGGTCCTTATTGAATGCAAGCAATCGGGACGCCCTTGCTTTGTGCACGCGAAAGAAATTGATCCCGATTTGGGGAGCGGACGCCCACTACCCGGAGGAAGTCGGCCAAGTTGTTTTCGCGATGGAGCCATTTTCCGATGCTTCCACCTTCCTAGCCGCACTGCGTAGAGCTCGCCCTCTGGTCCAAAGGGCAACGACGATTCCGTTGCGTGTTCGTATCCGACTGAACAGGCTCTGGGGCATCTATGGACCGCTCAGGCTTCCTGAAAAACTGTTCCTGGCCATGGAACGCATTTTGTTCAACACCACAGGAGGCGGCTATGTCAGCCTGGATACCGTGAACGGCATGTGCCGTGAACTGGCCCGCAAAGTCATCAGTACCGGCTTTGCGCCTGATTTGGTAATCGGCATTGCCGGGGGCGGGCTCTATCCCGCATATCAGGTCGCTTGTCATCTTGAGGTGCCCTGCGATTTCATGCGCATCTCTTATCCGCAAGTCCGACTCGGCAACATGGACACCGATGACATGATGGGCGCGATCTTCGTGCGCAATCTGCTCAAGGGCAATGATCCGCAGCTTCATCATTGCCACCAGTTTGACTGCAAGAACAAACAGGTGCTGCTGGTGGATGACGACTGCACCTCGGGGCGAACCTTGCGCATGGCAACGCAACTGTTGCAATCCGATGCAGAAGAAATCAGAACCCTGACCCTCCGTGTGTTGGCAAAATCCGATCCCAGCCCTGATTTTTTCTTTGAGGACCTGACCGGCTCGGTTTTCCGCCATGCCCGGTTCCCATGGATAAAGCATTCTCCTGATTATCCGCTTTTCGCCCGATTCAGAGACCGTTGGCTATGAACAAATCGCTTGTGCCCGTGCTCAAGCTGGCGGTCATCCTGTTCTGTTTCGGGTTGATCTACCATGCCGTTGATCTTGAGGGCACCCTGTCCAATTTGTCGCAGGTCTCGCCTCTTCCGCTTTTGGCCGCATTCGCATGCGTCCTGGTCGAACCGTTGCTCATGGCGCACAGGACCGCCTTGCTGATGCGTCAGAAGGATATGCATATCAATGTTCCCCGTTTGACGAGACTGATTTTCACCAGCAATTTTCTCAGTGTTGCCGTCCCCAGCGGGGTCGGTCCTGACGCGCTCAGACTTCTTTTGCTGAAAAAGGCCGGGTATAGCGGCACACATTCCACCAGTGTCTTGCTTATGGACCGCATGCTCAGCGTCCAGGCCCTGGCTTTGCTCTCCGTGCCGGGGCTCCTGGTCATCTGGAACACCTTTCCGGAACAACACGTCCTGTGGGGGGTGGTCATGGGAATAGGACTGATTTTTTTCTTATCTACCCTGGCCTTGTCCACGATTCCCGGACTATGCTTGGCTTGGGCCATCAAAAAATATCCCAACACGCATCATGTCCGGCAGCATTACCTGAGCAACCTTAAAAAATGGTTGATCAGAGGCATGGAAATCCTGGCCGCGATCCATGCATCATTTCATGCGTTCCATGCAAGTTATTGCCTGCTCGTGAAGATTTTGTTCTGGAACGTGATCAACCAACTGCTGCGCGTCGTCCAGATTCTGCTTCTGTTTATCGCTGTAGGCCATCCTGTCTCTCCAGGCGCTGGGCTGGCTTTCGTGCCGATCATCATTATGGTGGCCTTGCTGCCGATCACCTATTTCGGTCTTGGCTTGAAGGAGGGCGCGTTTCTCTATTTTTTTGTCCAGGTCGGGATTCCCGCGTCCATTTGCCTTTCCGTTTCGTTGCTGACCTATCTCTTGATTTTTGCGGCAATGATTCCCGGAGCATTTTTTTTTCTGCGAACCAATACATTTTCTGACAAAGTCCATGAAGATAAGACTTGATCCCGCTTGTAGATGCCCGTGATCGAAGCTGTTGCAGTTTTTACGACGACATTTTTTTGAGGAGTCGCAATGTCTTTTCCATGTTGGCGATGGCTGTTGAGCCTTGTAGTTGTCACCCTTTTTCTGAAGCTTGGTTGTTCACAAGAAAATGGAGGTAATGTTCCTGATCCTCAGGATCCCGTCTCCTTGCAGGCCATGGAAATCCGGCAATTGACCGGTGCGCCGACTCGCATCGTCTGGCTCCAGGATACGCCTGATCGAGGCACGGATTATCTGGCTTGGCAAAAAAGATTGCGCATGATGGGCCTGGATACCGAGGACGGATTGGGCGCAAGAGTCTTGCTGGAGGCGCCGCGAAACATGGTCAAGCCCATGTTCACGGCCAGCGGCGATTGGATCATTTTTTCCGATCGCCATGAGGAGAGGATCCATGCCTTGCAATGGGGCCGTGATGCGGTTGTCGATCTCGGCCCCGGCTTTGGTTTGACCACCTGGGTCGATCCGGAAACCGGGACGGAGTGGCTTTATCTGGCCAGGGAACGAGTGCCTGGCGACGCCATCCTGCCCGCTTACCTCTCAATGTACAGGTACCCGCTCTTTTCCGGGGCGGACTTGCATCATCCTCACGCATACTCCGAACAGACCGAAGAACTTTTGGAACTTGTCTGGGACAGGACTCCGGTCAGCGAAGACAGCTTCCAGATTTCCAATGACGGGAGGTATGCAAGTGCGGCCTTTCCCTGGCCGGAGGTGGGCGTACTTGACTTGGAAACACGTCGTTGGACACGTTTGGGCCAGGGCTGCTGGGTGGCCATGTCACCCGATGATTCTTACCACTTTTGGGTTTTTGATGGCCCACACCGGAACGTGACCATTTTCCGCGCGGATCACGACGAGCAATGGGCAGTTAATGTCAACAACGCGCCTGGCATGGATGGATACGAGGTGTATCACCCCCGCTGGTCGAATCATCCGCAAATCTTTGCCATCACAGGGCCCTACAAGGTTGGCGAAGGTTCCTACAGGCTCCCTGGCGGGGGCGCCGAGGTGAAAGTTCATCTTGGGCGTTTCAACGCCGCACGGACGCAAGTAGAAGCCTGGGGAGAGGTATCGGATGACTCCCGGGCGGATTTTTATCCGGATGTCTGGGTCCGGCCTGACCCGGAGGACCCCGTTACGTCCGGAAGCGATCTAGCAAGGAGTGAAGACGGGAGCGACGATGGCCGCCTACAGGGCAACATCGGCTGGCCGTCTGACCGCAACCGCTTGGCTTACGTATGGGAACATGCCGCGGGATTGCACGATATTGCTGATGTGGTTGACGGTTCGCAAGTGTTTTTCAGGCCTGAACCTCGACTTCTGGCACGTTATGACAGACACCACGCCATGCGCCTGCATGGCGGTTTTTTTATCGATGATTCAGCTGGAAAGCATTTACAACGCTTCGCTCCTTTAGATGCTATGGCAATTGAATTTTCAGCTACCCAGGCCCCGTCACAACCTCTCATGAAAAATTCCTGGGTTTTTGCCGTTCTGAAGGGAGACAAGCCCCTCCTGGTAATCTTTTCCAGTCAGGGACAGTGGCGATTGCAAGGCTCAGACACGAATATCGCCCTGATGCCAGTTAATCCGGGACAGCCAATCCATATCGCAGTATCATACGCATCTGGAAGACTGGAAATCTTCGTTGATGGTGAGCCCGCTGCTGCTATAGATATGGTCATTGATCTAACACTTTGGACTGAGGCTTCATTTTTCTTTGGTGGCGATGATATGGGAGGGCATGATTGGCAGGGTAGCCTTGAAAAAATTGCAGTGTATGTCCGGGCATTGAGCCAAGAAGAAGTTGCAGCGAATTATGCCTTGGTCTCGGCAGAGATGGCCCAGCGGCAGCAGCCAGAAACGTTTTTGATCAAGGCCAAGGTGACCCAGACTTCGTCCGTGCCGGTTCCAGAAGATATTGCTCCCTATCGGCGGGGTCTCGTGGTGAATGAGTATGAGGTGCTTGATGTTATCGAGGGGGAATTAGACGCGGAACGTTTGCTGATTGCGCATTGGGCCATTCTGGACGGAAAACTTCTGGAAGCAGCTCACCGCATGCCGGACTCAAAGCATGTTCTGCTAGTGGAGCGCTTTGATGACCGCAAGGAATTGGCTGGTGAGCGAGTGGCTCAAGACACGGACGACATCCTGCTGGAGATGTATTTTGACACGCAATATCCTTAACTGTACAGTCCATAGTTCTCTCAACCTATTGATATTTTTATGTTCACAGCTTCAATTCCGTCATTCCGGCGAAAGCCGGAATCCAGTTTCTTTTCGGTGGGTTAGACCTTCTGGATGCCGTATCGAGTCCGGCATGACGCGAGAACTTTGGACTCTCGAGATCCTTAACCATAACAATAATGACATATGCTCTTTGTGCCCGGCAACTACGCAGCATAGTCACTACTCAGCATAGTCAGTTCTCGGCCGGGTTGTCACGTTTTGGCCCTGTCGGTCTCTTTCGCGGGCCTCGTAACATCAATGGTCGAGGGATACGTTAATCTTCTGGCGTGGTGCGATGATCAAAAAGGTGCCGTGCTTCAGGGAGCGATGGGAACGATCCGCCAACCGTCACTGTGCGTAAACTCCCTGGACGTAAAGACCCAGACGACCAGCTTTTTGTCTTGCCAGTAGTCGGGATTGCGCTGGCTCCGGCGGAAGAGGTTGATCCGTGCGGGCGTGGCGCCGGAGCCGCGCACCGCGATCAGGTCCACGGGCAGGCCAAGCTCAAGAGCAAGCTGGTCTGCCAGGCCGGCTCCGCGGGCATGCATGTCCCCGCCGGCGTGGAAGACCAGGTTGTGGCTGTCCCCGAGCAGGATGATCGGGCTGTCCTGTTCCGGCTCCACAGGTTCCAAACCGGCTGCTGTTTTTTGTCCCACCCGTCGCAAGGCCACGCTCTCCCGCTTCAGGTCCGGATCGTCCAGGGATCTCCAGAGGTCGCCGCTGATCTGCGCGTCCTGCCATTGATGGTCGAATGATCGGGTCTTTGCCTCGGCGTGCCAGGACATTTCCTGAATCATTCCAGCAATTTTTTGCGCGGCCAGCACACACGCCAGGCCGGACCAGTGGGTGTCCTGTCGGCAGTAAAGCGGTCCTTGTTCGGCAAATCGTTCCTGGAGAAATGTATCGGTCAAATCCAGCACCTGCACGCCGTTTTCCCGCAGCAACGCATAGAATTCCTGGTGCGACGGGTCCAGCCTTGGTAGTGGGTCGCCCAGTGTAAGGCCAGTCATGAGCTTGTCCGGATAGATCATGGCCTTGGGCGGTACGGGTACAAGGAGCAGGTCCACGTCAATATCCCTGAGCTGAGCGTGGAAATCCAAAATGGCCGGAAGAGGATCGGCAAAATCCGGATTGGAGGCTCGACTGACCTTGGCGGCATCAACGCCCCAGAACCGGCCTGCGGCAACGTGGGCCAATTCCTGGTCGAAAAAAAGCCAGCCGTCCGTGCCGCGCACGGCCATGGCCTCCTGCTCATGGGCTTCCTCCGCCAGGCGCCTGGCCTCGGACTGCAACTGCCGAGCCGCTGCGTCCACATCAGCCCATGACAATGACGTGATGCAACAGGTCAGCGCAAGGGCGACAACCGATCCCATAAAAAGGCACAGCCAAGACGTGGCCTTTCGGCATGTCGATCCTGTTGAAAAGCCTGACCTTTGATGCCCGTGTTCTGACTTCTGACTTCTGACTTCCGTGTTCACTGAACCACCTCCCCCCATGCAGGTTCCACCAGCTGCAGGGTAAAATCATCAAGTTCACTCCGGTTGATACCGTCCAGCCTGTCCGCTACATCGTTCCAGGAGCGCAGATGCAGGGTTATTTCGTCTCCGGGCCGTAGCCGGGCCTCGGGCGTCCAAACGTTGTCACGCATGCTCCACACATAAACTACAGCCTGGGGTTCATCAAGAAGAAGACCTTGCTCCTCCAGGCCCACCAAGTGCAAGGCCATGATGTGGTCAGCATAGGGCACGCTGCCTGACCGGGGCACCCGGGAGGCCGAGGCCACCACGCCTTGGACAATACGTTCCTCGCCCGGGGCAGGAACAAAAAACCGCTCCGGCAAGGGCTCGCCAAGGGTCAAATCCACGAATTTCCAATCGCCTACGGCCAGTTCCCGAACTGCAAACTGGTAGACAACGACCTGTTTGCCCGCCAACCTGTCCCGGCCCCCGGCCAGTTCCCGGCCCAGGATTTCTCGGGTGGCATACGCGCCGCTGTCATTGCGGGTGATCCTGTCCACTGGCCTGCCAAGTTCGAGGGCCAGCTGTTCGACAAAACCCGCGGATTCTCCCCACCCCATGGCCTCCAGGGAATAGATGTTGCTGAAGCTGTCCCCCAGGACCAGCACCTCAGCAGCCGGGTCTGGTCGCCACAAGCCCTGGTCCGCATCCAGAACCTGGCGCAGGACGACTGTTTCCTCGGCATATGGGCCTTGCTCCAAAGGCAGTTGGAGCATGGCCGCAATGTCCCCGAAGTTTGTCACGACGATCTCGGCTGTGTTGTACTGCAAAGGGGCGGATCGGGGCAGCAGGTCCTTTTCTGTCAGATATTCAGCCAGCATCCCGGCGCACAGTGTCATCGCCTCTGGTCGCCAGTGGGTGTCCGCAGCCAGGTACTGGGATCGCCCGGTCCGCATCTTTGTCTCCATCAGGGAGTCGGCGACGTCGAACACGGCGATGCCCTGTTCCTCCAGGTCGCGCACGAATTGTTTGTAGGAACTGTTTTGCAACAGATCGGCAGGGTCCATGCTACCGGCGAACATTTCCGGGTGGATCATCGGCTTGATGGGTGTTGGCATGACCACCAGCGTGACACCCCTCCGGACCAGGGCGCGATGAAAATCCGCCAAGGCCTTGCGCGGGTCGGGCTGGGGCGCGGGTTGCCATTCATCGCCTGAAGCGGCCCGGCGGGCCAGGACTTTATTGTCAAGAAAGCCAGGCCCGGTCAGATAGTCGATGCCCGGACGGTAAAAAAGCCATCCCTTCCGACCGACATAAGCCTGTTCGTTGCCCACCCCCAGACGGTCCAGCATGGCCTGCACCATGGGCCGTACCGCCCTGCCCAGCAGGGAATCATCCTCCAATTGATCCTCGAACAGGGCAATTTCACGTAACAAGACCCGGTTCGCCGCAAAGATCCGGAAAAAAAATGACCCTTCCGCAGTGCGCAGTTCGGTCCAGGCAGCGGGCAGTGCGCGGAAAATGTTCAGGGCCTGCGGCATCCAGATGACCCGTTCCCCCTGTGCATATTCCCGGGTCTCCTGAGCGCATTGGGTCAAGGGGACCACGGCGATCCCAAACAGGAAGATCGCTGCCAGCAGCATGGCCGAAGACCTGGAGATCCAGGTAACGCCCACTTGTTCGCGGGCCATTTTTTCGCGTGCGCTTTGTAGATCCATGGAATCAACAGTTAAAAAATAAAATAGATAAACGGGTTAAAGGCCTGAGTCGCCAGAACTGCCACGGCCAGGACCAAGAGCAGGAGAATGATCATGCATTTTGTCAGGGTGATTCTGCGAGTCCAGTCCCAGGTCTGGGGACAGGCCCAGGTGACCGCCGCGGCCAGCAGAAAGGTTCCCAGATAATAGGGCTGATAAATCAGGCCATCCAGCAGTCCGGCTCCGGCCAGGGTCTGGCCCAGGCCGAGCATGGTCCCCACGTAGGTAAGGGCGCTGGGAAGATCCTCGGCCCGGAAAAAGACCCAGGTGAACAGGACAAGAACAAAGGTGAGAGCCACCTGTACTGGAACCGGCAACCGATGGTAGGGGCTGGTTTTGCCGCGGATACGCTCCAGGCCGAGCAGCAGGCCGTGCAGGCCGCCCCAGATGATGAAGGTCCAGGCCGCGCCGTGCCAAAGGCCGCCCAGGAGCATGACCAGGGCCAGGTTGATGGCCGTGCGCCCGGGGCCTTTGCGGTTGCCGCCCAGGGGGATGTATAGATAGTCCCGCAGCCAGGTGGACAGGGAAATGTGCCAGCGCCGCCAGAAATCCGTCATGGACCGGGCCAGATACGGCGAATCAAAGTTCTTGGGAAAAACAAAGCCCAGCATCAACCCCAGACCGATGGCCATGTCCGAATATGCGCTGAAGTCGAAATAGATCTGGAACGCGTAGGCCGCGGCCCCATGCCAGGCCTGGAGGGTCGTGATGGAACCCGCGTCAAAGACCATGTCCGCGACCTTGCCGCAAGGATTGGCCAGCAAAATCTTTTTGGTCAGCCCCAGACTGACGAAAGCTACTCCCCGGGAGAACTTCTCCAGGGTGTGGGACCGTTGCAGGAGCTGACTGGAAACCTCCCGGAAGCGGATGATCGGCCCGGCCACCAACTGCGGGAACATGGACACGTAGCAGGCGAAATCGATAAAGTTGCGCAGGGCCTTGGCCTGGCCGCGGTACACGTCAATGGAATAACTCATGGACTGGAAGGTGTAGAAGCTGATGCCCAGCGGCAAGGTGATCCGCAGCGCCGTATCCAGCCGTAATCCTTCCAGCCCGAGCCAGGTCAGCAGGAGGTCGTAGTTTTCCACCGCGAAATTGAAGTATTTGAAAAATCCCAGCAGGGCGAGATTGGTCGTGATGGACACAGCCAGGGCGGCTTTCTGACGACGGGTGCGGTCGCCGCCGGGCTTGAGCTCGCGCATGGGCCGGTTGTCGGAAAACAGGCCACGCTGGGCAATGATCAGGCCACAGAAATAATCCACCACCGTGGATGTCAGCAAGATCAGGACGAACAGGGGGTTGGACCAGCCGTAGAACCCATAGCTGAGAGCGGTCAGCCCGAGATGTTTCGCGCGCCTAGGCAACAGGTAGTAAACTGCCAGGGCCAGGGGCAGGAAATAGAACAGAAAGATATGGGAGCTAAAGACCATAAGGGGACGGGAATGCAGTGAGCAAAGAGAACAGTTATTCTGGCATCAACTTTCCACATCGTAAAACAGTGGCAAAAGCACGTCGCTGACATCCATGCCCAGCCACTCTCCCTCAAGCTCGGGACGGTCCTCCATGCGCTGGAGGCGCATGGTAAAAGCCTGTCCCTCACTGCGGGAGGCGCCGGGCAGGATCTGTTCATCCATTATGACCCAGTGGGCCGCGAGAATGGAATTCCCCGGGGAGATTTCGGGCATCTCGCCCTGCAGGACATTTTCAATCACGTAGATATTGGTCGCCAGCGCCCTGCGGTACGGCGCGATACGCTCGACAGATGGCAGAGGTGTAGATTCGGTAAGCCTGGCCTGCACTACCACTTCGGGTGCTTTTTGCCTATGAGCCAGTTTGGACTGAAGCGAAGTATAGTTGCGCAGCGCCTCGGCAGCGCCAACCTCACGCGAGTAGATGGCCACAGATTCGAGACCTCCTTGCCAGGGCATTCTGGTTGACGGTGTGTTGCCGAAAAAGACACCATTGTCCTGCGTTTTGCGGAGGTTCGTCGTTACCTGTGTCTTTTCGGCCGAAACGCCGTTGAGATAGGCGGAAACGGCGTCCTTGCCGAAACTGACAAGAACATGCAGAGCCTGCCCGGGCTGCATTTGTCCCAATGCAAAAGCCTTCCCTTCCCTGTCGTCCTGTGCATCAGGTCCGTGAAGGTGCAGGACCAGGTCGGAACCGTCCTGAACCAAGCTGATGAGGTGATCCGTCTGTGCGTTGACCAGGGCGGCAATAATCCCGAACTGATTAAGCTGAGAGGTATCCGGAGTGATCAAGGCTTCCAGCGACCAGCTTGACGCTTTGGCCAAGTCGGTTAGGACGTCTTGGGCGACGGTCTGCTCCAATGCAAAATAGCCGCCCTGGGGGATCATTTCCAGGAAGCGACCGTACCGGGCCAAGCCTTTGGCTTCAAGAGTGAAAAAGCGGGATTTGCCGCTCTTATCGGAGACAACCTCGTTTTGGGCTCCGCGGTTGTCCCATAAAAAAAGCAGGCCCTGCTGATTTTCGGGCCATGAGCTCCTCCGACCACGAGCCGAATCATTGCTTGCCTGCAGCGTTTTCTGTTGTGATGAAGTTGATGCCTCGGCAAGGTCCGGTGCGATCCAGACATCAGGATAAAAATCAGCGTGATCATTATGGGTGATGCGCAGCCAATCCTCAACCTCTGTTATATCTGCATTGAACCGGCCAAGATAGATTTCCACATCCTGGCCTCCACCACGAATTCCCTCACGGAAGGGTCCGGTCACGGCAAAGAATTGACGATGGTTGGACCAGCGGGGGTGGAAAACCCTGTGTCCGTCAATGCCTGGAGCGCCGTTGACGGCCACGGAACGACGTTCATGTGTTTGCGGTTCGAAGATTGACGCCTTGCGGTGCGAACCTTCAAAAATCCACAGGAGGTAGGAATTGTCTGGAGCCAGGTTGGTCCAGCAGCCTTCTCCGTATTTTTCCCATTGACCCGTGGACAGGTCGGCAATGCCCATGCCATGCGGTGTGTTTACTGATGCATGAGTACCATCGGCTGATAAGAGAAAATTATTTTCATTCACATACGTGCTGTCCCAGACAGTTTCAGCATGTTCGGGATCATCCAAGGAAAAGCGCACGACAAGGCCATGTTCACGCTCTTTTTGGCCTTGATTGCGTCCGGCATAAACCCATTCCCGATCGCTGGATCGGTCCATCCATGTGGTCAAAGTTCGGCCCTGGCCAATCTCTCGCAGATTTGAACCATCCCAGTTGACGATGAAAATTTTTCCGGTATTGCGGTCAGAAAAAAGTACTTGATCGCCTTTTGGGCTGATCACTGGTTTGGCGTAATGACCGATGTCCGGCAGAATGGGACGTTCGCCTTGTCCATCCTGGGAATCAAAACCCATCAGGCGCAGGTGGTCGCCTTGGCCGTAGAAATCTTCGCCATCGCCCATGTCCTGAACCCAGACAATCCGGGTATGCGCTCCTGTAAAACCTTTTACGTCCGGCAGTCCAGCCTCAACGGCATTGTCCGGTGGTGGAGCATGTTCTTCTGCACAGGCTGTCAAGAGCACTCCGACAATGAGCATGCCCATGATAAAAAGTGAAAAAGAAAAACAACGCCCAGTGAGCAGAAAAGTTTTTAGAAGCATAGATCCGCCAATATAAATTTTAAGTAACTACTCAGCATAGTCAGTTCGCGGCCGGGTTATCGCGTTTTGGCCCTGCCGGAACTCCTTCGCGGGCCTCGTACCATCAAGGGGTTGCGCTGTACAAACATGAGCTTGCTTTTTCATGTTGGGCAACCCCTTGATGAACGATGCCTCGCTCAGTCAGACAGCCGGCAGAGCCAAAACGCGACAACCCGGCCTTTTGGTAAAGCCAACGCAAATTGTGCTGAGCAGTTACAATTTTAAATGTCAAGGGCGTACAGTAGTACTGTACGCCCTTCAATTCCTTCATCAAGGTAACTCAAAATCAGGGTGCATCATTCTCTACGTGCCATTCTGACTGTCCGTGGAACGGCGTATATGCCAAACAAAGCCATGAGGATAAGCAGCCATTCTCCGCCAGTGTTTTTACCACCACTGAGGGAGCATCCTCCGCCTCCGCCTCCGCCTCCGCCTTGATGCTCAAATTCCAAAATAGCATCATAAAAGGTTTTGGCAATTATGTCATAACCCTCGGCCGTAGGATGGAGCCCATCGGACATCAAATAGCCATCGTTCCAGTTGAAGGCCGTGGCAACATCCGCCAAGGGGATAGCTTCTTGTGACGTCAATGATCGAATACTGTCATTGACCCGGACAATTGTGGACTTTTTCCCAATTCGTGAACCGGAAACCGGGGTCAACGTGGCCAAAATGGGTACGGTTTTATTCTCTTTGGCTTGGTTCAACATGTGTCGCAGGTTCTCAAGAATTTCATCCTCGGAGTTTTCTCCGATATCGTTGGTCCCGAACATGAGCAACACATAACCGGGCTTGTACCGGTCCAAATAGGTATTGATCATCCTGACGCCATAGGTGCTGCGCGCTCCTCCCAAGCCTTCGTTGATAACGGTCCTGCCCAACATGGACTGCAGTTTTGCGGGATAACTTTCGGCAGAGTTTACACCATATCCCTGGGTGATGCTGTCACCCAGGCACAGAAAAACGTCTGGATTGTTGTCTCCGAAATCATGCTCTGGGGTCTCAGTAATCGGTTCAAAAGGCAGTTTGCGAAGGTTTGGTTCCTGGGCCAAGCAAATGGTGTTCACGAATAACATCAAGAAAAGCGTGATGTTTAGGATGGATTTCATGATCCAATCTCCAAGAATTTTTCAAAAAGGTATTTACTTGAAAATGTTTGAAATTCTTCACCACGTTCGGTTAATGGCTGGATTGCCGTGTCTTGGCTTTTTCGTCCGGCAACGCCTGTCTGAATGAACCTGGCATCGTTCGTCGAACCATTTCCATAAGCGGATGGCACGCGCGTTTGTTTTCAATTGTAATGGTCAGGACGGTACAAGGCCGGAGAAAAAGTTGTGACGGAGGCAATATACAGCATGCCAGCCATGCTCCGTGGGCACTTTCATGTTTTGCTGAGGAGATTCAATGCGTAAAAAGTATTAATATTTTTATAAGCCGCAATACTGGGATTAATCTTTAAAAAAGTTGTAACTTCTCAGCAGAGCCAGACCAAAGACCTGGATACCCGCCTTTGCCGGTAAGAAGGTTTCCGTCGGAGTTGGCATCGTAAGACAAGCCATTCCCTTGAAGGCGGGAATCCAGCCTCATTTCCCTACCCAAAAAGCATGAGTTGGGTAATTACAATATGTTATGATAGCGATGGAAAATGCTGCAAAACTTACCCATGGTGCGCAAACGGAAACCTATTCCAAAACCCGTGTCGGCTTTCCACACTCGCCGCACACGAAATTTTTGGCCTGTTGTTCGGATTGCGCGGATTCTTCAGGCCCCAGGGGGCCAGCGGTCATCTTTCCGCAAGCAAAACAAAGTCGTTCCACGGTGTTGCTGGATTCGGGGGTGCTCTCCGAACCTCCAAAAATTCCCTTGATCATGGACCAAATGGATCCCATCCTACGTTCCTCCTTGTTTAAAAGGTCGACTTCCTGCTGTGCAGTGCCTGAGCTCGTTTTAAATTCTGGAACGGTCCTTTATCCTAACACGGCGTCTGATTGGGCGTGTTCGCACCTGCATGTGCCGCAAGCAACGCGGCAGGCAGCTGTAGACAGGTCACCCATGCTCAAGCATTCCTCGAAGTGTTGATTGCGCCTGCTCATAATTACTTGAGTTCCTTGCCAAAAGCAAAAAAAGCTCTTTCTAGAATTAAAAACCGGCTGTTTCAGCATCCGGAAACAGAAGGGTTTCAGGATGGAAATGAGGGATAATGAACAAAAAAATCCTAACTACTCAGCACAGTCAGTTCTCGGCCGGATTATCGCGTTTTGGCCCTGCCGGAACTCCTTCGCGAGCCTCGTAACATCAACGGGTTGCGCAACACAAACATGAATGTGCTATTTTCTGTCGGGCAACCCCTTGATGAACGATGCCCAGCTCAGTCAGACAGCCGGCAAGACCAAAACGCGATAACCCGGCCTTTTGGTGAAGCCAACGTAAACGTAAACTGTACTGAGTAGTTACAAAAAATCCTGCTCCATTATTCTTGCCGAAGTTGTCAAAACAGAAAATCATGGTTTTGGCAAGTCCGGAGAGTGACTATCTTTGAAGGAACTGCCCTTTGATGAACGATGCCCAACTCAGTCAGGCAGCCGCCAGAGCCAGAACGCGACAACCCGGCCTTTTGGTGAAGCCAACGCAAATTGTGCTGAGCAGTTCACCATTGATTAATGTCATCATGTTCACGAATGTCACCAATGTTCACACCAATGTTCATGAATTGATGAAAAGCCGTCTTCCTGGTAGCTTCCCTATGCAGTGGTTTTATGATGGATGTGCTGGGGTTGCCCAATGATTGAAGGGATAGGATAAGGCATCAGGGATAATCATGGATGACTGGCAGATGCAACGCAGGGAGGTTCTCGCCAGGGCCAAGCGCGTGTTGATCAAGGTAGGCAGCGCGGTGTTGACATCCACTGCGGGTCTTGACCTTCGGGCCATCACCCGCTTGGCTGATCAAATGGCAGCCCTGCATGACCGGGGGCTGGATATGGTCCTGGTTTCATCCGGCGCCGTAGCTGCCGGCCGAGGGGTTCTTTCCAGGCTGCAATTGGGCGCGCATCTGCCCGAGAAGCAGGCTGCCTCGGCCATTGGCCAGAGTAGGTTGATGCATGCCTATGACGAGGCTTTTGAACGCTTCGGCAAGGTCACGGCGCAAATCCTGCTGACCAAGGACGACCTGCGCAGCCGCACCCGCTTTTTGAATGCCCGGCATACGTTCCAGACACTCTTGTCCTGGCGGGCCATCCCCATTGTCAATGAAAACGATTCCGTGGCCGTGCAGGAACTCAAGTTCGGCGACAATGACAGCCTGGCCAGCCTGCTTTTGAACATGGTTGAAGCTGACCTGTTCATCAATTTGACATCTGCCCAGGGAGTCTTTGACCACAATCCCGACGACAATCCTAAGGCATGTTGTCTGGAGTGCATCCCGGACATTTTGGCTTTTGATCCGGGCAAGATATGCCGGGGCAAGACCGGCGCAGGTTCCGGAGGGATGTACAGCAAGCTGCTGGCAGCCAGGAGGGCGGCTCAATTGGGAGTGCCCACGCTGATCGTTTCCGGCAAGGAAAAGTTCGGTCTGGAAAAGGTTTTTGATGGTGAAATGCTTGGGACCTGGGTGGTGCCTCAGGAAAAAGGCATTTCCCGGCGCAAGTTCTGGCTGGCCTATAATCAGGAGCCGGACGGCGAGATCCGAGTGGATGCCGGAGCGGCCAGGGCCCTGGAAAAAGACGGAAAAAGCCTTTTGCCTGCGGGGATCGTCGCTGTGGACGGCAGCTTCGGTGTGGGCGCCCTGGTGCGGATTCTTGAGCAGGATGGTCAATCCCTGGGTGTCGGGCTGACCAACTACAAGGCTGCCGAATTGAAGCGCATCATGGGCAGAAAAACTTCGGAGATAGCTGACCTACTGGGTCAGTGTCTCTATCCGGAAGTGATCCACCGGGACAACATGCTCCTGGATGTTGCCCTATGAAGATATCATCTTGTTTTTATATGAAATGTGCGCTTAATATTTCCAACATATTGAAAATTTTGACACTTTTTATTTCCATAGCTCTTTGAAATTGTTTGCAAAATATTTTTTTTATTTCTTTTACATTTTTCTTGACAGTTGAGTGTAGTTTCTTTAGATACTGATGTTTCGCCGCGAGCGCAGGGATGTGTTTTGAATTGGCGGATGAGGTCTTTGACAATGGAATAGCGAGG
>Ga0209614_1000798_pt1 | contig 26418 bp, 21 predicted proteins | sample BlaSprsedimmetaG_FD_185484 | JGI IMG/M metagenome (GOLD analysis project Ga0209614, IMG submission 185484) | Hot spring sediment bacterial and archeal communities from California, USA to study Microbial Dark Matter (Phase II) - Blank Spring... ... | reverse complement strand
CTCCAATGGAGCCATTCTATGAAGGTCGAATTCAAGAAATTCCGCGGGGTTCTCACGAGTTGGGAAAGGCTCTTTCAGGAGGCGTGCGATTTCGCCTCGCTGGTGGGCAAGGAGCGGCTCATCAGCATATCGCATTCTGAAGACCACGGCGATGGGATAGTCACCGTCTGGTACTGGTCGAATTAAGGGTGTGGTCGCCGGCAACGGGTCGTGTGTCCGGATGTGCTGAGATTACTCAAGGGGTACTACATGCCTCCACGGTTTGTGTTTGAAATGAACGATGTGTGCAAGCGTTACGGGGATAAGGAGGTCCTGCGGAACATATCGCTGTCGTTTTTCTACGGGGCGAAGATCGGGGTCGTCGGCGAGAACGGCTCCGGCAAGAGCACGCTGCTGAGGATCATGGCGGGGCTGGACAAGGATTTTCACGGCGACGCACGACTCTCGCCCAGGATGCGGGTTCGATACGTAGCCCAGGAGCCGCACCTGGAGATGGATAAGACCGTCCGGGAGAACCTCCTGACGGCCGTGCGGCCGACGCTGGCCCTGGTCGAGCGGTTCAACAAGATATCGGAGATGCTGGGCGAGCCACGCGGCGATGATGAGATGGAGAAGCTGCTGGCCGAGATGGGAACGCTTCAGGACAAGATTGACGCCTGCGACGGCTGGGAGACGGATCGGCTGATCGACATCGTCTCCGATGCGATGGTCCTGCCGGACGACGATGCCCCGGTCAGCCGCCTGTCCGGGGGGGAACGCCGCCGCGTGGCGCTGTGCATGGCGCTGCTGGAGAAGCCAGACCTGCTGCTGCTGGATGAGCCGACGAACCACCTGGACGCCGAGACGGTGCAGTGGCTGGAATCGGCCCTGCGGGAGTATCACGGCACGGTCGTCATCGTCACGCACGACCGGTATTTCCTCGACAACATCACGCGGTGGATACTCGAACTGGAGAACGGCCGCGGCCTGCCGTTCGAGGGCAACTACTCCTCGTGGCTCAGACAGAAGGCCGAGATTCTGCGGATTACCGAGAAGCGGGAAAGCCAGCGGCAGAAGATGCTGGCCCGCGAATTGAACTGGATCAACACCTCGGCCAGGGCCCGCAACCAGAAGAACCAGGCTCGGATCAGCGCCTATGAGAAGCTGGCGGCACAGACGCCGGACGAGCAGCGCGGCAGCGTCTTCATACAGATACCGTCGGGGCCGCGGCTGGGAGAGAAGGTGTTGGCGTTTCATCATGTCTCGAAGGGCTATGGCGACAATCTGCTGATCGACGACTGTTCGTTCGATGTGCCGGCCAACGCCGTGGTCGGAGTCATCGGTCCCAACGGCATCGGCAAGACAACGCTCTTCCGGATGATAACCGGCCAGGAGCGGCCGGATGCGGGGCGCATCGAGATCGGGCCGACGGTGGAGATTGGATACGTGGACCAGCATCGGGACGCCCTCGATGACGCCAAGACCATCTTCGAGGAGATTTCCGACGGCAAGGACATGATCGACGTCGGCGGCAGGGAGCAGCCGGCGCGGGCGTATATCGCCAAGTTCAATATCCGCGGATCGCAACAGCAAAAGCGGGTCAGCGAGTGTTCCGGCGGCGAGCGCAACCGCATCCATCTGGCCAAGATGCTGCGGCGCGGGGGCAACCTGCTGCTGCTGGATGAGCCGACGAACGACCTCGACGTCGATACGATGCGGGTGCTGGAGGAGGCGATTATCGACTTTCAGGGCTGCGCCATGGTCATCAGCCACGACCGGTTCTTCCTGGACCGTATATGCACGCACCTGTTGGTCTTCGAGGGCGGCGGCAAGACGCGATGGTTCCGGGGGAACTTCGCCGCCTACGAGGAGCAGGTCCTGGCGGAGGAACCCGAACGCCTGGCGCATCGAAGGATGAAATACAAAAGGCTGCGGATAAAGAGATGAGGCCGCAGAATATCAAACAGCAAACATCAAATGATTCAGGAGTCTGATGGATGTCCACGCACTGTAATTGCCGTACTGTCTCAATGCTATTGATGGTCGGGGTCTTCTTGTCTTCGGCGTCGCGGAGTCCGGCCGGATTGGTCCTCGATGACCCTCTGCAACAAACCTCGCTTGGCAGGCGTTGCGGCGGCGAGTTCATCGCGGATGGATGGCGGGTCATTGGCAAGGATGACGCCATCTATTGGCATGTGCCCGCGATCACGCATGGTGCGGCGGAGTTCGACGTCCGCGGACTTGTCCCCCAGGAGGCCCGCCCCGGCATGGAGGACAAGACCGAGTTGTTCCACATGTACGACGCCGCGTTCGGCGACGCCGACACCACCTACCTCGGCGGCTACCGCGACAATCGGTTCAAGCAGTTTCTGCGAAAGATAGGCCGTGCCGACGCAGGCAAAGCGGACGCCATGGAGATACTCCTGCAGATCAAGCCGAACTATGTCGAACCCGACACCGCCCGCCTGTCGTGGGAGCCCGATGCGACCTATCATTTCCGCCAGGAATGGGGCCCCGACGGACAGGGCAACACGGTGCTGAAGGTCTACCGCAACGGCGTGCTCCTGCTGACGACCTCCACGCCGGGCCTCTGGAATCCGGCCGTACACAGTGTGCGCATCGCGGCCAGTCCGCGCCGGTCGCCCGATTCGGGGGCGCCCCTCGGAGCGGTCTTCAGCAACATCAAGGTCTGGGACCTCTCCACCGGCATGCCGACCGCCCCGGTGGTTGTACAGCCGGCAGGCGGTGCGACGCTCAACTGCCCAACGGTTCTCGTGTCCTGGAGCGGCGACCGCCACGCCCGTTATGAGGTGCGTGTAACGACCGGGGATGATCCGAATTCCGACGTCGTCTGGCGATCCGGCGAGGTCGTCTGCGACCGCGACTTCGCATGGACCGGCGCGCTGCCGAATCCCGGCGTCTACCACGTCTTTGTCCGGCTCGGCGATGCCGCCAACTGGGGGCCCTGGAGCGCCGCCGGGCGGACGTTCCGCGTGGACAGCGGTTTTGTCCCGGGCAGCCCGAATGTCGTCCGCGTGGAGGGAAACGTCTTTTGCGACAACCACGGACCGTTCCTGGGTGTGGGCGCATCGTATTTCCAAGCGTTGCGCCACGCGAAGTACGACCGTGACCGGCTCGATCGCAACCTTGCGGTTCTGGCCGCCAACGGGTTCAACTACGTCCGTGTCCTGTCGATGGTCAACTGGGACGGCCTGGAGATCGCGCCCCTGAGTTTCAGGAACAGGGCCGGGCATTCCGTTGCGGGCTGGCCTGATTACTGGCAGCAATTTCGCGACCTGCTCGACCGGGTTGCCCTGCATGGCATGCGCACGGAGATGACCATTTTCGCGGACGCCCAGTATGTCATGCCGGACAAGGCGGCCCGAGTGGCGCACCTCGATGGTATTCTGGCGAATATCGCCGGCCGGGAGCATCTGATTCTCCACCTGGAAGTGGCCAATGAGGCGTGGCAGAACGGATTTCCCGGTTCCCAGGGCGTGGCGGACCTGCGCGAGTTCACGCAATATCTGGCGGATCGCACGAGTGTGCCGGTGGCCATTACCTCCAATGACGACCCAAGCGATGCGGGCATCGCGACGGTCTACAGCGGCAGCGCCGCGGACCTGGCCACGGTGCATTTCAGCCGTGACATACGAACCGTCGAGGGCGGCTGGCTGCCGGTGCGGGATTCGTGGCGGTCTCTGGGCCGCTCCGGCGTGCCGCCGCTGGTCAGCAATGAACCCATCGGGCCGGGCTCGTCGGTCAACTCCGAGAGCGATCCGATCAAGCTCTGCGCCGCGGCTGTATTTGGATACATTGCGAATCTTCCGGGCTACGTATATCACTCGCGCACGGGCGTGTATGCGAATACCGTCTGCTGCCCGCCGTCCGGCGATGAGATGGACTTCCATGACACCGTCGGTGTTGATGCCTACCGGCATTTGCGGCAACTGCTGCCGGGTGACCTGGCGGGCTGGGTCCGCAATGACGGCATCGAACCGAGTGCCCCGTTTACGGTCTTCTGCGGCGGCCGGGGCGACCGATACTGGCCCGATGTGGCCGGCGCAACCGACGGCTGCCTTCGCAACATCGGCAGCGTCAAGGGGCGGGAGTTTGTGTGTTTTCCGATGGGGATACGGTCCGGCGGGCTGTCGCTTGAGGCGCGACAACCCGTGCAGTTCCAGGTCTTCCATCCATTGACCGGCCAGGCTGTCTCGGACTCGACGCTTGACGCCCAGGGCCGAATCACATTGCCGCAGGGACCGGGCGCGTGGATCATGAGAGGCCGCCTGTCGCCGGCGCATTAACACGCGAAGTGCAACACGACCGCCCACGAGCGTGAGCCGTCGGTGGCGCATGGACTTATGAGATATTGGGGACGCCGTCTCGCCAGAGACCTGGGATTTATCGCTTTGAACCAGAAACATGTGGGCGGTGATTCAGCGTCCGGCCATAGCGGCGCAGTTGTTCGACACTGACGCCCTCGACACGGTCTCTCCGTAGGGTCAGAGCAGCAACAGGCTCAGGGCCATGATGGCCATCCCGGAGACGACGCCGGCGATGGCGAGGTGGCCGTGGCCGTAGCGGTGGGCCATGGGCACCAGTTCGTCGAGGCTGATGTAAACCATAATCCCTGCGACAAAGGCCAGGGTCCCGGCCAGGACGGCGGGTGTCAGAAACGGCATAAGGATGAGGTAGCCGACGACGGCGCCGGCTGGCTCGGAGATACCGGAGAGGAACGAGTAGCCGAAGGCCTTGGCCCGGCTGCCCGTGGCGAAGAAGATCGGCACCGAGACGGCGATGCCCTCGGGGATGTTGTGGATGGCAATGGCGGCCGCGATGAAAATACCCAGCTTGACATCGCTCAGCGCCGAGGCAAAGGTGGCGAGCCCCTCGGGAAAATTATGGATGCCGATGGCCAGGGCGGTCAGCACGCCCGTGCGCATCAGGTGGGCCGGGCGGTGCGGGCCGGTGGGCTCGGCGATGTTCTCGTACTCGTGGGGGTTCTCGGCTTCGGGCACGAGCATGTCGATGACGCCGATGACGGCAATACCCACAAAGAAAGCCAGGGTGGCCCAGGCCTCGCCTACCTTGTCGATGGCGTCGGGGAGCATCTCCATGAAGGAGATGTAGACCATCACCCCGGCCGACAGACCCAGGGCGAACGACAGATACGTGATGCGGGGCCGGCGGATGAAATAGGCGATAGCGCTGCCGATCCCGGTGGACAGGCCCGCCACCAGCGTCAGAGCGAATGCGAAACCGACATGTGTCGTGTCCACCATGATAGACCTCAGACGTTGAACATTAAACGTCAGGCTTCAGGGGGTGGCGGCCTTTCGCGAAGCGAAGGGCCGGTCGGACCCGGCCCTTGCCTTCGGCAAAAGCCGCCACCCGCCGTAATCAGGCTCACAGATACGGTACCGATGCGTCATGCCTATGGTAACACCGCCGAGGTTTGACGGCAACGCCGTTTGGACACCGCTTTTCGCCTTGACCGGAGGCGGAGCGGTCTGCTATGTGAATAGCAGATAACAGACAGCAAGACGCAAAACGACAAATTGGAGAATATGACTATGCCTAAGACTCGGATTGTTGCGATTTTAGTGGTGATACTTGCAGCGTTGTCGGCGGCAGCGGCAGTGCAGGCGGCGGAGGCGATCACGGCCGTGCCGTTTACGCAGGTTCGCGTGGCCGATGCGTTCTGGCGGCCGCGGATCGAGACCAACCGCAGGACGACCGTGCGGTACTGCTTCGAGCGGTGCGAGCAAACCGGACGCATCAGCAACTTCGCCAAGGCCGGCGGCCTGATGGAAGGGGGGTTTGAAGGAATCTACTTCAACGATTCGGACCTGTACAAGGTCATCGAGGGCGCGGCCTACTCGCTCAAGAGCAGTCCCGACCCGCGGCTCGAGGAGTATGTGGACGGCGTGATTGACAAGATCGCCACCGCCCAGTGGGAAGATGGATACCTCTACACGTTCTACTCCCTGCCGAAACGCCAGCCGGAGAAACGCTGGACCGAGTGCTACAAGATGCACGAGTTGTACTGCGCGGGGCACTTCTTCGAGGCGGCTGTGGCGTATTATCAGGCCACCGGCAAACGCAAAGTGCTCGACGTCGCCATTCGCCTGGCCGACTACATCGACTCGGTCTTCGGCCCGGGCCGGCAGTACGATGTGCCGGGCCACCAGGAGATCGAGATCGGCCTGGTGAAGCTGTATCACGTCACGGGGCAGGACCAGTACCTCAAGCTGGCGAAGTTCTTCATCGACCAGCGCGGCCGCGACGAACACCGCAAGCTCTACGGCATCTACTGCCAGGACCATAAGCCCGTCATCGACCAGACCGAGGCCGTCGGCCACGCGGTGCGGGCGGGCTATCTGTATACGGGCATGGCGGATGTCGCGGCTCTGACCGGCGAGCAGGCGTATGTCAAGGCCCTGGACGCCCTCTGGCACGACATCGTCGACGGCAAGCAATACGTCACCGGCGGCATCGGGGCCCGGCACAGCGGCGAGGCCTTCGGCGACAAGTACGAACTGCCCAACGAATCGGCGTATTGCGAGACCTGCGCGGCCATCGCCAACGCCCTGTGGAACCATCGGATGTTCCTGATGACCGGCGACGGCAAGTACATCGACGTGCTCGAGAAGGTGCTCTACAACGGCTTTCTGTCGGGCGTGGGCCTCAGCGGCGACCGATTCTTCTATCCGAATCCGTTGGCCAGCAGCGGACAACACGAGCGAAGTCCCTGGTTCGACTGTGCCTGCTGCCCGGTGAACGTGGTGCGTATCGTGCCGTCGATTCCGGGCTATGCATACGCGCAGCGGGGCCGGGACATCTACGTGAACCTCTTCATCGGCGGCCAGGCGGATCTGACGGTCGGCGACGATCCGGTGGCTCTCAAGACCGAGACCCGGTATCCGTGGGACGGCAAGGTGCGAATCACCGTGGAACCCGGCAAAACAGGCGAGTTCGCTATTCTCGTTCGTATTCCCGGCTGGGCCGCGGGGCAGGCGTGGTGTACGGACCTGTATGCCTTCGCCGACGATGTCCGCGGGCGGCCAAGAGTCACCGTCAACGGCCAGGTGGTCCGGGGGCGGCCTGAGAACGGCTACGCCCGACTGAACCGCCGGTGGAACTCGGGCGACGTGATTGAGTTGGACCTGCCGATGCCCGTGCGGCGCGTGGTCAGCCATCCGCGGGTTCAGGCCAACGTCGGCCGGGTGGCGCTGCAGCGAGGGCCCATCGTATACTGCGCCGAATGGCCCGACAATGATGGGGCGGTGGACAATATCCTGCTGCCTGATACCGTGCAACTGACGGCCGAGCATCGCGGCGATCTGCTGGGCGGCGTGACAGTCCTGACGGGCAAGGTCCCGGCCGTGCACAGCGCCGGCGGCAAGGACTACACCGTGGCCCAGCCGTTCACGGCCATCCCGTACTACGCCTGGGCGCATCGCGGCAAAGGGCCGATGGCGGTCTGGCTGACCCGCCGGACCGGAGACGACAGATGATAAGACGATACGCAGCAATCACCGTTCTTGCTCTGGCGCTGGGCCTTTCTGCGGCGCAGGCGGCGACATGGTACGTGGCCGTTAACGGCGACGACCAATGGTCCGGCTCGGTCGCCTACGGTGTCGATTCGCTGCTGACGGAGCTGGGCATCGAGGCCGTGGACGCCTCCGGCGCCGGTCCCGGACGGTAGAACGGCTCGGCGGGCGACGCGGGGGTGTTCGGGCGGCTTGCGAGACCTCGAAGCATTGCGGTGGACCGAGCCGGCGGCGCGTCCGAGGCCATCGGCCGAATGCCGCCCGGGACCGCGTTGTACAGCTCGCCGGTCAGGTGTATCAGCGGGGCGCGGACGTGCTTTCCCGCATTGCGGCCTCGGACAACGTAGCCCTCGGCGAAGATGTAGCCGTTGAGGCCGCGGGTGTGGAGTTCGGCGCTGAACAGGGGGCCCCTCGGCCCCGGATAGCCGTCCGGCCAGGTGAATTCATCCAGATAGGGCGCCGGCCAATAACGCTCGGGCAGGTTCGGTTCGAGAGAATCGACGATGAGCAGGCGGTCCGGATGGTTCGCATCGACCGGCACGGCCGCGACGCTGTGGCCCGCGATGGCGCAGTTCAGACGCACCAGGTAGTATCGGCCCTGGCCGGCATTGCGGTAAAGGGCCCCGACGAGGTCGGTGCCGCGGACGCAGTCGAGCTTGCGGGTATCCAGGGCCTCTCGTAGCGTCAGCACCCCTCCGCCGTAGTTCTTCCAGCCGTCGAGCAGGTTGTTGGCGATGGCGTGTGCGGCCCGGATAACCGAGTCCTTCGGGCCGAGTATCTGGCCCGCCGCGTCCAGGAGTCTCGCGTCATAGCGGTCGGCCCAGTAGAAACCGCTGGTATGAAAACCGGCCCGATAGAAAAGGGCGTCCATCAGTTCCTCAACGCCCGCGGCCGGCTGCATGTGATCCAGACGCTGCAAGACAATCGCCACGGCATCGAGAGTCTCCGAGAGAACGGCGCGATAAAGCACGGCGGCAAGGTAGGAATGGGTCCACGGAGAGGTAGCGGCGAGGTCCCAGGTGTTCCGGTTGGCCGGGGAAAGACGCGAGCGCAGCCAGAGGAAGGCGCCTCGATGTTCCGGGAAGACCCATCGAGCGGCCGGGGCCTCGGAGAGGTCATGGTATGTGGCCAGGGACGTCATCACCGCCGGTGCGCCGAACGTCTTCTCCGCCTGGCGCTCGACTTCGAGGTAGTTCTGGCCCCAGGCAATCACCGGCCCGGGGAAATGCAGGTCGCTGGACTGCTGGCTGGCCACGGTCGGGCCGTTGATCTCGGCATACTCGAAGGCATCCCGGTACAGCCCCTGGAAATCGAGCGACGCGATATGGCTCTGCAGCAAGGTATCCAGCCAGCGGTGGAGGTCGGCCAGGCCAAAGGTCGCCGCCGCCAGTTCATCGGCCCAGACCCGGGTCGCCTCGGCATCCTTTTCCTTCAGCGCCACAGTGAATCGACGCAGGCACAGGACCGGCCATGCCACCGCCTGCTCATCCGGGTCCGAAAGGGGCACTGACGCCGGTGCGGCGCCGCTGTGGATATCGTCGGCCAACTCCCGTGCCAAAGCCGCAAGCGCCTCCGTTTGGGCCAGAACGGCGATATTGTCGCTGCGTTGGGCCTGGAGCCAGGGTTTCAACTGCTGCTGCGACCAGTCATAAACGGCCAGCGGCGTGTCGGGGCACTCGGCGCAGAAGGCCGTGAAGCGCAGCCCCGGCCCCCCTTTGGGATCGCCCTGCAGCATGACACGGTCGCCGTCAAGTTCCTGGGTGATGCACGTGGCATCGCCGGACGGGCGGCTTCCAAGGAGTACCCGGTGGCTGGCCGCGAGCGTCGTGGGCATGTCGTCGACGATACGCCGCAGGCGGCTGGAGGCCGTCGACGGGGGCAATCCGGAGGCGTGGTGCTGTCCCAAGGGGCCCTTGCGCCAGGTTCCGCAAACGGCCAGATAGACAGCGACCCCCGCAATAAAGACGAGGGGCACAAATATGTACCACCTCCGCAGGCCGTTTCGGGCACGGACAAAGGCAGAACTACATCCTACTATGAGGACCCTTCCTGTTCTTCGCTGCGTCCACGATCCGGCTGGAACGCATTACGTCAGGTCCTGCAGCCGGGATGAATGGGTAGGTCCGCGAACCGCACATACGGGCGCGGCTGTCATATACTAAGTGTCCGGGCCGGGGCCGACTGTTACACGGATTCCCGCGAGGTCGGGCAATTCACCTGCGGTCGGCAGGTGTTTTGCCGGTCTTGCGGATTATGCCTGGGGTGAGGGGCGGGGCGTCCGCCGAACGGCCATTCCGGGCTTTGTGACTGTAACTTCTGTCCGCTCAAGCGTCTTGCACTATAGGCGGCCCGGCAGCGGCATACATCCGGGCGCTTGACGGACTACGGCTGCGCCGGTAGAAACAGTGGGTTCGACCAACGGCCGTCATATTGGAAAGGATAGACTATGGACCAGGCAGATTGGAACTCCCAAGCTCCGGGCGGGCAACCGGCGTATCCGCCCCCACCGTCTTCTCAGCAGCCATACGAACAACCATCGGCACCTGTCGAAGGCTCCGCGGAGGCCAGGGGGCTGGCGATGCTGTGTCATCTGCTGGGTATCGTTGGCTTTATCGGACCTTTGATGATCTGGCTGCACGAGAAGGACGAGCACAAATTCGTCGCCGACCACGGCAAGGCGGCCATGAATTACCAGGTGTCGATTCTGATCTACTACCTCGTATCATGTGTGCTGGCGCCGCTGTTTATCGGCATCTTCATGATTATCGCCCTGATTATCATGCACATCGTCTTCACCATCATCGCCTCGGTCAAGGCCAACAAGGGCCTGCCGTGGAGCTACCCCATCGCCATACGATTTCTTAAGTGAGCCGACCATGGATGAATACAATCCATACCAGATGCCGCGCCCGGAGCAGCCGCCTCAGCCGGGCGCGCAGATACCGGCGCAGCCGCCCGAGGCCGCCGCGATCGACCGCGGCGCCAGGCAATGGGCCATGTTCTGCCATCTGGCGGGTCTGGCGGTGCTGCTGCCAATCGCCCTGGGGCTCGGCGGCGTCATCGCGACGCTGATTCTCTGGCAGATCAAGAAGGAGGAATTCCCCTTCGTTAACGAGCAGGGCAAGGAGGCGCTGAACTTCCAGATATCTATCGTGATCTACTCGCTGGTCTCGGCGCTGCTGATCTGTGCGGCCGGCATTGGCATCATCTTTCTGGTCGCCGTGGGGCTGTTCAACATCATCTGCATCGTCATCGCGGCCGTGGGCGCCAACGAAGGCCGGCACTACCGCTATCCGCTGTGTATCCGTTTCGTCAAGTAGCGGCCGGCAAAAGGCCCTGGAAACGCTCGGCCGTAACGGCTACAATCGAACCGCTTCGGGCAGTTTCGTTGTCTGGTAATCCGGTCCTGGAGGCGGTTCGATATGGACACGATGCGACAATCACGGCGGGGTTTCCTCAAGATGATGGGCGCCGGCGCCGGCGCCGCTGTGCTGGCGGGTTTGGGCAGGTTGCCGGCAGCGCTCTCGGCACAGCCGGCCAAGCCGAACTTCGTCATCATCTTCGCCGATGATCTCGGGTATGGGGACCTGGGGTGTTTCGGCCATCCGACCATCAAGACGCCCCATCTCGACCGCATGGCGGCCGAGGGGCAGAAATGGACGAGCTTCTACGTCGGGGCGAGCGTCTGCACGCCCAGCCGGGCGGCGCTGCTGACCGGGCGGCTGCCCATCCGCAGCGGGATGTGCTCGGATGTGCGGCGGGTGCTGTTCCCCGATTCGGCGTCGGGTCTGCCGGAGACCGAGGTGACGCTGGCCGAGGGGCTCAAGAGCGTCGGCTACCACACGGCGTGCATCGGCAAGTGGCACTTGGGCCATCTCAAGCCGCATCTGCCGACGAGCAACGGCTTTGACTCCTACTTCGGCGTGCCGTACAGCAATGATATGGACCGCGTGGGCGGGCAGGGGCGGCAGGCCTTCTTCGAGCCCAGGGTGGAGTACTGGAACGTGCCTCTGATGCGGGATGAGAAGATCATCGAGCGACCAGCCGACCAGAACACGCTTACGAAGCGGTATAATGAGGAGGCGGTCAACTTCATCCGATCCGCCGGCGATAAGCCGTTCTTCCTGTATCTGGCGCACAATCTGCCGCACGTGCCGCTGTTCTGCTCGGACGACTTCCGCGGCAAGAGTCTGCGAGGTCTCTATGGCGACGTCGTCGAGGAGATTGACCACGGTGTGGGCATGGTGCTCGATGCGCTGCGGCAGGGGGGGCTGGCCGAGAATACCTATGTCGTGTTCACCTCCGACAACGGCCCGTGGCTGACGTACGATGAGCACGGCGGCTCGGCGGGGCTGCTTCGCGAGGGCAAGGGTTGCACCTTCGAGGGCGGGATGCGCGAGCCGTGCGTGATGTGGTGGCCGGGGCGAATCAGGCCGGGGGTGGTCCGCGAGATAGGTTCGACGATGGACCTGTATACGACGATGCTGACCCTGGCCGGGGCGCAGATTCCGCGGGACCGGGTCGTGGATGGGCTGGACCTCTCGCCGGCGCTGTTCGGCACGGGGCCCAGCCCCCGCAACACCATGTTCTACTACCGCGGCCGAAGGCTCTACGCCGTGCGCAAGGGCCCCTTCAAGGCCCATTTCATCACCCAGCCGGCCTACACGCCCGGAGGGCCGCAGGAACACGACCCACCCCTGCTGTACAACCTGGAGCACGACCCATCGGAGAAGCACAACATCGCCGACAAGCACCCCGACGTCATCGCGGACATCCTCCAGGAAGTCGCCAGGCACAAGAGTGAACTCATACCCGGTGAGGACCGGCTGGCCGCCCGGATACAGGAGCAGGTCCAGCAGGGTCAATAGGTCTACGGCGTGGGCATCTGCATGATCGGGGTGGCGGCCTTTGCCGAAGGCAAGGGCCGGATCGAATCATCCCTTCGCTTCGCGAAAGGCTGCCACCTGACGGTACGCGCCGCAGAACAGGGCGGCCATCAGTCAAACCAGTGCGTCTATCCACAGTCCTTGCCAAGAGGCCGTCGGCGGGCTATGATGGCCGTTGATGGCAGGAAAACCCGGAAAAAAGGATGAACCTCGGACGCCTTCGGTGGTCAACAAGAAGGCGTACCACAACTTTGAACTCGTGGATAAGTACGAGGCCGGGCTGGAATTGGTCGGGTCCGAGGTCAAGTCCCTGCGGACCGGCAACGCCGACCTGAGCGGTTCGTATGCCCGGATCGCCAACGACGAGTGCTGGCTGGTCGGGGCCAGCATCGCCGTGTACCAGCAGGCCAATGTCAGCAATCACGACCCCGTGCGGCGGCGAAAGCTCCTGCTCCACCGGGCCGAAATCCGCCGGATCGTGGTCAAGCTCGAGCAGCGGGGCTTTACGCTGGTGCCGCTGCGGCTGTACTTCAACCATCGGGGTCTGGCCAAGTGCGAATTGGCGCTGGCCCGCGGCAAACGCCAGTACGACAAGCGAAAGAGCATCACGGAGCGTCAGCAGAAGCGGGACGTCGCCCGTGATTTCAAGAAGTACCGGGGTCGGTAGGCCCGCGGAAACATAATGACATCCACCCCCGCGGCCGGACGGCCGCACCATCGGAGTTGACCTTATGGCGGACGAAAAGAACAAGGACCAGGACAAGAAGATCATCATCGACGAGGACTGGAAGGCCGAGGCCCAGCGCGAAAAGGAGAAACTCGCCGCCGAGCTGGAGGCCGGCGAAGGGGCCGGCTCGCACGGGCGCCGCGAGAGCCTGCCGGAGGGCAACTTCGCCGCGCTGGTCAGCATGCTCGTGACCCAGACCATGTTCGCGCTGGGGGCCCTGAAGATGGAGGGCCAGGAGCCGCAGGAGCCCGATCTGGAGCTGGCCCGCTATCACATCGACATGCTCGGCACGCTCGAACAGAAGACCCGAGGCAACCTCAGCCCACAGGAATCCAAGGTGCTCACCCAGACCCTCAACGACCTGCGGATGGCGTTCGTGCAACTTACGGGGCAGTAAGCCGTGGCCGGTATCCTCGACAGAATCATCGCGGACAAACGCCTGGAGGTCGAACGGCGAAAGGCCCAGGTCCCGTTTGAATCGCTCCGAGAACAGGTCCAGGGCCTGCCCAAGTGCCGCAACTTCTACAAGGCCGTCACCAAGACGCATCCGCGCGGCCTGAACGTCATTGCGGAGGTCAAGAAGGCCTCTCCGTCGGCCGGGCTGATTCGCGAGGACTTCGACCCCGTCGGGATCGCCCGGATTTACGAATCCTGCGGGGCCGACGCGATAAGCTGCCTGACCGATGAGAAGTACTTCCAGGGTCGGCTCGAATACCTCACGCAGATCAAGCAGGCGGTTGCCCTGCCGGTCCTGCGCAAGGACTTCATCATCGACATCTACCAGGTCTATGAGGCCCGCGCCGCCGGGGCCGACGCCGTCCTGCTGATAGCCGACGCCCTGCGGGGCGGCGAACTGATGGACCTGATGATCGCCGCCTGCGAACTGACGCTGACGGTCCTGCTGGAGGTGCACGAGGCCGACAAACTGCTGGAGGTCCGCTCGCTAATCGGGTTCCCGCGGAAGGGCTACAGCCTGCTGGGCATCAATAACCGCGATCTGACAACGATGACCGTCGATATCAACACAACGGCGCGACTGGCTCAACTGCTGGACTCGCCGGGCGGCCTGGTGTCCGAGAGCGGCATCAAGACCCGCGCCGACGTCGAGAAGCTCATCAAGGTCGGTGTCTCGGCCGTCCTGATCGGCCAGACCCTCTGCGAACACCCCGACATCGCCGAGAAGTTCCACGAACTGTTTGGATAAGCCGAAACTGGGAGATGTCTTATGGCAGTGCTGAACGTGAGCAGTCTAAGCCAGGCCAAACTCTTGCCCGTCGACCCCAGGAGACAAACGGCATAGTGCGGGCTTAGGCGGCATCATAGAGGACCTTGCCTGGATATGTCAGTCCGTTTGGGTCTTCTGGACCTTCGCCCAGGTGTCTTTGAGTGTGACGGTGCGGTTGAAGATGAGCTTTCCCGGCGCGGCGTCGGGGTCGAGGCAGAAGTAGCCGAGGCGTTCGAATTGGAAGCGGTCGAGCGGTTTGGCGTCGGCCAGGGAGGGCTCGACCTTGCAGCCGGTCAGGACCTTCAGAGAGTCGGGATTGATGCCCGCGGTGAAATCCTCGCCCTCTGGCACATCGTCGGGGTTCTCTCTTGTGAACAGGTGGTCGTAGAGGCGGACCTCGGCGTCCAGGGCGTGCTCGGCGGAGACCCAATGCAGGGTGGCGGCGACCTTGCGGCCGTCGGGGGCATCCCCGCCGCGGGTGTGCGGGTCGAAGGTGCAGTGCAGTTCGACGACCTCGCCCTGGTCGTTCTTGATGACGCCGTTGCACTTGATGAAGTAGGCATAGCGCAGGCGGACCTCGCGGCCGGGCGCCAGGCGGAAGAACTTCTTGGGCGGTTCTTCCATGAAGTCATCGCGCTCGATGTAGATGACACGGCCGAACGGCACTTTGCGGCTCCCGGCGGCCGGGTCCTCCGGGTTGTTCACGCAGTCCAGCAGGTCTTCGACGTTTTCCGGGTAATTCGTGATGACCACCTTCAACGGCCGCAGCACCGCCATGACGCGGGGGCTGGTGCGGTTGAGGTCCTGGCGAAGGCAATGCTCCAACAGGGCGAAATCGACGGTGCTGTTGAACTTATTGACGCCGATGACCCTGCAGAACTCGCGGATGGCCGCCGGCGAATACCCACGACGCCTCATGCCGCTGATGGTCGGCATCCGCGGGTCGTCCCAGCCGTCGACCAGTCCGTCTTTCACCAGCCGCAGGAGCTTGCGCTTGCTCATTACGGTGTAGGTCAGGTTCAGCCGGGCGAATTCGATCTGCCGCGGATGGTAAACGCCCAGGGCGTCGAGGAACCAGTCGTACAGCGGACGGTGGTTCTCGAACTCCAGCGTGCAGATCGAATGGGTGATCCGTTCGATGGAGTCCTCCAGACCGTGGGCCCAGTCGTACATGGGATAGATGCACCACTTGTCGCCGGAGCGGTGGTGGGAGGCGTGGAGAATCCGGTACATGACCGGGTCGCGCATGCTGACGTTCGGGTGGGCCATGTCGATCTTCGCCCGCAGGGTCCGCGAGCCGTCCGGGAACTCGCCCGCCCGCATCCGCTCGAGCAGGTCCAGGTTCTCGTCGATGCTGCGATTGCGGTAGGGGCTGTGCCTGCCGGGTTCGGTGAGGGTGCCGCGAAATTCGCGGGTCTGCTCGGCGGTCAGGTCGCAGACGTAGGCCTTGCCCGCCTTGACGAGTTGGACGGCGTATTCGTACATCCGGTCGAAGTAGTCCGAGGCGTAATACAGGTGCTCGCCCCAGTCCCAGCCGAGCCAGCGGACGTCCTGTAGAATGGAATCGACGTACTCCTGCTCCTCCTTTTCCGGGTTGGTGTCGTCGAATCGCAGGTGGCACCGGCCGCCGGGGTTCTCGGCCGCGATGCCGAAATTCAGGCAGATGCTCTTGGCGTGCCCGATGTGGAGATAGCCATTGGGCTCCGGCGGAAACCGCGTCACGACGCGCCCGCCCCACTTGCCCGTCTTGTTGTCATCGGCGACGATCTGCCGGACGAAATCCAGCCGCTGCTCCTGACCGTTGTTATTGTCTTGCGCCATAGTCCTTACACCTGGTCGGATTAAACCGGGTCCACCTCAGCATTGGGCTACCACATTCAGGGGCACTGATTGTACCACAAGGCCCGGGGGCGGCAAGTATTACCCGCTACGAGCAACATGACGCATGGCCTTACAGGTTACGAGGTCTACCGGCCGGCCGAGCCGATCCTCAAGGAAGAACTTCAGAGCCATGTAGGCGTCGAACGTCGCCTTGCCTTCGAAATCCACGAGGATGTCGACGTCGCCGCCCGGCCTTCTACATAATCCAGAAGGCCGAGGAATCCGGCGAATTGACGCCGGGCAAGACCATCCTGGAGCCGACCAGCGGCAACACGGGCATCGCCCTGGCGATGATTGGAGCCGCCAAGGGGTACAAGGTCCATCTGACGCTGCCTGAGCACCATGCTCTTCCGCTCGGCCTGTGCCCAGTGCCCGCCGTAACTCGCCGGGGGACGACAGACGACGGACGAGGGATGCAAGATGTTGCCCCTTTGCAGCACAGGGGCTTCAGGCCTGCCCATCATGCCGAAATCCGCGTTGCCCGGACCGTGTGAACCTTGACAGGGGCCGGCCCGTGCCGTATCGTGGCGGTTTCGGTATCCGGACCTCTACAGGGATTCGCAATCTATGGCCGAGAAAGTCGTAACACGTTTTGCGCCCTCTCCCACGGGGTATCTGCACGTAGGAGGGGCTCGAACCGCACTTTTTAACTGGCTCTGGGCCCGCCACAACGGCGGCACGTTCATCCTGCGCATCGAGGATACGGACCAGAAACGTAATACCCCCACGGCCATGCAACAGGTCATCAACGACCTGCGGTGGCTGGGCATCGACTGGGATGAGGGGCCCCAGGTGGGCGGGCCGAACGGCCCCTATTTGCAATCGCAGCGGCGTGATATCTATGACCGTTACGTCGAGCGGCTACTGGACGAGGGCAAGGCCTACTACTGCTTCGAGACAACCGAGGAACTGGATGAGCTGCGCCAACAGGCCAGGCAGGACTCCGGCGGCTTCGCCTATCAGCGACCGGCCGAGTTCCCGACCCGGGCCCAGGCCGAGCAGGCCCGCGCGGAGGGTCGGCCTGTGACGGTGCGTTTCGCCGTTCCGCAGGACCAGCCGCTGGTCGTCCGCGACATCGTCCGCGGGGTCATCAGCTTCCAGCCGGGCGAGATCACCGATTTCATCATTCAGAAGAGCGACGGCTTTCCCACGTACAACTTCGCCTGCGTCGTGGACGACTACCTGATGCGCGTGACCCACGTCATAAGGGGCCAGGAGCACCTGATGAATACGCCCGGCCAGCAGGCCCTGTGGACGGCCCTGGGCTTCGGGCCGCCGCCCCAGTACGCCCACATGTCCGTAACCGTCAGCGATTCCGGCGGCAAGCTGTCCAAACGCGAGCGGCCCAATACCCTGCGAGAGGCCCTTAAGACGATGGCCGATCTGGACCGCGAGGCCCTGGCGAAGGTCGGCGGTATCACGGTCGAGCAACTGGAGAGTTTTCTGGCCGGTGAGAGCACGCCGGATATGCCCGCGATTGGCGCAATGGCGGCCCATCTCGGTGTGCACCTGCCCGAGATCAACATCGTCGATTTCTTCAAGAGCGGCTACCTTCCGGAGACGATGGTTAATTTCCTGGCGCTGCTGGGTTGGAACCCCGGCGACGGGCGGGAGATCATGCAACTCGAAGAACTGACCGCCGCGTTCGATATCGCCCGCGTCAGCAAGTCCAACAGCCTTTTCGACCGTAACAAGCTGGCGGCCTTCAACACTGAGCACATGCGGCGGGTGGACAAGGACCGTCTCCTGGGGCATTTCAAGGCCCATCTGCGGCAGGTCGCATCGCCGCTGGCCGCGGCCGACGATGCGACCCTGGCCCGTATTATCCGAATCGCCGAGGGCGCCCAGAGCCTCGAACACCTCGACCGCAAGAGCCGATTCCTCTTTATCGACGCCGACGCCATCGAGTTCGACCCCGCGGCCGTCAAGAAGGTCCTCCAAAAGCCTGGCGCCATGGAGATGCTGGCCCTGATTCGACAGCGTCTGGCGGCGACGGATGAGTTCACCGAGCAGAACCTCGAAGGGATGCTCCGCGGCCTGGCCGAGGACAAGCAAGTCGGCCTGGGCAAGGTCGCCCAACCCCTCCGCGTCGCCCTGTGCGGAACCACCGTCAGCCTGCCGATCTTCGACTCCGTCCAGATGCTCGGCAAACAGAACACCCTCGCCCGAATCGACGCGACAGTGGAGCGATTTGGCGAACACACATCGTGATACAGGAGAACAGAGTGTCTTTGCTTGTTACAGGTTCGATTGGGATTGACACGGTCAAGACGCCGCATGGGGTCAGCGAGGAGTGCATCGGCGGGGCGGCGGTTTATTTCAGCATGGCGGCCAGTTTCTTCTGTCCGGTACGGTTCGTGGGCGTCATCGGCGATGATTGTCCGTTCGACCTGGCCAAGCTCTTTTCCGGCCGCAACGTCGACCTGGCGGGCCTGGAGATCCGCCCCGGCAGCAAGACCTTCCGGTGGATGGGCACGTACCACGAGGATATGGACAGCCGCACCACCGACTACGTGGAATTGAACGTCCTGGGCGAGGCCCCGCCGAAGGTCCCGGCGGCCTTCAAAGACAGCCGGTTCGTCTTCCTGGCCAACACGGCCCCCAAGCTCCAGCACGAGTTGCTCGACCAGGTCGCCGAGCCGGAGTTCGTCGCCGCCGACACGATGAACCTGTGGATTCAGGGGCACCTCGACGAACTCAAGGCCCTGCTCAAACGCATCGACTGTCTGATTATCAACGAGGATGAGGCCCGGATGCTCGCCGGGGATCAGAACCTCATCGCGGCCGCCCGGAGGATCCTGGGCATGGGGCTGTGGGTCGTGGTCATCAAGAAGGGGGCGTCCGGATCGCTGGTGTGCGACGTGGACGGCAATATCTTCGTCCTGCCCGCCTATCCGGCCGAGAAGGTCGTGGACCCCACGGGCGCCGGCGACAGTTTCGCCGGGGGGCTCATGGGCTGCCTGGCCGACAGCGGGCGCAGCGACTTCCAGACCCTCACCCGCGCGGTGGCCTATGGAACGGTCGTCGCCTCCTATACGATCAGTGATTTCTCCCTCAAAGGCCTGATCGGCACGTCGCGCGAACACATCGAGCGGCGCATCGAACGACTGCGAAAGGTCACCAGTTTCTGACGGGGCGCCTATGCGGGTCTTCATCGCCATCGACATTGACGAAAGCATCCGACAAGGCCTGGCCCAACTCCAGGCCGACATCCGCCGCGCCGCCGACGTCCACAAATCCGACGCCAAGTGGGTCGATCCGCACGACATGCACCTGACGCTCAAGTTCCTCGGCGAGATCCGAGACAACGAATCGGTCGAGGTCTGCCGCATCACCGAAGAGGCCGCCGCCGGGCACGACCGGTTCGATCTGGATATCGAGTCCGTCGGGGCCTTCGGGACGCGGGTGCTGTGGGTGGGCGTCGGCCGCGGCGCCGATCGCCTGGCCCGCGTGCAGAGCGACCTGGAGCAACGGCTGGCCGAGGCCGGCTGGCCACCCGAGAATCGACCCTTTACCGGCCATCTGACGCTTTGCCGGATCCGCGCCCCGCGGGCGGGCAAAAAACTTGCCGACGCCGTCAGGGCATACGAGAATCAATTCATCGGAACCATCGGCGTCGATGCGCTGACGGTCTATCACAGCCAACTGACGCCCAAAGGACTGCTTTACACGGCACTCGACACGTGCGCATTGAGATAGCGCCGTTCACCCGTGCGGAATTCATAACAGAAAAGGGACACACAAACATGGCAAAAAAGGCAATCAAGAAGACAGCGGAAGCCGCCTCCGGCGGCGGCAGGGAAGGCGCCCTACAGCGGGTGATCGCCCAGATCGAGAAACAGTACGGCCAGGGCGCGATCATGCAGATGGACGAACAGAACTACGCCAAAGTGGAGGGCATTCCCACGGGCGCTTTGTCGCTGGATATCGCCCTCGGCGGAGCCGGCATCCCGCGGGGCCGGGTCACGGAACTGTTCGGACCGGAGTCCTCCGGCAAGACCACCCTGGCGCTGCACGTCATCGCCAACGCCCAGAAAGCCGGCGGCGTGGCCGCCTTCATCGACGCCGAACACGCCCTCGACACGACCTGGGCCAAGCGTCTCGGCGTGGACGTCAGCAGCATGCTCGTCAGCCAGCCCGACTCCGGCGAACAGGCGCTGGAGATCGCCGAATTGCTCATCAGCTCGAATTCCGTGGACCTGATCGTGATCGACTCGGTGGCGGCACTGACGCCCAAGGCCGAACTCGAGGGCGAGATGGGGGCCAGCCAGGTCGGCCTGCAGGCCCGCCTTATGAGCAAAGCCATGCGAAAGCTGACCGCCATCATCAACCGCAGCAAAACAGCCCTGGTCTTCATCAACCAGATTCGCATGAAGATCGGCGTCATGTTTGGTAATCCCGAGACGACCACCGGCGGCAAAGCCCTGAAGTTCTACTCCTCGGTGCGGCTGGACCTGCGCCGGATCACCACCATCCGAGACGGCAACAACGCCACCGGCTCGCGGGTGCGGGCCCGCGTCGTCAAGAACAAGATCGCCCCGCCCTTCCGCGAGGCCGAGTTCGATATCATGTTCGACAAGGGCATCAGTTATGAAGGCGACCTCATCGACCTCGGCGTCGCCGAGAACATCATTGAAAAAAGCGGCGCATGGCTCAACTACGGCAGCACCCGCCTCGGCCAGGGCCGCGAGAACGCCAAGCAGTTCCTCGCCGAGAACGCCGACCTGCGAAACGAGATCAAGGCCAAAATACTCGAAGCCAAGGGCCTGGCCTGAACCGCATTGCCGGATACCGACGGCGATGCCTTGTCATGCTGACCCCGAGCAAAGCGAAGGAGAAGCATCCGGGCCGTGATTTGAAAGACCTCTATGACCAGCGCAAAGCAGATTCGAAGCTCCTTCATCGACTTCTTCCGCCGGCGGAACCACACGTTCGTGCCCAGTTCCCCCATTGTCCCCGTGGGCGACGACACCTTGCTGTTCGCCAACGCGGGGATGAACCAGTTCAAGGACATCTTCCTGGGTCTGGTCAAGCCGCGGTGGCCGGCCGCGGCCAACAGCCAGAAGTGCCTGCGCGTCAGCGGCAAGCATAACGACCTGGAAGAAGTCGGCCGCGACACCTATCACCACACGTTCTTCGAGATGCTCGGCAACTGGTCCTTCGACGACTACTTCAAGGCCGAGGCCATCGCCTGGGCCTGGGAACTGCTCACCGGCGTCTGGGGCATCGAACCGGACCGCCTGTGGGCCACGGTCTTCGCCGGCGACCCCGAAGACGGCCTGCCGCGGGATGACGAGGCCGCGAATCTCTGGACGGATGTGACGCCAATTGCCGCCGACCGCGTTCTGGCCTTTGGCAAGAAGGACAACTTCTGGGAGATGGGCGAGACCGGGCCGTGCGGACCGTGCAGCGAGATCCATATCGACCTGGGACCGCATCGCTGCGACAAGCAAGGCGTGCCCGGCCACAAGTGCGGCGTCAACGCCGGCTGCGCCCGCTACATCGAGTTGTGGAACCTCGTGTTCATCCAGTACAACCGCACCGAAGGCGGCAGACTCGTGCCGCTGTCCGCCCGCTACGTCGACACCGGGGCCGGCCTGGAGCGCATCTCGGCCGTCCTGCGGAACAAGACCAGCAACTACGACACGGACCTGTTCATGCCCATCATCGACCGCGTGGCGAAGATCAGCGGCCGGACGTATGCATCGAAGCCGGGCAACCCGACGGACAATGCCTTTCGCGTCATCGCCGACCATATCCGCGCCCTGAGCATGGCCATCGCCGACGGCGCGACCCCTTCCAACGAGGGCCGCGGCTATGTCATCCGCCGAATCCTGCGGCGGGCCTCGCGATTCGGACGGGAACTGGGCCTGCATGAGCCCTTCCTGCACACGCTGGTTCCCGTGGTCGTTGAGGTGCTCGGCGAGGCGTTTCCCGAAGTGGCCGGCCGCGCGGGGCACGTGGCGACCGTTATCGAGGCTGAGGAGACCAGCTTCGGGCGGACGCTCGACCGGGGCATCCAGATATTCGCCGCCGCGGCCGGTCGCGCCGCCAGGACACCCGACAAAACCATCGCGGGCGACGATGCCTTCCAACTCTACGACACCTACGGCTTCCCGCTGGACCTGACGCAACTGATGGCCGAGGAACGGGGCCTCAAAGTCGACACGGCCGGATTCGCCGAGCGGATGCAGCAGCAGAAGGACCTGGCACGGGCTGCGCAGAAGGGGGCCTCATTGGTCAACATCCTGGCCGACGCGGAGCTGCCCACCACGGATGACACACACAAATACGCGGACGGCACATGCGAAGGGCGAATCCTGGGCTGGGTCGCCGGCGACCGATTGATCCGCGAGGGCTCGTTGACGGGCGCGGGCGAGGCCGGGATGATCCTCGACCGGACGTGTTTCTACGCCGAGTCCGGAGGTCAGGCCGGCGATTGCGGGGTGCTCGAATCGCCCAACGGGACCTTCGTCGTTGATGACACCCTCAAGATCGCCAACTGCATCGTCCACAAGGGACGCATGGCCCGCGGTTCGCTGAGTGTCGGCGATGGCGTTACCGCCCGCGTCAGTCCCGACCGCCAGGCCACCCGCAAGAACCACACCGCCACACACCTGCTCCAATGGGCCCTGCAACAGGTCCTCGGTTCGGCCGTGGCCCAGCAAGGCAGCTTCGTGGGGCCGGAGTATCTGCGGTTCGATTTCACCTATCCCGGCGCACCGACCCGCGAACAGTTGGAACAGGTCGAGAGCCTGGTCCGCGGCAAGATCGCCGAAGACCTGCCCGTCACGGCCGCGGTCATGGCCCGCGAACAGGCGGACAAGCTCGGCGCGATGGCCCTGTTCGGGGAAAAGTACGGCGCACAGGTCCGTGTCATCGCCATCGGCGCCGAAGACGAGAGCCACATCGGTGAGGCGATGAGCCGGGAGTTCTGCGGCGGCACGCATGTGGACCGCATCGGCGTCATTGGCGATTTCAAGATTATCAAGGAGGAGAGCATCTCGGCGGGCGTGCGGCGAATTACGGCGCTGACCGGCCGGGCGTTGGCCGATTACCTGTATAAGCGCAGCGTCATCGTGGACGAACTGGCGGCCAGGCTGCGGACGAATCCCGAATCACTGCCCGACCGCATCGATCAACTGCTGGCCGAGAACAAGCGACTGGCCAAGGAACTCAAGGCCGGAGCCGGACGCGCCGCCGCCGATACGATGGCCGAGGCCAGGAAGCTGCTGGATACCTGTCAGAAGGTCGGCGATGCGCACATCATCGTCGGTCCGCTTTCCAGAGCCCCCATCGAGCAGGCGCGAGCGGCCATGGACATGCTCAGGAAGAAGGCCCCGTCGGCCGCCATCGTCCTGGCCATGGACGACGATGGCAAGGCCATGCTCCTGGCCGGCGTAACCGACGATCTCATTGCCAGGGGCCTCAAGGCCGGCGATATCATTCGTGAAATCGCCCCCATCGTCGGCGGCGGCGGCGGCGGCCGACCCAACATGGCTCAGGCCGGCGGCAAGAACCCCGCCAGAATCCCCGAAGCCCTCGCCAAGGCCGCTGAGACCATCAAGGCCAGGCTGGCGCAGTAGCCGCGGATCGCTGCCGGCGACTCACCGCCTGCTTTCACGTATTGCATCGTTCGTTTGTCGTCCCTCATCCATCGGGCGGCGACGTTCTATGTGTCGCCCTTGATGCCCAAATCGTCCTTCGTGAGGATGCTCTCGAACGTGTAGCCCGCGGCGGTGATGTTCTCCCTGGCGCCCTGCTTTCGGTCGATGACGCAGACGATGCGGTCGACGCGGGCCCCGGCCTCCGTGATGATCTTCGCCGCCTCGAGCACCTGGCCGCCCGTGGTGGCGATGTCCTCGACCAGCAGCACGACGTCGCCGGCCTTGAGCACCCCTTCGACCCTCTTGCCCGTGCCGTAGCCCTTCTTGCTGTTGCGGATGATGACCCAGTTCTTGCCGGTCGCCATCGCCGTCGAGGCCGCCAGGGCCACCCCGCCCAGTTCCGCCCCGGCAATCAGCGTCACATCGTTGGCGACATGCCTGGCGAACTCCTCCCCCAAAGCCTTGAGAATATCGGGGCAGGTCTCGAACAGGTACTTGTCCAGGTAATAGCGGCTCTTCTTGCCGCTGCGGAGGATGAACTCGCCCTCAAGATAGGCGGTCTCCTTGATGCGCTTGATCAATGCTTCGCGTGTCATGGGCTGCTCCTGTGCATGGAACTGAAAACTCAAGACTGGAAACCCAAAGCCACGGCTCAAAACCCAAAACCGCGCCGCCCCCGCGCCATAGACACGGTTTTGGGCTTTGGGTCTTGGTTTTGGCCTTAGGGTTTTGCGTTTTACGTTCAGTGTTTCAGACGTTCAGTTCCACTTTTCGATTCAGTTGCTTTCGGTATTGGCGGCGGATGGGGGCCACGACGTCGGCGATGAACTCGCGGACCTGTTCAGGGGCCCGGCCGACGTAGGCCCTGGGGTCGAGAACCGCCTTGAAGTCGACCGCGGCAAAGGCCGGGTCGGCCTTGAGGCGGTCGATGAGATCGTTGGCCCGGCCGTGGTTCTTGACCTGGTCGGCGGCCGCGTGGGAGTGTCGCCGAATCGCCTCGTGCAGCGACTGGCGGTTGCCCCCGGCCTTGACCGCGGCCATCAGGATGTTCTCCGTGGCCATGAACGGCAGTTCCATGCGGATATGGGCGTCGATTACCCTGGGATACACCACGAGCCCGCCGACGACGTTCGTCAGTATCTCCAGTATGCCGTCGACCGCCAGAAAGGCCTCCGGAATCACGATGCGTTTGTTGGACGAATCGTCGAGGGTCCGTTCCAGCCACTGCTCGGACGCGGTCATCGGCGGACTCGTCGCCAGACTCAGCACGAACCGGCTAAGCCCCGTCACGCGCTCGCACCGCATGGGGTTTCGCTTATACGCCATCGCCGACGAGCCGACCTGGGACTTCTCGAACGGCTCCTCCAGCTCCTTGAGGTTCGCCAACAGACGTATGTCGTTGCACATCTTGTGCGCCGACTGCGCAATCGAGGCCAGTGCCCCGACGACCAGGGCATCGGTCTTGCGCGGGTAGGTCTGGCCCGTCACCGGACAGACCCGCTTGAAGCCGAACGCCGCCGAGACCATCCGGTCGAGCCGCTTGACCTTGTTAGGGTCGCCTTCGAACAGTTCCAGGAACGACGCCTGCGTGCCCGTCGTGCCCTTGACCCCACGGAATTCGAGCGTCTCAAGCCGATGCTCGACCTCCCGCAGGTCCATCACGAACTCGTAGCACCACAGCGCCGCTCGTTTGCCGACGGTCGTCAACTGCGCCGGCTGGAAATGCGTAAAGCCCAGCGCGGGGCGGGCGCGGTGCTTGTCGGCGAACACCGCCAGCAGATGGATCACGCCCGCCAGCTTGCCGGCGATGAGGGTCAGGGCCTCCCGCATGATCAGCAGGTCGGCGTTGTCCCCGACATAGCAACTGGTCGCCCCGAGGTGAATGATCGGCGCGGCCTTCGGCGCGACGTCGCCGAAGGTGTGGATGTGGGCCATCACGTCGTGGCGGAATTGCTTCTCATAGCGGGCCGCCTTGTTGAAGTCGATGTCGTCGAGGTGCGCGGCCATCTGCCTGATCTGGGTGTCGGTGATGTCCAGGCCCAGCTTCTGCTCGGCCCGCGCCAACTCCAGCCAGAGCCGCCGCCACGTGCTGAACTTTTTCTGCGCCCCGAACAACTCCGACATCTCCTTCGAGGCGTTTCGCTCTACCAGCGGCGACGTGTACACATTTCGTTCGTTTGCCATGTGCGTCTTCTACCGGTTAGTTGCCGAGTCTGCGTTTCTCCATCGTAATGCCGTCCGTTCAGTCCATTGGTCCGCCGCCCGTGAGGCGGCGCCCTCCCAGTATAGAGCCGCCCAGGCCCTCCATCAAATGATTTCGCCCGCGCGTAACACGGGCATCCCTCGTAACATGGGCATCTTGCCCGTGAACCGTGGCGAGGGCATCCTGCCCGTGCTAATGAACCCCGTCGCCGCAGGCGACTCAACCCACGCAATGCGCAATACGAAACACCCTTGACAATCACCACCCCCGTACCGTATAATACGCCCCTGATAGAGCGAACCAACCCCCAATCGAAAACCCAAGGCCCCAAGTGCGGCATCCAGTATCCAGCAC
>Ga0209614_1000796_pt1 | contig 26447 bp, 21 predicted proteins | sample BlaSprsedimmetaG_FD_185484 | JGI IMG/M metagenome (GOLD analysis project Ga0209614, IMG submission 185484) | Hot spring sediment bacterial and archeal communities from California, USA to study Microbial Dark Matter (Phase II) - Blank Spring... ... | reverse complement strand
CCCAACGCACCCCCCCCAACGACTCCTCGCGACCGGGCTGCCCCACCTCCAGGATGCCCCGCATCAGGTGACCCGCTCCCAGGATTCCCCGCCTCCGAGAGCGCCGGGGTAGGTGAACGTGGGGTCAGATTATCATTTTGGAGGATGAAGGACTCATTGAGCGGGGCCAAGATAATAGATCGATAAGGGCGGGGCCAGAGCGGGGCCAATGGCACCAAAACGAAAAAGGGTTCCGGTCAACCGACCGGAACCCTTGTCATTTTCTGGTAGCGAGGGAGGGACTTGAACCCCCGACACTGCGGATATGAGCCGCATGCTCTGACCACCTGAGCTACCTCGCCATGGGGAGGCGCATCCCCTGAACAGGAACTCAGTTCCGTATCTGATTCGTCCGGATTTGGCAAGGGTTACATTGCGTCGGTTGCATTGTTTCGAAATAGTCCTTTGCCTATTCCCTTTGTCGGATCAAATCGATGACCACGACTTCGGGCCGGGCTCCCACGCGCAAGGGCGGGCCCCAGGTGCCGGCGCCGGTGGTCACGAACAAATGACTTTCTTGCTGCTGAAAATGACCGGCAAGGTGTTTGTAGTGGGTCCGCACGAACCACCGGAAGGGGAAAATTTGGCCGCCATGGGTGTGTCCGGCCACCTGCAAATCAATGCCCAGGAGCACGGCCTTTTCCTGCCATCCCCAGGGCCGGTGCGTGACCAGGATTTGGAAGTGGTTCGGCAAGAGTTCCGGCGTCAGTGTCTCCAGGACTTGGGCGGTCATGCCGCGATCCTTGAACCCCCAAGCCGGGTCGTCGATGCCGATCAGCTGAATGCCTGTTTCGGGCAAAACCAGGGTCTCGTTGCGCAGCAGCCGGATTTGGGCCTGGTCGTGAAATACCCGGCTGGTTTGCAGGCCGACGTAGAATTCATGGTTCCCCAAAACCCCGAACATTCCCAGGGGTGGATTGATGTCGGCCAGTACCGCGGCCTTGGGCGCCAGCCAATCCGGGTGGTCGTTGACCTGGTCTCCGGCAAAAAGCACCAGATCGGGTTCGAGATTTCGGATGAAGGCTGCCAGCCGTTCCACCCAGGCCTGCCAGGTCATCACGCCGAAATGGGTGTCGCTGACCAGCACGATCCGGACGTCGCGGCTGACATGTGGACTGGGGATGGTCAGGCGCGGCACATGCCACTGGGTGGCGGCGTACAGCCCATACCCCACGACCAGGGTCGTGATGATCAAAACCGCCTGCAACTGCTGCTTGCCCCGGGGAAACCATGTCCTCCACGCGGCTGGAAAAAGACGCAGAACCAGTTCGCAGACATGCGTGCCCAGTTGCAGCCAGAAAAGGTAAAAGATCACTCCGATCCAGCAATAGACCAGCCACCAGGCGGTGCGGACCAGGGGCTGAGGCCAGGTGGGGGGAATGAAATGGGCCAGAAACGGGGTTACAGTGAGCAGCCCCGCGACGAACATGCCCAGCAATGCCGCGCGTCTGCCGAGCTGCAGCTGGGCGCTGATGCGGGCCCAAACCAGGGCGTGCATGGAGAAGTAGACCAGGGCGGCGATGATGAAAAATGACACAAATGCTCCTAAGTTGACGATTCGCTGGTGGATGTCGACTGACAGTAAATTCGCGTGCCAGTGGAAGGTTGGACGTTTTACGCCAACGCTTTTTACGTTTGCTCCTCTCCCACCTTGCCCCGGGTCTGTTTGACCCTGCTTCTGCGTTTTTTCAGTTCCATGCGCCGCTGTTTGGCCGCCCGGGTGGGCTTGGTCGACCGACGCGGCCTGGGCGCCTCAGATGAGGCGTTGATCAAACGCGCCAAGCGTTGCAGAGCGTCCGCCCGGTTGCGCTCCTGGGTACGAAAACAGCGGGCCTCGATGATCAGCTCTCCGGCTGCGGTCATGCGCTTGCCGGCCAAGCGGATCAGCCGGGGACGAATCTCATCGGGAATAAGGTCCGAGGTCGCCGTGTCAAGACGCAGCCGCACCGCGGTGGAGACCTTGTTCACGTTCTGGCCGCCCGGCCCGGAGGAACGGATGAATTCCCACTCCAGGTCCGGAGAGCGTGCAAGCTGTTCAGGGGTGACAGGGGCGTTGGGCATGGAAAGAGCTCAGATTTCTATCTTGTCACGCATAGGCCCGTCGCATGCGGCGTTCCACACGGCGGGCCAGGGTGGAAAAGCTCAGGGTCAGGACCAAATAGAGCGCCGTGATGGTGATCATAATCTCAAAGGTCATGTACGTGGAGGCCATCAGTTCCAGCCCCTGAAAGGTCAATTCCTGGACGCTGATCACCGATACAATGGCCGTGTCCTTGATCGTGGCGATGAACTGGCCGGTAAGCGGAGGCGCGATGCGCGACAAGGCCTGGGGCAGGACCACATGGCGCATCTGCTGCCAGGGCGAAAGTCCCAGGGCGTAGGCCGCCTCACGCTGGCCGCGTTCCACGGACTGGATACCGGAGCGCACATGTTCCGTGATGTACGCGCCTTCATACACGGCCAGAGTCAGCAGGGCGGCCAGGAAGTTGGGCATGCGCTCTACGGGCGCGGCCACCCAGGACAAGGCTTCCTTGGCTCCGTCCGGGAGGCCGCGCAGCAGCGCATCCAGTCCCAGTAAGCTCATCAGTTGGTCGGCCAGGAAAAAGTAGAAGATGAAGATCATCACCAGGGGCGGAACGTTGCGGACCACTTCCACATAGGTCCAGCCGACCATGCGCGGAAAAAGCGACTTGCCGCACCGGGCCAAGCCCATGATCGTGCCGAAAAACGTGGCCAGGATCATGGTCCAGAAGCTTAAGCGGATGGTTGTCAGCAAGCCCTGGGTGACCAGTCCCGGCACCCAGCGTCCCGCGGCCTCGTCCCAGCGCAGCAGGTAATTGCCCAGTAAATGCCAGCGCCAGTGATAGTCCAGCGTGGCCTGGACGCGCCAGGCGAAATAGGCCCCGAAGCCGATGATGGCCAGGATCAGCAGGGCGTCCAGGGCGGTGAAGCGTGTTCGTGGAGTCACGGTTTTTGGGGTTCAGGGGTTCGTCACGGATCATTGGCGTGAAGAATGAGCATCCAGTGCATCCGCTTGTTGGAATTATCTTTCCTCGGGAACGAAATCGCTATCGGGATCGAAATCGACGCTGGAGGCCGCATGCCCTGCTCGAACTTGGGAGCCTATCGAAAGACGATAGACATCCAGTTTCTCGTGTCCAAGCGACATATCTCTTCGATCCCGATAGCGATGCCGATAGCGATCCCGATTTCGATTAGGATTATCCTCACAAGGGGTCACGGGTTCAGAGGTTCACGGTTGGGGACAACAGGGCAAACATTCCGCTCCCGGTTGAACACCCCAGGGGCCCCGGTCCAACGGGGTGAACATCCCGGCATCCCAGCATTCCAGCATCCCGGTCCTCTACTCCACCTGGTCCTTCCAATCCATGGTCTGGAACCAGTATGCGTAGCGGTCCTGGATCCAGCCCTCGCCGGTGACCTGGAGAATCCAGCTGTTGACATAGTTGAGCAGGTCCGGGTCGCCCTTGCGCAGGGCAATGCCGATGGGCTCGTTGGTCAGGTTTTCCGTGACCGGCTGAAATAGCTTGTCCGGGTTCTTTACGGCTTCCTGGGCCGGCAGCGGCGCGTTGCCGATCAAAGCGTGGGCCCGGCCCATGAGCAGTTCCTGGACGGCTTGGGGCTCCTTGTCGAAGTACTTGCGCTGAGCCCTGGGAAACAGCCTTTCAGCGGCGCGTTGAGCCGTGGTGCCGGTGCGGGCGACGATGATTACCTCAGGTGTGTTGAAGTCCTCCAGCACGGTAAAGCCGGCGGCCTTTTCCTTGTGCGCCACCAGGGACTGGCCGGTGAAGTAGTAGGGCGCGCTGAAATAGACCTGCTGGGCCCGGTCCGCGCGGATGCTCATGCCGCCGATGAGCAGGTCGAATTTCCCCGTGAGCAGGGCCGGGATGATCCCTTTCCAGGCCGTGGGCACAAGTTCCAGTTTTACGCCCAGATCCTCGGCAAAACGGCTGGCCACGTCGATTTCAAAGCCGATGAACCGGCCGGTCTTGTCCTGCATGGCCCAGGGCACGAAGGTGTCGAAGCCCACGCGGAGCACGCCGCGCTCCATGATTCCGGTCAGGACGCTGTCTCTGGTGATCTGCTGGGAGATGTTTTGGGCCTGGGCCGTGGCGACGATGATGAGCAGAAACATCGTGAAAAGGATGGACATGACAAGGCTGCGTGTCGGTTGCATAGCGCATCTCCTATGGTTTGTGGTTGTTCAGTGCTCGTCAACAGAGAATCTGGCTCAGAAAAGCCTTGGTGCGCTCCTGCCTGGGGTTGGAGAAAAAGTCCTTTGCTGCACCCTCCTCCAGAATCCGGCCACCCTCCATGAACAGGATTCGGTCCCCGGCTTCCCGGGCAAAGCCCATCTCGTGGGTGACCACGACCATGGTCATGCCTTCGCGGGCCAAGTTCTTCATCACTTCCAGCACCTCGCCGATCATTTCCGGGTCCAGGGCACTGGTGGCCTCGTCAAAAAGCATCACCTTCGGATGCATGGCCAAAGCCCGGGCAATGGCCACGCGCTGCTGTTGGCCTCCGGAGAGCCGGGATGGGTGCACGTCGGCCTTGTCGGTCAGGCCGACCCTGGCCAGGAGGGTCATGGTGGTCCGGTCGGATTCGGCCTTGGATTTGTTGCGCACGAGTTCCTGGGCCAGATTAACGTTCTGTCGTACGGTCATGTGCGGGAAGAGGTTGAAGGATTGAAAGACCATGCCTACTTCGGTGCGGATGGCCAGACGGTTCCCGGGATTGTCGTTCAAGGGGACGCCGTTGATGATGATTTCCCCGGCATCAATGTCTTCCAGTCCGTTCAGGCACCGTAAGAGCGTGGATTTGCCGGAGCCCGAGGGGCCGATGACCACCACCACCTCGCTTTGGTGCACGGACAGGCTGATCTTGTCCAGGGCTTTCAGCCCGCCGGGATAGGTTTTCACGATGTCCCGGACAACGATGATTTCCGGGCCGAGTGTTTTCCTGCCCTTGGCAACGGTGCTGTTGACCATCTCAATCCTCCTTCGCCTGCAGGCGTTTGCCCATTTTTGCCGCCAGCAGGGACAAAGGCAGGGTCACGGCCAGGTAAACGGCCGCGACCGTGAACCAGACCTCAAAGACCATGAATGTGTCCGAGGCCACGATGTTGCCCTGTTGCGTCAGCTCGTAGATGGCGATGGTGCTGGCCAGAGAGGAGTCCTTGATCAGGGTTACGCCCACTCCTGTCAGCGGCGGCAGGACGCGGCGCACGGCCTGGGGGATGATCACCTTGCGGTAAGTGTCCCATGTGGACAGGCCCAGGCTGTGGGAGGCTTCCCACTGGCCCTTGTGGATAGAGACGATGCCGGCCCGGAAGATTTCCGAGGCATAGGCCCCTTCGAACAGGGACAGGGCCAGCACGGCCGAGGCAAAGGCCCCGAGGCCGAAGATTGGTCCGACAACGTAGTAGATGAAGAAAATCTGGGTCAGCAGGGGGGTGTTGCGGATGAATTCCACATAGCCCTTGGCCGTAAGGCGGGCCGTGAAGGAGCCGGACAGCCGGAAAACGGCTGTTGTCAGGCCGAAGAACAAGGCCAAAACCAGACTCAGGGCGGAGATCTTGAAGGTCACGAGCAATCCCAGGAGCAGGGTGCCGGGAACGAAGCCGTGTTCCGTGACCTGGATTATATAGCGGGGGATACGATACCATTTCCAGTGGTAGCCCAGGCTCTGCTCGCCGGCGGAAATCAGCCAGGCCGCCGCGCCGATGAGCAGTCCGTAGAGCAGAAGGTCCCGGAAATGGTCGCGCGCGAATCGGGGCAGAGCCATGACCCCGGCCTCGGCGTTCATGGGGCGCTCCCGGCGCGTGAAGAAAAATACGGTGTCAAGGAAAGATCAGTGTTGAACGGTGTTGTCAGGGTCGGAAGGCGGCGGGCGGCCGGGATACAATGTCGGGGCAAGGGCGGGGCGGTTGGCGACAAAGGTCTGGAGAGGGTGTCGCGGGATTGAACGTTTGGCGGACATCCCCCGGGGCCGAAAAAAATTTGGGATGTGAGGCGTAGGCGTTTGGGCCGGAAGGACCCGGCAGGGCTTAGAAGATACGTGAGCCGGAACATGATTGAATCCTGTTAAGTTCGAGGCGCCGGCTTGTCAAACAACGGAAGCGCTGTCGATGCCAGGGTCTGTCGTCTTATGAAATCATAAGTGTTTCAAGCGACGCAAGACTTCGCCGAAAAGAATCATTGGATGGGAATGACGTAATACAGAACGGCGAAAAAGTGGAGTGCGCTGCCGGCCAGGACGAACAGATGCCAGATGGCGTGGTGGTGGGGCAGGCCGCGCCAGACGTAGAACGCTATGCCCCCGGTGTAGGCCAGGCCGCCGGCGGCCAGGAGCATCAGACCCTGAGGCGCCACGGACTCCAGCAACGGTTTGGCCGCGATCACCACGGCCCAGCCCATGCCCACGTAAAGTATCAACGAGAGCAGTCTAAAGCGGCGCAGTGGGGTCAGTTCGAGGATGATGCCCAGCAGGGTCAGTCCCCAGACGGTCCCGAACAGGGACCAGCCCCAGGGCCCGCGCAGGTTGACCAGGGTGAAGGGGGTATAGGTCCCGGCAATGAGCAAAAAAATGGCCGAGTGGTCGACGATCCTTAAGACGTTCTTGACCCGTGGGTGGGAGATGCCGTGGTACAGGGTGGAAGCGGTATAGAGCAGAATAAGGGTGGCCCCGAAAATGGTGCAGCTGACGATATGCCAGGCGTCTCCGTATCTGACGGCCAGGACGGCGAGGATCACCAGTCCGGCAATGGACAAAAGGATGCCCAGCCCGTGGGTGATGCTGTTGGCGATCTCCTCCCGGAGAGTATACTGTTTGGAAAGGCTCAGCGCGGTCATGGAACGGTCGTGTCGGAAGTTGTTTTGTTTATGAATGATGTATCAACCATTACTCGGTTTGGAAGACATGGACAAGGGGGTGTGAGGTGCTGGTCATGGCGTAGTTGCATGCGCTGCTTCCTGTCGGCATTGCCGGAAAAAAGGATCAGCGTTTTGTCCCAAGACCCGCTCTTTTGATGTTCAGCTTCCGCATTTTCCCCCGCAGGGTGCTGGGATTGAGGGCCAGCAGTTCGGCCGCGCCTCCGGGACCGATGATCTTGCCCTTGGTTATTTCCAGCGCCTTGGTAATGTGCAGGGCCACGGCCCGTTCAAAGGGGAGGATTTCCAGCTCTTCCCCCGGGCGTTCCGAAGACGCCGCTGGAGGGTGGATGTCCAGGTTCAGCTTCAGGGTGAGCGGCCCTGATCCAACATCGGTCGTTTGGTTGTGGATCAGGGAGCGTTCCACGAAATTTTGCAGCTCCCGCACGTTTCCCGGCCAATGGTGCTGTTTGAGTCTGTCCATGGCGCCTGACGGCAGACGAATCTTGCGCGTTATTTTCATTTCTCGGCATTTTTTGGATATCAGGTAGTCCAGCAGGGCCGGGATATCCTGCGGCCTGTGGCGCAACGGGGGAATCATGATCGGGAAGACGTTCAGGCGAAACCAGAGGTCCTCGCGGAATGTGCCGTCTCGGACCATTTGTTCCAGGTTGCGGTGCGTGGCGCTGATGATGCGCACGTTGACCGGGAGGGTCTGCACGCCCCCGACCCGTTCGATCTCGTGGTGCTGCAGGACCCGCAAGAGTTTGATTTGGGCTTCGGGGGTCAGTTCGCCGATTTCATCCAGGAAGATCGTGCCGCCGTGGGCACGTTCAAACCGGCCGCGTTTGAGAGTGATGGCGCCGGTGAACGCGCCCTTTTCATGACCGAACAGCTCGCTGTCCAGAAGACTTTCGGGAAGCCCGCCGCAATTGACCTTGACGAATGGACCGTTACGTCGCGGGGAGGCCGCGTGCAGGGCATTGGCCAGCAACTCCTTGCCCGTGCCGGTTTCCCCGAGCAAAAGCACCGGACTTTCCAGGGGGGCCACCTGGCGCACCAGCTGCATGACTTCCCGCAGGCCCAGGTGCGCGCCGATGATCTTGTCCCCCGAGGAGATGGTGCGCAGTTCATTGGACAGGTATTGATTGTCCTCCTCGAGCATTTCCTTGAGCCGGATCACCTCCTGGTATTGCAGGGCGTTGGCCAGGGCGATGGAAAAGGGCTCGTTGAGGGTGTTCATCAGCCGGGCGTGTTGCTTCTCATAGCGGTCGCGGCCTTCGGTCGCCAGCAGGAGAATGCCGATGCGCTTGGATTCCAGGGCCAGGTCGGTGCGCAACAGGGAGGCGTTTTTCGGCCACATCATCTTCAGCAGCGGCTGGATTTCCGGCTCCGCCTCGCGCCAGTCGTTGAGCAGGTCGAATTTCGGTTCGGCTCCCCATTCACGCCGGACATGCGCCAAGGAACCCTCCGGAACGGGCAATGTTTCTGGCAGGGTAGGCCAATGATCCGGAACAATGTGCACAATGACCCGGCTGATGTTCACATCCGGGTCAAAAAGTCCGATGAACAGCCCGTCGGCCGGGATGACCTTCCGGATGTACTCCAGGGTCCGTTCCATGGCCCGCTGTAAATTCAGACTGCTGCAGATGCGCAACGTGGCTTCCCGGAAAAAAGTGTTTTCGTCCATGACCGTGGGATTTTTCGATGATTGTTCGGATAATTGTGACGAAGCGGTCCCGCCGCTCAACAGGGATAAACATCAAGGACGCATCAGCCCCTGCCCGGGGTGATCCCCTCGACGGACAAGCCCTTGCCCTTGCTCGGACAATGGCCGGGAACTTGTGCAGCTAGTGTCTTATTTGACGCCACGAGTCAAGACGGTCGTATTTGATGGCCAGGCGCTTCTCCAAACGGCCTTTCAGGGAGCATATGATTACAACATGTTCGCGTTGTTGAAAATATTTTTAACGTTTATTTGGTGGATTCAGCACGAGTCACCCTTTACCGCGGCGCCGGCTTGGATTAGGTCTGGCCGCGGTTTGTGGATCTGTCGCTGATCAGCGCCGTTTTGTTCTTTATTTGTTACAGGACGTTCATGATATATTTGACGCAGGATTTGCTTTTCAGAAAAGGCGCTCAACGAGCGTGTTATCGTCATCCTTCGGACGCATCGCTGTGCATCAAAATTCTCCACGATCCGAGAGAGGACTCCCCGGGACAGAGGGAGACCCGAGAGGAGATCGCCTATTATGCTCATTTGCAGAAGCGCGGGATTTCCTGGGAAATGCTGCCGTTCTATCACGGGCAGGTGGAGACGAATTTCGGCACGGGCACGGTCTTTGACCTGGTCAGGGATCGCGACGGGAACATTTCGCGCCCGTTTTTCGAGTTCCTCAGGAACCCGGAACTCACCCGCCTCCATCTCCACGCCTGGCGCAGTCCCTGGGCAGTCTGGCGGATTATCTGCTGCGCGAGCGGATCATCACCAAGAACCTGAAACAGAGAAACTTGGTGTATCAGATCCGGGATCAGGGTCCGGGCAGGATGTTTTTGGTGGACGACGTCGGAGACACGGATTTCATCCCCTTGTCCAGATTTTGCAAAATATGGGCTGAGAAAAAGATTCAACGCAAATGGACCAGGTTTGAGCAGCATCTGCTCCGATCGTTTGCCCACAACCCGTGGATTGGCGAATTGATAGCCAAAATCCATGTCACGCGCCGAAGCGGCGAAGCAAAATACCGCTCGTGTCAAATATGACAATATTTTTTAAATTGTGTCTTATTTGCCCGGAACATTGTCACATATGACCGAATTGCACGGGACCTTATTTTATTTGCTTGATTTAAAAGTTCTTTTTTATTGGAATGAAACATGCTTTTTTGTTTCTGAAAACCCATTTTTCACGTCAAAGGTTTCGGCTTTATAATCTGATACCTGCAGTGCAGTCCCATGTTTATCATGCGCATGATACGCCACGATTTTTTCCGTTCCCAGGTGACCATCGTGCTCGCCCATTGGCCGGACAAGCCGGGAAACGAGGAGTAGTCGTTCATGCGACGTATGGAAATCATCCATATCTGCCCGATGAATGACCAGTGCCGGCAAAGGGCGCTGGAAAGGGCGCAAGAGCTCCATTTTGGCGACAAGGCTGGCGAAAACCGCGTGCATGTCTGGATACAGGAAAAACGCGACGGAGATCTCGTCATCATGCTGCACAATGATTCGGCCGGCGAAAACGGGGCATATTCCGTGGAAGGGCTGCAGATCGCCGAGTATTTCTTGCGATTCGGATGGGTGTCGCACACCATTTGGTGCAGGGTTTGAACATTCCGGAGAGATTGCATGCGAGAGCCTGAGCAAAAAGGCCTCACGTCCCAGACTTGGGGGAAGTTGATGGTTGAAGACTGAGGAAAAAATCAAGATGCTGCGGAGCATCGGCAATGCCGACAGCCCCGGTTTGAGTTGTTAACCGAAGCCGCCCTTGAGGCGGGTGGATTTCATGACGGAGACTATGAGGATGCGACAGACAGAATATTGTTGTCCAAAAATGGGATGGACCGTTCTTTTGGCGGTTTTTATCGGTTTTGCTTTTCTTGCCGGTTGTGAAAGCGGCTACGGGCAGCAGACCGGCTCCCCTCCACCGGCGCCCGAGGTGTCCGTGGTGACAATCGCACCGACACGGGTTGATTTGACCACAACCTTACCCGGCCGGGTTGCCCCTTTTCAGGCGGCTGAAATCCGGCCTCAGGTCAACGGCATCATTACCAAGCGCTTTGAAGAGGGCACGGACGTTGCTGCCGGGCAGCTGTTGTACCAAATCGACCCGGCGTCCTACAAAGCGGCGTATGCCTCGGCCCAGGCCTCCCTGGCCAGGTCCAAGACCCAGCTTTCTTCCATCCAGGCCAAGGCCGAGCGGTACGCAAAGCTGATCAAGGAAAACGTGATCAGCCGCCAGGATTACGATGACGCGACCGCTGCCTTGGACCAAGTCTTGGCGGACATCGAGTACTGGAAAACCGCGGTGGACGCGGCGCGCATCAATCTGGACTACACCCGGGTCATTGCGCCCATTTCCGGGCGCATCGGCCGGTCCAGCGTCACTGACGGGGCCCTGGCCGCCGCCTATCAAGGTGCGCCTTTGGCCACGATTCAGCAACTGGACCCCGTGTATGTGGATGTGACCCAGTCCTCTTCGGAATTGTTGCGTCTGCGGCGGAGCATGGAGCAGGGGCGGCTGCATCAGGATAAAGAAGGCGTGCGCAGGGTCGCATTGCTTCTGGAAGACGGGACAGCCTACGCCCACGAGGGCACGCTGCAATTCGCCGAGGTGAGCGTGGATCCGACCACGGGATCCTATACCCTGCGCATTGTCGCGCCCAATCCGGAACACTTGCTCATGCCCGGCATGTTCGTGCGGGCCGTGATTCTGGAGGGAACCGTTGAGCAGGCCATTCTCGTGCCCCAACAGGGCGTGAGCAGAACGCCCAAAGGCGAGCCCGTGGCCCTGGTCGTGGATGAGACGGACACGGTGCAGCAGCGCATGCTGATCCTGGACCGGGCCATCGGGGACAAATGGCTGGTCACCTCCGGCCTGGCCCTGGGCGAGCGCGTGGTCGTGGAAGGCCAGGTCAAGATCCGGCCCGGCGCAAAAGTCCGCGCAGTGGCCTTTGATGACCAAACGGCCGCGGACAGTCCCGCACCGGATACACTCTCATCCGCACCGGCGAACTAGGGGAGACGCTGTATGCTGTCCCGTTTTTTCCTGGATCGTCCGGTTTTTGCCTGGGTCATCGCGATCATCATCATGCTTGCGGGCGGTTTGGGCATCCATCATCTGCCCGTGGCCCAGTATCCGCCAATTGCCCCGCCGTCCATCGCCATTGATACCTTCTATCCCGGGGCCTCGGCGGAAACCGTGGAAAACAGCGTGGTCCAGATCATCGAGCAAAAGATGACCGGATTCGACAAGCTGTTGTACATGACCGCCACCAGCGACTCCCGCGGGGCGGGCCGGCTGGAGCTGACCTTTGCCCCGGGCACGGACCCGGATCTGGCCTGGTCCCAGGTCCAGAACAAGCTGCAACTGGCCATGGCCAGCCTGCCGGATGTGATCCAGCGCCAGGGGGTCAAGGTCAGCAAGTCCACCCGCAACTACCTGATCATGGTCGGTCTGATTTCCGAGGACGGGAGCATGACCGGCGACGATCTGCGGGACTACGCCCAGTCCAACGTGGAAAAGGTGCTGGCCCGGGTTCCGGGCGTGGGCGAGGTGGAAAGTTTCGGCGGCCAGTATGCCATGCGCATCTGGCTGCAGCCGGAAAAGCTCACGGACTACCAACTGACCATAGAGGACGTGGTCGCAGCGCTGCGGGCCTATAACGTGGAGATTTCCGCGGGCCAGTTCGGCGGCGCTCCGGCCGTGGAAGGCCAGCGTTTGAACGCCTCCATCATTGTCCAGAACCTGCTCAAGACACCCGAGGAATTCGAAGCCATTCCCCTGCGCATCAATCCGGACGGATCCAGAGTCCATTTGGGGGACGTGGCGCGTGCGGAGCTGGGCAGCGAAAGCTACGGGGTCAACGCCCTGTTCAACGGGCAGCCGGCCGCGGCCCTGGCCGTACGCCAGGCCGCCGGCGCCAACGCCCTGGACACGGCCCAGGCGATCCGGGACGCCATGAACGAGCTGTCCGAGTATTTTCCGCCGGGCATGAAGGTGATCTACCCCTTTGACACCACGCCCTTCGTGGCCGTGGCCATCAACCAGGTGGTGAAGACCCTGATCGAGGCCATTGTCCTGGTTTTTCTGGTCATGTTCCTGTTCATGGGCAACATCCGGGCCACGCTGATCCCGACCATGGCCGTGCCCGTGGTCATCCTGGGCACCTTTGCCGTGCTCGGCTTTTTCGGCTTTTCCATCAACATGCTGACCATGTTCGCCATGGTCCTGGCCATCGGCCTGCTGGTGGACGACGCCATCGTGGTGGTGGAAAACGTGGAGCGGGTCATGCACGAAGAAGGGCTTCCGCCCAAGGAGGCGACCCGCAAGTCCATGGGCGAGATCACCAGCGCGCTGATCGGCATCGGTCTCGTGCTTTCCGCGGTGTTCGGGCCCATGGCCTTTTTCGGCGGGTCCACGGGCGTGATCTATCGCCAGTTTTCCATCACCATCATCACGGCCATGCTCCTTTCCGTGGTGGTGGCCTTGATCCTGACGCCGGTGCTCTGCGCCTCCCTGCTCAAGCCCATGGTCAAGGGCCAGACCTCGGCGGATGCCGGGTTTTTCCTGTTCAGGCCGTTCTTCAAGGGATTCAACCGGGGATTCACCTGGCTGCGCGACCGATACCAAGCCATGGTCGGCCGGATCCTCGGCCGCAAGCTGCGCTATCTGTTCATCTACGTGGTGATCGCGGCGGTCCTGGGTTTCTTGTTCCAGCGCATGCCCACGGCATACCTGCCGGACGAGGACCAGGGCATCCTGATGATCCAAGCCTTGCTGCCCTCGGGCTCCACCCTGGAGCAGACCGAGGAGATCCTCACCGAGGCGCGGGACTATTTTCTGGAACAGGAATCCGAGGCCGTGGAATCGGTTTTGACCCTGGCCGGGATGAGTTTCAGCGGCGGCGGACAGAACGTGGGCATGGGGTTCATCCGGTTGCGGGACTGGGAGCTGCGGGAGAGGCCGGAGCTGAAGGTGGACGCCCTGGCCAGCCGGGCCATGGCCCGCTTTGCCGGTATCCGCAACGCCATGGTCTTCGCCTTTGCCCCGCCCGCTGTGGTGGAGCTGGGTACGTCCAAGGGCTTTGACTTCCAGCTGCAGGACCGCGGCGGGATCGGCCACCAGGCGCTGATGAACGCCCGGAACCAACTTCTGGGCATGGCGGCCCAGGACGACCGGCTGACCCGGGTGCGGCCCAACGGGATGGAGGACGTGCCCCAGTACCGTCTGGACGTGGACTGGGAGCGGGCCGGCACTCTGGGCGTGCCCATCAACTCGATCCACAACACCGTCTCCGCCGCGTTCGGCGGGTCGTACGTGAACGACTTCATCCAGAACGGACGGGTCAAACGGGTCTATGTCCAGGCAGACGCTTTGCACCGCATGCTGCCCGAGGATCTGGAGCGGCTTTACGTGCGCAATGCTGCCGGGGGCATGACTCCGCTGACCGCTTTTGCCACAAGTCGTTGGGATTTTGGGTCGCCGCGCCTGGAACGGTTCAACGCCTTCCCGTCCATGAACATCATGGGCGAAGCCCCGCACGGTAAAAGCACGGGCGAGGCCATGCAGGCCATGGAAGAGATCGTGGCCAAACTACCCGAGGGCGTGGGCTACGACTGGAGCGGCATTTCCTATCAGGAGCGGATGGCCACGGCCCAGACCGGCATCCTGTATGCCTTTTCCATGATCGTGATCTTTTTGTGTCTGGCCGCGCTGTATGAAAGCTGGACCATGCCCATTTCCATCATGCTGGTTCTGCCTCTGGGCGTCATCGGCGGCGTGGCCGCGTCCATGCTGCGGGGCTTTCCCAATGACGTCTATTTTCAGATCGGTCTGCTCACCGTACTGGGATTGACCACCAAAAACGCCATTCTCATCGTGCAGTTCGCCATGCTCAGGGTGCGCGAGGGCATGGGCCTGCTTGCGGCCACCCTGGAGGCGGCCAAGCTGCGGCTTAGGCCCATTGTGATGACCTCCTTGGCTTTCGGATTCGGGGTGCTGCCCCTGGCCAAGGCCACGGGCGCGGGCGCGGGCGCGCAGACGGCCATCGGCACCAGCGTGCTGGGCGGGATGGTTACGGCGACCTTCCTGGCCATCTTTTTCATCCCCCTGTTCTACGTCTGGGTGGTCCAGCTGTTCGGGCGGAAGAAACGATGAGAAGGTTTTGGGAGACGTTTTCCAGGGCATTGGTTTTCAATCTCTATGCCTGCCTGGCATACGGGTTGTCTCTGGTCCTGCTGGCCATAGTCCTGCCCCTGGACACCAACGCGTTCATGTTTTCGGAAAGCGGTCCTTTTGAAATCGCGAGTGCTGTCTTGTGGTTCGTCCTGGCCCTGGTGGTGCTTTTCGGGGTCCGTCCCCGGGGCTTGACGACGTTTTCCCTGGCGGCCCTGGCCATCATCGCGGGGCTGCGGGAACTCGGATTGAACAAGTCCGTGACCCACGTCAGCATCACCAAGCTGAGCTTTTATGTGGAGCAGGATATTTTCTGGCTGGAGCGCCTGCTGGTTCTGCTATTGATGCTGGGCATCCTTGCCGTTGCCCTGCACCTCCTGTTGCGCTTCGGAAGATGGTTTTTTTATAGCGGGGGCCATGCGCAACCTGCGGGCCAGGTGACCATGCTCGGCGTGATCCTGGTACCGGCGACGAAAATCATGGATCGCCTCCCAGCCTATTTGGAAGGTTTTTTCGGTCTTACCTTGTCTGTTGGGGCTACCACGATCTGCACGGCGCTGGAAGAGGGATTCGAGCTGCTGTTGCCCGTGTTTTTTTTCCAGGCTGTTTTTTTGCTTCCAAAAGCCACCCGTTCGCATTCCAGCCATACCATGATGTTCAACCGGGTGATCTGAGCAGGCCAATTGTCATGTCCGGTTCGGCGCAAGGCAATTTAAGGGCTTGCACCGGCCTGGCTTCATTACGGAGACCTGTTCATGCTCGTGGCCGGCAGAGTCGGCCACGGCGTGATCCTGGCGGCTGAGAAGTTGCTGGTGGAGATCGCCTTGAATGAAAAGCGGATGTCGTGAATGTCCGATGCTTTTCAGGACGCGGTGATTCGCAGGCAATCCATGGCTTCGGCCAGGTGGTCCAGCCAGATGGTACGAAAACATGGAAATTCGATGGTTCCAAGAACGCGTTTGCGAACCAGGAAGCCGGCTGCTGCGAGCTGGTTTTGCCAGGAATGGGAATGATCGCCGAACATGTCCTTGCGTACGTGATGGCCGGACACGGCCATGAACGGCAGCAGCCAGACCGTTGAGACCTTGGCCCGATGGAGTCGTTCGATCAGGGACAAAAGGCCTGGCTCGCCCATGAGCAGACCCATGAACAGCAGCGGATCCTCTTTTCGGATGCAGGTCTGGAAGTCCAGATAGCGCTGCTGGCCGCGGTGATAGGTGCCGTGGCCCACCAGGATCACGGCCTCATCCGCGGTTCTTTCTTTTGGAATGAAGCTGGCAAGACAGGTCCGGGCGCGTTCCAGGTCATTCTCGTCATGCAGCAACGGTGTGCCCAGGCTGACCTGATGAAAGCCCTTGCGCGGGTGCTCGTAAGCCTTGGCCAGGTTCTGGGTCCAGAAGTATTCCACGCCGGGCACGGTGTGCAGGGACTGCACCACCAGGTGCGTCACGCCGTGGTCATGTATTCTGCTCAAGGCCGTGGCCACGCAGTCGCGTTCCTTGCCTGTTTTTGCAAGCTTGCGGCGGACCTTGTGCGCGGTGTAGGCCCAGGCCACGGGAATATCCGGGAAGCGTTCATGGACTTCGGTTTCAAAGATTTCATAAGCTTGGCAGGCTTGCGCAACCGCCGTGCCGAAGGCGGCCAGGAGAATGCCGGGCCGCTTCGGACCTGGCGGGGCTTCGGGCCCGTGGCGGTGCCCGTGCTCGTGGTCATGCCCACTACTATCCGGAGAAGAAGGCAAGGCGTGATCATGATCCCCGTGGCGGTGATGCGTGTGACCATTGCTTGGATGTTCGCCAGATGGAGTGTGCATGTTTTCTTCTCTGATCATGTTTGCCGAAATATTTTAACAGTGAGGGGTATCGTAAAAAATATGTGCGATATGGCGATATCGTGATCGGGTTTTTGTGTGTTGAATATGTCAGGCGTTCATCTTGAGACGATAGGTCATAGTCCTGACCCTGACAAGGCGCATGAGGGTCAAGGACAAGCACAAAACACGTCCCATAGGGCATTTCCATGTTCAAACAGTCTTATACCTTCAGTATCCCGTCAAAGTCCTTTCTTTGATGTCGGCAAGAAATAATTTTGCCAGCAAGAAGGCCGATCGTTCCGGTTTTGCGAGGGGTGTTCTGTCTGACCGAGCATGCCCTGCGTTGATATAACCGATGCCGGTCAATGACAGCACATGGTTAAGATTTTGGGGGGGCATCGGTTTTTCCTTACGCAGGCGGCGAGGGAGTTTACAGCCCTCGCAAAACCGGCATGGCCGACCAAGGAAAAATGACTTTGACGGGTCCCTGCTTATACCTTGGCCAGGGCTTGACCCGGACCTGTAAATAAAGCAGTATATTTTTTTTTTGCAAGTCAAAAATTCCATGCATCCCTGATATTCCCACTCGTCATATTTCCGGTTGCCGCCGACGGTTTTTTCCAGGGGCGGCGTTCTGCTTTCTTGATCCTTACAGGAACAGCCTTTGCCTTCTATGAACATTCAGCAAAAACAGGTCCAGCGCCGACGCACGTTCGCCATCATCAGCCATCCGGACGCGGGCAAGACCACGCTCACGGAAAAGTTGCTCCTGTTCGGCGGCGCCATTCATTTGGCCGGCGCGGTCAAGGCCAAGAAGGCCTCGCGCGGGGCCACCTCGGATTGGATGGCCGTGGAGCGGGAACGAGGCATTTCCGTGACCTCCTCGGTGATGAAGTTCGATTACCAAGACTATGAGATCAATCTCCTGGATACGCCCGGGCACCAGGATTTTTCCGAGGACACCTACCGCGTACTCACGGCCGTGGATTCCGTATTGATGGTCATTGACAGCGCCAAGGGCGTGGAGACGCAGACCAAAAAGTTGATGGAGGTCTGCCGGATGCGCCGTACGCCGATCATGACCTTCATCAACAAGCTGGACAGGGACGGGCTGGAACCCATCGAGCTGCTGGACGACATTGAGACTAATTTGGGCATTGAATGCGCGCCGTTGACCTGGCCCGTGGGCACGGGCCGCGGGTTCAAGGGGGTGTTCGACCTGCGTCGGGACGAATTGCGTTTTTTCGTGCCTGACGGACAAAAATCCACCCGGCCTTTGGACGTACGCCATGTCAAGGGCCTGGACGATCCAGCGCTGGACGACCTGCTGGGCGCGGATGCCCAGCAGCTCCGCCAGGACGCGGAGCTGCTGTCCGGGGCCGGTCATCCCTTTGATGTCCAGCGCTATCTGGCGGCCCGACAGTCGCCGGTGTTTTTCGGCAGCGCCATCAATAATTTCGGGGTCAGGGAGTTGCTGGACACCTTTGTGGAACTGGCGCCCCCGCCGCAGCCGCGCCAGGCGGAAACACGCATGGTTTCGCCCCTGGATCCGGAATTTTCCGGAGTGGTGTTCAAGATCCAGGCGAACATGGACCCGGCCCACCGGGACCGGATCGCCTTCTTGCGTATTGTCTCCGGTCAGTTTCAGAAAGGCATGCGCGTGCGGCACCACCGCATCGGCAAGGACATGCAGATCGCCAAAGCCACGATTTTCATGGCCCATGACCGCACCGGCGTGGACCAAGCCTGGCCCGGTGACATCATCGGAATCCACAATCACGGGACCATCAAGATAGGGGATACGTTCTCCAGCAAGGAGCCGCTCAAGTTCACGGGCATTCCCAGCTTTGCGCCGGAACATTTCCGCCGGGTCCGGCTCAAGGATCCGCTGCGTTCCAAACAGTTGGAAAAGGGATTGCTGCAGCTTTGCGAGGAGGGCGCGGTGCAGGTCTTCCGACCGCTGCGTTCCAACGACTATCTTTTGGGCGCGGTGGGGCCGCTGCAGTTCGAGATCACCATGGCCAGGCTCAAGGACGAATACAACGTGGAGGCCGGGTACGAGTCCGTGGACATCACCGGGGCGCGCTGGATCGCCGGCGGTTCGGGCGCCAGGCAATTCGTCAACGACAACGGCCGGGAGATAGCCAAGGATATCGATGGTGACCTGGTCTATCTCGTGTCCAACCCCTGGCGGCTGGAACGGCTGATGGAAACATATGACGACGTTGTCTTGCAGACCATCAAGGAACACCGATAAGCAGGCCGCGACAGCATTTCCACAGTCGACGCAATTTTTTCATTTTAAACCAAGGAGGTAGCATGACACAGGCCACAAACGGCAATCAGGTCAAGGTTCACTATACGGGACGCCTGGACAACGGCCAGGTTTTCGACAGTTCCCACGGGCGCGATCCGCTGGAATTCACCATGGGCCAAGGGCAATTGATTCCCGGCTTCGAGGACGCGGTGACCGGAATGCAGGCCGGGGACAAGAAAACCGTGACCATTGCCGCGGAGAACGCCTATGGGCCGCGTCAGGAGGAATTGCTGTTTTCCGTGGACCGGGCCCAGCTGCCGGAACATATCCAGCCCGAGGTGGGACAGCAGCTGCAGGTCAGCCAGGAAGGTCAGACCTCGGTGGTCACCGTCGCGGAACTGACGGAAAAAACCATTACCTTGGACGCCAACCATCCCCTGGCCGGCGAGAACCTGACGTTTGATTTGGAAGTGGTGGATGTGGCTTGAGGCGGCTTGATGTTTTTTTGGTCCTTTTGGAAAACCGTTTTGCGGAGCAACGCCTCCGCAAAACGGTTTTTTTTGCGACTGGGCACGGACCTGGACACTGGCAGACAAGGAACGGACGCGACTTTGACGAATTCCTGGGACCCTGGAGGGGATTGCTGGCAAAAGGATAGGAAATCGGGTAGGTCGTGTCCGGTTGTTTGCCGTTGTCGCATTTTGTCCAAAAGATTCCGGCCCTGGCCGGAATTCCAGCACCCGTGAGCAAAGGTGGTCATGCCCATGCCCAAACGAACTGATATCCACAAAATCCTGATCATCGGTTCCGGTCCGATCATCATCGGCCAAGCCTGCGAGTTTGATTATTCCGGAACACAGGCTTGCAAGGCCTTGCGCAAGCTGGGTTACAAGATCGTGCTGGTCAATTCCAACCCGGCCACGATCATGACTGATCCGGAAATGGCCGATGCCACGTACATTGAACCCTTGAACGTGGAAAGTATAACCCGGATCATCGCCAAGGAACGGCCCGACGCGGTCTTGCCCAATCTGGGCGGCCAGACCGGATTGAACTTGACCTCCGGGCTGGCCAAGGCCGGGGTATTGGAACAGTACGGGATTCAGGTCATCGGAGTGCAGCTGGACGCCATCGAGCGGGGCGAGGACCGCATCGCCTTCAAGGAAACCATGATCCGGCTGGGCATTGAGATGCCCAGGAGCGAGCCGGCCTACAGCGTGGACCAGGCCGAGGACATCGCGGCTCGGCTGGGGTATCCGGTGGTGATCCGTCCGGCCTATACCATGGGCGGTACCGGCGGAGGATTGGTGTACAATCAGGAAGAGCTGCGCATCGTGGCCCGCCGGGGCATTGCCGCGAGCATGGCCGGACAGATCCTGGTGGAGGAGTCCGTCCTGGGCTGGGAGGAATTGGAATTGGAAGTGGTCCGGGACGCCCAAAACCAAATGGTCACGGTCTGCTTCATCGAGAACGTCGACCCCATGGGCGTGCATACGGGCGATTCCATCTGCACCGCGCCCATGCTGACCATCGGCAAAAAGCTGCAGGAGCGGCTGCAGAAGTATTCCTACGCCATCGTGGAGGCCATCCAGGTCATTGGCGGGACCAACATTCAGTTCGCCCACGATCCGAAAACCGGTCGGGTGGTGATCATCGAGATCAACCCGCGTACCTCGCGTTCTTCGGCCCTGGCCTCCAAGGCCACGGGATTTCCCATTGCCTATGTTTCCGCGTTGCTGGCCTGCGGCCTGACCCTGGACGAGATTCCCTATTGGCGCGAGAAAACCCTGGATAAGTATACGCCCTGGGGAGAATACGTGGTGGTCAAGTTTCCCCGCTGGGATTTCGAGAAGTTCCCCGGAGCCCTGGATCTTTTGGGCACCCAGATGCGAGCCGTGGGCGAGGTGATGAGCATCGGCAAAAATTTCAAGGAGGCGCTGCAAAAGGCGGTGCGTTCCATGGAGCGGGGGCGATTCGGTCTGGGATTTGCGAAAAACTACCATCAGAAAACCGCGGATCAGCTTTTGGATCTGCTGGCCGCACCCACCAGCGAAAGGCTGTTCATCATGTATGAGGCCCTGCGCAAGGGCGTCAGCGTGGAGGATCTGCACCAGAAAACGGGCGTCAAGGCCTGGTTCATCCACCAGGTGCGCGAACTGGTGGAACTGGAGGAGCAAATTCTTTCCCTGCAGAGCCGGGTCATCCCGGACGACCTGTTGATTCAGGCCAAGCGCGACGGCTTTGCGGACCGCTATCTGGCCAGACTTTCCGGGGTTTCCGAGGAGCAAATCCGGCTTAGGCGCATCACCCTGGGTCTGGATCAGGCCTGGAATCCCGTACCGGTGAGCGGGGTGGAGCAGGACGCGGCCTACTATTATTCCACGTACAACGCCGCGGACCAGGTGGCCGCGGGAACGGGCAGAAAGATCATGGTTCTGGGCGGCGGTCCCAACCGCATCGGCCAGGGCATCGAGTTCGACTACTGCTGCGTGCACGCGGCCCTGGCCATCCGCGAGGCCGGACTGGAGTCGATCATGGTCAACTGCAACCCGGAAACCGTGTCCACGGATTACGACACCTCCAACCGGCTCTATTTCGAGCCCTTGACCGTGGAAGACGTGCTCAGCATCTACGAGAAGGAACAGCCCGAGGGCGTGATCGTGCAGTTCGGCGGGCAGACGCCCTTGAATATCGCGGCGGAACTGGCCAAGGCCGGCGTGCGCATTTTGGGCACCTCCCCGGAAACCATCGATCTGGCCGAGGATCGGGACCGCTTTCGCCAGCTGATGGAGAGTTTGGGCATTCCCATGCCTGAATCCGGCATGGCCGTGACCCTGGATGAGGCTCTGGTCGTGGCCGGGCGCATCGGCTACCCGTTGATGGTCCGGCCGTCCTACGTACTGGGAGGCCGGGGCATGGAAATCGTGCATGACCGGGAAATGCTGGAATCCTATTTGGCCGCGGCCGTGGACGTGACCCCGGACCGGCCCATTCTCATCGATAAATTTTTGGAAAACGCCATTGAGGCCGAGGCCGACGCCGTTGCCGACGGTACGGACGCCTTCGTGCCCTCGGTCATGGAGCAGATCGAGCTGGCCGGAGTGCATTCCGGGGATTCGGCTTGCGTCATCCCGGCGGTGAGCATCAAACCCGAACATCTCGAGACCATCCGCGAGTACACCCGCAGAATCGCCGCGGCCTGCAACGTGGTCGGACTGATGAACATCCAGTACGCCGTGGCCGCGGATACGGTCTACGTACTGGAGGCCAACCCCCGGGCCTCGCGGACCGTGCCCCTGGTATCCAAGGTCTGCGGGATCGCCATGGCCCGCCTGGCCACCCGGATCATGCTCGGCGAGAAGCTGGCCGATCTGGGCCTGAGCGAGCGGCATCCCGGCCATTTCGGGGTGAAGGAAGCGGTCTTTCCCTTCAACATGTTCCCGGAAGTGGACCCGGTGCTGGGCCCGGAAATGCGCTCCACCGGCGAGGTGCTCGGTCTGGCCGAGTCTTTTGGGATGGCTTTTCACAAATCCCAAGTGGCCGCGGGCCAGGACATGCCTGGGGAGGGCGGGGTGTTGATTTCCGTGAACGACCGGGACAAGGCGGCCATCCTGGGTGTGGTCGAAGGGTTTCAGAAACTGGGCTACCAGATCATTGCCACCCAGGGCACACGGGAATTTCTGGAAGGACGGGGCGTTTCCGTGGAGCCGATCCTGAAAATGCATGAAGGCCGGCCGAACATCGTGGACCAGATCAAGAACGGCCGGATTCGGCTGGTGATCAACACCCCGGCCGGCCGGACCAGCACCGTGGATGATTCCTACATCCGCAAGGCCGCCATTCAGTACCGGGTGCCCTACATTACCACCGTGGCTGCGGCTGCGGCCACGGTCAAGGGTATTGCCGCGGCCAAGAAAGGAGTGGGGGAAGTTCGGTTTTTGCAGGATTACAACAAGTCGCGGGGATGAGAGTCTGCGAGAATGCCATTAATGCTTGTGTGAAGCCCCGCCTGCCCATTGTTTCTGGCCGGCGGGGCTTTGTTGTTTACGGCTCAATGGGCCGGATTTCAATGGTCGGGTAGAGGCCCTTGAAGGGTCCTTCGGCGTAAGGCTGGATGGTGTTGAAGGACATGGCCTGGTTTTTCTGGGCGTGGCCAAGGCCTTTTTCGCCGTCAAAGTAGGCGCCGTTGGCCTCCAGGATGTGTTCGATGCGGTGCTCAAAGGCCGAGACCAGAGCCTCGCCGTCGCCCGTGAAGGTCATGGCGCCCATGGAGACCTGGCCCTGGACGGCCCTTAATTTTTCAATGGCAATGCTGTGGCCGGCCAGATCGGCCTTGTTGCGGATGAAACCCCAGACCACATGGCGCTGCGGGATTTCCAGGGGCTCTTCCAGGTCAATGATGGTGTGGGGCATGACCATGCACCCGGACCCGACCTTCAAGGGTGCTTCCTTCAGGCCCCGCAAAAAGGAATTGAAGGCCACGAAGACCTTCTCGCCCATGCGGCAGTTGATGAGGATTCCACCGTGGGCCGTGATGTTCAGGCCCTGCAGTTCGGAATCAATGATCGAGCAGTGCTCCTGGGCATTGGCGCCGCGGCCCAGCTTGGCGTTTTCCAGATAGGCCCGCTGGCAGACAATGACGTTTTCCCCGAGCGCGCATTCCCCCTTGGCCACGGCATACGGACTCAGGGCGCTCCAGGTGGGCACATCCAGTTCATGGGCCAGGCAAACCTGGTCGAAACAGGGCTGGAACGCGTCCTGCCGCTCTTCTTCGAAGTCCATGAACAGACCCTTGGGCTGCTCGCCGGGGGGCATGGAAATATACTTGGCCAGCAGTTTTGGATCATGCTGGTACTTGAATTCGAAAACGTCTCCGGACTTGATCCAGACCAGACCCGCGGGAACAGTGGCGTGGGCCAGTTCCTTGGTCTGTACGTAGGCGTATTCGCCGACCACGCAGTCGTGCACCGCGGTCAGGTCCACGGTGGCAAAGGGGCCCAAAAAGCAGCCTTCCATGGGCGCGCCGTGAATGTTGGCGTAAGGCAGGGCGATGGTGTTGCGGATGGTGAAGGTTTCCAGGTTTTCCGGATCGTGGGAATAGTTGTGCACCAAGGCTTTGATCAAATAGCTGTCGATGATGTGGATCATCTCGTCCTTGTGCAGGGGGATCTGCATCCCGTCCACGGCATAGACCTGCCCCTTGGTCTTCAGCTCGTCGCCGCGCACGTCGCTCTTGTACACCAGGGAATGTTCCACGATGCACTTGCCCAGGAAGTAACTCCCGGCCAGGCCGGAATTGCTGAAGGCGAAATACAGGGGATGATGGTGGGTCAGGCCGTAGAAGGCGTAGAACTGGCAGAACTGCTCCATGGGCACCAGGTCCCGGACATAGGGCGCGGCGTCAAAGCCGCTTTTCTTCAGGTTCACGGCCACCCGACGCAGGATGCGCTGCTTGAGTTTCTGCAGGTTGTTGGTCTTCAGGCGTTCGACAAGCACGTCCATGTCCACGGGCTTGCGCAGGAAATCCAAAGCCCCCAGCTTCAGGGCCTCGGATTCGTGCACGCCCGTGCCCTTGCCCGTGAGCAAAATGACCTGCTGACTGGGGTTTTTTTGCATGATCTGACGCAGGGTCTCCAGACCGTCCATGTCCGGCATGACCAGGTCCAGGACTACGGCGCCGAAGCTTTCATGATCCAGCAGGGCCAAGGCTTCGGCGCCGCATTCCGCCGTGCTGACCCTGAACCCGCGCATTACCAGGCGCTTGGACAAAGGACGGAGGAATTCCTGTTCATCGTCGACGAGAAGAATGCGTTCCGCGGGCATGGGGACCTCCTTGGGAAAAACATCCGTTCCGGCCCGTTGCAACGGGCCGGAACGGATGGAGTTGCTGGTTTAGTTTACTGCGGCGCTAGCACGGGCATGCCCAGCAGCGGCCAGACCAAAAGCACGGCCAGGGCCACCAGGGCCATGAGCAGGATGGACGCCGGGATGCCGTAGGCAAAGAACTCTCCGCTGGTGAACTGCCGGGAGTTGTAGGCGATGGCGTTGGGCGCCGCGCCCACCAGAAGCAGGAAGGGCATGCCCGCGGTGACCAGGGCCGCGAAGACGATGACCTCCGGGGCCACGCCCAGATAGGGCGCCACTACCAGGGCCACGGGCACGGAAATGGCGATGGCGGCCACGTTCATGATGAAGTTGGTCATGATCATCACGAAAAAGGCAATGGCAATGACAAAGATAAACCAGTGCGCCTCCTGGAAAAAGCCCAGCCAGTTAATGGCCAGCCATTCCGCGGCCCCGGTCTGCCAGAGGCAGAAGCCCATGCTCATGGCTCCGGCGAACAGGAGGATGATGTTCCAGGGCACGTCTTCCAGGTCCCGGATGTCCAGGATCTTGAAGATGAAGAAGAGCACCGTGGAGACCAGCAATACGGCGGCCTTGTTGAATTCGGCCAAAGCCGGGATAAAGGACTGCAGGGAAAGGAAGAAGATGACCCCGAAAATGATGGCCGAGGCCAGGATTTCATTGCGCGAAAACGGACCCATCTCCGCGCTGAGCTGCTTGGCCTTGTCCCGCAGACCCGGCATCACGGCCTTTTCCGGCTTCAGGAAAATCATGATTAAGAGCCAGAGCAGGAAAACCATGAGCCAGCCGATGGGCGCCATGTAGTAGGACAGCTCGAAAAAGGAGATCTCATTGCCGGTGATTTCCTGGTAAAAGCCCAGGGCCACGATGCCCCGGGCCGCGCCCAGCAGGGTGATGATGCTGCCCGCGCCGGCCACAAAGGCCATGCCGATGAACAGACCCTTGCCGAATTTGGTGGGCTTGTCCCCGCCTTCGTACAGGGCGTAGATGGACAGCAGCAGGGGGTACATGGTGGCGGCCACCGCGGTGTGGGCCATGACATGGGTGAGCAGAGCCGTGACCACGAAGCAGCCCAGGTAGATCATGGAGGTGCGCTCGCCCACGATCATCAGCATCTTATAGGCCAACCGCTTGGTGATGCCCACCTTGGTGAACACCGCGCCGATCATCAGAGAGCCGAAGATGAACAGCACCGAGGGGTCCATGAAGTCCTTGAAGGCCGCGCTGGCCGGGCGGATGAAGAACAGGGCCTGGACCACGCCGATGGTCAGGCCGGTGACGCCGATGGGCAGAACCTCGAACACCCACCAGGTGCCGGCGAGCAGGAACAGGGCCAAGGCGGCCTTGCCTTCGGTGGGCAGGGCGAAAATCTTGCCCATGGGATCCACGGCATCGGGCCAGGGCGGGGAATAGTAGACAACGGCAAACAAGAACAGGCCGAGAAAAAGAAAGAACAATCGTTTGAAATCAAATTTCGCCGGGGTTGCTTGTGCAGCGCTCACGCCTCGTCCTCCTTAACAGTTTGTAATCAATTGTTTTTTTAGCTGGGTGTTCGCCAGACATGGTCCGTCTTTGGCCGCGGTCTGCTAGTGTCCTGTCACATCTCTAATGTTGGATAAAGACGGTTCAGTTTGATCCGGGCATCTTCAGCAGTGAACTGCCAGTTAACCCCGGCCTTCATTC
>Ga0209614_1000795_pt1 | contig 26448 bp, 27 predicted proteins | sample BlaSprsedimmetaG_FD_185484 | JGI IMG/M metagenome (GOLD analysis project Ga0209614, IMG submission 185484) | Hot spring sediment bacterial and archeal communities from California, USA to study Microbial Dark Matter (Phase II) - Blank Spring... ... | reverse complement strand
CCATTCCTATCGTTATTCTATGCATGGCTGGTCCTCCTCTCTTTGCAGCCTCTTGGACTGCGTTAATCTTTTGAGCGTGATTCTATCACAGCTCGCGAGGAAGACCAGCCTTCTCATCCTACCTCTGACTTCTGATATGCGGCCGTCAGCATCATCATGAACAGGACGATGCTGAGCAACAGATAAAACAGAAAGACCACCGGCCAACGGCCAAGCATCCTTTCCAACCGGGCAGGGCCCCTGGAGTGGATGAATCTCCGGAATCCGCGCTGCCGGAACGGTTCCCGCACGATTTTGTCCCGCAGGCGGTCCAGGAAGTCCGTCACCAATGTCAACATGTACAGAAATCTGACATGCACCCAACGGACCAGATCGTCAAAATCGGCTGAGGGACGGCCCCTTCCCGGCAGCCTGCCGCCGGCATTTAACCAGAGCCAGGCAAGGACAGCGCCCAGCCCCACCGGCCACAACGACTGCACCACAGTCCTGGCCCGCAGGGAATAACCGGCCATCTCCCGCAGAGGCTGCCACATCCACGGCACCAAGACTACACCGGCTATGCTCAACACCCATAACCAGGCGATCACGGTTGTTTTTCCCCTGGGGCCGGCTCTGCTCCGCTTTCTGAGCAGTCCGATGCAGTGCAGCATCAGGATCGTTGTGCCGACCGAACTCAGCGGCAGAAAAACCGCGCCGAAGACATACCACGCATCCCCTCCCAGGTGGGCAAGCTCCTTCAGAGCACCCTTGATCATCGCCCCGCTGGTCAACGGAAGACCGGCCAGCGAAAGACACGGCACCAGCAGGCCGGCCGCAAGAATCGCGTCCGCCGGCCGACCGCCGCGATCGACCAGGTCATAGCCCAGGAACAAAGAGGTCTTGGCCAGGGAATGATGCACGGCGAACAGGGTCATGAGGGGCAGGGCCGACATGCCCGCATCCTCCGACAGCAGTCCGTAGCCGGCAATGAGCGTGACCAGGCCCATCTGGCTGATGCTGGAGGAAGCCAGCACCCGCCCCGGTTTGTCCTGGTAGAGACCGAAGAAGACGCCGTAAAGCGCCGCCGCCGCTCCCATGACGATGAAAAAAACACCTCCTCCCGGCAGAACAACATGGCCGAAGGGGAAAAACCGCAACCAGCCGATGATGCCGGCATTGACCATGGCCCCGGCCAGCGCGGTGGCGCCGGGAACGGGCGCCTGCTGGTAGGAAAGCGCCATCCAGGACTGGAAAGGCAGCGCCCCGACCTTGACGCCGAAAGCCATGAACAGCAGAATGATCAACAGGGGGGAGAGATCGGCGCCGGGGATGGCCCCGGCCAGGGGAACCTCCCCCCTGGCCGACAGGAGAACCAGCGCGGTGAACATGGCCAGCTCGGAAAGAAAAACCAGGACCAGGTAGACACGGCCCGCCTTGGCGGCCGCGGCTGTCCGATTGTGGATGATCAGCCCGTAAGCGCTGAAGCTCATCAGGGCAAAGAACAGGTAAAAATCCAGTATGTCCCGTGCCAGAATCAGCCCGAAATTACCGCCCATGGAGGCCAGGAAATATCCGGCAAACCGGTGCCGGTGCGGATCGTCCCGGAATTTTTCCCCGGCCGCCAGGGCGGCGAACAACCAGGCACAGGCCGATACCCCAAGAAAAATCCGGGCGCTCGCATCGATGCCCATGGTGCCGCCCATGAAAAACCACTTCACCTGGATCTCCAGCCCGGGCGACACCAGCAGCACCGCCAGCAGGGCGGGCAGAGCGGCCAGGGGCAGCAGCCGGAAGCTCCATTTCCGAAGGCAGCGGGCCCAGCAGCCGGCCGCCAGCAGCAGGGGGACCCCTGCAACCAGGGACAGCCCGGCCTCATTCATGAAATTCTGGAGCGTTTGCAAAAACATCAGTGGCTGTAATCCTGGACCACAAATTTCACCCAGGTCAGGGGACTGAACTGGGCGTTGGCAATGACCCCGGCCGCAATAACCGTTAGGGCGGTAACCAGCGGGGGAATCAACAGCATCCAGTGGGTTTCGAGCCGGCCGAATTTTCTTTCCTGCGGCCAGGGCCCCTGCTGCTTCCCGAACCAGGCGGTGATGATGACCGGCAGAAAATAAGCACCGTTGAGGAGGCTGCTGACGATCAGCACCATGATTACCCACTGGTTGCCCGCCTCCAATCCGCCGAGGCAGAGATACCACTTGCTGATGAATCCGACCGTCGGGGGGATGCCGATCATCCCCATGGCGCCCACGGTGAACGCCGCCATGGTGAGCGGCAGGCGGCGCCCGACTCCGGCCATTTCGCTGATTCTATGAATGCCGAGGGTTTCGGCAAGATTACCGGCACAGAAAAACAGGGTGATCTTCATCAATCCCTGGTGAATGAGATGGACCAGGCCGCCTATGAGTGCCAGTCTATGGTCGGCCAGACTGACGCCCAGGGCAATATAGGATATCTGGCTGACGGTGGAAAAGGCCAGTCTCTGCTTGAGGCCGTCCTGCTGCAGCGCCCTGAGGGAACCCCAGATAATGGTGGCCGCCGCGATGGCGATCAGCCAGGGCATGAGGCCGAGTTCGATAATGTTGTTCACGCCGAACACGTCAAGCACGATGCGGGTGACGCCGAAGGCCCCTGCCTTGACCACCGCCACCGCGTGCAGCAGGGCGCTTACCGGCGCCGGGGCAATCATGGCCTGGGGAAGCCACCCATGCAGCGGCACCAGAGCCGCCTTCACCCCTACCCCGGCAATCATCAACAGAAAAATACAGCGCAGGACGGGTGCTTCACTTTCGACCAGCTGCCGTGCCAGTCCCGCGGCGCTGAAATCGGCAGGCCCGGCCAGCGTATGCAGCCAGATGACCGCGAACAGGAAGATCCCGCCGCCGCCGAAAGTGTAAACAAGATAATTGCGGCCGGCCCGCAGGGATTCAACGGTTCCACGGTGGATGATCAGGGGGTAGGTGGTCAGGGTGAGCATTTCGTAGAACAGCAGGAAAGTGACCAGGTTGCCGGCCATGGCGATGCCGATGGTCACCGTCACGCACAGGCTGAAGTAGCCAAAAAAATGGCTGCGGTTCGGGGAGCCCTCCAGGTAGCCCACCGCGTATATGGTCGTCAGCAGCCAGAGTGCGCTGGACAGGGTGGCGAACATAGCCGACAGGGGATCGGCGTTCAAAAACAGCTCCACCCCTTCCATGAGTTCCAGCCGCATTTGAAAAATCCTGCCGTAATAAATGGCGAGATCCATGACGATGACGAGTGCCATTTTCAGCCCGGCGCCGAAAAGGTTGAGACCTGTTCGCAGGGCCGTGCTCCGTTCCGGCAGCATGAAAATGATGACCCCGGGGAGGAAGGAACTCATCAGGATGGCGACGATCAGGACATTCTCCCAGCTCATGGTCCTCCTCCCATGGTCATCGCGGTCCGTACTATTTGTCCGGCCTCAAGGAGCCGCAGGGGATATGGTGCCATGAGGCCCAGCAGCAGGGAGAGCAGGGCCATGATCAAAGCGGGCCATTCCAGGAGGCCGGCCCGCCGCCGGGTTATGACCGGCTTGTCGGGGGGGATGACGAAAAGTTGCGCCACGACCCTGAACACGTAGGCGGTGGCCAGGAAACTCCCGGCCAGCAGGACGACGGCCCACAGCCACTGATGGCCGGCCAGCGCTGTTATGAGCAGCATCCACTTGGCGATAAAGCCTCCGGAAGGAGGCAGGCCGATGAGGTTGACTCCGGCGGCGGCATAGGCAAAGGCGGTGACCGGCAGATACGCCCTGATGCCGGCCAGATCCCTGATGCGGTCATGGCCGGCGTGCAGCATGATGGTCCCGGCGCTCATGAACATGGCGATTTTGGCGCAGGCATGCCCCGAGGCCATGAACATGACGGCGCTCCAGGCCTGACTGCTGCCGCCGGCAAATGCCAGCGGAAAAGCGATGACCAGATATCCCAGTTGGGAAACGGTGGAATAGGCGATCAGCAGTTTCAGACGCTGCTGCCGCAGGACCTGCACCCCGCCCCAGATGATGGCCCCCGCTCCCAGCGACCCCATCAGGTTGAAGGCCGCGGCGGGCAGGACCGGGGAGAAAATATCGAACCACAGCCTGAACAGCAGAAAGAACGACCCCTTCACCACCAGCCCGGAAAGTATGGCGCTGACCGGCGCCAGGGCGTTGGCATGGGCCGGCGGCAGCCAGAAATGCATCGGGAAAATGGCGGTCTTCAACAGGAGCCCCACGCTCATCAGGGCCATGGCGGCAATGACACCCGGCGCCGGGGCCGCCGCAGCCTGCAGCAGGCCGAGATCAAGCACCCCGTAGGTTTTATAGACAAACACCACTCCCAGCAGATAGCTCATGGACCCGAGAAGGGAAACAAGGAGATACCGCAGGGCGGCGATGAGCGATGCGGATTTGCCCGAAAGGGCGGCGAGGGCCGCGGCGGAGACGCCTATCACTTCCAGGGTCACATAGAGATTGAAGATATCCCCGGACAGATACAGACCGTTCAGGCCCGTCAACTGCAGCATCCACAGCGGCCAGAAAAACCGCTCCTGCCTCTCCGGCCGGCCGACACGGGAAGGCCGTTCGATCCGGAGGGTAAAATATCCCTTTGCGTACAGGGAAATCCCCACTCCGGCCACGGCGGTCAGCACCAGCATGATCAGGGCTGGACCGTCCGTGCGCAGGCAGATGCCGAGGGGCGGGTCCCAGCCGCCCACCGCGTAGGCCGCCGGCCCGTTGACAAGAAACCGGTTGACGAGAACGGCGACGGCCAGAAGGCTCAGGCAGGCCGCCGCCAGGGAGATGAAAAAAGAGGCGCGCCGCACCAGGAAGGCAAGCAGGGCGGCCGTCAACGGCGCGAATACCGGAACAACTATCCAGGAATCGGCAAAAGCCATTATTCCCCCGCGTCCTCCTCACGCCGTCTTTTCCTCCGCCTCCTCGCTCCCTGGTCCGCTGCCTGCTGCAGGCGGGTGGACAGAACCAGGGCCACGGCGGTGATGCAGACCGAGACGACAATCCCGGTCAGCACCATTGCCTGCGGGACGGCATCAATTTCCCCTGTGTCGGCACGATAGGAAGCGGCGACCAGGAAAAGAAAAATACCGGCGGACATGACATTGCCGCCCAGTATTTTGCGCAGGGGATGGGGACAGACAATCAGGGCGAAAAGACCGAAGACGAAAAGGAGCAACCCGGTGACGCTGTAGAGTATGGTGGTCATGATTCCGCCGGCCCCTTTCCTTTTGCTTCGCCACTGTAGGGCGTTTCCCGCAGGTCCGAGGCGGGTCTGCCACCGGCGAAAAAAGCGGCCAGCGTCAGGCCGATGCTGAGGCCGCAGGCGGCCTCCAGAAACAGCAGCAAGGGGCCGGCGTATTCGACCGGCAACCTGAGCAGGGTTTTTTCGACCAGTATTCCGAAACCGGCCAGCAGGACAAACACCAGCGGTCCCAGGGTCAATCCAAGGCGCAGAGGCAGGGACCTCATCCCCGGCAGCCACAGGAAGTCGGAAATCAGGAGCAGCACCAGGGCGGCTGAAAGAACGGCGCCTCCCTGGAAGGCTCCCCCGGTCTGATAGGCACCCTGCCAGACCAGGTAGCCGCCGATCAGGCAGATAAGGGGCAGCAGCAGGCGGACCGCCGCCTTCTGCACCGGACTGGTATCGGGGACCCTGGGGGGAAACGGGGCATGGGTGATCGACCAGACAGTGATCGCCCCCAGGAGAAGGACCATGACCTCCAGCAGAGTGTCATATCCCCTGAAATTCAGCAGAACCGCGGTGACCGGATTGTTGACGCCGCTTTCGGCGAGACTGCCGGCCACCTGGTCGGCCAGCCCCGGGAGCGGCCTGGGAATGATCAACACGGTCCAGATCAGCAGGCCCGCCAGGCAGCAGGTCAGCGCCGTCACCGTCCACAGCAGGGGGCTCATCTCCCTGTTGCGCGCCTTCCAGCGGCTGCCGGTTTCCTCGCCGTTTCCCGCCGGCTCCGACATCATGTTCTTCCCTGCTTTCCGTTCAATTCTTCGCAGAGCGGCGAGGAACAACGGTCCGGTCAATCCGGTGCCGATGGCCGCTTCGGCAAGCGCAACATCCGGAGCGTGCATCCGCACCCAGGCCAGGGACATCAGCAGGCCGAAGCAGATAAAAAAAATTATCGCCTTGAAAATATCCGTTGACCGGAGAAGCTGCCATGCCAGCCAGAGCAGGGTGAGCGCGAGCAGGAGATCGAAACCGGTCAGAAGCATTTTCATTCCCTGGTCCACGGTCTGATTCCCTTCTGCAAGGCCCGCCGGGCGACCAGGTGGCAGGAGGCGGAGCTGGCCGTCAGCACCAGGACCCAGATCAGCACCAGCTTGATGACGATGAACCAGTCATCCGTCTGCAGGCACAGGCCGATGATCAGGAATCCCAGACCTACGTTGTCCGCCTTGGTCAGGGCGTGGAGGCGGGTGAAAATATCCGGGAAACGGAGCATGCCGATCGTTCCCGACAAAAAAAACGGTATCCCGGCGGCGATGCAGGCCAGGCCGATGATTTCAGGAATCGTCACTTTTGCCCTCCTCGTACCAGACCCGCCTGACAAAGGTCATGGTGGCCAGGGTGGCCAGCAATGAGAACGTCAGGGCGATATCGATCAGTTCCGGCATGTCCATCCCCCAGGCCAGGACAAGCAGAATGGCCAGACCGCTGGTGCCGAAGAGCTGGGCGGCCATCATCCGGTCCGCCACCGTCGGGCCGTAGACGATGCGGATCATCCCCAGAACCACGGTCAGCAACAGGAACAATGCCACCGCTACATGGATCATGCCGACTCCTCCGGGACGGACCGGTGCGGAAAAATTCGGGCAATCCGGCGCTCCAGCGCCCGGATGTTCTCCTCTACCGGCATCTCCGTATCCAGAACATGAATGAGTATCGTCTCTTCGCGCAGATCGGCGCTCAGGGTGCCGGGCTGCAGGCTGATCACGTTGGCCAGCAGAATGCGGCCGCTGCCTTCCAGGGTCGTACGGTAGGCAACCATGCCCGGCCGGATGCGCGGTACGGGTGAAAACGTCCGCCGCATCACGTCAACGCCGCTCATGACCGATTGAACTATGAAGAAAGGAATGAACAACAGCAGGCCCGCAAGACTCAAGGAGAGTCCTGGGCCAGGCGAGAGAAAAAGAGAGACGGCGACGGCCAGGAGGACCGCCGGGATACCGATGATCCAACTGGAAGGCTCTGCCCCGGCAAGAATAAACCAGACCAGGGTATAGGCCAGGAGCAGCCTCATGGTGCGCCGGCCGAAACGCATCGGGTGGCGCAGGGGGGAATCGGGACGTACCTGCATCATTCTGTTCCTGCTGTGATCATTCTGAAACGGGCCATACTTTAATTGTTGAATGAAAATACAGTATTGTCAAATGAGAAAACCCGCCCTCCCCTCCTCCGGTCCAATCCCCGAGGCGAAAACCGCCGCACCGTCACGCCTGTGGCGCACCGCTTTCAACGGGGGCGCGGGCGACCCCCGATACAGCCACGGCGAGGGTCGCTGGGTCAATCGAGAACCGGACCGGCAGGAATTGCTGGATTACCTGGATATTGGTGGACAGATGACTGGTGACCTCCTCGGCCGTCAACAGCGAATCTCCCGCGGCCAGCGCCATATACAGCAGGATCTGGTCCGCCAGGTGCTTGTCCACCGAACCCGTTCCCTCCTCAAAACGGAGCCACTGCCGGCAGAGTTCATCGGCCACCTGTTCGGCGCGCCGGCCTCTTTTGCCGAGTACGCTGAAGCCGGCCAGGCTTTCCTCGTACTCCGCCCTGAGGAAAAGAACATTGCCCTGACCCGGTGAGGGGGCGGGTTCGAAGCGTCCGGCCAAAGCATACCCTTTTTGTCCGAGACAGGTACGCACCCGCTTCTCTTCGCGGTCAACGATATGCAGCGGCAGGCCGGCCAGCCCCAGGGTCAGGGTCAGATCGCGCAACCGGCCACGCCGGGGGACCCGCAGGGCCCGCAGACTCCGGCACGGTCTGACCCGGATGGTGCATGAGCCGCCGCCCCGGGGATACCAGCCCCACCGGTCGAGATCGGCCTCAACCTCTGCACCCATGCGGCGCAGAAAGGGCAGAAATATTTCCCTCAGGTAATGAAAAACCGGACTGAAGGGCACATGGGTCCCTCCTTCCAGGACCAGGGAGGAGGGCCTGGGGGCGAACAGCAGGGGTGGCAGCAGCGCAGTGGCCAGCAGGGTGACGGAGCCCGCCGTTCCGATGCTGAAACGGTAATTGCCGCCCGTGACCCCCTGCGGAGCAAACAACAGGGATGTCGAGTTCTCTCGGTCGCCGGCCAATTCGGCCCCGGTGACCGTTGCCAGCGCCCTGGCCGCGGCCAGGTGCTGGGGACGAAGCCCCGGTCGGCTGCGGTTGAGCCTGATGTTATGGATCTCGAACGGCCGCCCGAGCAGGGCGGCAAGAGAAAGAGAGGTGCGCAGGACCTGGCCCCCTCCCTCCCCTATGCTGCCGTCGATGACAATGCGGTCGTCCATGAGCTTTTCCCGTTGATCAGGCTTCCTGAACGGTTGGCTGTCTCCTGTTCGGACAACTCTACCCTCTCATGGGTAAAATAACCAGATCTCGATTCCGGGGAGCTTACATTCCGATGGAAACAGCCTCATTATAACATAACGATAGATCACGCAGATGGAATGCAAAAATTTGAGCGGCAAAAACTTCCCGGCATTTGTGCGATCAGTCGCACAGGTTGGGCTGAGCTCACGAACCATAACATAACCAAAGGGAATTGTTTAGGTTCTCCATCTCACCCCAACCTGCGGCCCAAAAATGGCTGCGGCGGGCGAAAACAAAGCGAACCGCCAAGGCAGAGACGGCCCAAAGGTGAAATGATCTCCTTGCTTTTTCACCGCGGTTCAGGTTGAATACCAGGAGCATGATACGCAGACGACCCTGCCGGCGCCGGATCGGGCCACGCCCAGTGCGGATGGATCGGCTCCTCAGACCGGGAAAACTCCACACGATGGACAGCCATGCCGGAGGCGCAAGGCGTTTCCGGACACCCGCCGTTCAGATCCGGTGCGTGATTCTTCTGGTACTGCTCGGTCTTGCCGCCGGCTGCGCAAGAGCACCATTGCCGTCCGCCACCCAGGTTTCCTGCCGGGATCCGCGGACAGTGTACGCCGTCAACCATGGCAAGCATGTCGGGCTGGTGATCGATGCCGCCGATCTTGCCATGGCGCTCTCTGCACTGGCCGACCCCCTGCGGGAAGAGGAGTATGTCGAGATCGGCTGGGGGGACCTGCGGTATTATCAGGCCGAGAAAAAAAACCTCGCCATGTCGCTGAGCGCCCTTTTTCTTCCCACTGCCGCGGTCCTTCATGTTTCCGCCTTTCGCGGTCCGCCCGAACTGTATTTTTCCGATCTTGAAGTCATCGCCCTGCGGGTTGAACAGGCCGACTATCCGGCCCTGCTGAGCCATGTGGTCGACAGTTTCAGCCGCGGCGAGGAGGGTGATCCAATCCTGACCGGTCCCGGTCTCTACGGAAAAAGCTGGTTCTACCGGGCCGAGGGCGCCTTCCACGCCTGCAACACCTGCAACACCTGGATGGCGCGCGGTCTCGCAAAAACGGGCTATCCCATTTTCCGCCGGACCATAACCTCCTCGGGCCTTCTCAAGCAGCTGCGAGGCAATGCGCCGGATCTGTGTTTTCAGGTGACAGAGCCCGGCTGACGCCGGAAATCAAGGAGCTGGAACACCATGCCGATCCACAATGCTGACGTTGCGGAAATCTTCAACCGTATCGGCGATCTCCTTGACATCAAGGGAGACAACCCTTTCCGCATCAGGGCCTACCGCGACGGGGCCAGAACGGTGAGCGAGCTGTCCCGCAGCGTCGCGGAAATGGTCGAAGGAGAGGAGGACCTGAAAGCCCTGCCGGGAATCGGCAAGGATCTGGCCGCGAAGATAGAGGAAATCGTCAGGACCGGATCACTGTCCTTTCTCGAAGGGCTCGAGGAAGAGATCCCTGCCGGACTCGTGGAACTGCTCAAGATATCCGGCCTCGGCCCCCGCAAAATCAACGCCCTGTACAAAAATCTGGGCATCACCTCCCTGGCTCAGCTCCGGGAGGCGGTCAGCAGGCAACAGATCCGGGATCTGGAAGGATTCGGCGAAAAGACCGAACAGAACATCCGCAAAGAGCTTGACCGGCTGGCCGCCAGCGGGCGGCGCATCAAGCTTTCGACCGCCGATGAAATAGCCCGCCCCCTCCTGGCCTACCTCAGGGAGATCAAAGGGGTCAGGCTGGCTGAAATCGCCGGCAGCTATCGGCGCCGCAGGGAAACGGTGGGCGACCTGGACATTCTGGTGGTCCATGTTGCCGGATCGCCGCTGATGGAGCGCTTCCTCGACTACGACGACGTGCAGAGCGTCGTTTCCCACGGCCCAACCCGCTCTTCCGTCCTGCTCAAATCCGGGGTCCAGGTGGACCTGCGCGCCGTGGGCGCGGAAAGCTACGGCGCCGCCCTGCTCTATTTCACCGGTTCCAAGGCCCACAATATAGCGGTGCGCAGAATCGCGGTCAAAAACGACCTCAAGATCAATGAATACGGGGTGTTCAAAGGAAAAAAACAGGTCGCCGGCCGCACCGAGGAAGGGGTGTACAAACAGGTCGGCCTGCCGTTCATCCCTCCGGAGCTCCGCGAGGACCGGGGGGAAATTGAAGCGGCGGCGCAGGGCATGCTCCCCAACCTGCTGACCCTCGAGGACATACGAGGCGACCTCCACGCCCACACGACCCGCACCGACGGCCACGCCGGGCTCATGGAAATGGCGCTGGCGGCCCGGGAACGGGGATATGAATACCTCGGCATCACCGAGCATTCGAAGCATGTAACCATTGCCGGGGGGCTGGACGCCGACGAACTCCGTGCCCATATACGGGACATAGACCGGCTCAACGAACAACTGGGGGGTATTGTCCTGCTCAAGGGGATCGAAGTGGACATCCTCGAGGACGGCAGCCTCGACCTGCCCGACGACGTGCTCCGGGAACTGGACTACACCGTCTGCTCGGTGCATTCCAGGTTCAACCTGCCCCGGGACAGGCAGACCGCCCGCATCATCAAGGCCATGGACAATCCCTGTTTCGACATCCTCGGCCATCCCAGCGGTCGGTTGATCAACGAAAGGCCGCCCTATGACCTGGACATGGAACAGGTTATCAGGGCAGCGGCGGCAAAAGGATGCTTCATGGAACTCAACGCCCATCCTGACCGGCTTGACCTCAACGATATCCATCTCAAGCTCGCCAAAGAGTTCGGCGTCAAAGTGGCGATCTCCACCGACGCCCACAGCACGGAAGGCCTCAATTCCATGCGCTTCGGGATCTGGCAGGCGCGGCGGGGCTGGCTCGAACCCGGCGACGTGCTCAACACCCGGTCATGGCCGCAACTGAAAAAGATGTTCCGCCGCGGGTAAGCGGGCAAGGATTGCTGCATGATTCTGTCGGCAGCGCCCCACCCCGCCGATGGCGGGGACGAATGAGGAGACTACCATAAACCTCAAGCCGATTGATTGCAGGAGTAAATTTCCACCAATTTTGCCCGCACCTATCTGCTTGATTTTTCGTTATGCTAGTCATGAGGGATAATCATCGTCCGGCGGGTGAAAGGGGAATGGCGGTACCTGGTCCTGCGGGCCTATACCTACTGGGACTTTCCCAAGGGGGAAGTGGAGGCCGGCGAAACCCCGTTCGCCGCCGCGCTCAGGGAGGTGCGGGAAGAGACCGGCCTGTATGACCTCGCATTTTCCTGGGGCGAAATTTTCAAGGAGACCGGACCGTACAACAACGGCAGGAAGAAAGCCAGGTACTACCTGGCCCGGACGGACAGGGAGCAGGTGACCTTTTCGATCAACCCGCACCTTGGCCGTCCCGAGCACCATGAATACCGCTGGGCTGATTTCGCCGAGGCGGAACAACTGCTTCCGGCCAGGCTCTCGCCGATACTCGAATGGGCGCGGAAGGTGATTGAATCCTGAGGAACCCGTCCTCCGCATCCATCCCGGTCTGGAGCGCGCCTCCCGGGGCAGGGGGAAGACCCCGGCTTTTCACGCCTTGATGGATGCGGCGGACAGCGAGCGTTGAATTTTCCCGACAACGGCCGCAGCGGAATTGAAGGCCGCCATGATGGAGCCCTTTTCCGCCACCAGGTCGCCGGCCAGAAACAGTCCGGGAACCCCGCTCTCTCCGGAGGCATCGACAACCGGCCTGCCTTTCGAATAGGTGACTCCCGCTTTCTGCAGAAAAGCACGGGGGGTCGAACCGCCTAAAAAGTAGAACACCGCGTCGTAGGCAACTTCCTCGCCCCCGCTGTACGCAACCCTGACCCGTTCTCCTTCCGGAGCGATGCCGGTGATGTCGACGCCCAGCTTGGTCTCGAGGTTTTCATAGGTACAGCACTGGTTCAGGGTGCAGAGATTGGGCTCATTGATGCGGAAAAATTCACTGCGGCGGTAGGAAAGGGTCACCTTGTTCGATTGGCTGAGAAAGCAGGCCGCCTCAGCGGCGGAGTCGCCGCCGCCGACCACCAGGACCTTCTTGCCGGCGGGGGGCTGTTCCGGGATGCTGAAAAAGACCTTGTCCCTGACTTCCCGGGGTATGGGGTAGGACGGCTTGACCGGCTTGCCGAAGATGCCGATGGCAATAACCACGAAGGGAGCCTCGAAAACCGCCTGGTTTCCGCACTGAACAAGGAACCGGTCCCCATTCTTTCTGACATCCAGGACCTCGTGCCTGTTGCGGATATCAAGCTTGTAGGTGTCGATCACCTCTTCCATCCAGGCGAGAAACGATTCCTTTGTTTTGGTTTCAAAGGCCAGGGCGCCCTGGGGGGCAACGGACACATTGCGGTACACGGCATCCACCCGTTTGCCTTCCCGGTAGAGACTGACAATGGTGTCGCAGGAATATTCCGACTTTTCAAGAATAACGATGCGCTCGATTCCCGCCCGCGCCCCTTCCACGCCGACGGCGATGCCGGCCGGCCCTGCCCCTATGACGACAATTTCTGCTGATTCCATACGCTATACCTTTGCAGAAATTATGCCAGATGATCTTGTTTTAAGGAAGATAAAAAAACGGGACGCATTGTTGCTGCCCTGCATCAATGTTCCCTGAGCATCGATATGGCATGATGATTGCTGGCAAAGGCCTGCGATGAAACCGGAAAGCGAAACACCGGAACACTGCGCAAAACAACAGGCAAACAGGAGATTGACAATGGCCCGACCCTTTTACATTGATGACGACGAATGCATCGGCGACGGCAGCTGCGCCGATATCTGCCCGGATTGCTTTACCTTTGAAGAAGGAATGACCGTCGCCAAGGTTATGCATTTTGACTGCGACGAAGAACTGATCGAGGAGGCGATGATGACCTGTCCGATGCAGTGCATCCATTGGGGAGAAGGGAATTGACCGACTCCCGGCCGGCGGCGGGAATCCTGCCTGACCGGACGGCTTCCAGCCCCACAGGAAAATCGGGCGGGCCGGTGCCTCAGAGCCTGATGCCGAGTTCAGCCAGCTCCCGATCCATCAGGGCGGGCCAGTCCCTGTTGGCCAGGGGGTTGGCCGGGCTTGGATGAGACACTCCGCCGGTTGCGACATCGATCCCCGCCAAAACCTCTGCGGCCCGGCCGGCCGCGAACCTGCCGACGCCGATGACCCAGCGGGGCTGCAGCATCAGCACCGTACGCCGGAGCGCCCGGTCGCAGGCGGTCAACAGGGGCCCCCGCTCCTGTTTCGGCAGCTTGTCCGGGGTCCGGTTGCGGCCTGATTGCTCCACGAAGACCAGAGGGCAGTAGTTGGCGACGAAGAACCGGCGAAAAAAATTCTCCGGACTGCCGAAGCGAGCCCGCGCCCAGCCCCAGAGCCTGCGGCCGCTGACCTCGCTGCGCCGGCAGCGGAATCCCTCGATGGGCCGTTTGGGATGCATATGGGCCGGGACGCCCACCTCTGCCTCGATACCCAGCCAGTCACGCACCAGTTCAATCTCCCCGAAGGGGACCCCGGTCTGCGTCATGCCCCAGGGACCGGGATTCATGCCGAGCAGGATGATTTCCTTCCGGCCCCCGCCGTAGCGGTCCAGGTAGCGGACATGGGGTTCCCAGGCGTAGCGCAGCGGATTATAGACATGGGTGACGGGCGGCCCGAAGGAGAGGGCGTCCGTTTCCCGGGCCAGATCCGCGGCAATGGTGATCAGCGTATCGGACATGGCCGTCTCACCCATGGTCCGGCGGGACAATAACCGTGTTGAACGGCTCGCTCCCCAGGCGGCCGGATGCCCGCCGCGCCAGCAGGGACCTGTTCAGTTCCTCCAGCCCGCTGCAGTTCTCAGTTGCCGGACACAACCCTTTTTCCTGGGTCGAGACGCAGTTGTAATCAACCAGATCGTCCTTGCCGGTCACAAACCGGGCGGTGAAAAGCCGGGTATAAAAATCCGCCCTGTCGGCCGCATCATAGGTGAGCCAGTATGTTCCCCAGCCGTGGTCGCGTTCATACCGCGAGCGGATGAGCCCGGCAATATGCCGGGGGTGCCAGCCGAGGGAGAGCAGCGACCTGACCAGCAGCTGTATGTTGGCGGGGACGAGCAGCAGGTCGTTGGGCCGGAGGAGGATCCGGCGGACGCAGCCGGGCAGCATGTCCAGGGGGATACGGTCATAGGTCTCCGGCCATTTTTCATGGGACTGGTGATGCTGCGAATAAAACCAGGCGTGAAACCTGCGCAGATCAGAGCGAAGATAGCGATCAATGAGCTGCTCCATGGCCGAGGCGGCGGCGGGTATACGGGTCGTTGTCCGTTCGGCGAGGCGGGCCGCCTCATGGGGACTCTGCATGGTCCTGATCATTTCGGCGGGTTCCAGGTGATCCTCGGGAATCATGATCAGGGTGGGAATGCGTCCGGCCGTCTGTCGATCCAGGCCGATGTCCTTGATCCACGGCTTGAGATAGATGCTGAACGGCATGCGCAGCATCCTCGTCTGCAGAGGATCGCCGTATTCGGTTATGTCGATGGATACTATTTCCCTTCCCCTGGCGCCCGGTCCGGTCGCCACCGCTGTCAGCTCGACCGGCACAGCGCTTTGTCCTGACGCCGCCCCTTTCAACTCCAGGGCCAGATATTCCATCACGAGCCCCAGACCGGTAAAGGCCCGGTACCAGTCGGCGGCGACGCTTTCCTCCAGGCCCCCTATCTTGGCTTTGTGCCCCTCCAGGCGCGTCAGGAACCCCTCGGTGAGGCGGCCGAGTTGGGCAAAGGCCTCCGACCCCCGGGGAATGCGCCAGACAAAATGGTGCCCCCTGCCGCTGACGAGGTGCAGAAATTCCATGCCGATGCCGGAAAGCATCTCCTTGACCGCGGCGACAACCGGTTCCTGGAGAAAAAAACTGCGGGCCGGATCAAGGTAGGGTTCGGCGGGAAAATCGAAATTCACATATTCGATGTCCAGGTCCGCCAGCAGGCCGTCACGGTCCCACAGGGACCGGCCCACGTCCAGGGCATTTTCGAGGAAATAATCAAGTTCGATCGCCTTCTTCAGATCGAGTCGATCATAGCGCACCAGGTCGCAGCCTGTCAGATAGACGGCGGTCGCCTGTTCCAGGGAGTCGCCCCCGAGGAATTCAACCATTCTCTGCCGGACATGCCTGTTCGTCGAATATTCTTTCACGCCGCCGCACCATTCTCCTCAACATGCATCATGGGGGGAAGAATGCCTGATACGGCTGGATTTTGCAAAGAAAGTTATGAAAAAAACATGGGATTGTCGACAATTCTCAACAACCGATGGTCCTCGCGGGCCACACAATGATTCTGCGTTGCTTTATCACCCCAAAGAGGGTCATGATGAACATGCAGGACCAGCCGCGCCCCCGAATCTTCCCCTGGACATTTTGGAGCGTTTCTTGCGTTGCCATTTTCCAGGTGTATCATTCGGGCAGGTGACCTCTCCCGGGCTCCGGCCAGGGCGGGGTCGATGTCCCGGTCATTTTTCTGATGCAGGAGTATCCATGGCCGCACGGGCAATCTGGAGGGGCATAATCCTTCTTGCCGATGTTTCTGTTCCGGTCAAACTGTATGGCGCGGTTGAGGAAAAGACCATCCATTTCAGACTGCTGCACGGGAAGGACCAAACACCCGTCCGGCAGGAAATGGTCCACCCGGAAACGGGTGAGGTCGTGCCGGCCGAGGCGATCCACCATGGTTATGAGACCGAGGACGGCAAAATGGTGATCCTGACCAACGAGGAGTTGAAAAGCCTTGATCCCGAAAGTTCCCGGCAGATCGAAATCCTCCGTTTCCTCCCCCGGTCCGCCATTGACCACCGGTGGTACGAACGGCCTTATCTGCTTGGTCCCGACGGCGACCCGGAGGCCTACCACGCCCTGGCGGAAGCCCTGGGTTCCTCCGACACCGAGGGCCTGGCCCGGTGGATCATGCGCAACAGGGAGTATCACGGGGTCCTGCGACTGCTGGGACACCGGCCGGTACTGATCACTCTCAGGCATGCCGAGGAAGTTGTCTCCCTTGAGGAACTGAATATCCCCGCCGGCCGGGAAATGGATAAAAAGGAACTGGCCATGGCCGAACAGCTCGTTGCGGCCATGGCCGACACCTTCGACCCGGCCCGGTACAGGGACGAATACCGGGAGCGGGTCATGGGCCTGATAACCGCCAAGGCAAAGGGCAAAATCATTGAGCTGCACAGAGCGGCGCCGAAAAAAACCACCCGCAACCTGAAAAAGGCCCTGGAGGGAAGCCTGCGGACCGCGGGGATGAGGAAGCATGGCTGAGAAAGAAAGACATGGGGATGCGGCCGGGGCCTTCTGGTCCGGAGCCATTACCTTCGGCCTGGTCAGCATCCAGGTCGATCTGTATTCCGCCCATCGCCCGAAAAGCGCCGCCCTGCGGATGGTGGACCGGCACGGCGCCCCCCTGCGCCGCCGCTATTTCTGTCCCCGGGATCACAAGCCCCTGGAAAGGGAGGAAATAGTTCGCGGCTACGAGATCGAAGAAGGACGGTTTATCCTGGTCAGCGACGAGGAGCTGGAGGCCCTGGAACCGAAAAAATCACGGGAAATTGATCTGCGCTGCTTTGTCGATGCCGCCGAACTGGACCCCGTCTATTTTGAGCATGCCTATTTCCTTCTGCCGGCGGGTTCGGTGAGCAAGCCGTACCGCCTGCTCGCCCGGATCATGGAAAACAGCGGCAAGGCCGGGATCGCCACCTTCGTGATGCGGGAAAGGGAACACCTGGTGGCGATTCTCGCGGAAAAAGGCATTCTGCGGGCCGAGACCCTGCGTTTTGCCGATGAGATCCGTTCCCCGGAGGATACCGGCCTGCCGTCCCCGGAAAAAGCGCCCGCTGCCAAGGTGAAGCAGATACGGCGGGCCATGAAGAAACTCCAAGGCAGGGAGTTTGACCGGGAGCTGCTCCACGACCGCCGCCGCCGCCTGCTTCTTGAACTGGTGGACCGCAAGCTCAAGGCCGCAGAGGACGTGGTGGAGAAGCCTCCGGCCGCGGAAGCCGAAGGGGCGGAGATAATCGATCTTATGGAAATCATTAAAAAGCGCTTCACGGAACGCGGGGGCGCTCCAGCCTGACGACTCCGCCCGCCCTGGTCTACCCGGCCTTTTTATACAGCATGTCGATGATCATCCTGAGAGGCGCCGGCTGGGAAAGGACAAAACGCACCTCCCTGCATTTGCGCTCCTTCATGATTTCTTCGCGCAGATATGCCGCCTTCTGATGGTGCACGGCCACTGTCAGTATGTCATTGACCAGTGCGAGGGGGAGAATTTCGTTCCGGACGACGAATTTTTTGGAGAGGAGCGTCAGCGAGTTTCTGGAAAACTTCTGTCTCCTCAGATCAACAAAGGGCATCCTGAATTTTTCCGCAAGGGCTATATATATTTCTTTTTCCTGGACGACACCCTTTTCGACCAGGAACTGTCCGATCTTCATGCCGCGCAAATACTTCTGGCAACGGAGGGCTTCCATCACCTGCTTTTTGTCGGCCAGACCGGAAGCCAGGAGTATTTCCCCTGTTTTGCGTTGATTCTCGACTTTTTCCCGTTTGGCCCGATCGAGTTCCTCCTCGATGGCCGAATACATAACTTTGGCCCTCTGGGCTATGATTCGGCCGAGTTGCAAATTTTTTGCCTGCCGGTGCTCTTCCAGGGACTTCCTGAGCACATCCTTGCCGATGAATCTTTTCTCCAGAAGAATTTCCCCAAGATAACGATCCAGGCAGCGTCTCCTGATGTTGACCATGGGAATGAATTTGTGCATGAAAGGGGTTTGTTCTTCGGCCGAAAAACAGGAAAGAATATCGTCACGGTCCTGGTCAGGATGAATTGCCGCGTGGTGGATAGTGCCATCCACCGTTTCAATGGTTTCAACATGACCCCGCAGGGGGTTACTCATTCTTTTGTGTCCCGGCCGCACCTCAGCCGTCCGGATACATGCGATATGCTCCAGGGGGACCACTCGTTCAACGTGACCGTCCTGGCGGATAATCGATACGTCATCAGCGGTGGGTTCGAAAAGTCTGACCCGGGCAAATTCCAGAGATCTGCCATTGACAAGTTCCAGGATTGCGGGAGAGGGGCGACTGCCAGCGTCGGGTTTGCCGAAACCTCCTTCCCCTTCTGCCGTGGAAAGCGCATCACCCGGAAAACCATCGGCCTCAAAACCGTCTCCACCCCCTGGATCGCCGTATTCAACACCTCGTGAATCCAGGGGAAAAACGGCTTCATAAATGTTGTCAACGTCCCTCCAGTTCACCTTGAGCGGCTTAGCGCTTCTTTTCTCCCTGGATTTTCCCTTGCCTTTTCCGCTGAATTTTCCTGAACGCAGATCTTTTGCCCTCTGGATATCGGCATTCCCCTCCACAATACGATTGGTCTCCAGAAATATTCCGCCGCGGTGGAGGTATGCCTCGGGAAATTCGGGATTTATTTCGATAGCCCTGGTAAAGAATTCGACGGCCTCCTGTAATTTCCCCACGGAAAAAAGGCGCAACCCCTGCTTGTGGTAATTTTCGGCCTTATCAGCCATTGAGCGTCTTATGATGTAGAGGTTGAACGGGACCTGTCGTTCTGCCGCACCACAGCTTTGCCTGCTTTAAACGGGGGGTACAGGCGGGGGACAGAATGCACTGCCAAAATTGGGAATAACTCTTATTTATTAGTATAGCCTAAAATTTGTCAACCTACATGTGGCAAATTGTCGCATGAGATGGAAAAATATATACATTTGCGATGACCAGCATTGCTCAGCGAATGTATTGCGGGTGGTGTTCACTCACGAGTCAAGGTTGTTCAACTGCCTGAGCGCTTTGGTAAAATTTTCCACCCGGACAGCGGCGACAATTCCCTGCCGGAACCACTGAATGGCCTGGAACAGGGCCAACAGATGGAAATCGTTAAGATGCGTTCTGTAGTCAGGATGATGGAAAAAGGAGGTCGCCACGGACAGGGCCAGGTCATGGGTTGAACAGGAAACCGAACCCGGGAACAGGATCTCCGCCTGTCCCCGAACCTCCTGCCTGTCCACCATGCCCATGAGTATTTCATCGGCGGCAATGGAGACCGCCTCCTCAAAAATTATCCCCCGGCTCAGCTGGGGGTCGCCGTACGCCCCAACAATGAACTTCTCCTGGGCATCTGCCCGTTTTTTCTTCCTGAAAAAATGCAACATATTCATCCCTTGTCCCCTGATCAGGAGTAATATGCGAATTGCCGGACCATTCTCCCTTGATCCAAGCAATATTCACTCCGCTGCTTAGCAAAAAAGCGATCAATAATTATTCCGGTTTGTTGTGCTGCCCGGTACCATGCTCCCCGGTTCTTAAACGGGAAAATCCGGGGATATGACCAGATGACGGCTGGGCATTTTCCCAAGCGAATAATTGTGGAATCAACTGCGTGGATGGGAAGAGAATCCGGTTCTTCGCCCCGCGATCTCAGTCCTTCCAGGGAGGAAACGACGGCTTTGGCAATCGCGAATAATTGACAGCCCCGCTGCCGCGATGCTGAAGCTGCTTCCCGCTCCCTGCTCCCCTCTTTCCGCTTCAATCCTCATCCCAGCGCCCTGCGTATGGCCCGGGTGATTTCCTGGCGGATGGTGAAAAAATCAGGCCAGGGGTCGATCTTCAATGCGGCCAGCCGGCGGGGAAGATTGTCGATACGGTACCTGTCGGGCGTCATCGTCCGGTTCAGCTCATCCCAGCGGATCGGAACTGAGACCGGGGCCCCGGCCCTGGCCCTGGTGGAATAGGCGGCAACCGTAGTCGCTCCCCGGTCGTTGCGCAGATAGTCGATGAATATCCTTCCCTGCCTCTTCGCCTTCCTCATCTCGGCGGTGAACAGATCGGGCCGGCGGCGAACCAGGTCGCCGGCCACGGCCCGGGCAAAGTCCTTGGCCTCCTGCCAGCCGGTCCGGGGCCGGATCGGCACCGCCAGGTGCAGCCCCTTGCCCCCCGAAGTCTTGACAAAGGATTTCAGGCCGAGCTTCTCCAGCCGGCTGCGCAGCAACCGGGCGCCGGCAATCACCTCCGGCCAGCCGACCTCCGGGCCTGGGTCCAGGTCGAAAGTGAGCAGGTCCGGCTTTTCCAGATTGCCCTCCCTGCTTCCCCACGGATGGATCTCCAGGACACCCATCTGCACCAGTGAGACAAGTCCCCGGACATCATCGATGACGGCGTAGTCCCTTGTCCCATCCTTTTCGGTGATGGGGATGGTGCGCAGGGCGGCCGGCAGCGATTCTCCCAGATGCTTCTGGTAAAAACAGCCTTCCTGCCTGCCCTCCGGGCAACGCAGCAGGGTCAGGGGCCGGCGCACGACGTGGGGCAGGATGAAGTCGGCAATGGCTGCGTAGAATTCCGCCAGGGCCAGTTTGCTGATATTCTGCTCGGGATAGAGGATCTTGTCCGGGTTCGACAGTTGCACACCCTCAACCAAGACCCTGCGGGAATGTTTTCGCGCCGGGACAGGGCCCCCCCTTTCGCCGGTCGCTTTCACCCCGCCCCCGCTGCCGGGCACTTCTTTAACGACTTCGCCGGCAGCTTTATCCTCCCGTACTCCCTTGAAAGCAGCCTGGCGAAGAATATTTTCCCTGGTCCATTCCCGGAATGCCACTTCCACGACCAGTTCCGGCCGTACCCAGTGCACCCCGCGGGCCTCAACTCCCGAAGGCGGATTGCGGAAAGGGGGCTCGTCCTGCCCGATCTGCCGGACCCTGTCGCTCAGCCGCCGGAGATCGCCCCGGTCAAACCCCGTTCCCACCCGGCCGGCATAGATCAGGTCATCTCCCTCATAATACCCCAGCAGCAGGGCGCCAAAACCGGGACGCGATCCGCCGGGCTCGGTCCAGCCGCCGACAACCATTTCCTGGCGGTGCAGACACTTGGTCTTCAGCCAGCTCCGGGACCGTTTCTGCTCATAGGGAGCGGCGGCCTGCTTGGAAACGATCCCCTCCGCGGCCAGGAGACAGGCGTGCCGGTAAACCTCCCGGCCGCCGCTTTCGATATGGTCGCTGTAGCGGATGTTTTCCCGTACCGGCCTCATTCGCTCCAACAGGGCGCGCAGCAGGTTTTTCCGTTCCGTAAGCGGCGTTCGTCTGAGATCGTAGCCGTTGCAGTACAGGAGATCGAACAGGTAAAACACTGCCATTTTTCCCCGCCCGTTCCGCATGATCTCCTGCAGGGCCTGAAAATCGGTGGTTCCGTCCGGCCGCAGAACTACGATTTCCCCGTCCAGGACGGCCTGACGAACCGGCAGGTTGCGCAGCGCTTCGGCGACCTCGGAAAACTTCCCGGTCCAGTCCCTGCCCCGGCGGGACAGCAGAACAACCCCGCCGTCATTGATGGTGGCGATAATCCGGTAGCCGTCTAACTTGATCTCATGGAGCCAGCCGTCACCGGCAGGCGGTTCGTCGACCAGAGTGGCCGGTTGGGGCTTAACGAATTTGGGCAGCGGCCCTTTTCGGGACCTGGACAATTTACCCGGGTCGGGTTCCGGTCCCGGAGGAGGCTGTGGATCGGCTCCGGCCTTGCCGGCGGTGATTTCCTCCAGGGTCCGATGGGTCAGCACGCTGAGCGGCAGTTCCTCGACGATGGCGTACCTGTTTTCCGCAACCGTCTCCTCGTCCCGATGCTTGATCAGCAGCCAGTTTTTCGAAGGACCGCCTTCCCTGCCCTTCATCTGTACCAGGGCCCAGGAGCCGCGCAATTTTTCCCCGTGCAACCGGAAGGAAAGCTTGCCCGCGGCAAGTCCCTCAGCCGGATCACCCTCCGGTTCCCAGGTTCCACGGTCCCAGAGCATCACCGTCCCCCCGCCGTATTCGTGCTTCGGGATAGTGCCTTCAAAGGAGCCGTATTCCAGGGGGTGATCCTCCACCTGAACCGCCAGCCGCTTTTCCGCCGGATCAAGGCTCGGTCCCTTGGGCACGGCCCAGCTTTTCAGCACGCCGTCCAGTTCCAGGCGCAGGTCATAATGCAGTCTGGTGGCCGCGTGCTTGTGAACGATATACAGATTGCCGGATCCGGCGGCTGTCCGTTGTCCCTGGGGCTCCGCCGTCCTGGAAAAATCGCGTTTCCGCCGATATTCCCTTAAGCTCATCTGTCTCCGGGAGGGCCGGCAGGCTTCATAACCCTTCGCTCCGCCGGATCGTGTGCGCCCGCCGCCCTGACGTCCCTCCGTCCGGAACCGGCAAGCTCCTGAAAGCGCATGGCCAGCGCCGGTCCCCGGCCCTGTTCCTCATGCTTGAAAAACACAAATGCCCGCTGCCATTTCCGGGCCAGGATCAGTTTCTTCCATTGCTTCAGGTCCGCCTCCGAATAATCGGAGCGGCGAAGACGCAGATACCCCCACGACGCCGTGCTGAGAATTTCCCCGGCCGGCTGCTCGTCGGAATCAGCGACGCACAGGCAGCAGTTGCGGTCCTGCAGCAGCTGCAGCACGCCGGGCTCGAGCCAGGATCGGTTGCGGAACTCGAATGCGCACGGAATGTCTACGGGAAGCAGGTCAAGGAAATCTTCCAGCGCAGGGCGGTCGACGCGAAAACTCCGGGGAAACTGAAAAAGGACCGGCCCCATTTTCCGCCCCAGGATGGCAATGGTGCGGAAAAAATAATCGCTTTCCCCGTCGACGTCGCGCAGCCGTTTGCGGTGGGTTATGATCTGCGGCGCCTTGAGGGCGAAGGAGAAATTGTCCGGCACCTGTTCCGCCCAGGCCAAAAGGACCTTTTCGGTGGGCATGTGATAGAAGGTATAATTGATCTCCACCGTGTTGAGCCGCCCGGCGTAGAAGCGCAGCATGTCCCGGCCCGGGATCCGGTCGGGATAGAACACCCCTTTCCATTCCTTGTACCCGTAACCGCTGGTGCCGACATGGAGCATCACTCCGGGGCCTCCGTCATGACCATCCACGATACCCCGAAACGATCCGTGACCATGCCGAAGCACGGTGACCAGAAGGTTTCGGCCAGGGGCATCTCGACCCGGCCGTTTTCGGACAGGGCCTCAAACAGGCGCCGTGTTTCGGCTTCCCCGGGCAGGGCAATGGTCAGGGAAAAGCCGCTGAAAGCTGCCTGACCGGCGCAGAGGCCATCCGAAACCATGATGGTTGAATCGCCGATGCGGACATTGGCATGCATGACCTTGTCCTCCATGCCCGGCTTGATGGAAGCCGGGTCCGGGCTCTCCCTGTAGCGCATGAGAAATGTCACCTCGGCCCCAAGCGCCCGGCGATAGAATTCCAGCGCCTCCTCGCAGCGTCCTTCGAAAAACAGATAGGGTTCCACCAGCATAATGGTATCCTCCATTTCTTTTCAAATTTTCACGGAGTGTGCGATCATGAAAAAATAACTTCTTATCGAGCAGATAGAATACAAAAATCAAAGCGCAACCTAAGGCCCCTTGGCATTGCACCCATCATGAATCGATCCCGATCCCGATAGCGATCCCGATCAGCGGCAATAAACCGCCAGCGAAGCTGCAAACTCATCTGGTTTCTGTTATGCCGACTGCAAGCTGCCAACTTTCCCCGAAGCCCAGCACTTCCCTTCTGCCTTGTGTTGGGGGCATCCCCCTCATCCGCCCCTTCGGGGCACCTTCTCCCTCAAGGGAGAAGATATTTTTTAAATCCCCTCTCCAGGGGAGGTAAGCGAACGCAGTGAGACTCCGGGAGGGTGGCCAGCGGCCGGCTGAGGGGACGCCAACCCTACAGCGAAGCTGCAAAATGTTTCTGTTTTCTGGTTTCTGGATTCTGATACCCGGCCGGCAGTGGTGCACTACCCCTTCCCTTCATAAGCCTGCCGGAGAACATCGATGTCGAGTTTTTTCATCCGCAGCATGGCCCGCATGGTACGCTCAGCTTTTTCAGTATCCTTGTCCCGCAGCATCTCTTCCAGCACCGCTGGAACGATCTGCCACGACACGCCGTACCTGTCCTGAAGCCAGCCGCACTGCTGCGCCTTTTCGTCCCCGCCGGCAGCAAGCTTTTCCCACAGCGCGTCCACCTCCTCCTGGGTGGTGCAATTGACGACGAAGGAAATGGCCGGCGAAAAGGTAAACTCCGGCCCGCCGTTAAAGGCGACGAACTGCTGCCCTTCCAGCTCGAAGGTCACGGTCATCACCGATCCTTCGGCCCGGCCCGAGGCTTCGGACCCGGCTTTTCCATAGCGGTCGATGTGGACAATACGGGAGTTGCCGAACACCGAGACATAGAAATCGGCGGCCTCCTCGGCCTGGTGGTCAAACCAGAGAAACGGGATGATTTTCTGCATGTATCGGTTTTCCTTTTATTTTTCCGCCCCACTCAGTTCCCGCAGGATCTTCCGCAGGTGATCGGTGTGAAAGTGCAGATGTGATCCTTCCATTCCTCCGAGCAAGCCGATAAAGGCTTCCAGGGTAGGATATTCGCCGAACCCGGACCCCTTGAGCATGGGAACATGGGCCCGCCGGTCAAGTTGCGCCGCCGACAGGCCCGCCGCGAACGCGGCGATCCGGTTGTATTCATTCTCGACCCGTTCAAGGAGCTGGGTGAAGGTCATGGCGGCGCGGCGGCCGGTAAAAAAAGGGTTCTCCGCTTCCATGTCGAGCCTGGGCGTCTCGTGATCGAGGAAGGCCTGCAACAGGCTGAGATGCCCCTCCCCCTCCGGTCCCAGCAGGTGGGAAAGAATCTCCCTGGGCGACCACCGCCCCTCCGGGGCGCGGGAAGCTTTCTTCTCGTCAACCCCGGCGCAGACTTCTTTCAGGGCATTGATCCCCTCTCGGATGTTGTGGGCCAACTGCTCCCCTGTCAAAGCCGCCATATCAGGCACCTCCTTGTTTATTATCCGTTATCGGGCGTGTAGCGCAGCAGGACATTGCCGCATCGAAACGTCCTGGCGCCCAGCAGTTTCAACTTGTGCTCCCGTTCCAGGCCGGTAAACATCGACCGGCCCCGTCCCAGCACGACCGGGTTGACAAAAATCCGGTATTCGTCGATCAGTCCTGAGCGCGTGAACGCCGAAACAATGGTGCCGCTGCCGAAAATCACCATGTCCCGGCCGGCCCGTTTCTTCAACCCGGCGACCTCTTCGTCGATATGGCCGCCGACCAGGCGGGAATTGTTCCACTCGGCCCGGTTCAGGGTTGAGGAAAAAACAATTTTCGGCAGGCTGTTCATCGCCTCGATGATGACCGGATCTTCCTCCGGGGGTTTCGCGGCCGGCCAGTAGTCTGCCATCAATTGATAGGTCTTTCTGCCGAAGAGCAGCGTGTCAATTTCGGCAAACTGGGCCTTCACGTACTCCGCCATTTCATCGTCCCAGACAAACCAGTTCAGTTCCCCGCCGGGTCCGGCAAAGAAGCCGTCCAGGGTCATGAAATTCGAGACAATCACCTTGCGCATGATAATTCTCCTGAAGAAAAAATAGCGGCCGCCGACCGGATTCTCCCGGGGCAGCGGGAAACGGCCCGGTTTGCTCTACGGCAGGGGCAAGGAAAGGTTCAGCGGACTGGAAAACACATGGTCCCGATCCTTCAGGGGCTGGTGACAGGAAAAACACCCGGTTTTCACGTCCTGCTCCACCGGCTTGCCGTCCGGGGTGAAGGAGGCGAACAGCCAGCCGCCGGTCTCCTCCGCGGCCGGATCTTTTTTCATCATGGTGTAGACGGCGCCGCTCCCTTCATTATACAACTCGCCGTCCTGCTCCACCTTGTACACGGTGCCGAGAAAAATCGTCCCCTCGGGATAGGGGAACGGTCCTTGATTTTTGAAGGTTTCCCAGCCGGTTTCATTGATATAGAAAAGTGGCTATTAACAATATTCAGCTGAATGATTATTTTTTAAAGCAAGATCAACATAATACGATTTGGAGGTCTTGCCATGAAAATGCCGGTCATAAGTCTCGTGGAAT
>Ga0209614_1000794_pt1 | contig 26449 bp, 28 predicted proteins | sample BlaSprsedimmetaG_FD_185484 | JGI IMG/M metagenome (GOLD analysis project Ga0209614, IMG submission 185484) | Hot spring sediment bacterial and archeal communities from California, USA to study Microbial Dark Matter (Phase II) - Blank Spring... ... | reverse complement strand
ACCTAAAACACTAACATACAAAAAGTAAACCTGCAAATCAGCAGCATCAACAAAACTTTAAAGCATACCTCAAAGAATAACATTATTCTCTTGGTGCCAACCTTGAAAGCTTTAGTATTGAGTGGTGGCAGAGGAACCAGACTTCGACCATTAACCTTCACCTTAGCCAAGCAGTTGATTCCTCTAGCTAACAAACCTGTCCTCGGGTATGTCCTAGATCAGATAGCTGAGACAGGCATCAATCAAATTGGGGTAATAATTGCTCCAGAAACCGGACACTATGTAAAAGAGTATGTTAAAGACGGGGCAGAATGGGGATTTGACGTCACCTACATCCCCCAAGAGCCGTTAGGTTTAGCTCACGCCGTCAAAACAGCCAACCCCTTCTTAGGAGAAGAAAGCTTCATCATGTGCCTAGGCGACAATCTGCAAGGACAGGGATTAACCGCTTTTGTACAAAAATTCACCAAAGAAAAAATGGATGCCCTAATACTTCTAAAGCCTGTGGATGACCCCACAAAGTTTGGAGTAGCAATCCTAGATGAGAAAGCCAACATTGTAAAATTGGTTGAAAAACCAAAAGACCCTTCATCAAATCTTGCCATAGTCGGCACCTACATCTTTTCAAGCAAAATCTTCAAAGCAATAGACAAAATAAAGCCCTCATGGAGAGGAGAACTCGAAATCACAGACGCCATACAAGAAATGATAAACATGGGCTTCAACGTAAAAGCAGAAACCCTGAGCACCTGGTGGTTAGACACCGGAAAAAAGGATGACATACTAACAGCCAACGCAAAAGTTCTGGATGAATACACAAAACAAGAAATCAAAGGCATCATTCAAGAAAGCAAAGTAGAGGGAAGAGTGGCTATTCCAGAAAGCACAAAGATCGTTAATTCCATTCTTCGGGGACCTTGCGTTATTGGAGACAATTGCACCATAGAAAACTCTTTCATTGGACCATACACAAGCATAGGTGACGGAACAAAAATCGTGGGCAGTTCCATCGAATATAGCGTAATCTTGGAAAACGCACAGATAAACGGCGTCGACAGGCTGGAAGAGAGTCTAATAGGGAAAAACGCTAAAGTAACCCGAAATCATAGGAATGGATGCTTAAAACTTCATGTGGGTGACTACTCGGAGGTTGAAATATGAAAGAATATGCTCTAGAGGGAGTAAAAACATACGAAATCAAAGTATTGCCCGACGAAAGAGGCTTCTTCGCTGAAGCCTTCCGGCAAGACTGGAGAGAATTTTTTGAAGACGAACAGATAACCCAAGCAAACCTCAGTTATAGCTACCCCAATATCGTCAGAGCGTGGCACAAACATCTGAAAGGACAGATAGACCACTTTCTAGTGATAAAAGGAGCCATGAAAATCTGCGCCTACGATGAGGCAATAGGAAAAATGGCTGAAATAATCGCCAGCGGCGAAAAACCAACAGTAGTAAGAATACCTGGCAAATATTTGCATGGAACAAAAACCGTCAGCAGCGAACCATCATTAACAGTGTATTTCGTTAACAGACTCTACGACTACAAGAATCCAGACGAACATCGCAGACCATGGAACGACCCGACCATAGTTCCCACAGAAATAAACGGCAACAAAAACGATTCTCGCGTTGGTAAACCATGGGACTGGTTCAGAGTACCCTACAAGTAGGAAAAGAGTAAACAATGAATGTGTTAGTGACTGGCGGAGCAGGATACATAGGCTCTGTATTGTCCAGAATCCTGTTGGAAAACGGCTACGATGTAACCGTCCTTGACCGCCTCTTCTTCGGAACCGATTCAATAAAAGACATAGCTGACAGGATAACCCTCATCAAAGACGATGTCAGATGGTTCAAACCAGAAATACTGAAAGACGTAGACGCAGTCTTTGATTTAGCCGCCCTATCTAACGATCCCTGTGGAGAACTTGAACCCCAAAAAACGCTGGACATAAACTACAAAGGACGAGTTAGAGTGGCCAGCCTCGCCAAAAAATATGGTATCAAGAAATACGTTTTAGCCAGCAGCTGCAGCGTGTACGGCTTTCAAGAAGGAACCCTGACCGAAGAATCGGCTTTGAATCCTTTGACCACTTACGCGAAAGCCAACAGGATGGCTGAAAAGGAGGTGTTGCCGCTTGCCAACAAAGATTTCTCTGTGACAGTTCTCCGGCAGGCTACAGTTTACGGTTTTTCTTACAGAATGAGGTTTGACTTAGCCATCAACGGCATGGTCTTGGGTTACTACAGAAACGGCATGGTTCCAATCATGAGAGACGGAAAACAGTGGCGGCCCTTCGTAAACATAGAAGACACATCAAAAGCCTTCATCAAAGTCTTAGAAACAGAACCGGAGGTCGTTAATGGTCAAGTCTTCAATGTTGGTTGTGATGAACAGAACGTGCAAATCTTCGACCTAGCCAAACTGGTGGCAGAAGCATGTAATCTTCCCTTCAACTACGAGTGGTACGGCGACCCCGACACCCGGAGCTATAGGGTAAGCTTCGAAAAAATCAAGGAAACCCTGAACTTTAGACCCCAATGCACAATCAAGAACGGGGCAAAAAATGTGTTTGACGCCCTAAAAGATGGAAGATTAAACCCTGATGACCTGCGGACAATCACTGTCAAGTGGTACAAGCATCTGTTGGAGATGCAGCAGTTACTTCGCGACACAGAAATAGATGGAGTAATCTTATGAAAATAGCTGTTTTAGGCTCAACTGGGCAACTAGGCACAGATTTGGTAAAAACTCTAGCCACTGCACATGAAGTTATCGGTTTTACCCACAATGACGTTGAAGTAGCAGATTACGACAGCTGCCTTATCCTGAAGGAACATCAACCAGACATAGTCATAAACACTGCAGCTTTCCACAAGACAGACCAGTGCGAAGAAGAGCCGTTGAAGACTTTTTCTGTAAACACTTTAGGCGCAAGAAATGTGGCTTTATTATCCAGAGAAGTAGATGCTACAGCCGTATTCATTAGCACAGACTACGTTTTCGATGGCACAAAAAAGGAACCCTACACAGAAGACGATATTCCCTCTCCAATCAACACTTACGGAATCTCCAAACTGGCAGCCGAACACTTCACCCGACTAAACCCCAAACACTACATCATCAGAATAGCGAGCGTATTCGGCAAAGCAGGAGCAAGCGGTAAGGGAGGAAATTTTGTGGAGACAATGATAACCAAAGCAAAGAACAACGAGCCAATCACTGTTATTGACGACATGTGGATGAGCCCCACATACACCAAAGACGCTTCTTCCATCATAAAAGAAATCGTCGAAAAGCAGCTTCCCCACGGAGTTTATCACGCCACAAACAAAGGCTACTGCTCATGGTACCAATTCGCCGAACAAATCTTCCAATTCACAGGTCTAACTCCTGAGTTGTCACCGATAAAGACAGAACAGCTGACCATGAACGCAAAAAGACCACAGTTTTCTGCGCTCAAAAGCATAAAGCTGCCTCAACATGGCATAGAAGTGCCAACATGGCAAGAGGCTCTTCGTGAATACCTGACCGAAAAGGGTCACATCTAGAAAAACTCTTCGTAACAATGCTGAGAGGAAAGCAAATTGCACATAGCCCAAATAGGAACAGGACGTGTAGGACGACCCACAGCCTACACAATAATGTGCGCCGAACTTGCAGACACAATAACCGTCTGTGACACCAAACCGGGTCTGGCGAACGCCTTCGCCGAGGAGTTACGACATGTAACCGCAGGTCTGGGGCTAGATGTGGGCATCATCGCATGCGAGAGGGACGAAGATGTAGCTGGAGCTGACATTATTCTTGTTTCTGCTGGAAAGCCCAGAACCCCAAGAGTCCAGATGAGCAGACGAGACTTAGCGGTTCAAAACGGGCAAATAGTAAAATATGTTGCGGAGACAACGGCGCCAAACAACCCGGAAGCAAAATATGTGGTGATTACAAACCCAGTCGACGCCATGGCGATGGTCTGCAAAAAGTACTCGAAAGCCGATTTTGTGATTAGCACCGGAACTAACCTTGAGTCTTTACGGTTTCGGTCAGGATTAGCCAGAGCCCTTAAATTGCCAGTGTCAACGGTTGAAGGCTATGTGGGAGGAGAACACGGACAAAATGCAACTATCCTGTGGTCAACTGCAAAAATTAACGGAACCCCTCTGAAAGAATACTTGAAATCAGCACGTAAGACAGTTAACAAAGCAAAAATTGACTCCTACGTGAAGTCTGTCTCCAAAGTTATCATAGACAATATTGGAGGCACCGAATTTGGGCCAGCAGCCTCATTCAGAGACATTGTTAGAGCTATCGTCAAAAACAGTAATGAACTCTTACCTGTAGCTGCACCAATAAACTTCAATGGACTGCCTGAACCTGTTTTCGTTAGTGTTCCTCGCAGACTAGGAAATTCAATTGGCAGCTCTATTTACAGCACTCTTTCTGCTAAAGAGAAAACGGAAATAGCTGATGCGGCGGAGGCAATATGCCAAACATACAAAACAACTATCGAGGCTATAGAAAAAACCGGCAAATACAACTAACCATTTTTGCATCTTACGCTGGTGAAAATTGTTTTCCGGCTGATTTTGAAGGTTTTTTAGTCCTCAGCAGCGCAAATCAAAAGCAATAAGAGTTACATAGTCGTTAACCAAAAAAGAGGGCTAGACCGACATGGATTCTCGCTCACAGATAAGGAGTCGAAGTTGAAATTGTTCGCTGATGCTGTTAAACCTCTGGTTGAAGACGTCTACTTAAGGGACACGTCAAAGAATTCACTCTTCGATAGTGCTCGCAATCTTTTAGGAAGGCTGGTAGGGTGTTAGAGATAGAGGTGGTTGAGGTCAGAGGGAGTTGTCCTGTCCATAAGGTTGGAGACAGAATCTTGATTGATGGGGCAAGGATACTTCTTGATGAAACCGATGCGCTCTGCGTGCATGCCCTTCCAATCCTGCTCCACTACGCCGTAGCCTTAGACGAAGGAGCGGACCCCGTTAAGCTGGGATTGACTAAGCCTGAGGATAAGGAGCACGCTTATCTGCAGTGCCTTGATCCTTGGAAACCATATACAGAGGGTGGCACAGTCATTTTTAGGTGCAGGAGAGTAAAGTGAAGACAGCAATCATTCTCGGAACCAGACCTGAGATAATAAAAATGTCCCCCGTTATCCAGGAACTTCAGCGCCAAGAATTAGACTACTTCATTCTTCACACAGGACAGCACTACTCGTATAGCATGGATCGGCTTTTCTTCGAGGAGCTTAATCTGCCTGAGCCCAAATACAATCTGGACGTCGGTTCTGGCTCACACGCTGAGGAAACCGCCAAGATGCTAACAGGCGTGGAAAAGGTTCTGCTTGAGGAGAAGCCGGATGTAGTCTTGGTTGAGGGGGACACAAACAGTGTACTTGCTGGTGCGTTGGCGGCGGTGAAGTTGGGTGTTAATGTTGGTCACGTTGAGGCTGGTCTGAGAAGCTACGACAGGGGTATGCCCGAGGAGACGAACAGAGTGTTGACGGATCATATGTCTGACTTCCTTTTCGCTCCCACCGAGAGTGCGAGACGGAACCTCCTCAGGGAGGGAATAGCTGACAGCAAGATATTCGTGACTGGGAACACGATTGTTGATGTTGCTGTCCAAAATTCTGGGTTACTAAATAGCTTGTCTAACACTCTGAATGATATGAACGTTGAAGGCAAAGATTACTTTCTTGTCACCGCACATAGACAGGAGAACGTCGACGACAGAGAGAGATTTCAGGGAATCTTGGACGGCTTGAAGCTCATCCGCGACGAGTTCGGGATTCCGCTGATTTACCCCGTACACCCCAGAGCCAAGAAAAAAATGAACACGTTTGCCCTGAAACCTGAAGGCGTAACCCTAATAGAGCCAGTCGGGTACCTCCACTTTCTCCGATTGGAGAGTAAAGCCAAGCTGATCCTCACGGACTCTGGCGGAATCCAAGAGGAGGCTTGTATCCTAGGCGTCCCATGCGTGACCTTGAGAGACAACACTGAAAGACCTGAAACGCTGGAGGTGGGATCAAACGTCTTAGCTGGGACAAGACCCGAAGAAATCGTTAAGGCGACAAGGCTCATGCTTGATAGAAGCAAAGGCTGGAAGAACCCCTTCGGGGACGGCAAGGCTGGCAAGACTATAGTCAAAATATTAATGAACAAATTCTAGCACATGAGCAAAAACGGATTTTGCACAGAAAATCAAGTCTTAGCGAATCGTCGTAACCTCAAAATTTTTAGGCTTAATATAACAAATGTACGCTAAGACGACAGTAGAAATACTTCTAGCAAAGTGAATAAAATGTTTCACATCAAAAAACAGAAAAAATCTGGGAAAAAACCCAAAGTAATCAGGCGTGAAGTGTATGCAGACAAAGAACGAATGCTCCACATCTACACTATAATTGCTTTCCTGATAATTATCTCTCTCATAATTCTGGCTTCATACTACATCGCAACTTATCTTGTTGACTCTAACTCTTCAACAAACGAAAATGGCGGAAACTCCGATGATTTCACGCTTAAGGCAGCTTTAATTGACGCTCTATATAATACGCTCCCAAACGCCGAGTTCACGACATCACTAACAGAGACTTTGCAGGAGGCAGGCTTTGAAGTCGATGTTTTTCAAGGAACAGAGGTAACCGTGGATTTCTTGAAGACGGTGCCAAGCGGATACAAATTAGTCATTTTGCGGATGCATAGTGCATTACATAGTGATCAACTGTACCTCTTCACCGCAGAACCATACTCGATAGGTAAGTACACGCAAGAACAGCAGTTTCAGTTAGTGAAAGAGGCTTATGCAACAGCAGAATCGCAGCCTGTCTTTGCAGTGAATTGGGGATTCGTAAAGAGGTGCATGACAGGAAAATTCAATGGCACGCTTGTCATAGCGATGGGTTGCGATGGAACCCGTGATCCTGTGATAATTGAAGAAATCATGAATCAAGGCGCGGTCGGATACATATCTTGGAGTGAACCTGTTCTAATCTCTCATTCAGACACTGCAACTTTACATCTTACCGAAGCCCTATATTTAGAAAAGTTGCCAGTAGCGGAAGCAATTGAAACAACCAACAACCAGGTAGGTGCAGATCCAGAACATGGCGCCATTCTGGAGTATTTCACTCCATAAATTATACTAATGCCCCTTGTGCTATTTTTTCTATAGTGAATTATGGTGAGAAGTAAAGTGCCATTTCAAAGGCGCCCCTGAAGGCATAATTTAAGCCTGCCAGCAGTATAAACGATATCACCAAAAGGTTGATTACTGATGCTTTGTCGGGTTCAAAAATTTTTTTAACCATGTAAGTTATTCCAACTAAGCCTACTGCCTCCAAAACAGGAAGCGGCAAATTGACTAATATTCGACTTTTTATTACCCATCCGGAACCTAAGACAAAAAAGATGCAGGAGCCTAGCAGCCAAGCAGTTAAGTAACGATTTACCGGAGTGTCATCGGAGACCATGATGAAACTTCCAAAAACTGCTAGCAACAGTGCCATTGGGTTCACAAAAAGCCCGTACATCGTATGGAAAAGAGTGTATAGTAAATCATGCCCAAAAGATTCTAACGCGCCTACCGAAACTGTGTTCTGGACAAGTCTCAGGGCTTCAAAGTTTCCGGCTGATAGACCTAAAATATAATTCCTTGTAACACACACTGCGACATTAATCAGGATTAGGATAATTAACAACCGACTTTCGAATCTGATGGCGGTTAAGTTTTTTCTATGGTGAATCATTGTGAGAAGTAAATATACAGCAAGCACTCCGATTGACATTCCCCAAGTCCATGAATGAGTGAACAGTAAGCTGATGGAAAGCAAGAGGGCGACCGCCCTTCTGGTATACGATTTCTTCTGTATGGAGCTGAAGTAGAAGCCCATAAACAGATACGACCCGATTAGCGCCATCCAATTCGAGAGCAAAAACCCGTACATTACAACAGTGACGTGAAAAGAGAAGACTGCTAGAAAAGCGGCGAGCAAAGATGCATGAATTAAGGTTTTTGTTTCATGCATAAAAAAATATGCCGCGGCAACCAGAGCAGGCGCGAGAATTAGGGGAGAAAACTGGACGACTGTCGAAGCTGGGAGACCGCTGGCACATTTTACAAAGTACATGAGGAACAAGCTTAATGGGCGGTCTGGAAGTTCAAAAAAGAAGCCTGTAATGACGCTGAAAAAATCTTGATTAGCCGATTTCTTTAGCAATTCTTCATAAAATGGAAAGTCAACACCTATTGGATTCATGTTCGCGTTTAATCTTGGTGCGAACGGATAAAGTGCGACCAGAAAAGAAAGGATTACTGGGCTAGCAAGTAGGAGTAAAGGGATAGCTTTTTTCATGTAAACATTTTTTGGGCTATTGTTGCCTTGAGTGAATACTGTGTGGAGTCGCCTCAGAATGTTGTAACGGGGAAAGAAGGGTTTAGTTGTCCATGAAAACAGGAATAAAAGTGTGAAAACTGGAGCAAGAGAAGCCGTTAGGAGGAACATTTTGGTTTCCAAATCCACTATATATTTGCAGGCTCCCATTTGACCTAATTCTGGAGCGAAAGGAAAGATGAACCAGCAGATTAATGCTGAAACCTCCACGATGACTAAAATCAGGAGCAGGTAAACCACAACAAGGGAAATCGCTTTCTTTCGTGGCATTGTTGAGAATGGTTTAGGGCCAGTTAGAAACCATACGAGAGCAACGAAACTGGTCAGTATTATCAGCATGTCTACTGTTTGAATGAAGACAAAGTAGCCAGCGAGACAGTATGCAAAAACTAGGAAAAGAATTGGTGTCTTCCGAAGCTTTGCTGTTATGTAGAGCATTGTTACAAAGGTTAGAGCATAAACGACAGTGCGGTCTATTGGAGCGTTTATGAATTCGAAAAATGTGCCCACCTCGCTTCCGGCAGTCAAATTGACGAGTATGTTAATTAACTGTGCAGAAGCTAACAGAGAGTACAAAGCAACTAGCAGCAGATAGACGTTATTCGCGATTTTCTGCACTTTAGGTGAAACCTGAACTTGTTTTTCGTTTTGCATTTTGGTATCACGTGGTTTTTCTTGACTGCTTGTTCACTTTTTGTTGATACGGTTTAGAGTCGAAAAGCTAATATATAACTACCGTATACCAGAGGTACTGGTGGGGTAAAAATGCAAAGAACGTCTAAGGTAACTGTCACACTTATTGCTCTCGTGGTTGCAGTTTCTCTCATAGGCAATACATTGACGTTTGCACAGGACGATGGCTATGAAACAGTTGGAGGCGAAGTAGCCCCAATAAACTTCATAACAACTTTCCTGGTGCCTGCATTAGTTGTAATCGGAATTTTAGGTGCTCTGCTTATACTGGGAGTAATTCGCATCAAGTTCGAATCAGATGCGAACGAAAGTGCATAACGTCTAAGGCAAAGTAATTCTCAATATTTTTGTTTCAGAGAAGGCTCGATTATCAGAAAAGACAATATGAGCTGATGTTGGTAAGAAAATTCTCTGTTTTACATGCGATTTTTCCGCTCTGTTTTTAAGAAAGAGTTGTTTCGGGTCTAAATAGCGTCAATATACCGTAAATCTTTTATTTGTAAACGGAAAGATGTCTCAGATGTTATTAAAAAATCACAGTAACTTCTAGGGGTTCAAAATTATGTCAAATAACGAGAAAACGGGGAACAGCTTTACGGTGTACTTGAGGCGTGAGGGCAGGGTTACTGTTCCTAAGGAGCTTAGGGATGCTTATGATTTGAGGGAGGGCGATTTGGTTGAGTGCAGCATCAAGAAGATCAAGTGATGGCGCAAGATCGGTTTCTCTTACTCGGGAGGCTTTGGCTAAGCTGAGGCTGAAGGCGTTACGTAAAGACGAATTGTTCAGGATTTCAAATCTTTTATTGATTAAATAGGGATTGTTTGATTAATTGTCTTCACTGACCAAAGTTAAAGATCAGTTGCCTGTGGATAAAACTAGGGCTTTGGTTGTTGCTGCCATTCCAGCATTCAATGTAGAACGAACTATTGCCAAGTTGGTGTTGGAGGCGCAGAAGTTTGTGGATGTTGTTTTGGTTTGTGATGACTGTTCCACTGACCTAACCGCAGAAATTGCTAGCCGAATGGGCGCATACGTGATGCGACATGACAGGAATCTGGGTTACGGCGCTGCGCTCAAGACTTTGTTTTCTGTGGCTAGAGAGTTGGGTGCTGATGTTCTAGTTACTTTGGATGGTGATGGTCAGCATAATCCCCGAGAGATTCCAAGTTTGGTTGAGCCTGTGTTGGAGAATAAAGCAGATATTGTGTTGGGTTCCCGTTTCCTAGGTTCTAAAGAGAGTGGTGTTCCCCGTTATCGTAGGTGGGGGATACGTTTGATTAGTCGTTTGACTGGCGCAGCTTCCGATCATAAGTTTCTGGATGCTCAATGTGGTTTCCGGGTGTATGGCCGTAAAGCCTTGAACGGTCTTGATTTGGTGGAGAATGGTATGGGATCCAGTGTAGAAATCCTGTTGAAAGCGAAAAAGCAGGGGTTAACCGTTGCCGAAGTTTCGACAAAATGTGAATATAAAGAGTTGGAGAAAACCTCAACTCAGAATGCTTTTGGGCATGGCGCTGATGTGTTAATGTCGATTGCCCGTTTGGTTATTGAAGAGCGTCCCCTCCTGTTCTTGGGGTTGCCTGGAATGATTTCTCTTTTGGTTGGAACAGGCTTCGGGATATGGATGCTGCAGATATACGCTGTAACTCATCAGATAACCACGAACATCGCCTTGGCGGCTATAGCGTTCGTCCTCATAGGAATGTTCACCATCTTCACGGCAATAACTTTGTATGCGATTTCTAGGCAGGCACAAAAGAACGGCAATAATGGTCATTGAGGATGCTTTGTAAAGTTCTGCATCCCAAGGATGATTTAGTCTGTAACTTTTGGTCCTTTGTAATCTGATGAAATTTTTGTTGTTTTTGACTGACAAGAAACTGTTTACTATGAGAATTATGCTGATTTCTTTTGCTATCTGTGATTTAAAATTTTTGAGATGCCTCTGAAAAGGGATGTGATGCTAGGAATATACGTATGTATTTCATACATGTTAATAAGGTAGTAATACACCTTCCATTCCCTCTACTCTGTGAGGAATCAGAATTGGCTGAATCGTCTGCTCAAAAAGGGAAACAGACAAAACAAGCTATGGTTACTGAACTGGATTTAACCAAAATTGATGGAGATGGCGATTTTCCCTGCCCAAAATGTGGGGTCACCATTTCTCCTGAGGATGAAACAGAGACTTTTTACACTATTCTTGAGGAGAAGGTAAACAATGAGGTTTTGGAAGAGATGCTGATTCAATGCAACAAGTGTGGAAGCCAAATACGTCTAACCGGCTTTTCTTTCCTTGAGGTGGATGCCTCTAACCTAGAGTAGCTGCTAACTGCTGAACGTTTTTATTCATGTGTTCTGCTTCAAAGTTGTTTCATATGCTTTTTAACCGAGTTAACCTTGTTTTTCATGGTTCGCGGCTTGTCCCTTCTGTCATCTATTATCAGAGTTGACTCAACCCGGACTACGCCTTTATCAACGATGGCTTTATGAGCAGCCTTCACCGCCTCAAAGATGGTCTCTAGGCTGTCTGCCTCCATAATCGTTCCCATAGGAGTAACTTCGCAAGTCAAACCTTCCACTTCATCAATTGCCTCTACCACCGCCGCAACGTAACTTCCCAAGCTTGTTGATTGAATTCCCAAGGGTATGATGCTAAAATAGGCAATCACTTTGCAGGATTTCGCTGAATTCATGTTGTCTTCATCTCCACAAAAGGCGGGTTCAGTTCACTCTGTTTTTAGATACCTGATTTATTAATATGTTTACATATCTGTAAAAAGCTCTGGTTTAGGAGAACATGTTTCGGTGAGTAAAGCAAGAAGTATGGCTCAGGTTTCAGCTAAGGGCGTATTCAACATTTTCTGGGGTCTGATAGTCTCCTCAATCATATCTGCCATAAGCGTAATGGTCGTTGCAGGAATTCTTTCCGAAGGCGACTACGGCCTAGTTGCAATCGCTTTGATGGGTCCCAATCTTATAGGAATATTCAGGGACTGGGGAGTAGACTGGGCAACAATAAAGTACACCGCACAATACAGGTCAGAAAACAAAGAAGCAAAAGTGAAAAACGTTTTAGCTTCCGTAGTGCTTTTCGAGATTCTGCTAGGCTTCTCCTTGTCCATCTTCTCCTTTTTCATTTCAGGTTTCATGGCAAACGCACTAAATCGACCCAACATTGTGCCTCTAATCCAAATAGCATCATTCACCATCTTCGCAGAGGCTCTTATGAAAGCCACTCAAGCCTCTTTCACTGGTTACGAAAAAATGGAATACCACAGCGTAACTTCAATCATTTTGTCCACTGCCAAGGCAGTACTAATGATTTCCCTAGCACTCCTGGGGTTAGGAACCTATGGAGCAGTTGTCGGAACAACAGTAGGCTACTTGATTGCCGGAGTATTTAGTGTAGTCCTCATGTATGTGACCATCTACAAGCCTCTACGGCAGAAAGAACTTGATAAGCTGGAAATCTTTTCAACCATCAAAAGCTTGCTTAGATACGGGTTGCCGTTATCAATTTCAGCTATCGTTACCGGTTTTCTGACACAAATCTACAATGTTCTGCTGGCTAATTACTGTACAGACGTGCCCATAGGCAACTATCAAGTTGCATTAAATTTTGCGTCTTTAGTCACCTTTTTTGTTATGCCCATACTTACTGTGCTTTTGCCAGCCTTCTCCAAACTCGACTCACTAAAAGAACGGGAAACATTGGGAAGTGTGTTTCAGTTTTCAGTGAAGTATGCTGCCCTTATCATTGTGCCTCTGGCCTTAATGGTTATGGTGTTGTCTCAACCGGCTGTATCCACAATTTTCGGCGATAAATACTCGTATACGCCGCTCTATCTGACCCTGTACGTTGTCACCTTTGTTTACACTGCTTTCGGGTATCTGAGCGTTGACAACATCATAAAGAGCCAGGGAAAAACGGATGTCAACATGAAACTAACTTTGTTTACGTCTGTTATTGCACTTGTTCTGAACTTGCTGTTAATCCCGAAATTCGGAGTACTTGGTTTACTTGCTGCAAACATTGTGTCGGGAATCCCCAGTTTGATCATAGCGCTTTGGTGGATAAAGAAAAAGTATTCTGCAACAATCAATTGGATCTCGTCAACCAAGATTCTCTTAGCATCGACACTCGCAGCAGTCGTCACTTACACGGCAACATTTCAGCTAAACTTACCTAGTTTGGTAACTCTGATCATCGGAGTAGCAATATTTGTGGCAATATATTTGGTTACAACTCCGCTGGTGGGTGCTGTAACCCATGCAGATGTACAAAACTTTAAACATATGGCGATGGGACTTGGACCGTTTGCTCCTATTTTCATGGTACCACTATCCATTCTAGAACGACTAATCAAAATCTTCCAAAGAAGTTAGATATTAGAAAAGTTGCGGCGCCAAAAAATATGGCGATTAAGGATTCTTCAGTTTTTCACGGTATTTTTTTCGTAGCTTAGCGATTTTTGGAGCAATAACTACCCTGCAGTATGCCGCTTCGGGATACCTGTCAAAGTATCTTCTGTGGTACTCTTCTGCTTTGTAGAAGTTTTTGAATGGTTCTATATGTGTTACTATGGGATTGTCCCAGACTTTTGAGGCGTTAAGTTCATCAATAACCTGTTCAGCGACTTTTTTCTGTTTGTCATTATTGTAGAAGATGACTGATCGATACTGGGTGCCCACGTCGGCTCCTTGCCTGTTCGGTGTTGTTGGGTCGTGGACAGTGAAAAAAATCTGCAGAATCTCCCTGAACGATATAATGGATGGATCAAACGTGACTTGGACGACCTCTGCATGCCCTGTTGTTCCTGTGCAAACCTGCTCATAAGTTGGCGAATCCAGTTCTCCGCCAGCGTAACCTGATTCAATGTTCACAACTCCCCTTATCTCATTGAAGGCGGCTTCTATGCACCAGAAGCACCCGCCGCCAAGCGTAGCTACCTCCATCTCACCCTGATAATTAGGTCTCACTTTTTCGTTTTTCATATTTGCATCTTCTATGTTGTTTTGTAGGCGCTTAAGTTTTCTCTCAACCTTTACGGTTATTTTGTTGTTCCTCAGAAAAAGCATATAAGAGTTAATGCTGTGAGAAGCAACTCGGACGGTTGGAGTCGATTGAAACTTTTGGTTAGCGTCGTAGACAAAGCAGAGGCGTTAGACAGCATCAAGGGAGGAGCAGATATACTCGACGTTAAAAACCCGAAGGAAGGTTCCCTTGGCGCCAACTTTCCCAGAGTAATCAGGCAGGTTAAATCGGTTACGCCAGAAAATCTTGAAGTAAGCGCAACAATCGGAGATTTACCTAACCTGCCCGGAACAGCCTCTCTTGCCGCCTTGGGCGCCGCCGCTTCCGGAGTGGACTATGTTAAAGCTGGGCTCTTCGGCGTGAAAACCTGTGAAGAAGCAACGGCGCTGATGACTGAGGTGGTTAAAGCGGTGAAAGAGTATGACAGTGGCGTGAAGACGATTGCTTGTGGCTACGCTGACTTCAGAACTGTTGGCTGCGTGAATCCTCTGGAGCTCCCCTTGGTCGCCCATAAGGCTGGAGCTGACGGCGTGCTGGTGGATGTAAAAATAAAGAATGGAAAGACTAATTTGTTCAGTTTTCTAACCACCCAAGACTTGAAAGAACTTGTTGCCAAAGCTCACAATTATAATCTGCTGGCTGCCCTTGCCGGCTCCTTAGATACGCAAGACATCCCGAGAGTATACAGTTTAGGCGCGGATATCATCGGAGTTAGAGGAGCCGTCTGCACCAAAAAAGACCGGGTAGCGGGTAAACTTGAACGGGAAAAAGTAGCCGCGTTTGCTGAAGAAATACGCAAGCAGTGTTGAAAGAGCCGCTAAACAGTAATGTGTGTGCAGACTGTTTTTTTGTTTTCCAGAATCAGCTTGATTCTCTCAGGGTATCTGCCGGTAACGACGTAGCAATCTAGGTTTGCCTGTAGAAGAATTTTCGGTAGGACCTTGTCAACGCTTGTTCTCCTGTTCCAACCGAGCAGCTCTTCGGCAGACAACTCCTCAACCAATTTGGCATCCAAATTTTTCTTGGGGTCTTCGGAGAAGATTCCGTCCACGTCAGTGACTAGAACCAGTTTCTCTGCATCTAATAGGCAGGCAATGTAAGCGGCTATAGTGTCCGAAGTTACATCCCACGACTGCTCCAACGGGTCTTCATGGAACATAATTTTTGAAGGCAAAATAATCGGTAGCGTCCCCTTCGCAGAGTTGCTGACTTCTTTTAGAGAGTAAGAAACGTATGATTCTGGGGTGATATCTGACAGTAAAAACCCGTATTGGTCCATGGCTAATATCGCCATTTTATGAGCAACCACATCTGAGAGACCATACTTTTTGTCAAACTTTCTTACAGTGTCAGCGAATTCTCCTCCCCCCGGCACAACAGCTATTCTGTGAGCTTCAGCTAGAGCACTTAACTCTTGGCATAACCTTGTTAGGCTGGCGGGGTCCTCAGCGAGGCTTCCGCCCACCTTCAACACTGCTTCCATCTTACACGCTTTCCCTCCAACTTACTTGCCAGCATAAACGCCACACCAACCGACGGCGATACAACAGCTGCTTCAGCACCCAGATGCTCCTTCAGGTCAACGATGTCCTTAAATCCCGCGTTCTCCGCGGCTTTTCTGGCCAAAAAATTTCTGCCAAGCCCAGTAACTAACACCACTACTTTTTCCTGAAGAGACGGTTTGACTCTTTCGTAAACTTGCTTCAAGCCTCCACTAATCTGCTCAACCTGTTTATCGTAAACAAACTTTGCTATATCCACAATTTCCTGTTCAGTCAGCATGTCAGTGTCAGCGCAAACAACTCGGGCTAGCCTAGCCATGGCTTCCCTTCTGGTTTTCCCGCGACCGTCACATGTTTCCGCACTGTATTCCTCCTTCTCTATGTTGCCTAGAATCAAATGAACATCGCCTGACTGGGCAAACAGCTCTGAGGAAACCCGTGCCATCTTTCCCCGAACTGGGATGCCATTAACGATTGCTGCAACGTTTGTTCGCAAAGACCCTGAGTACACAAGTTCTCCATTCTGAAGTTTCTCCAGGTCGGTTCTGCCCTCAGCGGCAATCTTCCCGTTAATCACAGGAATAATGCTGGTGGTGGTGCTTCCCACATCAACGACAATGCAGTTTTTGATCAGTTGCGAAATCATCCAGCCTGTCGCCGCCCAGTTTGCAGAAGCTACCTTAAGCGGTTCCCTCTGCGCATCTTTGATTGACAGCAGGTTAGCTTCCACATCAAGAACAAACGTTGGCACATCACCGAAAACCTCTGTTACACAATCTAGAACGTGGTGAACCCCCTCCTTTTTGGCTATATAAGCGTCTGACAGCTCAGCAGTTATCGTAACGCCGACTCCATCTAACGCAGATTCGACCAACCTTTTTTTCAGCTTTTCCAAAACCTTTGGAAGCTGTTCCTTTCCCTTTTTCCATACGGGAAAATATTCAATGGCTGTTCTGAGTTCTTGAATTGTGGCATCTTGGGTTTTCATGAAAGATGCTTTGGTGTTGGCGCCTCCTATATCTAAGCCAAGAACGTTCACCACTTCAATCACCATGATAGAGATTTTGAAGCCGCCTTTTTGTGCGGTAAAATGCTGATTCTGCGCCTTTCTGGCTTGTTGAGACTGTGGCGATGAGAGCATAAGCTGATTTGTTTCCTTCAATCGGAAATGGAGGCGATATAACATCTTCCAGCTTGTAGGTCTCGGTGATAATCTGAGGGCGTGGAGGAGCCTCCACCTTGGAAAAGAATGAATAGCCTCTGCTCTGCACGTTTTTGGGCAGCTTTCGTCCAATTACCGCATCAACTATTGCTTCTGCTGGATTAAAATTCGTAACTCTCCTTAAGCCTACATATGATGTTGTAAGCCGCGGGTTAACCTCCAACACGACAGCCTCATCCTCTGTTAGTATCATGTCAACTCCAACATAACCTTTCAATCCCCCTATCCCCTCAGCAGCCCTCTCTGCACTCTTCAACGCCTCCCTCTCTAAGCTATGCTCAAATGGAACTGCTCCCCCACAATATCCTGACTCCTCATATGGCGACGCCAACTTAACCGACTGCCGATTCAATGTAACAGCCACGGCTTTATCTCCTGTTGAAATTACACATGCGCTGACTGCCTCTCCTCTAACCACCTCTTGGGCAATAAACTGTGTACTCATCGACTCACGCACTATTTTCTTAACTGCTCCAGCTATATCTTCTGCATCTTTGACAATGCTTAAACCGCCACAGCTAACCCCGTCTAGGGGCTTGAAGACCAGCGGATGTCCCAGCTCTTCGGTTAAACGTTTAATGTTCTCGGTTTTTTCGTTGATGTCCACCAGAACCGTCTCTGGGACTTTCAATCCTCTCTTCTTCATTGTTTCGTAGGCTGTCATCTTATTCGAAACCTGTCGTATGGCATCGGCTTCGCAGTTAAGCGATGTGCATCCAGAAGTTTCAGTGTCTTCCACAAGTTTCTCCAGCACTTGACCGGACTCTGGGGCAATAACGTAAACGGCGTCAGCCACGCCCGAAAGTTCTGCTAGTTTTACAGATAATTCGTGAGGAGAGGATACGGAAACTGTTTGGTCTGCTTCGTTGGGTGGATTAAATTCTGTTAGTCTCGAGTCCAGCAAGGTTGTGACGTTATGTCCAGCGGCTTTGCAGTCGGAGATTAGGCTCCGTAGCATGCCGTAGCCTTCGCTGAGGATGCTGGCTGAAAGTTTCTGGTCGGCGTATCCGCCTCCGGACATATACTCAAACATCAAAAGATTCAAACTTCACCCTCGCAGTATCTCCTTTGTATTGTGTGGGAACCGTAATGAAAGTTATTCCTGTGATTGACGTTTTAAATGGTGTTGCCGTCCATGGCATAAGAGGCGAAAGAGAACGGTATCAGCCGCTGAAAAGCGTTTTGTGCCAGTCGACGGACCTGTTAGCTATTGCCTCCGCTTTCGAGTCCCTAGGCTTTAGCAGTCTGTATTTGGCGGATTTGGATGCGATATTAGGAAAGTCAGGCAACTTCAACGTTTACAGACAGATTATGGCTGAAACAGGTCTTGATTTGATGGTTGATGCAGGAATAGCTGACTTTGCCAAAGCAGAAGAGGTGCTGGCCACTGGGGTGTCAAGGATTGTGGTTGGCTCCGAGACTCTGGAAAGTTTAGATTTTTTGGGTCAAGCCGTCAAAGCTTTTGGTGAAGACAGGGTTGTGGTGAGCGTAGACCTGAAAGAAGGAAAAGTTTTGAGTGCCTCACGGGCTATCGCTTCGATGGATGCTGTTTCCTTTGCCCAAGAACTTGGGAAGTTAGGTGTCAGTCAGGTTATTCTCTTGGATTTAACTCGGGTGGGAACCGAACAGGGAATCAACTGTGAGCTTCTGAGGAGTGTTCTTGAGAAGACTGGAGTTGAGGTGCTGGTTGGCGGGGGAATAAGGAGCCTCAAAGAGCTGGAAGAACTGAGAAAACTCGGAGTTTCCGGAGCGTTAGTTGCTACCATCTTACATAATGGAAAACTCAAAGTTGATGAACTGAAATCTGTTAATCTCTTGTAGCGGTTAATATTGGAACGTGAGAAAGATGCCCTCAAAGACACAACACAGAACAAACAGGATACCTGAGAAGGGCTTACCCCGAGACGCGATTATCCAAGAGCTGGAAATAAAACTCAAGCAAGACTTAACCTATTCTTCAGGCAAAATCCTGTCTTCAATGTGTACAAGCCCGCACCGCTTCACCGAACAAATTTACCGCAAATACCTTGAAAAGAATCTGGGCGACCCCAGCCTTTTTCCAGCGTCTGCGGAACTGGAGCAAGAAACAGTAAGTATGTTGGGCTCATTGCTTTCCAACCCCAAAGCATGTGGAAGCATTGTTTCTGGCGGAACAGAAGCGAACATAATCGCTTTGTGGGCTGCCCGAAATCTTGCCAAGAAAGTTGGTGGCGAAGTTATTGTTCCTGTTTCTGCCCATTACTCTTTTGATAAGGCATCTGACTTGCTGAATCTGAAGTTGATTAAGGTTAAGCTCAATAGCCGCTATCAAATGGACGTGAAAGCCGCTGAAAAGGCAATCACCCCAAAAACTGTGGCGGTTGTTGGGTTGGCAGGCAGCACAGGCTTAGGCGTGGTTGACCCCATACGTGAACTTTCAGAAATCGCCTCGGAACATAACGTCTATTTGCATGTGGACGCTGCGTTCGGGGGCTTTGTGCTTCCATTTCTCAAAGAGTTAGGCTACAAACCTTTAGACTTCGATTTCAGCCTGCCCAACGTCTGTTCAATCACCATTGACCCCCACAAGATGGGCTTAGCTCCCATTCCTGCCGGAGGAATACTGTTCAGGGATGCAAAAATGAGCGAAGCCGTCAGCATGAAGGTTCCATACCTAGCTGAAGGGGAGATGAAGCAGTCCAATTTGCTGGGAACGCGGTCAGGCGCTTCTGCAGTAGCGGTTTGGGCTTTGTTGAAGCATCTTGGAAAAGCAGGATACGCAGCCGTGGTTGAACGCTGCCTAGGATTAACTTGGAAGCTTGTTGAGGGCATTCAGCGGATTGATGGATTAGACATCGTCACCGAGCCCACCATGAATGTTGTTGGAGTAAAATCGGACACATTAGATGTTAGTTTGGTCTTTCGGGAATTGAGGAAACGCGGCTGGGCTGTTTCCCTCTTCGTTGACTACCTCCGAATTGTCATTATGCCCCACACTAAACCGTCACACATCAAACGTTTCCTTGAAGACCTGCAGAGTATACTGGAAAACCTGAGAACTTGAACAAACCGAAATCTCCAAGTTATTCACTCTTCTGCTGTGCCAGAATCGCCAACAGAATTGCACTTAAACAGGCAGCATCGATAACCCAAACAAAAAAATTTGTGCATGTTTTAACATGTTTTCGGCAATATTTACTTTTTTTGTTAAACAAATTTCTTGGGTCAATACCCTTCTTGTTCAGGAAAAAACAATGGAATACAAACGAGCATAATATGCTTATATATCTGAGAGACTTAACAAACCTTTTAGGCAGAAACGCCGTAACTATCGTTCCACTCACGTAAGGGAGGAACATGATTTTTGGGCATCAAAAAGCAGAAACTTTCGCTCCTTTACGTCGTAAGAATGTCATGTTAGAGGTTTAACCAATATGCGAAGATCAAAGATGGAAATGTATGTTGATATCCTGAAGGTTTTAACTCAAAATGGCCCATCGAAGCTAACCCACGTCATGTACAAGGCCAATGTAAACTGTAGTGTTCTGAAACAAAACTTGGATTTTCTAATCCAACAGAACCTAATTGAAGAACAGATCACGCGTAAGAAAAGAAATAAAATAAAAGTTCGCTACGCTATCACGGAAAAAGGGAAAACAGTGATCAGATACTTCAACGAGGTTAACATGGCTCTACAAATAACTGACGAAAAGATTATCCCAGCGTTGATCTACAAATAGAGCCTCACTGTTCCTTACATAGGTCAGATGAAGGCAGATTTTTCTCTTTGTCTGCCGATTTTTTTCCTTTACTTAGGCGAGGACTGAAATAAACGAGAACCGCAATAACCGTTAAAACTATTGATATCGGCAATACCCACTCTGACCTGAAGAAGCTGTTCAGCAGAAGCAATGCAACTACGCACCAAGCAAGAATGGCTGCAACTGTTCTAATCTGCACTGTGCAATCTCCGTTAATGTCTGATACGTATAAGATTCTTCTGTTTATGCTATAACGTTTCCCCACTTAGGGGTATCAAGAAAGTTTCTGCGGTTATTATATACCTTAAATATTGCCGAATAAGGGTTAAATAGGGCATGTGAAGTGATGAGAGAAAGACCTAATCTAGGTGAACGCTAGATTGGGTCGGCGTGATTACCTGAAACAGGCTGAGGAAAGTTGAAGGATGACGATTACAGCAAAGTTGTGATTCGTGGTCTTAAGGGTGTGGCTGCTGCTACAACCAAAATCAGTTATGTGGACCCGCTTGGGAGCCTCTATTATTCGGGTTATAACATCGATGATCTTGTTGATAGTTCGTCATATGAGGAAGTCGTTTACCTTTTGTTGCACAATAAGCTTCCTACCAAGAAAGAACTGGATGCCATCAAATCAGGGCTTTTCTCTGAGATGGCTTTACCTGCTCCAGTTGTTGAGCGCCTCAAATCTTCTTCACCTGACTCTCATCCCATGGAGGTGTTACGCACCGCAGTCTCTCATCTTGGAGAATGTGACCCTGAACGCAACGATAATTCTGTTCCTGCAAACCAAAGAAGAGCCATCCGGCTGATAGCCAAAGTCCCCACAATAATCGCTTTTCTTCATAGAATCCACACAAAAAAGAATCCTGTTGCGCCAGTTAGAGAATTTGGTTTTGCTGAAAACTTTCTGTACATGTTCAGGGGAAAGGTTGCGGATCAAGAAGAAAAGAATGCTATAGAACGGTTCGTGATTCTTCATGCGGATCATGGGCTTAACGCTTCCACCTTTGCTGCTCGGGTGACGGCTGGCACCGGCTCAGACATTTACTCTGCTGTGACGTCTGCGGTTGGCACTCTTAAGGGTCCGTTCCATGGAGGAGCCAGCGAAAGCGTGATGAAAATGCTCTGTGACATTAACAGCCTTGACGAGGTGGATGCTTACATACAGAGTATGCTTGATGGCAACCAAAAAATTATGGGTTTTGGTCACAGGGTCTATAAAGCCGATGATCCGAGAACAAAGCATCTCAGAGGGGTAGCTGAGAGAATGTGTCATCAGAGAGACACTTTAGCTATCTACAATAAGTGCCGAAAGATTCAGGACACTGTCTATGAAAAGAAGGGGATTTTTCCCAACGTGGATTTTTATGCAGCGTTAGTCATGCACGCCCTAGGAGTTCCCAGAGAATTCTATACCGCATTTTTTGCTTCCAGCAGAGTGACAGGATGGACTGCACATGTGTTGGAGCAGTATGAAGATGCGGTTCTTATTCGTCCAACATCTAAGTATGTTGGCGAGTTTGGTAGAAAGTTTGTTCCAATCGAAAAACGAAGCTAGCTGCACAACAGACTTATCTTTCTACCGCCCAACAGCTAGTTGCTTCACTTTTCTGAGATTGTCGACATCATCGCGTCTAGCGTCTTTGGGTGTTTCCATTATAAGAGGCAGTTCGCCCAGCCTGCTTGCCAGTATATTTCTGAATCCTTCATCCCCAATCTTTCCCATGCCGATGTGTTCGTGGCGGTCTATGCGGGAGTTTAAGTCTCCTTTCGAGTCGTTCAGGTGAACAAGTTTAAGCTTCTCAAACCCGATTACCTCGTCAATCTGTTTGGCAGTCGCTTCCACTGTCTCTTTTGTTCTGAGGTCGTAGCCTGCTGCGAAGGCGTGGCTGGTGTCAAAGCAAACTCCGGCACGTTCAGGAATATCTAGCCGCTCAATTATGTGCTGGATGTCTTCAAGGGTGCTTCCCATGCTGTTCCTTGTTCCTGCCGTGTTCTCAAGCAAAAGTGTGACGCCTCCGCTTGCGCTGCTGATGGCTTGGTTGATGCCGTTGATTAATCTCGTGAAACCCGTTTGCATGCCTGCTCCAAGGTGGCTGCCCAGATGAGTCACCAAGTAGGGTATCTCCAGTTGCCTGCATCTTTCCAGCTCTGAGGTGAGTGTCGCCACGGATTTGTCGTAGATTGTGTCTCTGGGAGATGCCAAATTTGGAAGGTAAGGCATATGAGCGAAAACAGGTTTAATGCTGTAATCTTTCACTTTGTTAGAGAAGGCTTGGCTGGTCTCCGGGGCGAGTCTTGTGGATTTCCATTGTCTGGGGTTCCTTGTGAAAATCTGGAAGGTGTTGCATCCTAAGTCAGCGGCTCTGTCCACTGCTCTGTCGATGGAGCCGTAAATGGAGATGTGAAACCCGATCCTCAATAATACCCACACAACAACAAGTGCAATGGTGAACTTTAAGTAAAAACTTTTGTCAGCTAGAAACCGTAAAGCCCTGAATATTTCTTGTTTAGGTAGCTGAGGTAAGGGTCGACGGCGAGTTCTCTTCCGGTGATGCGTTTTATGAGCTCGGCTGGGCTGTAGAGGTTTCCACTGCTGTGAACGTTTTTGACCATCCACTGTTTGACGTTTCCGAAGTTACAATTAGAAATCTGTTCCCTCCAGTCCTGAAGTTCCTTCTCCATGCTGGCTAGTATTTGTCCACTGTAGATGTTGCCCAACGCGTAGCTGGGGAAGTAGCCGTAATATCCGTTAGCCCAATGAGTGTCCTGCATCACGCCCTCTGAGTCATCTTTGACAGTCACGCCCAGATACTGCCTGTAGCTTTCATTCCATATTTGCGGAAGCTCATCAATGGTTATTTTGTCTGCGAATAGGTCTCTTTCAAGGTTAAACCGTATGATGATATGTAGACAGTAAGTGACCTCGTCTGCTTCAATTCGAATCTTCGATGGTGTAACGTGGTTAATTGCGTGGACAAAATCATCCAAATCCACGTCGGACAAGACTCTGCCAACAAGACTCTTCAACTTGGGCATAAAATACATCCAAAACTCGCGTGATCGTCCCACAATATTCTCTACGAATCGTGACTGGGATTCATGGAATCCCATGGAGCACCCTTCTCCCACAGGCTGGAACATCCATTCTCCTTTCAGATTCTGTTCGTACATGGCGTGACCTCCCTCGTGCAGGATGGAGAAGATTGAAGAAGCGAAATTGTTTGGATGGTAGTGTGTTGTAATTCTCACGTCGTCATAATATCCCGTGGTGAAAGGGTGTTCTGTTTCATCGATTCTGCCTCTGGATTCCTTTGATTCTGTGTCGTAGCCAATGAATTCAGTAAGTAGTTTGCCGATTTTTCTTTGTGTTTCAATGGGGACTTGACGCTTGAGGACTGATGTGTTAGGCTGTTTCGGCGACTCTTCACATTTCCGCAGCAACGAGATTAAGCCATCCTTTAATTCTCCAAAGACTTTGCTGATGTTCTGAGAGGTCATTTTGGGTTCGAAAATGTCTATCAAGGCGTCGTAGGGTGTAGCTGTTTCTTTGACTTTCATCAAAATCTCAGCTGCCTGTTTCTTCAAGTTAACAAGTTTTTCAAGTTCGGGCTTGAATTTGAGGAAATCTTTGGCGGCTTTTGCTTTTTTCCATGTGTCAATTGTTATTGCTTCTTGTTTTGATGTTTCGGCAACGAGTTCTTCGGGAAGTTTTGTCTGCTCATCATAATTTTTATTTATGAGGTACAAATTTCTTTTGTGAACTGCATCTAGTTCACCGTATTTTGGATGCTTCATTATCTCTTCTAGCAAGCGTCCAATCTCTGGGTCAGTGCTTATTTTGTGTCCGATTCGGCTGAGCATGGACATCTGTAGGCTCCGCAGTTTGATTCCTTTTGGGGGCATCATTGTTTCCATGTCCCAGTGGAGAATTGCGGCTGCTGAATTTAGAATAGTTATGTTCTTGGTTTTTTCCAGCAGCTTTTGGTAACTTGAAATTATATTTTGCGACATTTTAACTGACTTCCAGCAACGTTTTTTGTTTCTTATTTAGTGTAGATGAGTTTGTTGAGGGGTTTATTGGGGGGAATCGCTTATTATCTCTTCTTATCGTTTATTTTGGCAATGGAAGTTGGATTTGTTGAGAAAATGGAAACTTGTTGACTCGAAGCTTCTTTGTCGCTCAGATTTTGTGTCTGTCTTCGATGATGTGTTGGTTTTGCCCAGTGGGCAGCAGATAACGTTTACGAAAGTTGAGTTCAGAGATTTTGTGTCTGTTTTGCCCCTAACCGATAACAAGATTTTGATGGTGGAGATTCTCAGGTATCCCCAAAACTGTTTGAGCCTTGAGATTCCCAGCGGGCACATCGAAGACGGGGAGAAACAAGAGGAAGCTGCATTCCGTGAGCTTGAGGAGGAGACTGGTTACAGGGCTGGTCAACTCGTGGGCATGGGCTGTTTTCATCCCTTGTCGAGAAGCACTCAGCGGGCTTATCTTTTTCTTGCCAAAGACCTCAAGAAGGGAACGCAGAGGCTGGAGGAGACAGAACAAATAACCGTGAAACTTGTGCCCGTCGGCAACGTAAAGAAAATGTTAACGGCTGGCAAGATAACTCATGCTCCAACATTGCTGGCTCTGCAGAGGTATCTGCTGACTGAGCAAACAGGAGAATCGTTTTCCAGCTCATAAGTTTCTGGGAAACTTTGAACTCATATTTTTTGGTGTGCGCGTGATTTCCTGAAAAAGCTGTTTTTCAACAATGAAGTATTATTAGGCTCCTAATATGCTTGGGCTATGGACAGGAAATCCTGTTGTTGCTTGGTTTTTCAGAGAAAACACTGTTTTTAACAATGTACTTCTATTAGGGTCCTAATATCCTGCTTTTTGCATTATTTTTTTCACCGAGTTGTAGGCGGGGGATGAGTCTGGTAGGTCAAGCAGGGATTTTCCGTAGAGAACGAAGTTTTCCACTTGTTTGTCGTGGCTGATTTTTCCCAAGTATTTCAGGTTTGTTCTTTTTTCTACTTCTTCTTCCCATTCGTCTGGAACCCTGTTGCCTCCGACCACGTAGAAGTTGTTGAACTCTATTTTCACTTCCTTGGCTACTTTGTAGGCTCTTTCCACGTGATTGAATGATTTACTGGAGGGGTCAATAATGTCGAATATGTCGTCGACCTGAGAAGCTATTCTTCTGTTCAGGTGCTCCAGTCCGCCCGGAGAATCTATGAGAACATAGGTGTACGTTTTTGTTAAACCTTCCAGAGCCTTCTTCAAGGCAGCGTCAGGGAGACAGTAGCAGCCTTCTATGAATTTTGTTCCTATAGCCATCAAGTCGAAGTTTTCTCCCTCGTAGAGTCCCGCTTCCCAGATTGCACTTTCCAGCCTCTGTGAGGGGGGAACCCCAACGGTTGTGCCACCTTTATCCAGAAAGGTGTCAATAAGCAGCTCGGACACAGTTTTTCTTCCCTCTTTTTTGAGGTCTGCCCCAACCATCTCCGACAAGTTCTGATCTGGGTCAACATCTACAAGAAGAAGGGGTGTCTCCCCCTTTTCGATAAAGTATTTGGTCATGAGGGCAACAAACGTTGTTTTGCCGCTGCCTCCTCTGCCCATAGTAACGAATCTCTTCATTCTGCTATCCCATCCACCAATTCTTACGAAAAATAATTTGCGTCACACAATTTATACTTATTCAATCTGTAAGTTCATAGGCTTTTTATATGAGCGGTTGCATTCAGTAGTTCCGAAGGTGCTGTTTTGTTTGTGTGGTTTTTGGTGTTTTTGGGTTGCTGAAGGCGTTCCTGTCAAGCTATGGAGGGCTTTAGTGATTCTCTGTGCATC
>Ga0209614_1000793_pt1 | contig 26451 bp, 29 predicted proteins | sample BlaSprsedimmetaG_FD_185484 | JGI IMG/M metagenome (GOLD analysis project Ga0209614, IMG submission 185484) | Hot spring sediment bacterial and archeal communities from California, USA to study Microbial Dark Matter (Phase II) - Blank Spring... ... | reverse complement strand
GGCATGTCTTGTGCCTGCTTTCGCTTTGCCAGCCTGGCGCCCCATAGGGGTCGGTTTTCTTTGTATCATAGCGATTTGTGCTTGTTCAAGCCCGAAATCTGCCAGAGTCCAGGATCAATGTCTCCCAGATGTCGGCGGCGTAGGTGAAGGCCGTCTGAGCCGCGGCGGGCCAGGTCAGGCAGGGAGTGCCGAAGGCATCCGTCGCGCCGGCCGGCAGATAGTTGATGGTAATGGTGGCGCTCTGGGCCCTTGACGGGGCCAGGGCGCGGGCGGGCGGCGGCGTGCGGTGCAAGTTGACGGTCGGGTCAGCCCGCAAGATCACCGGTTGGCCCGGGCCGGCCGATTGTATCGTTCGCTGCTCCGGCAGCGGTGCGTTGGCGTCCATATCAGCAGGGGATTCCGGCGCCCAGGCTTGCGCTGGCAGCCCCAGGCTGATGGTCAGGATCAACAAGGTGATCAGGATTTTCGTCATTTTACCAGTTTTTTTCATGGCTTGTGCTACTCCTTTCTTTGTTGTTACACATCCTCGCAAGTGTTCAGGTTCGACTCGTTCGCTATAAAGGACATCAGGACAGACAGGGAAACGTAGATGGCACCCGGGCGCTGCCTGTCCGACCTTGTCAATTTAACATTGGAGCGGTCAGAATGCAATAGGACTTTTGGCCTATATGGTAGGACCGGTAGGGGCAGAGATATGACCTGATTGTACACCGACACGGGGATGATGGCAAATGAGCGATCGCAGCTCAGGGTGAGAACAGAATCAGCCCCACGCCCATTCGCTCCAATGCTTCCTCGGCGTAATACGTGACGATGGCGCTGGGGTCGTCGAGAGCGGCGCATAGAGCCGGGACCGCCTCCTCGGGCTGGATGATGCTCAGGGCGCGGGCGGCCCCGGCGCGGACCGGCGTCTCTTCGGCCGACAGGGCGGCGATGAGGGCCGGGACGGCGGGGGAGCCGATGCGGGCCAGCCCGTCAGCGGCGATGCGGGCGACCAGGGGGCTGGAATCGGCCAGCCGGTCTACCAGCGCCGCCACGCCCTCCTCTGCTCGGAGCTCTCCCAACCCCTGAGCGGCGCAGGCCCGGATGGCGGCGTCGGGATCGTTCAGGGCGGCGACGATCTGTCGGCGGGCCTGGAGTGTGCCGACCGCCGCCAGGCCGCGGACGCCCCACCAGCGGCGGTCGGGGTGCGCGTCGCTCAGCAGCTCGCGCAGGGGAGACAGGTAGCGGTCGCCGGTCCCGCCCAGGGCGAGGGCGTGGGTCTCTGCTCGAGCGTCGTCGCCGGCGGCGATGCTATCCAGGAATAGGGTCAGTGGATCGGACATGTAACCTCTGGCAGGATATGGCCTCCTCCACGGCGCGGGCGAAGGTGTTCGCGTCAGGGCGGGCGGGAAAATGGAACAGGTGGGCCGGGCAGTGGCAGTCGGAGGCGCCAAAGCGATGGACCGGGATGGAGGCACCGGCGAGTTGGGATACCGCCCGCGCCCAGGCGCATTCCCGCCGGCGCTTCCCAACGGCGTACCAGACCTGGACGGGCTGGGCGTGGGCGCGCAGATAGTCGAGGTGCCAGTGTAGGGGTTTGGGGGAGCGCAGGTGACGGGAGAGGCGGGCTTTCAATCCACCCGGCCCGTGGGCGCTCCCCACGTAGACGTACCATCCCGCCGGGAATTGAAACCGGCCCAAGCGTCCCACGCCGATGACCGTGCGCCGGAGCAGTTTCAGGACCAGCGCATAGTCCGCCCCCTGGTGGGTCAGGATGGGTACATCTGGCGCTGCCATAGGATACCGGCGCTCCACGATAGGGCGCACCCCAGAAGCACCAAGAACAAGCCCAGGGCATCGAGGGCGCGGATGGTATGTTCTTCGTCCATGCGGTAGATGACGGGGCCTTCGTAGGGATCGGGCAGGATCAGCATGAACAGCCCGGCTATCATCAGCAGCACGGCCAACGCTGCCAGCAGGATCACCCGCCAATGAAGCATCTCGTCACTCGGAGGGCGGCGGAACTGGCAGCGCCTCGATGGACAGGGAGGCCCATTTATCCCCTTCTTCGATCAGCATCACTGGGATGCCGTCACGGATAGGGTATTTGCGATCGCAGTCGGGTTCCTGGCACACGAGCCAGCAGTCGTGGAGCAGCTGCAACTGGCCTGGGTCATCGCCGGGCTTGCGGGTCTCGCCGCTGACGCAATAGGGACAACGCAGAATTTCGAGCAGGTCTTGATCTACCATCGAGTCTGTCTCCTTGAATAGTTGATCGAATGTAGCATAGTATAACACAAGTGAGGGGAGCGTCAACGCGGCCCGCGTGTGTTGACTTCCCGGTGAGTTCAGTTATACTGTCCGCGCGAGGAAGGGAGGCGAGTCTTTTGATATCCCTCGGCCGGAGGTTGAGTGAAACGTAGACAGGTGTGATTAGAGAACGGTACATCGGTAAGGGCGTTCACCCCCTGGTGGTGGGATTGTCCAGGTTTATCTTGAGATTGTGTGGTTGGCGGATAGAGGGCCAGATCCCCGCGGGGCCTAAATACGTGCTCGTCGCTGCGCCGCACACGTCGGGCTGGGATTTCTTCCTATGGCTGGCACTGACCTACGCCTGCCGCTCGCGGTGCGTCTGGATGGGAAAGGACAGCCTGTTCCGTCCTCCTTTTGGGGTGGTTTTCACCTGGTTGGGGGGTATTCCCATAGACCGCGATTCTCGTAACGGCGTCGTGGGACAGGCGATCGAGACCTTTGGCAGCGTTTCGGAGATGGTGTTGGCGATCCCTCCCGAGGGGACGCGGAAAAAGACGGATCACTGGAAGAGCGGATTCTATTACATCGCCCAGGGGGCTGGCGTCCCGCTGGTGTTGAGCTTTGTGGATTTCGAGCGCAAAGCGATGGGGTACGGTCCGATGCTCATTCCCAATGGTGATATCGAGGCGGATATGGCGGTGATTCGCGAGTTTTACAAGGATGTCAAAGCCAAGTATCCAGAGAATTTCAGTGACGTCAGGCTGAGATCACTTGAGAAGCTATGATTCTCCTGGGACGCCTGGAAGTCGGATTCGACTCCCGACCGTCCAGGCTATGAGCGATTCACGGATAGGAGGGTGATGGCGGCAGCAATTCCCGTTATCGAGTTCGTAGTAGCGACTTTCGCTGTTTGCGCAATAGAAGCGAAAGTCGCCACTACGAACGTCAAATGTGTGACGGCGATGCTAAAACGGGAATTGCTGAGCCTACGACGAGTTGGCTGAACTTCGCCGCTCCCGGGTGCCCATCGCTGGCGCGGAATTGAACGGCGGCTGGCAAGAGTTCAAGGTGATGTTGGAAAAGGGCAGTTTCGATATCTACCAGCCCGACGCGACGATGGGGGGCGGAATCGGCGACGCCAAGCGGGTGCTCGACGCCTGTCGGCGGCGAGGGCTGGGCTTTACGCCTCACACCTGGACCAACGGCCTGGGCTTTTTGGTCAACTTGCACGTCTACGCTGCCGGTCCCCGGGATCATCCCCTGGAATACCCCTACGAGCCGCCAGGTTGGGTGCCCGAGGTGCGGGACGGCCTCCTGGCCGAGCCGATCCGTGTGGATGCGAATGGCACCGTCGCGGTGCCCACCGTCCCTGGTCTGGGGATCGAATTGGACGAGGACGAGCTGCTGCGCTATGGGGAAAAGTACTTTGAGATCACCTCGCAAGGACTGGCGATGAAGACCATCCGCGACAAGGGGTTGTTCACCGCCCTGCGATTGGCCCGCAAGCGGAAGCGGTAGCGCCCAGGGTCGAGTGCTCTACTCTGACTTGGCGCCCTGGTAAAAGATGCCGGCCTGTTCCTCGCTCCGGTCGGTGGCCGGGGGCGGCTCGACCGACAGGGCAGAGATTTCGGCCCGCCACTGGGGTGACATACCGACGTCCCGGGCTGCCAGAGAAGCCGTCAACTGCTCTACGTTCCGCGCACCGACGATGGCCGCGGTGACGGCCGGATGGGACATTGTCCAGGCTACCGCCAGCGTCGCCGGGTGTACGTTGCGCTGTTGAGCGTGACGAGTGAATCGGTCCGCTATCTCATAGTACCTGGGATCGCCGTAGCGGGTGCCGTACATCTCGTTTTCCACCAGGCGTCCGCGTTGAGGGTGGCGGGTCGGGCCGTATTTGCCGGTCAACAACCCGGCTCCCAGGGGACTGTAGGTGATGACGCCCAACCCTTCCGCCTGCGCCAGCGGCAGAATCTCGACCTCGGCCTGGCGTTTGACCAGGTTGTACATGGGCTGGATGCACGCAAAGCGGGCCGATCCCTCCCGCGCCGACACGCCCAGCGCCTGGGCGATCTGCCACGCGGCCCAGTTGCTCACCCCCGGGTAGAGGATTTTCCCCTGCCGGACCAGGTCGTCCAGGGCGCGCAGCGTCTCCTCGACGGGTGTGTGAGGGTCAAAGGTGTGCAAGAAATAGAGGTCCAAACGGTCGGTGTGCAGTCGTCTCAGGCTGGCCTCCACGGCGAGCATGACGTGGCGGCGGGAGAGGCCGCGCCCGTTCACGTCCTCACTGGTGGGGAATCCTACTTTGGACGTAATGACGACCTCGTCCCGGCACCCGGCGATCAACTGGCCCAGCACCTCCTCGGACCGTCCGTCGCCGTAGACGTCTGCGCAGTCAAAGAAATTGACGCCCGCCTCGCGGCAGTGGTGGAACATGGCAGCCGAGGTCTCTTCGTCGGCTACCGTGCCGAAGGACATGGTCCCCATGCACAACTCGGAAACTCGTACTCCGGTGCGACCTAGAAATGGGTACTTCATATCAGTCTCCTGTCTGCTGAGCGGAGGGTTTCGTCTGTGGCAGGATCAGAGCCATCAACCCGGCTGCGAGCAGGGCCATCGCGCTGCCAAAGAAGAACGGGGCAGCCGGCCCGAATCCCTCCCACGACCCCACGCCCTGCCAGAGGACGCCGGCGATGAGGGAGGCCGGAAAGTCGAGGACGCCCAGCACGGTGTTGTAGGTGCCGTAGGCGGTGCCGCGTAGCGCTTCCGGCACGATATCGGCTACCATCGCTTTCGACGTGCCGTAGGCCAGGCCATAGTAGAGCCCGTACAGAGCATACAACACCCAGACGTGCCACCCCTCGCCGGCCAGCGCGAACCCTAGATAGATGATCGCATAGATGATCCAGCCGCCGATGATCAGCTTGCGGCGTCCAATGCGGTCGGAGAGGGAGCCGGCGGGGGTGCTGACCAGGGTGTAGACCAGGTTGAAGGTGATCAGCATACCGAGTACGCCGACGATGCTCAAGCCCCGTTCCTGGGCGCGCAGTACCAGGAAGGCGTCGGAAGAGTTGCCCAGGTCAAAGACGCCGACGATGAGCATGAACAGGGCGAACCGTCTGCCCAGGCCTCGAAAAGAGATCCGCGGTCGCTCGCGAGCCTGTTTGATCGGCACGTCCTGTGCGCCGATGGCCAGCGAGAGCACCGCCAGCAGGGCGGGGATCAGGCTGATGAGCACCACTGTCTGGAACGTGGAGCGGGTCAGGTCGCCGCTGTGCCGCTGTGTCAGCCAGACAGTGCCCAGCGCGATCAGCAGGCCCAGGACGGCCCCGCCGGTGTCGGCAGCGCGGTGGAACCCAAAGGCCAGCCCTCGATGGCGTTCATCTATGGAATCGGCCACCAGCGCATCCCGTGGGGCGGTGCGGACGCCCTTACCCACTCGGTCGGCCCAGCGGACCGCGGCCACCACGCCCCACGAGTTGGCAAAGTAGAAGAAGGGTTTGGACAGGGCCGAGAGGGCGTATCCAGCGACCGCCAGCCACTTGCGGGCCCGCATGCGGTCCGAGAACCATCCGGAGAACACTTTGAGCAGGCTGGAGGTGGCCTCGGCCACTCCCTCGATCAGGCCGATGACGTTGGTTTTCACCCCCAGCACGCTGGAGAGGAACAGAGGCAGGATATTGATCACCATCTCGCTAGAGATGTCCATAAAGAAGCTGGTCAGACTGACCGCCCACACGTTGCGGGGCAGCGTGCCCAGTCCATCCTGTCGGGTTGGTCGTGTCTCGTGCTGCATCTGATTATCTTCCTGTGAGGCCTGCTGGCCGAGGCGGCTCTTGAATTTGGCTCCGGTGACCGGCACTGACTACTGCTGATTTTATCCAATCCTACAGTTCGAGCACAGCATCGCTGCCGGCAGCTTGAATCATTCGGTCAAAACATTGATATAGATCATATTCGCCCTTGGGGCTTGCATTCGACTCTATTATATACGATAATTCTCAAAAGGATAAGGGCGGCGCAGCAGTCCAGGTTCCCAGATGACGTTTGACGCCTGCGCCTATCCCGATTATACTGTGAGTTGGGAGAGAGTCCTATGACGCGCATCGTTATTCTTTTGTTGGTTTGTGGTCTCGTGCTGGCAGGGATGCTCCTGGCGCTCCCGGGGCGTTGGGTCGCGGCCGGCCCTGTCCGCGTGACCCCCTTGCCGCCCGTCGAGGTGACCGATGGACGGGCTGGATCCTGTTATTCCAACTACTATGAGCACGGCAACCGGCCTTTCTTGCCCCTGGTCCACGCGGCTGGGGTGCGCCACGACCGGATCGACGTGATCTGGGCCGTCGTCGAACCGGAGAACGACGCCTGGAACTTTGGGCCTTACGACGAACTGTTCGCCGACGTGCTGGCCGAGGGGATCGAGTTGGTCGCTATCCTGCAATGGACGCCGGATTGGGCCGCCACCGGGGCGCACGTGTCCGGCGCGTTCCAGATGCCGGAACGGCCCCCGGGCTGGTACGCTCCCCTCACCCGGACGCATGAGGGGCGAGAGGCGATGACTGCGGCTCCTGCCGCCTGGTCGTCCGTGCCGGCGGGCCTGCACCTGCCCTGGAATGACCCCGGCAATCACTGGGGCGACTTTGTCTACAAGACAGTCTCCCGCTACAAGGGCATTGTCGAGGTATGGGAAATCTGGAACGAGCCGGATGGCAACTGGGGTACGTGGGACGGTACCCCGGCCGACTATGCTCGACTGCTCAAAGTGGGGTATCAGGCGACCAAAGCGGCCAATCCGGAGGCGACGGTGCTGTTCGGCGGGCTGATGTACTGGGCGAACCCCCTCTTCTTCGAGCAGGTGTTGGCCCTGCTCAAAGACGACCCGGCCGCGCCGGCCAACAACCATTTCTTTGACGTCATGTCGGTCCACTTTTACAGCCGCTCCTCCGACGCCTACACCATGGTGAACCACGTCCGCCAGCGCATGCGGGCCTACGTGCCCGATCATCCCATCTGGCTCACCGAGACCGGGGTGCCGGTCCACGACGGCCCGTATCCGGGTCTGCGCACCGAGTTCAGCGCCACCGAGGTGGAGGCAGCGGCCTACCTCATCCAATCCTACGCCAACGGCATCGCGGCGGGCCTGGGGCGCTACCATTGGTTTCGGGCCCACGACGGCGACATGGCCGAACATTTCGGCCTGGCCCACGACGAGACCTACCTGCGCCCCGCTTACGTCGCCTATCAGGTGGCGGCGACCTACTTGATCTCTCCCACCTTTGTCACCCGGGAGGAGAGGGGCGATCTGCGAAACGTCACGCTGTGGGGCACACCTCACGGGCGGGTCTCGGTGCTGTGGAACCAAAGCCCCATCACCCAGACCTACCTCCTGCCGGCCGCGCTGCCCACCGCCACCCTCGCCAGTCAATGGGGCGTGACGCGCACCACGGCGGCAACCGACGTGTTGGTCGGTTCGGCTCAATACTTGGCCTACACCGTCACGTTGCCCGCCGCCACCGCCCGCCGTCCACCACCCAACGACCACGATTACATCATCGGCGGCGCCGCGGTGATCCTGATCGAGTCGGAAACGGTCAACGAGCCGCCCACCGCCACCGTCCATCCCCTGCCCGCCGTCGTCTACGTGCCGGTGGTGACCGTCACCTGGGAGGGGAGAGACAACCAGGCCGGCATCTGGCAGTACGACGTCCAGGTGCGCGACGGTCTCGACGGCGCGTGGACCGATTGGCAGTCCTCGACTGGTGTCACGGCCGGCCAATTCGCCGGCGAGCACGACCACACCTACTACTTTCGCGCTCGAGCGACCGACCGAGTGGGCCATCGCGCTCCCTGGCCGGAGGCAGGCCAGGCCGAGACCACGTTCAACCTCGTCAGCACGTTTCAGCTTCACATCGGGGCGTTCTTTGCTGACGATAACCGGAATGGTATGCAGGACATTTCTGGCACCGTGAGATTGGAGGAGACCCTCACCCAGGTGGCGCTCCATTTTCTCGATGGAGCCGGACGTGACGTGATCACACCCACCGTGGACCATAGCTGGGCCTTTACGGTCCCCGTTTACGCGGGAGAGACGTATCATCTGGGGGCGACCGCGCCGGGTTACAAGCGGGGGCTGCCCTTCTCCTGGCCTCGCGGCGGCACCGTGTACACCTACACCCGGGACGCGCTGGGACTGTGGCCAGTGGAGCACATCTATCTGCCCGTGATACTGCGCCAGCGAGTGACGGTAGGAGGGTAGGAGAGTGGGCAAGCGTCGAGAAGTGTATCACTGGGACGCGGAATCAATCCGCGCCTTGCGACAATACATGGGGTTGACTCAGCAGCAACTGTCTGATGAGCTCGGCACGCGCCAGCAGACCATCAGCGAGTGGGAGACGGGCATGTATCGTCCTCGCGGGGGGATGAACCGGCTGCTCACCCTGGTCGCTGAGCAAACCGGTTTCGACTATCAGACTGTGACGCAGGACTCGGACGACGCGGACTCGAATGAGAGCGAGTAGCAGGCGAAAATCTGCTTGACAAACAACACGTTACCGTGTATAATGCGATAGGATCATTGCACTGGGAGCGCCAGCTCCCCTTGTTTTTACCACTGTTTACACGTTATCGTGTTGGAACGACCACCTGAAGGAGTAGCGCAATGGGCACATACGGACTGGATGGCGTGATTCAGGCCTGGGGGCGGGGTGATTTGACGGTCGAGCAGGCGATTGGGCAGCTCTTGCTGCTGTTGCGCGAGTTGGAGGAGCGGGTCCGAGACATAGAGCGCCGTCTGACACGGGAAAAGGAGACGGAGCACCGTCTGGGCAAGTAGCGCGCAGGACTGGGAAAGCCGGCCTCTCTGTAGGGGCGGGCGTGAATCGGACGGGGGTTCGGTCTAGCCGGGGGTGGCGTGCAGTGCGCAGGTTTGATCGCGGGCGCGCCATCGCACCACCACGAACACAATCGCGCCGATGACGGACGCGACGGAGAGCAGGGATCCGAGCGCCGCTGCGCCGATGAGCATCCCTCGACGCATGCGTTGGCTCCATGCCATCTGGCGTTGGGCCTGTTCCATCAGCTCTTGACCCAGATTCCGCACAAAAGATGCGGAGGGGGATGAAGGCGTCATCGTACGGTGCAACTGTTCGGTCAGTTGGAATAGGGGCGCGATATGACGATACTCCTCGTCCGTCAGGTGGACCGGATCGGCTGGTCGGCCGATCAGGCTGTCGGCGTGGGCCGATACTGCACGGATTATCCGCTCGTTGTCCATCGCTCGTCCTCCCGCAGCGTTCTGTTGGTCTCGCTGTCGGCAGAGATCAATTTCTCCCGCAGCTCGACTAGTGTCCGATGATAAAGCGATTTGATCGCCCCCTCTGTGCGTTCCATAACTGCTCCGATCTCTGTGTTACTCATTTGATCGCCGAATTTGAGGATGAGCAACTGCTGCCGGTCTGGAGCCAACTGTCGAACTGCCTGAAGCAGTACCTCCCGATGCTCTTTTTTCTCGGCCCTGGCGACAGGACAATCCGGTTCCTGGATCACGTTGGCGACATGCTCGATGGAAACGATCGATTTTCGACTGCGAGCGCGATACCAGTTTGCGACCAGGTTGTGAGCGATGCGGTACAGATAGGCCGAGTAAGGCGCTCCTCGGTCTTTGTAGCGCGCGAGATTCTTCAGAGCCTGGAGAAAGGTGCGCGCCGTTAAATCCTCGGCCTCGTGATGATTGTTCGTGCGATAGTAGATATAGTTGTAAATGCGTTTCACGTATCGTTCGTACAGTGCCCCGAATGCCTCGGGATCCTCTTTGGCGCGAGCAATGAGCACTGCATCGCTCTCTTCACACATCCCGTCACTCCTACTGCGTTGACGTGAGCGACGGTTTGATGTAAAAACACCGGCGCTCCCATTTGGTTACGTTTCTCTGCTGACCAAGACTGAGTATAACAGAGGAAGCGGCGCTGGTCAATCTCGCTGCTTGGGACGTCTTGTCATTCTGGCCCTTTCATGCTAAACTTTTCCTTTGCTTCACTGCTCATCTTTTCACAGGCTCGAAAGGGTTACGGGCGGAAATGGTTGTATGGAGGAATGTTGAAACATCAATCACCAGTGGGTGGAAACGTGTGTCAGTCGGGTTTAAACGAGTGTGAGAGGAAGCCTATGGATAAGCGAACACTGGCTGTAGGGATGGGAGTGGTTCTGGTGGTGGTTGGGCTCGTGGCCGGGGTTGGATCACCGGGGTGGGCAGCGCCCCCCCATCAGGCTCGTTCGGTCATCACCTATCCGACCAGTGGCATGATAGTCAGCGGCGTGGTCGAAGTGCAGGGCATTGCCATCCATCCCAATATCAGGTCCTATCAGGTGCGGTATGCGGCTGGACCGCAGCCCGCGGGCGACTCGCAGTGGGTCGATTTCGCCGTCGTCGAAGGGACGCCGGTGGATAACGGTGTGCTGGGCACCTGGGATACCACTGTCATCCCCGACGGTGTGTATACTCTGGCCCTGGCGGTTTGGGGAGCAGACGATGCTGCCAGTCCTTACGTCTTCTTTGTGACCAACTTGACGGTGGACAATTCTCAGGTCGCTTCCCCAACGCCGACGGAGGAGATCCCAACTCCTGAACCGATGCCCACGGCAGTCATCGAGACGCCTACGCCGGTCACTATCGAACAGCCGCCTACTCCGACCTCGCTTTCGGTCCCCTCGCCGGTGGCTGAGGAGACCTTGGAGGGCACCCCAGTTCCCGTGACGGAGGAAGAGGGGGATGGACTGGATTTGCCCCTCGATCTGTCACAATTGCGCGCGGCCTTTTTCACCGGCGGCAAGATCACCCTGTTCCTGTTTCTGCTGTGGGGGTTGTATAGTCTGGTCAAGGTGACCGTGCGTTGGCTGCTGCGCCGTCGGTCCGTCTCCTCCTGGAAGTAGCGCGGTCTTGGACTCGCATGCTGGTACTGCTGTGAGCCTCTATGTGATCGCTGGTCTGGGCAATCCTGGGCGGCAGTATCGTGCGAACCGGCACAACGTGGGCTTCCTGTGCCTCGACCGTCTGGCGACCGTCCACCATCTGAGCTTTGATAGGCGGCAGAAACGGGCCGAGGTTGCTGCGGGTCGGATCGGCGAGCGGCGGGTTGTTTTGGCCAAGCCGCAGACCTTTATGAACGAGAGCGGGAGCGCGGTGGGGCCGCTGATCCAGTTCTACAAAGTTGACGTGGCCTGTTTGTTGGTGATCTATGATGACTTGGACCTGCCGTTGGGTACGCTGCGTATGCGACCGTCCGGCGGCAGTGGGGGTCACAAGGGGATGCGCTCTATCATGCAGCACCTGGGCACTCAGTCGTTCCCTCGACTGCGCATCGGGATCGGTCGCCCGCCGGGACGGATGGATCCGGCGGCCTATGTGCTGCAGGATTTTTCGACGGAGGAGTTGGAGTTGTTGGATGATACGTTAGACCGCGCGGTGGCGACCATCGAGACGTGGCTGGACGAGGGGGTCGAGATGGCGATGAGCCGCCATAATGCGGGAGGTGACGTGTGACTGTCTCGGGCCTCCTGGAAGCTTTGGACTTGTTGGCGCCGTATCGCGCCCTGCGGGAGGACTTGCGACGAGGTGAGCAAGCGCCGACGTTGGGTTTGATGCGCGCAGCCCGGCCAGCTCTCGTGGCGGCCTTGCTCCACGATCTCCAATGCCCGGCGCTGATTGTGGCGGGAACGGTGGAGCGGGCCAAGGTGCTGACGCACTCCTTGCGGGATTGGTCTCCGACGCCGGAAAGTGTGCTACAGTTTGCCGAGCCGCTGACATTGTTTTACGAGCGTGCTCCTTGGACTGAGGAGGTCATCGCGGGTCGTTTGCAGGTTCTGTCGGCGTTCCAGTTCCCGGTGAGTTCCCGTCCGTTGATGGTCGTCGCTTCGGTCCGTGCTCTCATGCAGCCCACGCTGCCGCTGCACCAGTTCCGCGCCTCGATCCGCGAGTTTTGCCTGGGTCAGATTCTCGATCCTGAACAGACTCTGGGCCACTGGGCTGGATTGGGATACGAGCCGGTCAGCGTGGTGGAGACGCCGGGCCAGTTCAGTCACCGGGGGGGAATTCTGGATATTTTCCCCCCGTCCGATTCCTTACCCGTGCGCATTGAGCTGTTCGGCAGTCAAATCGAGTCGCTGCGCCGCTTTGACCCGGCGACTCAGCGCTCGCAGAAGCGGGTGGAGAGCGTCACCATCACTCCGGCCCGGGAGGCGCTGCCCCGCCACGGTCCGCGCGTCGCCCGGTACGTCGCGGCGCAGTTGGAGCACGAGCAGCTGGCCGATGTGCGAGCCGAGTTGGACGCTCATTACCAGGGGTTGATGGCGGCGGCTCCTTTCCCCGGCCTTGAATTCTACACGCCCTACTTTTACACGCAAGCGGGGCTGTTGCTGGATTATCTCCCCTCGGACGCCCTGCTGATCGTTGATGACCCCATCCAGCTATCCGAGACCTGGGCCGACATGGAGGAGGAGGCTATCAGTCTTCGGGCGGCAGCCGAGGAGGCCGGGGTGCTGCCTCCCGATTTTCCCCTTCCTTACGTCACGTGGGATGAATGGTCGGAGCGGTTGACCGATTATTCCCGGCTCATCTTGAGCCACGGGGAGGAGGGCGCGCCCTCGCGCTTGGCCGATTGTTTTGTTCCTGGCCCGCACTTTGGCGGTCAACTCAAGGCGGTGCTGGATCACATCCACGCTGCCCAGTCCAGCGGGGGACGGGTGGTCGTCGTCAGTCAACAGGCCCGCCGCTTGGCCGAGTTGTGGGGCGCGGAGCACGATCCACGATCTTTGCAAGAGCTGGATGGCTCCCCACGGGACGATTTGATCTTTGTGCAGGAAACGTTGGCCGAAGGCTGGATTCTCCGGGGAGTGGATCTGGGGCAGTCTTTCACCTCTCTCCACCTGTTGACCGATGCCGAGATCTTTGGCTGGCGTCGTCCGGAACCCCGGCGTTCTACCCGGCGGCGCAAGGTCGCACCCGAGGCGTTCTTTTCTGATCTGACGCCCGGCGATTTTGTCGTTCACGTCGAGCATGGCATTGGCATCTTTCGAGGTTTGGTCACCCGGGCGATGGAGGGCATCGAGCGGGAGTACCTGATGGTCGAGTATGGGGACAGCGACCGCCTGTACGTCCCGATTCACCAGGCGGACCGGTTGGGCCGGTACGTGGGAGCTGACGACCGGCCGCCGCGCCTCCATCGGCTGGGCACGACCGAGTGGCAGACGACCAAGGAGCGAGCCAAGCGAGCCGCTGAAGAGGTGGCCCGGGAATTGCTCGATCTTTACGCGGCTCGAGAATTGGCGCAGGGGCACGCCTTCAGCCCCGATACTCCCTGGCAGGCGGAATTGGAGGCCGGGTTCCCCTATTTTGAGACCGAGGATCAATTGCGGGCCATCCAGTCCGTCAAAGAGGATATGGAAAAGCTCAAGCCTATGGACCGTCTCATCTGCGGTGACGTCGGGTATGGAAAGACCGAAGTGGCGCTGCGGGCGGCTTTCAAGGCCGTGATGGATGGCAAGCAGGTGGCGGTGCTGGTGCCGACCACCGTCCTGGCTCAGCAGCACTATGTCACGTTTGGACAGCGCCTGGCCCCGTTCCCGGTCGAAGTGGAGATGCTCTCCCGCTTTCGCTCCCGCTCTGAACAGCGCAAAATCTTGGAGCGACTGCTCACCGGTCAGGTGGATATCGTCATCGGCACCCATCGGTTGTTGCAAAAGGATATCGCGTTCGCCGATCTGGGACTGCTGATCGTGGACGAGGAACAGCGGTTCGGCGTCACGCACAAGGAGCGACTCAAGCAGATGCGGACCGAGGTGGATGTATTGACAATGACCGCCACCCCGATCCCGCGCACCCTCTACATGGCGCTGACGGGAGTGCGCGACATCAGCACCATCGAGACGCCGCCGGAGGAACGGCTGCCCGTCACCACGTACGTGGGCGTGTACGATGCCCAGTTGGTGCGCCGGGCTATCTTGCGCGAACTGGAGCGGGCCGGACAGGTCTTTTACGTCCACAATCGTGTGCAGACGATTCAGGCAGTCCGGCGGCGGTTGGAGAAACTGGTGCCGGAGGCGACCTTTGCCGTGGGCCACGGTCAGATGCGGGAGGCCGACCTGGAGCGGGTGATGCTCCGTTTCGTCAGCGGGGAAATCGACGTCTTGGTCTGCACCAGCATCATCGAAAGCGGGCTGGATATTCCGAATGCGAATACCCTGGTCGTCGAGCGGGCCGATTGGTTTGGCCTGGCGCAGTTGTACCAGTTGCGTGGCCGCGTGGGCCGGGGCGCTCAGAGGGCTTATGCCTACTTTTTTCACAACCGCCTGTCCCGTTTGACCCTCGAAGCGCGCCAGCGGTTGGAGACGATGCAGGAAGCGACGGACCTGGGGGCCGGGTACACCATCGCGATGCGGGACCTGGAAATTCGCGGCGCAGGCGATATCCTGGGCACCCGTCAGTCTGGGCAGGTCGCGGCCGTGGGTTTCGATCTCTATACCCGGCTGTTGAGACGGTCTGTGCAAGAGTTGAGGGCAGAGCGGGAGGGCCAGGCCCCACCACCAGAGCCGTTGGCAAGCACGCGGATTGACCTGCCCCTCCCTGTGCGGCTGCCCGAGGATTACGTCCCCAATACGCGGTTGCGCCTGCAGATGTATCGCCGTCTGGCGGAATTGGACTCGATGGCCCAGATTGATGAGATGGAACAAGAGTTGGCCGACCGTTTTGGGCCACTACCTCAGGACGCACAGAACTTGATGTACCAGTTGCGCTTGAAGGCACTGGCGCGCGACGCTGGGGTGGGTGTCATCGGTGTCGAGGGAGGCCGCCTGGGGCTGCGGTCAGGTGAGAGGGATTATCCTAACCGCGAAAGATTGCAGCGCGCCCTCAAGGGGCGTGCCAGTATCAGCCGCCGCGCAATCTGGCTGCCCCAGGAGCGCGGTTGGCGGGAAGAGTTGGTGGCTGTGCTGGAGGAGATGGCGCGCATCGCCAGTTGACGGATGAGGCGGGAGAGGGTATACTGAGGGGGGAGGTGACACTATGCTAACCTCGAATAGAGTAAGCCGGTCGACCGCATACCACGAAGCACTACTGGCCATCAGAGAGTTGAATCCAGAAGACTGGCTCGACATCCTGGTGGATATTACCAATATGCTGCGTGTAGCACCGCCACTTCAGCCGCGTCATAGTGTGCTGGAGCTGGAGGGACTGGGGGCCGAACTCTGGCAGCAGATTGACATTGATGAGTACATTGAGGCGGAGCGTGCGTCGTGGAATGGCTAGAGGGCTTGCACGGTACTACTGTTGGCCTTGATACCGCCCCGCTATTGTACTTTGTCGGCAGGCATCCCCGGTATTTGGAGCTAGTCAGAGATCTCTTCCAGGCTGTTGACCGGGGTGATGTGGCCATTGTGACCTCGACCATCACCTTGACAGAAGTCCTCGTCCACCCTTTGAGGCAAAGGAATGTCGAGTTGGTGCGACGTTACAGAGATGTTCTCCTATATTCCCCGGGCCTCTCTATGCTTCCGGTATCACCTCGTGTTGCTGAAGAAGCGGCCCGGTTGCGGGCCAGTTATGGATTCAAAACACCGGATGCTATCCACCTCGCTACCGCCATCTTGGCTGGTGGTCAAACTTTCCTCACCAACGACAAGCGCCTGGCGAAGCCATTGAGTATTCAAGTGCTGATTCTGGATGATCTCTTGGAGGGCAGGTGATATGACTGTCCTGAGCAATCTCTCCCTCATTCTCCTCGCCGTCGAAGCGTTCGTCGTGGCTCTGATTCCCCTGGTTCTGTGCGGCGGGCTGGTCTATGGCCTGTGGTGGCTTCAGCGACACGAGAATTTGCCCACCTGGCTCCAATTGGCTCGGGCGTACCTCTCGTTGGCGCTGGCTTACGTCGAGATGGGGATGGCGCTCGTCGCCCGTCCGATCCTCTCGGTACACTCTAATCTGGCGACGGCTCAAGGTTGGCTCGGTGCAATGTCACAATGGATGAAGGGAGATGACAAATGAAGGGAGATGACAAATGAGCTTGCGCACGCGCATCATGATCGTCGGTGGGGTTTTGGGCGCGCTTCTGGGACTGGGAGCCGCCTATTTGTATCTGCAGTCCACTCCCCTAGATGTGGATGAGAAGGGGCAGCAGAAGCTGCCCTCTATCCAGCCCGGCAAGGCGATCACCGCTTCTCTGGGGATTTTGACCGCGGTCAAGCAAATCGTCGGTATGGGGCAGTCCTGATCGGGCGCTCGATATGCCCGGACACACCCAGGGCTGGGAGCCTCTCTGGGCCGGTGTAGACGCTCTGTCCGAGTATTGGCGCACGCCGGCGCCGAGGGTGGTGGATTGGGCGGAGCGGTTGAAGGCAGCTGGTGGACGACGAATCCTCGATTTGGGGTGCGGCCTGGGTCGGCATACGGTCGCGCTGGTTGGCTTGGGATTCTCCGTCTTCGCTGCCGACGTCTCGCCCTCCGGCCTGGCAGCCTGTGCGGCGTGGCTGGCCCGTGAGGGGTCGGAGGCGTCCTTGCTGCGCCACGATATGGAGACGCTGCCCTCCCGTGATGGGGTTTTCGATGGCCTGTTGGCCTACAACGTTGTCTACCACACGACGGTGACCGGCATGCGCCACGTGTTGACCGAGACCCGCCGCGTTCTGTGTCCCGGCGGATGGCTCTACGCCACTATCGTCAGCCGGGAGGAGCGCAAGATAGCCGGTTACCGGGCCGATGTGGCGGCGGGCCGGTGCCTGGAGATCGAACCGTACACTTTTGTGTACCCCCGGAATGCCCCTACTGACAAGCATCTGCCGCATCATTATTGCGATGAGGTTGAACTGCGCGCTCTCTTGACGGCGGCCGGCTTCGAGATCGCAGCTCTTTGTTTGGTGCGAGTAGAGTACGCTGGGGGGGATGGCAGGGTGCAGACTGGTGCGCATTATCACGTTCAGGCCCATCGCGGTTGAGGGGGTTCAAGCGATCTTGCATCAAGCTGTGATTCGGTGTATCATATCTGCAACAGGTTTACAAAAATCGTGACTGTTCAGCCACAAGGTGCGATGCACCTGTTCACCCGGTTTCAACGGCTTGGTGGCGCAATGACGAAAGTGCGTCGCACCTGAATACATGTTAGGAGGAGAATCAAACGATGGCATTTCAATTTCCTTCCGATGAATGGATCAAAGAGTTGAGCCGGCAACTCAACGAGAGCGAAGCGTACGAGAAATCGGCCCGCGACTGGGAGGGCGACTTTGTTTTCGTCGTCGAACCGGATGACGAGTACGACCGCTCGGCCTACCTGTTCCTGGGCCTGTACCACGGCAAAAGCCCCGCCGCCCAAGCGTTGGAGAGCGAGGACGAGCGGGAGGCCGAGTTCGTCATGCGAGCGCCCTTTACCAACTGGCGCAAGGTGATCGAGGGCAAACTGGACCCCATCCAGGGCATGATGACCAAAAAGCTGCGGGTGCAGGGCAACATGATGAAGGTGATGCGCTACCCCAAGGCGGCCAAAGAGATCGTCACGTGCTGCGCCCTGGTGCCTACGGATTTCGGCGACTAACAGGATTCTCGCCCATTAGAGGAGGAAGCTGATGTGGTACTTTGTCTCGCCCGAGATCGTCTTTGGCGAAGGCGCTCTGGACGCTCTGGATGAACTGCAGGGCGAACGAGCGCTCATCGTCACCGATGCGACGCTGGTGGACCTGGGCATGGTCGCTGAGGTGCAGGGCCGTCTCGAGGCGGCCGGCCTCGGCGTGCAGGTCTTTGCCGAGGTGGAGCCGGACCCTGGCCTGCAGACGGTGCGCCGGGGAGCGGAGGTAGCGCACGAATTCCAGCCGGATTGGATCGTTGGCCTGGGGGGAGGCTCGCCTATGGACGCCGCCAAGGCGATCTGGGTGCTCTACGAGCGACCCGATCTCCACCCGGCCGAGATCAACCCTTTCGTCCACCTGGGCCTGCGCCAGAAAGCGCGCCTCGTCACCATCCCCACCACCAGCGGTACCGGGGCTGAGGTCACCTGGGGCATCGTGCTGACCGATGCGGAGGAGCAGCGCAAGATGGGGCTGGGCAACCGGGAGAACGTCGCCGACATTGCCATCGTGGACCCTGCGATGGCGGCCGGCATGCCTCCCCAGTTGACCGCCGACACTGGCCTGGACGCGCTGACCCACGCCGTCGAGGGATACACCTGCACCTGGCACACCGATGTGACCGATGGCCTGTGCGTCAGCGCCGCTCGCCTCATCTTCCAGTATCTGCCCCGCGCTGTGGCCGACGCCCATTCGGCAGCCCTTCGACGGGGCTCAGGACAAGGCTCAGGGCAAGGCTCCGATATGGAAGCCCGCGAGCGGATGCACAACGCTGCCACCTGCGCTGGTCTGGGGTTCGGCAACGCCATGGCCTCGATGGCCCACGCCGTGGGCCACGTGCTGGGCGCGACGTTCCACGTCCCCCACGGCCGCGCCGTGGCGATTTCCTTGCCCTACACCATCGAGTTCGCCGCCCGCGAGGCGCCGGACCGGTTCGCCGAACTGGCCGGGTTGCTCGGCTGCTCACAGGCGGGGGGCGAGCAGGCGGCGCGGGCGCTGGCTGCCCGTATCCGCGACCTGTGCCGCGAGGTCGGCAACCCCATCTCCGTCGCCGAGACCGGCATTGAGCGCGAGACCTACGAAGCGCAATTGGAAAAAATGGTGGACGACGCTTTCAACGACACGCAAATAATCACCGCCGCCCGCGCCCCCTCTTACGACGAACTGCGCCAACTGTTCCTCTATGCCTACGAGGGCCGGCCTGTGGATTTCTAGACTGTGTAGGGCCAGCAATTCTCATTTTGGCGGCATCGCGTGGCGTAGGTCGTAGCGGTGGCTTTAGTCGCTGGTTACACAGCAAAAACGACTGATGAACTTTGAGATGATGCTCGAATTGCCGCAGCCGCCCGACGATAAAGTCGTCGGGCTACGGAGCAGCGGGTGATAAATCACCCTTGGGCGACGATTTCCCAAGTTTACAGCGGCGAGAAGCCCGATTTATCGGGCGCTGCTCCGTAGCACGGGCACTTTATGCCCGTGCGATGGACGAAAGACCGAGTTCTCACGCGATGAGTTGTCACTACAAACCCCATAATGAGAATTGCTGGTGTAGGGCAGGCGACCTGTCCTACGCGCGAGGAGTGAACAATGAACGGCTACATTGGCAAAATCCTGCGTGTTGACCTCAGCACGGGGGAACTCTGGGACGAACCCCTCAACGAGGGGTACGCCCGCGCTTTCGTCGGGGGGAGTGGGTTGGCGGCGCGCTACGTCTACGACGTGGTGGACGGCGCTACCGACCCCCTCGGTCCGGCCAATCCCCTCGTCTTTATGACCGGCCCGCTGGTCGGGACGGCGATGCCTTCGGCCGGGCGGTGCAGCGTGTGCGCCCTTTCGCCGCTGACGGGCATCTGGGGCGAGTCGAACACCGGGGGGTTCGTCGGGCCGGAACTGCGCTTTGCCGGTTACGACGGCCTTATCATCACCGGACAGGCCGACCGGCCGGTCTGGCTCTCCATCGTCGAGGGGCAGGCCGAACTGCACGACGGTTCGGAACTGTGGGGGCTCGATTCGTACCAGACCCAGGAGCGGGTGCGGGAGGCGTTGGGACAGCCCAAGGCCCGCGTCGCTTGCATCGGGCCCGCGGGTGAAAAGCAGGCCCTGATGGCCGCCGTGATGAACGATCATGGGCGGGCCGCCGGACGGACCGGTATGGGGGCGGTGATGGGGGCCAAGAATCTCAAGGCGATCGGCCTGCGGGGTTCGAGCCAGGTCCCGCTGGCGGATCCGGATGGGTTCAAAGCCGTGGTGCGCGAGATCGTCGGCGAGGTGGGGGAGGACATGGCGGCCCAGGCACTCCAATTGGCCGGCACCGCCGGCTATGTGGATATGGCGCTCATGTTCGGCGACCTGCCCATCCGCTACTATCAGCAGGGGGAATGGAAGGAGGGCGGCAATCTCTCCGGCGTCCTGATGGTGGAACAGTTCCAGAACCGAAACATCGCCTGCTACCGCTGCCCCATCGCCTGCGGGCGCGAGACCCGCGCGCCCAGCTACGGCCTGGACGTGGTGGACGGCCCCGAGTACGAGACGTTGGGCGCGTTGGGGTCGTTGGTGCTGGTGGACGATTTGGAAGCAGTCATCTATGCTGGTCATTTGTGCAATCTCTACGGGCTGGATACGATCAGCGCCGGGGCGACCATCGGGCTGGCCTGCGAGCTGTTCGAGCGGGGGGTCGTCACCCTGGCGGATACGGACGGACTGGCGATTCGTTACGGGGATGCCGAGACCGTCCACCGGCTGATCGAGTTGATCGCCCGGCGCGAGGGGTTCGGCGACCTGCTGGCGGAGGGAAGCGCGGCTCTGGCCGAGCGGTTCGGCGTGCCGGACCTGGCGGTGATCGTCAACCGGCTGGAGGTGCCCATGCACGATCCTCGGGCCTTTACCGGCCTGGCAGTGACCTATGCTCTCTCGCCGCGCGGGGCCTGTCACATGGAGGGGGATATGTACGGCGTGGACACGGGACAGGGTCCGCCGTTCGAGTTGGGGGTCATTCCCGGCGACCGCTTCGAGATGAGCGAGGAAAAGGGGCGCATCGCGGCGCGGCAGCAGGCGTGGCGCAACCTTTACAACGCGCTGACCCTGTGCCAGTTCCAGAATCCCGGCGTCGAGCGGCTGCTGGCGGCGCTGAACGGCGTGACCGGTTGGGGGCTGGAGATGGACGATTTGATGACGCTGGGCAAACGGATCGTCACCCTCAAGCGGCTGCTCAACCTGCGTCGGGGAGTCACCCGCGCCGCCGACCGGCTGCCCGATCTGCTGCTGAAGCCGCTGGAGGGGGGGAGCGAGGGCGTGGTCCCGGACGTGGACCTGCTCCTGGCCGGGGCCTACGCCGAGTACGGCTGGCATCCGGAAACGGGCCGGCCCACCGAGGAAGGGTTGAGGGACTTGGGCCTGGACGGGTTCATCTGGACCGGGTAAGGTGAGGGGATGGGGATAGCCGAGCGAGAGCGAGAACTAGAGGTCCTGATTCGGGCCAAATATTCGCTGATCTATATCCTCTCCTGGGAGGAGCGGCGGATCGAGGCGCTGCTGGTGCGCATCGCGGCCCGCTTGAACCTGCGGCTGTACGCCTGGACGATCACGACGGGGGTGCTGGCGGTGGACACGGTCCGGCCCACCGAGGTAGACCCCGGTGCCCGGTCGGCGCTGCAAGCCCTCGAACACATCGAAAGCTCGCGCGAGGCGGCCCTCTATCTCCTCAAGGATTTTCACCCTTTCCTGGGCGGTGCTCAGATGCCGCCAGACCCGGCGGTGGTGCGCAAAGTGCGCGACCTGGTGCAGCCTCTCAAAGAGAGCCGTAAGACGGTCCTCTTCCTCTCGCCGGTGCTGCGCTTGCCGCCAGAACTGGAGAAAGAGATCACGCTGGTGGATTATTCTCTCCCCGCGCCAGAGGATCTGGAGGAGGCGCTGGAGCGGCTGATTCGCTCGGCTGAATTCCGCAAGGGCGGGCTGCATCTGGGGTTGAGCGGTGAGGAACGGGAACAGATTCTCCAGGCGGCTCGCGGCCTGACAGTGAGCGAGGCGGAGAACGTCTTTGCCAAATCGCTGGTCGTCGCGCACAAGTTCGATCGGGACGGGGACAAACCGCTGCTCCGGCCCGAGATCGTGATCGCGGAAAAGAAGCAGTTGATCCGCAAGTCGAATGTGCTGGAATACTATGAGGCGGCGGAAGAAATGTCGTACGTGGGGGGGATGAACGAGTTGAAGGGGTGGCTGCGCAAGCGCCGCTTGGCCTTCACCGAACAAGCCCGGGCCTTTGGCCTGCCAGAGCCGCGCGGACTGCTCCTGCTGGGGGTGCAGGGGGGCGGCAAGTCCCTGATCGCCAAGGCGGTGTCCACGGTGTGGAAACTGCCGCTGCTGCGCCTCGACATGGGGCGGGTGTTCGGCGAGTTGGTGGGGGCCTCCGAGGAGAATATGCGGGCGGCGCTGCGGCTGGCCGAGGCGGTCTCCCCGGCCGTGCTCTGGATTGACGAGATCGAGAAGGGGCTTTCTGGCCTGGCCAGTTCCGGGCGGTCGGACGCGGGCACGGCAGCGCGGGTGTTTGGCAGCTTTCTGGTCTGGATGCAGGAAAAGACCGCGCCGGTTTTCGTCATCGCCACCAGCAACGACATCACGATGCTGCCGCCGGAATTGCTGCGCAAAGGCCGCTTCGACGAGATTTTTTTTGTTGACCTGCCCAATTTTGAGGAGCGACAAGAGATTTTTGCCATCCACTTGCACAAGCGGCGGCGCGACCCAGACCGATTCGACCGGGCGCGGCTGGCGCGGGAGACGGATGGGTTCAGCGGCGCCGAGATCGAGCAGGTAGTCATTGCCGGCTTGTACGACGCCTTCGAGGCGGGACGAGACCTGGAGGGAGCCGATCTGCTGCACAATATTCAGCAGACCATTCCCCTCTCCCAGACCATGCGTGAGCAGGTGACGGCGCTGCGAAACTGGGCCCGCACCCACGCTCGCCCGGCCTCATCCGACGCCGCTGTCCAGCGCATTGCGGCCCCAGCGGCGGGCGAGTACAGCGCCGATCTCCCTGTAGAGCAGGTGGAGGCATAGGCCGTGGGGCGATTCCAGAGATCCGCGGCATGGCTCTACCAACGTTACCGGACGTTTTTCGACCGGCTCATTCCGGCGCTGGGGTTGGTGCTGATGTTCGTGCTGGTAGAGCAGCACACCAGCGTGTTCCCGGTCGAGTGGCGCTTGTTTATCGCCGGTGCTGTGTTGGCGGCCGGTTTGGCGACCCCTGTCGTGGGGTACGGGTTGTTCGTCCTCGCGCTGGCGTATCCGCTCTATTCGATCTCGATCTATGTCGCGGCTCTGGGTTTGGCGGCCCTGATCCTGCTCGTCTTTGCAGCAGCGCGACACCTGGCGGCGGTGGTGCTGATGCTGTGCCTTCCGCTGGTGATCCCCTACCGGGTTGCGGTAGCGGCGCCGCTGCTGGCTGGTCTGTGGTGGGGGGATTGGGGCGGGGCGTTAGTGGGATTGGGCAGCGCCCTGTGGCTCAAGATATTCGCCGGGATGTGTGGGGCAGCGCCGGACCTCATCCGGCTGGGCGACCAGGCGCTGGCAGTGGAGCAGTTCATCACCCGGTTTCAGACCGCCAACTCGCTGCAAACACTGCTCTGGCTGGTGGATCCCCTGGTCCCGAATTCCCAGGCCGCGCTGTTTCACATTTTCCAGGTGTTGGGGTGGGGATTGGGCGGCTACGCGGTAGGTCTGGTGTGTCGGCGCATGGAGGGAATGTCGAGGCCGCACGTGGGACTGCTGGCCAGCGTCAGCGCTGGATTGGTGGGAATCTGGATGGGGGGCGTGGCGCTGCCGCTGATATTCGATTTGCAGGCTGTAAAGTCGTGGTCAACTTTTCTTCTTTCTGGTTTTCTGATAGAATGTGTGCGGAGTGGGGTGATCCTCGTGGGGCTATATGGGTTATCTCGTTACCTCACTCGTCCGGCGGCAATGCCCATCCCATCTCTGAGTGAGCCGCGTCAGCCATCGTCGCCGCCGCTCGAAACGGTTTCACAGTCGTGGTCTCGACCTCGATCTCGTGAGGAGGATCCTGGCGACATCATCATGATAGATTTGGATTGACGTGAGATGAAGACACAACTCACCGAGACCAGCCGGCGCCGATCCATACCAGCGCGGCGCGTCAATATCGTTCCCTTGCTCGCCATCTTGGTGATTGGCGCCATCGGTGTCACGTTGGTGCTCTTGTTTCCCATGGATTGGGTGCGTTCTCCCAACGTGACGATTAACGCAGAATACAACGCGATCTCTCCTAACGGAGATGGGAATCTGGATACTGTCCCGGTGATCTATTCCATCTCTGAAGATGCCACGATCTCGGTGGATGTGTTGGACAGCTCCCGCTCCGTCGTGCGCAAATTGGTAGAAGAGGAGCCGCAGGCAGCCGGACAGCATACGGTGGTCTGGGATGGCCTGGACCGACTGGGACAGGTGCTGCCCGATGGCGCGTATTACGTGCGGGTGTCTGCCCAGGCGACTGTTCAGCGATCCTCCTCCAGTGTCCAGATAGACGTGGATACGACTCCCCCTATCATCCGCCTGGCCAATCTGCCCGAGGATATCAAGGTAGGAGAGGGGGAAAACGAACTGCTGATCGAAGGGGTGACCGACCCGGATGCGACGGTCTGGTTCAGCAATCGTGCTCAACCGTTGGAAGTGACCGCGGATGGCAGTTTCAGCGTCCTGTATACTCTGCGGGAGGGGGTCAACCGGATCGAGCTGACAGCGGTGGACAACGCCGGCAACCAGGCCTCCATCGTGCGGGAGATCACGCTGATGACCCAACCACCGGAACTGGTGGTGAGGAATCCTCCCCGTGATGGGCTGTGGATCAACCAGCGTATGCTGAGTGTGCAAGGATCCGTTCCGTCCGGAGTGCGGGTACAGATCAATGGCTCGAGCGCCGAAGTAAACGAAGGCCACTTTAACGTAGACGTCGTGTTGGAAGAGGGCGAGAACATTGTACGGATCGAGGCGATTGACGAGGTGGGGAACGTCACGCTGGAGGAACGGCGCGTCTATCTGCGCACCCGCCCGCCGGCCCTTTCGCTGACGACGGTGCGCGAAGGGATGACGGTGCGCGAGCCATCCCTCCTGGTGGTGGGGCAGTCGGAGCCTCAGACCAATGTGTGGGTCAACGGGCGTGAACTGGTGGTGGATAGCAAGGGCGGTTTCCAGGGCCTGGTGAACCTGATTGAGGGGGAGAACATCATCCGGGTGGAAGCGATGGATAGGGCGGGCAATGCAACGGTGGTGGTGCGGGGAGTCACCTACTCCTCTGCCCCACCGGCGACGACGTTCCCTCCTGCTGTGCGCAGTGTGTTGGCCATCACCGGGCTGGGCGTCGCCGGGATCATGGGGCTGTGGTTGGTCAGCGGATTGTGGCAGCGCCCTCTGTCCCTGGTGCTCCGGGTGACGCGAGACCGGCTCGTGCCGGGGGTGGATGGGCGGTTGGAGCCGGCGGTGGTGGTGTTCGAGATCTCGCGCCCCGCGACGGTGACGGCCGAGGTGTGGGACCTGTCCAACCAGCACGTCGCTACCGTGTTCCGCAGCCAGCGGCGGGCTCAGGGTGAGCATCTCTTGATCTGGGACGGGAGAAATTCAGAGGGGCGGATCGCGTCTCCGGGCGCTTACGAGGTCGAAGTGAGCGCCAACACGATGCTCACCACTGTCAGCAGCAGTACTCGCCTGTGGGTCGAGGAAGTGCCCCCACGCCCGGTCTGGGAGCGGGTTGGGCAGCACGGTGGGCAGGTGCAGCGCGAGCAGTAGACGGATGGCGCTTTAGCGCCCACTACCAACAGAATGCTCCATTGGGGCATAGCGATGGCCTCCCGCAGGCTTCGAGCCTGCGGGAGGTTCTGTTGGTGCCGGGTTCCATTAGATGTACAGCAGCCCGCCAGCTATCGTTGGGCCAGCGCCGAACCTTAAAATTTCCTCCCAAGGTCAACCAAGTACTAGTCAAAATGGAGGGAATGGTGTATAATATGGAGGATTTTGGGATAAATTGGGATAAATTGGGATAACAATTTGCCCCAGCCCTGGAGAGCGGTGTGTCCTGGCTCTTGCATTGAGGAAGGCAACGGCATGTTCCTGGGCGAGTTCGTCCATACCATTGACGAAGCAGGACGACTGACCATCCCCGCCAAGTTCCGGGAGGAATTGGCGGAGGGATTGGTCATCACACGCGGCCTCGATCGCTGTCTGGCGATCTATCCGATGGATGAGTGGGAACAGCTGGCGGAACGGGTGAGCGGATTGCCCATCACCGACCGGTACGCCCGCGCCTTCCGCCGTCTGGTTTTTGCTAACGCCTCTCACGCCGCCCCTGATCGGCAGGGACGGATGGTGATCCCCCCCCGGTTGAGAGAATACATCGGCCTGGATAGCGAGGTCGTCGTCATCGGTCTCAACACGTACATCGAGTTGTGGCATCCCGAGCCTTGGGACGAGGAGCGGGACCGGGTCGAGGCGGAGGATGGGGGCATTGACCAGTGGGCAGTTCTGGGTATCTAGGCGACACGCATATCCCGGTTCTTTTTCAAGTGGTACTTGATAGCCTGCGGGTCAGGCCGGGGGGGCGCTACATAGATGCTACCG
>Ga0209614_1000791_pt1 | contig 26498 bp, 15 predicted proteins | sample BlaSprsedimmetaG_FD_185484 | JGI IMG/M metagenome (GOLD analysis project Ga0209614, IMG submission 185484) | Hot spring sediment bacterial and archeal communities from California, USA to study Microbial Dark Matter (Phase II) - Blank Spring... ... | reverse complement strand
TGCTTACCCAAACCCCTTCAACACAACAACCACATTGAAACTGGACCTGCCGGAAGAGACGCGGTTTTCGCTGGTGATTTATGATATCAGTTGCAAAGAAGTCTGGTGTTTGAATAATAGCAGAAGCAATACCTATCCCGCCGGATATCATATTATCCAATGGGACGGGCGGACTAATTCCGGCTCAATCGTACCCACCGGTGTTTACTTCATTGTGTATCGTTCCACGGAACACCAATTGAATCAAAAAGTGGTGCTGGTGAAGTAGAGTTCTCTTTTAAGGCATATTACAAGTTGTGCCGGGAGCGCACGCCCGGTCTTTATTCACTGTTAGGACTGAGGTTCCGATAAAACAAAAAGAGCCGGACTTTTGAGAGAGGTACTTTTTCTGAGTCTCAAATTTCAATCCGCAAGCGGGTGGGATCACCAATGACGAATCCCGCTAGAGAGAATCAGCGCCGTCTGATTGATTTTCTTTTGTAAAAGTGGTCTGATAAACCTAAATTTAACGTCCGTTAATTCATGGCGGATTAACGGCAAAAATATAGACCTTGTTTGTATCATTGAAAACCTAAACCAGAAGGAGTCTGAATATGGCAACAAAAATTGCGATTAACGGTTTTGGACGAATAGGAAGAGCTTTTATACGGGCGGCAAAAGAGATGGATAAAGATTGGGAGATCGTCGCGATCAACGATCTCACCGACGCCCAAACACTGGCTGCCTTGTTGAAACACGACTCGGTTCATCGTAAGTTTCCCGGAACTGTGGCAGTGGATGGTGACAATCTGGTCGTTGACGGCAAGCGGATCCCGGTTTCTGCCGAAAAAGACCCGGCGCAGCTGCCCTGGAAAAAACTGGGTGTGGATATCGTGATTGAATCCACCGGCGTATTCCGCAAACGGGCTCAGATTGCGGCGCACCTGACAGCCGGCGCCAAAAAGGTCGTACTTACCGTACCCGCCAAGGACGAAATTGATGCAACTATCGTCCTGGGTGTGAATAATGAAGAACTCAAAGGTACCGAAGAAATCGTCTCCAACGCTTCCTGCACGACGAATTGTGCGGCTCCAATGACGAAAGTGATGGTAGACAACTGGGGCGTCAAACAGGGCTTCCTCCTGACGATTCATGCCTATACCATGGACCAGAATTTGCTGGATGCACCGCATAAAGACCTGCGCCGAGCCCGCGCAGCTGCCATGTCGGTGATACCCACCACTACCGGCGCCGCCAAAGCAATCGGAAAAGTGATTCCGCAGGTCAAAGGCAAGATGGACGGCGTCGCCTACCGCGTCCCAACTCCCGACGGTTCCCTGACTGAACTGGTGCTCGAACTGGAGAAACCGGCGACCGTGGAAGAGATCAATGCCGCCATGAAAAAGGCGGCGGAGGGACCCATGCAGGGAATCATGCAGTATACCGAAGATGAATTTGTCTCCTCTGATGTCATCGGTGAGCCCTATTCAGTGATTTTCGACTCTAAAATGACCAGAGTCTTGCCCGGTGGAATGGTCAAAGTGTCTGGCTGGTACGATAACGAGTATGGCTATACCTGCCGGGTCGTTGATCTGGTGCAAGCCTTGATTGACAAGATGTAATTAAGGCTATGTTGCTTGAAAACAGTTAATTTTATTTTTGGAATACACAATCATCAGCCGGTAGGTAATTTCGACTTTGTTTTCGAACACGCCTACCGGCACAGCTATCTGCCCTTCGTGGAGATGGTGGAAAAATTTCCCGGCATCGCTCTGACGCTTCATTTCAGCGGCTGCCTGCTGGAATGGCTGGAACGGCAGCATCCCGAATATATCGATCAGATCGCCAGGCTTGTTGAGCGGGGTAATGTTGAAATCCTGAGCGGCGGTTTTTTTGAACCGGTGCTGGCGATGATTCCCGACGTGGATAAGGTCGGTCAAATTGAGATGATGAACGACTACATTCGGCGTCGCTTTGGCTATGAGCCCCAGGGGCTCTGGCTGACCGAGCGGGTCTGGGAGCCCTCACTGGCGAAGCCAATTGCCGAAGCCGGAATCAAGTATATCACCGTGGACGACTATCACTTCCTCGGTACGGGGAAAATGGAAAAGGACCTGACCGGGCACTTCATTACCGAAGAGCAGGGCTACGGACTTTCGATTTTTCCTATCAGTCAGAAACTGCGCTACACGATTCCCTTTAAGGAGCCCCAGGCAACGATTGACCATCTGCGCCGTTTCGTGACAGAGGATGCCGGTAATGCTGTTGTCATGGCGGATGACGGTGAAAAGTTCGGCGTCTGGCCCAGCACCTACGAAACGGTCTTCGGGCAGAAATGGCTGCAAAATTTTCTGGAGACCCTGGAGAAAAACAGTGACTGGCTGAAAACCCGCACCTTTGCGGATTACTATTCCAAACATGCCCCCAAAGGGCGTATTTATCTGCCGACGGCATCCTATTTTGAAATGAGTGAATGGTCGTTGCCCTGGGAGGCTGGTGAAAAATTCGACGATCTCGTGAAAGAGTTCGATGAACAGGAGCGCAGTGGCGATGTACGCCCCTTTATCAAGGGCGGCATCTGGCGCAATTTCCTGTTTAAATACGATGAAGCCAACTGGATGCAGAAAAAGATGCAACACCTTTCCGATCGTTATCATCGGATTGATGCTGAAAAGCTGGATTCCTCCGGAAAAGCCGGTTTTAATACCGCCCGCCAGCATCTGTGGCGCAGCATGTGTAACTGCGCCTACTGGCACGGCGTCTTCGGCGGTCTCTATCTGCCCCATCTGCGTCATGCTATCTATACCGAACTGCTGAAATGCGAGCGGCTGCTGAATAAAATTGAAAAACGTCCCCGCTTCCATGTGGAAGAGCTGGATATTGACATTGACGGCAACCGGGAACTCCTGATCACTTCCAATAATATGCTGGCGGCGTTCGCCCCTCACCGGGGCGCCATGCTGACGGAATTTTCGCTGCTGGATAAATCTTTTAATGTTCTCAACAGTCTGAAACGCTACCGGGAATCCTATCACCGACGGGTGCTGGAAGCCGGCTCGGAGAGCAAAGGCGGCTCGATCCACGACAATGTCGTTGCCAAAGAGACAGGGCTCGAAAACTATCTGAAATATGATCCCTATCCCCGCAAAAATTTACTGGATCATATTTTCAATCCGGCGGTAACCTTTGATCAGTTTCGCCAATGCGAATATTACGAGGACAGCGACTTCATCCAGGGCTCCTATGAGTATTCCATTGACCAAAAAGCGAAAACCGTTCGCTTCCTTCGGGAGGGCTGGGTCAACTGGCAACGCTTTCGGATTGAGAAGACGATTCGATTTGTTAAATCCGCCCTTGAGATCAATTACCGGCTGTCCAATTCCGGCGAAAAGGCAAATATTTTCCGGTTCGGTCCAGAGTTCAATTTTGCACTGTTGGGAGGTGATTCTCCCGACCGCTACTATGAGGCGGACGGACGGAAATTGGCTAAACCGACGCTGAACGGAAAAGGTGTTTTGCCGAAGATATCCACTCTGGCGGTGGTCAATGAATGGGATAAATTCCGGCTGACGGTGACGGCTGAAGAAGCCAACGAATTCTGGTATTTTCCGGTAGAAACCGTTTCCTTGTCGGAAGCCGGTTTCGAGCGGGTTTACCAGAGTTCGGTAATTGTGCCGTTGTTCGATCTGACATTGAAGCCCGCTGAAACCCGGGAGATTCGACTGGAATTGAATGTTAAAAACCTTTAAATGAGCATTGTCACTGTGAAAATAATTACCCTGCGGGAAATCGCGAGGTTTTTTTATATTATCACAAAGACTTGGGGTTTGCGATTTATGCTGAGCGAAATTAAAAAAGCCCGACAAGTACTCGGCGAACCGTAAAGGTCCGGAAGAGCGGCGCTGACCTGCCGCAGAGAATATCGGGTCCAGTAATAGAGACGTGTAATAATTATTGATAGGCTGGGGAAGAGACTTTCTTCCGTAATGCCGGATCGAGTTCCATTTTCCGCAGACGGATTGTCTTTGGGGTGACATCGACCAGTTCATCTTCGGCAATGAATTCAATCGACTGATCCAGCGTCAGATTTCGGGGCGGACGAATTGTTATCGTAGCATCCGCAGAAGCAGCCCGCATATTGGTCAGTTTCTTTTCCCGGGTAATATTGATATCCAGGTCCTGGGGACGGTTACGTTCACCGATGATCATACCCTGGTAAACCTCCGCGCCTGGAGCGATAAAAAGTTCACCACGATCCACCATGCCAAAACTGGCGTAGGCGGTAGCCCGTCCGTTGCGATCGGCAACGAGGGCACCGGAAGCACGCTGCGGGATTGGTCCGAACCAGGGCTGGAAATCTTCGAACAGGGTGTTCATGACACCGGTCCCTTTTGTTTCAGTGAGAAACTGGCTGCGAAAACCGATCAAACCACGGGTTAGCACCAGAATCTCAAGGTTAACTCGTCCATGACCATGATTGACCAGATGGGTCATGCGACCTTTACGGCGGGACAGGTTTTCGGTTACGATACCCATGTATTCTTCCGGAATATCAATGAAGACATGCTCGACAGGTTCAAAGACTTTACCCTCTATTTTCCGGATAATAACCTGGGGCTTGGATACCATTAACGCATAGCCTTCCCGACGCATGGTTTCAATCAGAATCGCCATCTGCAGCTCGCCGCGTCCGCAAACTTCAAAAGCATCGGCTCGGTTTTTCAATGGATTTATCCGGATCGAGACATTCCGGAGTAATTCACGGTCCAGTCTTTCTTTCAGATTCCGAGAGGTCAGATAGGTACCCTCCTGTCCGGCAAAAGGGCTGGTATTGACATAAAATATCATTGAAATTGTCGGTTCATCTACATGAATGCGGGGGAGTGGTTGCGGATTTTCCACCGATGTAATGGTATCGCCAATCCGCACATTGGGAACCCCGGAGAGGGCAATAATATCACCGGCTTCAACCTTTTCGACCGCTGTTTTCTTGAGTCCTTCAAAGGTAGAGAGTGCTGAAAATTTGACATTGTTCACAATCTCGTTTTCCGAGTACAGAGCATAGTTTTTATGCATTTCCAGAGTCCCATTGCTGATCCTGCCGATGGCGATCTGTCCGACATAGGAATCGTAATCGAGATTTGTGATTAAAAACTGAGTCGCAAGTGTATCATTGACTTCCGGACCGGGAATGGTTTTGATGATAGTTTCGAAGAGAGGCTGGAGATTATCGGAGCCGTCATTCAAATCGCGATGGGCAACACCCAGTTTAGCTTGGGTGTATAAAATCGGGAATTCAATCTGATGTTCATCGGCGTCAAGATCAATGAACAGATCATAGACCTGATTGATCACCTCTTTAATACGGGCATCCCGACGATCGATTTTATTGATGATTAGAATCATCGGCAGACGTTTTGCCAGGGCTTTTTTTACCACAAAGCGGGTCTGGGGCAACGGACCTTCGCTGGCATCAACCAACAGTATGGCGCCGTCCACCATGTTCAGTCTGCGTTCCACTTCGCCGCCGAAGTCGGCGTGACCCGGTGTGTCGATAATATTAATTTTGGTACCTTTATACCATACCGCCGTATTTTTTGCATTAATGGTGATGCCGCGTTCGCGTTCCAGGTCCATGTTATCCATGACCCGGGTTTCGACGTACTGGTTTTCACGGAAAATGCCGCTCTGTTTAAGCATGCCGTCCACAAGGGTGGTCTTGCCGTGATCAACAAGAGCAATAATGGCAATATTTCTGAATTTATTGATTCGCACTTATTTAAAATCCTTTCATAAAATAACGAGGCGCAAATATACTTGTTTCAAAGTGATATTCCAACGGTATAATAACAGTAGTGATCAGTCGGATTACAGAACGTTTTTTCAATTGGTTTCAAAATTGATTGATCACCAGCTTTTTCTGGGGTTGGGTATATTTTGGTCATAAATTGCGAGCTATGAATCGTCAATTTCGAAAACGTCACTACCATTCCTGTAATTACTACCACACCCGGGTAGCGCTGCGGAAGGGTTTCGTGTCGCAGATGGTTGAGAACCTGCCGGCAGGTGATATTGATAATCCTGATCCTGCGGATGATCAGGTTCGGGTATCTATCCGGGAATTCGCATGATTATTTTCTGTTAATTATCTCCGGCGGGCGCTGAAAGGGTCTACCAAAGCTCAGTGGTTGTGCCGACCTTTCTGGTGAAACTACAACCCGGCGAAGAGAGACTAATTACCCTGAAACTCTCGATTGAGAATTTATCGTAAAGGACAAGCATCCCTGAAAGACCAGCCCCGCTATCGATCGTGGGGTTTTTTTATCTGTCCGCGGTTCTGTTTTGTAAAAATTATTGGATTTCTGGATATACTTTGTAAATTCACCCCGCCAAGCGAAAGGAAGTATGCCGAAAAAGCTCTTAATCGTAGAATCACCATCGAAAGCCAGGACGATTAAAAAATATCTGGATAGAGACTTTCAGGTTCTGGCGTCGGTCGGTCATATCAAAGATTTGCCCGAAAAGGAGTTGGGCATTGATATCGCCCGGGATTTCAGTCTGAAATATGTAACGATCAAAGGGAAAGCCAAAATTATCCAGCAGCTGAAAAACGCGGCTCAGTCGGCGGATAAAGTCTATCTGGCGCCTGATCCCGACCGTGAAGGTGAGGCTATCGCCTGGCACATTGCTAATTCACTGCAGGTCTCCGATCACCAGATTCTGCGGGTCCTCTTTAATGAAATTACCTACAGCGGTATTCAGTACGGCATTAAACATCCCCGCAAAATTGATCTGAATCTGGTCAATTCCCAGCAGGCGCGCCGGGTGGTTGACCGGCTGGTGGGATATCAGGTGAGCCCCTTTTTATGGAAAATGCTGTACCGCGGGCTCAGTGCCGGACGGGTCCAATCGGTGGCACTGCGGATTATCTGTGAGCGGGAAGCCGATATAGAGGCGTTTGTACCCCGTGAATACTGGGATTTGACTGCCGATGTAAAAACAGTCAGGGATGAGACCTTTACCGCAAAATGTGTTAAAATTGACAACAAAAAACCGGTGATTGACAACCGGCAGGCGGCAGAAGAGCATCTTGAGATTTTGAAAAATGCCCGGTTTGTTGTTGAGTCTGTGGAAGCAAAAGAGAAATTCCGGTCACCCGCTCCACCGTTTATCACCAGTACGCTGCAGCAGGAAGCCACTAAGCGCTATCGTTTCCCCTCGGTGAAAACGATGAAAATCGCCCAGCAGCTCTACGAAGGTGTTAATGTCGGCGGCGATCTTGTCGGTCTGATCACCTATATGCGCACCGATTCGGTGCGGATTTCCAAAGAAGCTATAACCGGCATTCGCAAGTTTATCGGCATGGAATATGGCGCCGAATATTTGCCGGCGAATCCCCGCTATTTCAAGACGAAGAAAAAAAATGTCCAGGATGCGCATGAAGGCATTCGTCCGACGCGCTTTGACCTGCCGCCGGAAAAAGTGGATACATATCTAACACCCGATCAGAAAAAACTCTACCGTCTGATCTGGAATCGCTTCGCCGCCTGTCAGATGACCCCTGCCCGCTATAAACAGCGGAATGTGGATATCACCGCCGGAAGCTATCTGTTCCGAGCCGGCAGTAGCGAGTTGATTTTTGATGGTTATCTGCGTGCCTGGCGTGAAGAGTCGCCGGAAGACAGCCTATCCAAACTGCCGACGAAACTTTCCAAAGGTGAGCAGTTAATTCTGCTCGCACTGCATCCCGAGCAGAAATTCACCGAGCCACCTACCCGTTTCAGCGAGGGGACGCTAATCAAAGAGCTAGACAGCCTGGGGATTGGTCGCCCGAGCACCTACGCCAGCATTGTCACCACCATCCTGACCCGCAAATACGTCGAGCGCGTCAAGGGCTTTCTGCAGCCGACAGAACTGGGTCGGACGGTCAATAAAATTTTGGTAGAAAACATGCCCGACATTTTTAACGTCCGATTTACCGCCCGCATGGAGGAGGAGCTGGATGAGGTCGAAGGCAATAAAAAGGACTGGCTGACCGTCATTCGTGAATTTTATAAATCATTTGAAAAATCGCTGAATAAATTGGACGATAAGAAGAAAACCATCAAAGCCGGATTGCAGGAGGTTACGGACGAGGTCTGTGAACGCTGTGGTCGCCCGATGGTGATTAAATGGAGTAAGAACGGAAAATTTCTGGCTTGTTCCGGGTTCCCGGAATGTCGCAATACCAGACCGCTGGACGGAGATACCCCGACGCAGGAGTTACCTGAAAAAAGGTGCCCGAATTGCGGCGGATTAATGGTTGTCAAACAGGGGCGCTATGGAAGATTCTGGGCGTGCAGCAATTACCCGAAATGCAAAACCACCGAACCGTTTACTTTGAACATCAACTGTCCGGAACCGGATTGCGACGGGCAGCTGGTAGAGAAGCGCACCGGTCGCGGCAAGACTTTTTACGGCTGCAGTAACTATCCAAAATGCAAATTCGCCACCTGGAACGAGCCGATTGCACAGACCTGTACCAACTGCGGTTACGGCATTCTGGAGCGCAAAGAGACCCGCAGTAAAGGGACGATTATTATTTGCCCGAAATGTAAAACCGAATATAACGACGCCGAATAAATCCGGAATGACGACAGTTTACGCCAATCGGAGGAGTCAATGACAAAGGTAACCATGGATAAAATCGTTTCGCTATGCAAACGGCGCGGCTACATCTACCAGTCCAGTGAAATTTATGGCAAGCTAAACGCCTGTTATGACTACGGACCGCTGGGCGTCGAACTAAAAAACAACATCAAGAATATCTGGTGGCAGGCGATGGTCTATGAGCATGACAACATCGTCGGTCTGGATGCCGCCATTCTGATGCATCCCAAGGTGTGGGAAGCCTCGGGACACGTCGCAGGTTTCCACGATCCGCTGGTGGATTGCAAACAATGCAAAAACCGCTTTCGGGAGGATGACATTCTGCCGGAGCTGTTGGCATTGAAACAGTGCCCCATCTGCGGCACCAAGGGCTCGTTGACTGACGCCCGTCAATTCAACCTGATGTTTAAAACGCACATGGGTGCCGTGGAGGAGAATGCGGCGGTGATTTATCTGCGACCGGAAACTGCGCAGGGAATTTATGTCAATTATAAAAACGTAATGGACTCCTCGCGCCTGAAAATTCCCTTTGGAATTGCCCAGATCGGGAAAGCCTTCCGCAATGAGATTACGCCGGGGAATTTTATCTTCCGTACCCGGGAATTTGAACAGATGGAGATGCAGTTTTTCGTCAAACCCGGTGATGACGACAGATATTTTGAGGAATGGAAACAGAAACGGATTGATTTTTATGACCGTATCGGTATCCGGAGGGAGAAGCTGCGCTTCCATCAGCACGGTCCGGAAGAGCTGGCGCATTATGCCAAAGCCGCTTTCGACATTCAGTATGAGTTTCCCATCGGCTGGAAAGAGCTGGAAGGTGTCCACAACCGGATGGATTTTGACCTGTCCAGACACCAGGAATACTCCGGCAAAGATTTGACGTATTTTGATGATGAAAGCCGGGAACGGTATCTCCCGTATATCGTTGAGACGTCCGCCGGCGTTGACCGGACGCTGCTGACCTGTCTGGTGGATGCCTATGAAGAGGAAGAACTGGAAAAGGACACGCGGACCGTGCTGCATCTGGACCCGAAACTGGCACCAATCAAAGCCGCCATTTTACCCTTAGTAAACCGCGACGGAATGCCGGATATTGCCATGGCGATTTACCACGATACAAAAAAATATATGAATACCTTTTATGATCAGGGCGGCTCGATTGGGCGCCGCTATCGTCGTCAGGACGAGGCCGGAACGCCATTTGGAATTACGGTGGATTCGCAGACCCTCGAAGATGGAACGGTAACCGTGCGCGATCGGGATACATTGGAACAGATACGCATATCCAAAGACATGGTCCTAAATTTTCTCAAGGATAAACTGGCGCAATAAGCGTAACGACAGGCAATATTTCAGTACTCAGATATCATTTTTGAAGGTTGTATTTCATCAGCTTATACCGTAGCATTCGGTCGGTAATACCCAGGAGCTCTGCGGCTTTGGCCTGAACTCCATTGGCTTGCTGCAGCGCTTTCCGGATCAATGATTTTTCCAGTTCCCCGACCTGGTCCGGCAGACTTTTAGAAAGTGTTACGCCGATGCTGACGCTGGTATCCAGGGGCAGATCATCACGGGTAATAATTGAACCGCGTGCTAAAATTACCGCTCTCTCGATAATATTTTCCAGCTCCCGGACATTACCCGGATAATCGTAGCGCATCAACAGATCAAGCCCTTCTGAGGAGATTTCTCTGGCCCGGCTTTTATTTATCTGCGAATGCTTGTAAATAAAGTGATTAACAAGCAACGGAATGTCCTCGCGGCGCTTGCGTAATGGCGGGATTTCGATGGGAATGACATTCAAACGGAAAAAAAGGTCGGAGCGAAACTTTCCTTCTTTGACCAATTGTTCGATATTAACATTGGTGGCGGATAAGATCCGGACATCGGATCTGATAACCTGCGTCGAACCCAGGCGTTGAAATTCTTTTTCCTGAATAAAGCGCAGAAGCTTGACCTGAATGTTGAAGGGAATGTCAGCAACTTCGTCAAGAAAAAGGGTTCCGCCATCGGCGATTTCAAAACGGCCTTTAAAATTTTCATGGGCGCCGGTATAAGCCCCCTTTTCCCGGCCAAAGAGTTCACTTTCAAACAGAGCTTCCGGAATGGCGGCGCAGTTTGCCACCACGAAAGGTTTGTTCTTACGGGGAGATGTCTGGTGAATGGCTTTAGCGACCATTTCTTTGCCGGTTCCGCTTTCACCCAGAATCAGGATCGCCGATTGACTACTGCTCACCCTGGCAACCAGATTGAGCACTTTTTCCATCTGTTTACTCTTGTAAACAATATCGGAAACAACATTCTCTCGCGGTTCCTGAAAACGCAGGATTTCATTCTCTTTTTTCAGAATCTTGTGCTCGGCGACTTTTTTGAGTTTAAATTCCAATTCGTCGAGATCAACTGGTTTCGAAAGGTAGTCCCAGGCGCCGTGCTTCATGGCTTCAACGGAATCTTCAATAGTTCCGTATGCCGTCAGAATGATTACCTGAATTTCGCTGCTGATGTCTTTGACCTGCTTTAACACTTCGAGACCGTTCATACCTGTCATGCGAAAATCGGTAATGACGATATCGATATAACGGTTTTTTAAAGCGGCCATTCCTTTTTCGCCGGATTCATGACTGTCAACCTGACAGCCAAGTTTTTCCAGGAATCCGCTGAGCACTTCCCGATGGGAGGCATCATCATCAATGAGTAATACAGAGAGATCGATTTTATTTGTTTGCATAGTTGTTGGGTAAAATTATTGTGAAAGTTGTTCCTTTATTTACCTGACTCTCCACCCGGATCTTGCCGCCATGTTCAGAGATAATCTGATTTGCATGGGCCAGTCCCAGCCCCGTTCCGTTGGATTTTGTGGTAAAGTATAAGTTGAAAATCATTGGGAGTTTTTCTTCCGGAATCCCGCTTCCGGTATCTTTGACTGTAATAACTATTTCCCCGGGATTTGTCTTTAATCTGATTTCAATTTCTCCATCAGGAGGAGTCGCTGTGATGGCATTTTCAAGAATATTGATCAGACACTCTTCAATTTTGATCGGGTCGATGACTGTTTTGACGATGCCGTGGTTTTGCCAGACGAGGGTAATCCCGGCATCGGTGGCTTTATTGTAATAAAGATCGACGATTTTATCAATGATTTTATCAAGCCGGTTTAGGGACATCTGCAATGGGGCCGGTTTTGAAAATTGCAGCAGATTTTTGATTGATGTGCCGATGTGATCAATTTCTTTATGAATAATATCAAATAAGCGTTTCTGCTCGGCTTCTCCGCTTGTCGGCTTGAATTCCCGGGTCAGACGTTGAACAGTCATGGATATGGCGCCGAGGGGATTACGGATTTCGTGCGCAATTCCGGCTGCCAGTTCGCCGATGGCGCTCATTTTTTCTTTTTGCCGTAAATCGTGTTGAAGGCTGTAAACTTCATTGGTGATTTTCTGCTTCTCTTTTTCCAGGAGTTGGATATTTTGAATGGATATGGAATAGGAAAACAGGATGAAACTGATAATTAGCAGAATAGTTAACCGAATGAGTATCTGACGTAGAACGGCCTTTTGCATATATTGAACCGGAGAATAATCGAGTCCGATACGCAGGGTGCCTCTGTATTTGTTGATCACAATTAATGGAGTCAGAGCTTCGAATATTTTAATGTTTTTATAATTTATCGTCCGCCAACGAAATTGATCCTGTCTTTTTAAATTGGCGAGCAGTGTATCTTCTGAAAATGGTGACAACGTATCTAAGGTATTTGTTTTGGCAATGATTCCATTGGAATCTTGGATCGCGATATAGATTATCGATGAATCCGACCCAATATTATTCAGGTACTGTTCAATTCCAATAATGTTACGAAGCGCAGAAAACCTTGAGGCCTTGACCGATCCCACAATCGATCCGCCTTTACTTCTGGCAATGGCCACAAAATAACCATCTTCACCCAGCTTGTCAAATGGGTGAATACCGAGAACGAGTTCATTTTCTTTTCCCTGCAATATCGGCTGGAGCAGCGAATTAATATTGGTGCATTGCCGGTTATCATGACTGTAATAAATTCGATCGCCGAATTCAGAGAAAATATTAAGATGAAATATATGTTCGTTGGCGCAAAATTTCTGTAAGTAGCTGTTGTCAATGTTACTGGATTGTTCAAAATTATTAAGAACATGCAATTCAGAGCTTAGCCATTTATTTAGATACTGCCGCAACATCGCATCGCTCACGATGGAATTTCTTGTCGATTTATTGATTGTATTTGCCAGCATCTGCGAAAAATGAGTCATATTATCGATAACTGTCTTACGACGTGAAAAATAATCAAGAACAGCTGAAATACTGAGAATTAGGAAAAGAATGATAAAAACCGATATGAGGGTTCTGCTTGAGATTGTATTTTTATACTGTTTTAATTTTGTTTTCAAGGGCTCTTTCACTTGTTCAACCTGTTAAATATAGGGGAGCTGTCAACAAATTTAAAGGTAATTCTCCATAAAAGCAGAACCGGACAGCGAGGAGAAACATACTGTCCGGTTCTTGTAAGAAAGGAGACGTTTGTTGAAAATATTAATCCCAGGGCTCTGGTCGAATGAGTAAAACTGCAAGTGTACCAAAAAGTCCGGAGAACAGTACTATGACAAAATCGAACCAGTTATCCCTGAGTTTCTCATGATAGATATTAACTTTGAGGAATAATGTAATTATCAAACCAAGTAAGATACCGATAAATGCAAGTTTACCGGTAAACACAAATTTAAACTTGATATATCTGTAGTCTCCAGATTTACGTTCAATTGAAAATGGAAAAACAATTGCAGCTATCTTGCTGCTGGTCCACTCTTCGCGTGGTGTCCAACAGGTCTGATAGGTATCGATGTAATTATAATTACTATCCATTACAGTATAAGTCAATCCTTTATCATCATAATATTTAACCATGCGGTAGATCGGATTACATTGTAATCTGAAAGTCATCTCATCGGCGATATATCCGTCGACAGGTAGTTTGGTCAGTGAATAATTATTATAACGGATCAGATAGATTTCATTGGTTTTTGTAACGATAGCGCCATAATATTCCTTCATACTGTTTTCCTGCACTTTTATGAAACGAATATTTAAATCGGAGGAAATCCCGGTATTGACACAAAACGGCTTGCCTTTAATCTGTTTCAAATGATAAACACTGTTCGCGGCATCAATGATGAAATACCCTTCGTCAAAAGGTTTTCTTGTAGTCGGATTACCGGCGATGTATTTTGCCGGGAATTGAAAACCGGCATCATGTAAAGCCTGTGTAAATTCCTGTGATTTTGCGGTAATGATTTTATTTGTCTCAGCGTCAATGAATTCAAGACTTGTGCCAACGCGGAACAGCTCGCCGGGTAACTCCAGGCGGGCAAAATCGGATTGTGATTCAAAAAGCGGATACAGATCAATAATTGGCGTGTTTAAATCTTTTGGTTCAAAAGAAAAATTCAGGGATTTATTTCGAATGATAGAGTAACTGATTGGAATACCATCAATATTATCCGGTAAGATATTCCATTTCAATAAATCACTATAGTAGCTTAAAGGCAACAAAGTGCGGAACGTTTTTCGATCATAGGTGTTTCCCTCATTATCAAAATATTCAGATTCATTTCCAGTCCGGTTTTCAGAAAACAGGAAACCTTTTTTGATCGAGCTGTAAAACACCATGGGCGCCTGAATTGGTTTGTCGAATATCATCCAGTACAGGCTTGGGAGTAATATCGATAAAGCGACAATGAACAGGATGATAATGGCATAGCGTGATATTTTCGGTATCATAGTCTGCTTCCTTTCCGTAAACGATATCCCGGAAATAACACAATCAATATGAATATCAGGGATAGAAATATATAGCTGATCAGTGAAAATCTGTATAGTCCGAGATTGCCACCTAAAAAGAGGCTCTGAACAATGGGGTAGAGCAGGACGGCGTAGACAACCCGATATTTCCATGAAGGATCTACCGTTATTGCTGAAGCACCGAGATATGCGACAAAACTCGCCAGCAGCCAGGGAGCGACAGTCAATAAAGATATGGCACTTACCTCGTGTGGGAAATAAATCGAACTAACAACTGCCAGGCTGACCAGTACGAGAAGCGAAAAAAGAGCAATCATCCCAAGCCCGACAAAGGACATGAAGAGTAAGGATTTGTTCTCGTCAATCGGCAGATGGAAAGTGAGACGATAGCGTTTTTTAACCATTTCCGGAACAAACTGAATAATTGCTAATAATATTCCGGCAAAGACCGGGATGAATTTTAGTGATTTGAAAAAAGGGACGCTGCGTTGAATGACATACAGCCAGACCCTGATGGCATCATTCATTTCAAACCACTGCCGCACATCAAGACCAATATAGATTAACGATCCAAGCATGACGACCAGGTAGCCGATCACCCACCAGCGAATTTTAATCCATTCTTTATATAGAATTGCTTTATACATGCGAATTCCTTTCTTAATATTTACCAGTCAATCCAATGAATGCATGTTCCAGATTCATGGTTGTTTCAGTGAAATCACCAAAAGAGATTCCCTTATTTTCTAAATATTTTTTAACCTCTGTTTCAGGCTTAAATGAATAGATAGTAAAATGATTTTTCAGACTTTCCCAGTTTGCGACGACGTCATCAAAATCAAGATTCGGAACCTGCCCATCTATATTAAAATGATATTGGTGAAACGTGTTTAAAAATTCCTTGATTGGCATCTGAAGAAGAATTCTTTTTCGCCCCATGATGATGGCATCGTCAATGATCTGTTCAAGGTCCTGGATAATATGGGAGGTCATAAAAACGGTTTTGTTGTTTTCACGAACATAATCAATCAGATAATCAATAAATAACATCCGGTAGCCTGCGTCCAAACCCATGGAATAATCGTCGAGAATCATCAGTTCCGGGTCCTGGGCCATAATCAGGCCGAGGGCGACTTGCGACCGCTGTCCGCAGGACATCTTGGAAATTTTGTGATCGCATGCAACACCGAGACGATCGATCAGCCCATAATACAGATCTCTTTTCCAGTTTGGGAAAAATTGGCTGTAAAAGCGTTCAACCTGTTCAACCGTCATAAACTCATAACAGACATGACCTTCGTGCAACAGACCAATTTTACGGCGGGTCTCAGGACTTAGATTGTGAGATTCTTCGCCAAGCACATAGCACGATCCGCTGGTCGGCCTGAGAAAACCCATCAGGATGTTGATAGTCGTGGTTTTACCCGTACCGTTTTTGCCCAGAATTCCGAATATCTTCCCTTTCTGGACCGAGAAATTCAGGTTTTCGTAGATTAATTTGTTACCGTAACTATGCGTCAGATTTACGCATTCAATCACATTTTCCATTTTTACTCTCAGTTTGTTTTGATGTGTTTTTATTTTCAAAAAGTTGTACGATCCCACTAATCATGTTATCAATTACATGTTATCAATTATAAGGGCAAAAGCAATGCCACAGTATAGTTCGATTGAATATTTTCCCTGACAATCCGAAGTATAAACCCGATTAATCGTTGTTTTAAAATGCCGGCCAAAAGTGGTCGCTGCGACAATAATGTTGTGCCGACCGACAATATTGTCGGCCTTTTGTACGCTATGTTCTGTGTTTTTTCATAGATTCTCGTCTTGAATAGGCGCTTCCGGCGGTTTGGCATAATGATTGAAAACATCAGATATATGAATACCGAAGCAAATAGTTTATTAATTAAGGAATCGTAGTGGATGAACATTAGAAATTACGTACGGACCGGGATTTTACTGACGGGACTGCTTTCGCTGCAGCTCTTTGGCATAGATGACGCTAAAGTCAAGGAACATATTCTGGATAATGGATTACGGGTTATCACCTATGAAATGCACACGGCGCCAATCATTTACTCACGCCTGACGTATAATATTGGGTCAAAATATGAACCTCTTAATCAAACCGGGATATCGCATATTGTTGAACATATGATGTTCAAAGGCACCAAACGATTCCCAAAGGGCAGCATTGCCGAGTTAATCTCTGCGAATGGCGGTGTATTCAATGCCTATACAACCAATGATATCACGGTCTATTATGAACTGTTGCCTAAAAATAAAATCGAATTGGCTTTTGACATTGAATCACAGCGGATGTATAAATGCGACTTTGATCCCGTTGAGTTTGAATCGGAACTCAGGGTTATTATGGAAGAGCGCAAACAGCGCACCGAAAATAGCGCCGATGGAAAAAAACGGGAAGAGTTGAACACGCTCCTTTATAAAAGTCATCCGTATCGCAATCCGGTGATTGGCTGGATGGAAGATCTGGAACATATTACCCGCAATCAGGCCTATGCCTATTATAAAAAATATTACACTCCCAATAATGCCACGCTGGTATTGACCGGAGATTTTGAGACCGAGGCAATGCTCAAGACAGTGAAGAAATATTTCGGTAAAGTGCCCAAGGGACCGGAATTGGAAAATCCGCGATTTTTCGATGCTGAACTTGAAGGCAAGAAGATCCTGGAGTTTAAACACCCGGATATTTTAAACGAGAGTATCGCGATGTATTTTGCGGCGCCGACCCGCTTCCAGGAAGATGGCGCCGCGCTCTATGTGATGGGTAATATTCTGGCTTCACGCAGCGCCACTTCCCGTCTGAACAAGCGTCTGGTGCGACAGGGGAAATTATGTAAAAGCGCAGGTGGCGGACTCGGTTTCAGCAAAGATCCCCGACCCTTTTCAATCTATGCCAGCCTTTTACCCGGCGCCTCTCTGGAAGAAGTGGAATCCATTATCTGGGAAGAAATTGACAGTCTGAAAAATTATCCGGTCGCCGATTATGATTTACAAAAGATTAAAAACAATCTGAATTTCAGTGAATTGACTGGCGATCAATATATCAGCGATGTGGGAGACCGCATTGCCACTTATGATAATTTTGTCAGTTGGCAGCATATTAATCAGTGGGATGATTTAGTTGCGGGGGTTACGAAGGATGACATTATGCGCGTGGCCAATAAATATTTTGACAAAGATAAGATGGTGGTCTGTTATTCACTTCCCGATTCCAGCGCAAAAGTCTCGGACAGCAGTCTAAAAACAGCTAAAAATGAAGAAGCCGGAGATGAAATTGCTCACGACGGTGATATTTTGGAACCGGAAATTGATCTTGAGGACAATAAAAATTCCAAAGCCGGACTGCTGTCTAAGCTGTCTAAATTGTTTGGCAGTAAAGAGGATGTGAGGGAACTCTACAAACCTCGCCTGAGCGAAGTTCTGGCGCCGAATCCGATTGTCAGCATGGTTGATTCGTTTAATCTTGATAACGGCGTTCCGGTGTACATGATCGAAAGCCATGATTTCCCGACTGTCGGCATAATGGGATTTATCGAAACCGGCCGGTTGGTGGAAGATGCTGAAAATCCCGGTATTCGTATTTTTACAAATTCAATGCTGGCAAGAGGAAGCTCAAAACGATCCTATGAAGAGTTACTGGAAGAGCGTTCGTTTACACCCTATCGGTTTGATTTTGAACAGTCCTGGAATAAAATCGTTTTTACGGGGTATTCACTGACAGAGAACGCGGACAAGATGTTACAGGGGACTTATGAGGTTTTGGCGGACCCAAGTTTCCCGGAAGAAGAGATGGCCAAAGTACGTCCCCGCCTGCTTTCCAATGCCAGGAATTTTAAAAAAACCGAAACCATGAAGGCTTTTTATACTATGTTTGAAAAGGTCTTTGAAGGTCACCAGTATGCCTTGCCTTATACCGGTACGGTTGAAACCATTGAAAATACGACCCGTGAGGATCTGGTCCGGTTTTATGATAAATATTACAGCCCGGATCGCCTGAAAATGGTCGTTGTAGGTGATTTCAGCAAAGACTGGATTCAGGCAAAACTGAATGCTACTTACGGCAGCTGGCAACACAGGTCTCGGGATGGTAATATTGGATTTTCGAAGATTAAACCAATTCAGGGAAAATTTGTTTATGTGTTTAATAATCCCGAATACAAGCAGTGTCGCCTAGATATGGCCTTCAATCCCATTGATGGCGGCATCACCACGGATATTGAGGATTATGAATATGAAACATTAAAAATACTGGAGCATATTCTCTGCGGCAGTTCACTGACTTCCCGGATGGGGATCGAATTGCGTGATAAACAGGGTTTGAGCTATGGGATTAAAAGTCAGCTTTGGATACGGGATCATGGCGGTTACTGGAATATTCGCACGGAACTGGATAAAGACAATGTGGTAAAAATGGTCCGGGGTATTTTTAAAGAAATTGAAAAAATTCAGAAAGATGGAATAACGGACGAAGAATTGAACAAAGCGAAGGCCCGGAAAATCTCGTTGTTAACCCTGCAAACCCGTACCACTGATGACATTGCCGGAATCATCTTCAAAGAGCTTCAGGACAAGAAACCGCTGGACTATTTTGATCGGCGCAGGGATATGATCATGTCAGTTACAAAAAAGGACGTTCAACGCGTGGCTAATAAGTATTTGGATATCAACAACTACATCATTTCTGTTTCCGGCGACCTGGATGAAAATTCTCTGGATATGTTTAAATAAAGGAATTACTATTGATGATCTTTGGAAAATAAATATATTAACAATGCATGTTCTATTGATTGGGTTATTCTATATAGTAAGGGCGAATACATGAAAAAAGTCTTGTTCGGTGTATCAGTGGGGATATTTTTATCCGGCCAGATTTTAGCATCGACGATATCCGGGAAAGTTCAGTGTCATATGGAGAAATTGAGTATTCCGGACGCCTTGGTAATATTACAAAAACCGGGTGATGAAGAATTTTCAAGGACTGTGGTATCCGGAACAACGGGTAATTTTTTCATTAACGACGTGGAAGCGGGCAAATATAATATAGAAGTGGTCAAAGATGGCTATTATAAGAATGTATTTTTTGATTTAATGGTTGAATCGGATAAAGACTACACCGTCAATATTAAATTGTTAAGGAAAGCAAAAAAAGATGACAGCGATTACTGTTTTATGCTCGGTGGTATAGAGGTTTGCAGCGAGCAGAAGGACATCATCCCGGAAGAAGTGGTGACCACCCGTAAAATCAGTTCCGGTGAAATTGAACACATGCAGGCGACGAACCTGGGGGACATTTTGTCACTGGTGCCAGGCGTTGAAAAAAACAACAATCCGGGGCTGTCAAGCACGACAACTGTTGGGGTTCGCGGTGTCGCAATGGCCGGAAGTTATGTGCCCGATGATGAATCCTTCGGGAGTATGATTATCGTCGATGGTAATGAAATATCTTCCGATTCAAGGGTTGGTTACAGTGGTCGTACGGGAATTGATTTACGCAGTATCCCGGCGGACAATATCGAATCGGTGGAGGTCATTTCAGGGATACCATCGGTCAAGTATGGAAATTTTTCTCAGGGTATGGTGAAGGTAAATACCAAAGTCGGGCGGGTTGCACCAAAATTGAAGGCAAAATTTAATCCCGACACAAAAACTATCAGCTTCAGCCACGGGCTGAAGTCGGCAACACAAGTCTTTGATTATCACCTGAACTATGCCAGGAGTGAGCGCGATTTACGTAAAAAAGATGATGAATTTCATCGTATTTACGGCTCTGGCAATTACTCTTTCAACTCTTTTGGCGATCGCCTTCAAAACCGCTTGCAGGGAACATTCACCCAGATGATCCAGAATGAACCGCCCACCGATGTTTACAAAACCAAAAATCGTGATCGCAGTTATCGGGCGACAGGCTCCTATTCTTTTAATTATGAAAACAGGAATAATACAAAATATAACGGGATGCTGAACTTGAATGTTGACCGGAATAAATCATTCAGGGCAAAATACAACAACGACCAATATCCGGTTCAGGTTGATACAACTTTGCCAATTATTGTTGGCACCGATACAACCGGTTGGCATGATACGACTATCACGAAGTACAATGTCGGATATATCGGAGAGAAATGGGTGATTGGGGTCGAATGGAAAACCGGTGCAAAACTTCTGCGTGAAAAAGATCGTCATTTTGCCGGACAGGATCATCATTTTCTTTCAGGTATCGAACTGAATCATGAATTCAATACTGGTCAGGGATTAGTTTTAGATGAGGACTGGAATTATTATGGTTATTATTCAAGCCGGCGGTCTTATGCTTACGATGACTATCCCAGCCTGACCAGTCTGAGTATATATGTCGAGGATCAGATGGAGGGATATCTGCTTGGAAATAAATACGATTTGATGGCCGGTTTACGATATGACAGCTTCAATCCGACGGGTATAACTGCGGCGGATCATGGTGTTTTCCTGTGTCCCCGCTTTAATTTCCGGTACTTTTTTACTGATGATTTTCGTGTCCGTGTCGGTGCTGGTAAATCTTCAAAAGCCGTATCCCTGGGATATTTATTCAAAGAACCGAAGTATATCAAATATGTTGTGGGCGATTCACTTGTGGAAGAAGTCATGTTTCAGTACAACCCGTCTTTAAATACCTATACCACCGATAAATATGAAGTTTCGGTAGACTGGAAAGCGTTTAATGGTATTGGTATGTCAGTGACAGCATATTATATGGAGTCAAACAGTATTCCCCGTCTGAAGACTTTTCCCTGGGGCTATTACCTGAATCCTGACACGTTGACATCAGAATCCTATCAATTGTATTATAATACAGGCTGGAAAAAATCCAGCGGAGTTGAGTATACCTTCAAAACAAAACGATTTTACAATATTCAGTTAAAAATGAATGCCACCTATCGGTTTACATATAGTGGTGAAACTGGTCTGGAATACGATGCCAGTCCTGATACCGCTGCCGGTGATGCTATCTGGTATAAACCCTATGAAGAATGGCGGGAAAAAATCATCCTGGATTACCAGATAAATTATATCAGCAAACGCCTGGGTGTCTGGGTAACACTGGATATTCAGCACATTCCCCTGGAACATAAAAAGTATTTATATTATTCAAATCTGGCTGAAAGAAAATATGTACATAACAATGTTACAAAGGTCAAACCTATTTATCAGGATCAGTTGTACTGGTGGGAAGACGAGATGACCGATTACGGCAGCCGCTGGCTGTTTAATTTCCGGGTGACGAAATCCATTGGAAATAATACGGAGCTTTCACTCTATATAAACAATGTTTTTAACGATAGAGCCTTATGGCTGGCGCCAAACGGATTAATGTCCAAACATAATCCGGAAATCTATTATGGAGTGGAGGTAAGTGCGCAATGGTAAAAAATAGATTAATTGTTTTGATTGCCACCGGCATATTTTTGTTTTCCGGATGTTTTAAAGAGGTACCGGAATATGAAGATGGTCATCTGAATATCAATATAACCACTCGCTATGTCGATTCCCGTTTCGATATTGACATCGCGCTGGATTCTGCGGCTGTGACCCTGAAGAATAATGATTATAAAATGCCAATGTTGACAGATTTTACAGACAGCAACGGAACCGTCCTGTTTCAGGATTTACCCTGGTCCGAGTATATGATTACTTCAGAAAAAGAGGTAATGTTGGATCTTGGGGATGGTGAACTACCGGTTCCTTTGTTTGCGGATACGGTATTTAGACCGGATAAGGAAGAGAGCATATTTACCCTGTTTGCCCGGGGGCCGGCGGAGCCCGGCTTGAAAATCAATGAAATTTATACTGCCGGTCCGCCCAACAATTTCTTCTTCTTTTTTGACCAGTATTTTGAATTGTATAATTCCTCTTCTGATACCGTCTATCTTGACGGTATGATCTTCTGCCGGATGGGCTCGTCGATTGAAAGTGTCACATATATTTTTCAATTTCCCGGAGAGCCGCTGACCGGCCGGGAATATCCGGTCGAACCGGGCGGTTTTGTTGTGCTCGCCAAGGATGCCTATAACTACCGGGATGAAATATTTGGTGGTCTGAAGAGTGTGGATCTGTCTGTCGCCGATTGGGAATTTGTCAATGCCGCTGATCCGGGGGGCATGGATAATCCCGATGTTCCTAATATATGGAATATTAAAGTCGGCCACACCCTTGATTTTATGGTTGGCCTGACCGCAGACGCCTTGATTCTCGCCGATGGAACGGACGTCAATTATTTTGACGGCATCGATATAGAGACGGTTATCGACTGTGTTGAATATTCTTCCAGTCCGACCCATCTCAAAGAGATGCCCCCGGAGTTGGATAGGGGATTTGCTGGAATCGGTCAGCAAAAATATAGCGGAACTTCACTGGAAAGGCGCAAGGCCGGATTTGATACGAATAACTCGACGGTGGATTTTGTTATTATCCCGGCACCGACAGTGGGATATCAACACTAGGATTTGAAATGAGAAAAGTGTTATTATTTTCAATACTGATTGTTTTAATACACGGCTCCCTGTCTTTTGGATATGAGGATTATCTGTATAAAAATTATTCGATCAAAGAAATGTACCGTGTTTACAATTTGCTAAATAATCCGGCTTTAATGCGTTCGAATAATCACGAAGATTTGATGAAATACAATTTTTATTTTGGAAATCAGGAAAATGGCTATCGCAGAACCTTTGATCCGGAACAGATTGAATCCGCCGGGGTCGATATATTTTTCTATAAGGCGCTGGATGATAAATCTGCCCTGTCCTCCAGAATTATCTATGAAACCTCAAGGCTGAATAATCTGTACCGGTCACTGGAAAAAGATTTTTACAACAGTTACTTTGCTTATACTGATACCACGACCGGAGATGTAAGCTATGCCGGTCCAATACTAAACGTGATTTACTATCGTGAAATAATGTCAGGATTCTCAACAGGTTTGGAAATTGATTATGGTATTGAAAGAGGTTTGAAGGATGTATATACCAAATGCGAGACCGTCAGCAGAAATATCAATATCAACTGGGGACTTGCCTATACCGGTTCAAAAGGGACCTCGCTTGGTGCCTCAATCCGGTATTTTGACCGTCAAGGAACTTATGAAGCGGTAAAGGAAATTACAGATGCCATAGTCAATACCTATATGGGATTTCATATGTATTATCCGGAACAACCCCGTAGTACGAATGAAAAAAAGATACTTGGCAAAGGGGTCGAAATTGATGCTCAATTTTCCAAAAACAATGTATTTATTTCAGCATTAAAAATTGATCTGATGGGTGGCTACGGAAGCAAGGAAAACAGGATTGATGCCGGCAGTTCATCTAATCCAGTCCGACGTGGATATTGGGTAAGAGAAGGCGGGTTCGTCAATTCAATTCTCTCGCTCGGTAAAAATCCGCAGCGTTTGGGAATAGTAATGATGGCGGGGACAAAACAGTATCACGACTGGGCTGCTCCCCAGAACTACGATGTTAAAAATATTGAAAACGATATCAGCGATGTAAATTACGGGATTAAAATGACTATTCCGTTGTGGGCTAACAACCTGACATTGGGCTATGAAGCCGGGACTGAAGCTGTCAATTACCGGGAATATACCGCAGATTTTGTGTTTAATGAGACATTATCCCGTAATAGGGTTTTTTCGGATCTGGATATCCGGATCAATCAGGTTACGGATATGTATTGCGGTGTCTGGGTTTCGAATTTTGAACCCTGGTTTTACTGGAATACCCGCTTGATTCAGGCTCAGGGAATTGAAATGGGCCTGGAACGATTGTTTGTCTTTGGGAAACTCGGGGCTTCGCTGCAGATGGAGTTCTGGAAGCCAGAGGATAAAACGGGCGTTATTGAACGGTTCGGAATTGCGATCAGCTATCAAAAATAAAGGGGGCGTTTTACTCTTGAATGAATACGAAAAAAACCGTATAACTAAATCAGCAATGTTCTAAACTCATATAAAAGTGTTCTAAAACAAAATTCCTAAAAAAACAAGGAGGAAAAATGAAGAAGTTGTTTACAATTTTAACGATCGTTGCAGTGACGACGCTGCTTGCCTTTGGGCAATGGCAGGTAGTGAAAGAGGGGACAGCAGATATCACACCTGGTACTGCTTTCTTTCTCGATGCCAGTACCGGATGGATAATTGCGGGTGCTGGAAATATTCAGCAGACTACCGACGGTGGTGCCAGCTGGACGACCTTGAGAGAAGATGACGGCGGAGAAAAATGGAATGATGTTGAATTCATCGATGCCAATGTCGGCTATGCCTGTGCTCAAAAGGGCTTCATCTTTAAAACTACCGATGGTGGGACCAACTGGACACAAATTGGTGACACTGCCAATTATGTACTTGACGTGGTCGATCTTGCCCTTGTTGATGCCAATACCGTGTATTTTGCCTGTGACGATGGTATTGTGTTAAAGACTACAGATGGTGGTGCGAATTTTACTGCAAACGCAACCCCCCTTACCACGGAAGATTTAAATGGCGGGATAGCATTTCTCGATGCCAGTAGAGGTGTTGTCGCTACCAGTGCCAATATTGGTGATACCTGGTACACGACCGATGGCGGCGCCAACTGGACCAATGTCAATGTAGGCTCACTGTTTCCAATTGGTACGATTAGTAAACGTCTGTATGATGTAGCGGCCGGTCCGAACAACACAATTCTTATTGCCGGATATCACAATGCTGTCTTTTTATCAACTGATGGCGGTCAGAGTTATCAATTGAAAGGAGACATATCTTATGGATATGATTATTTGAAAGTTGCCAAAATTGTGGATGCAAATACTTTTTTTCTTGCCAGAAGTTTAGGTGATATTATCAAATCCGTTGACGGCGGCACTACCTGGGATACACTGACTACCGGTACGGGACAGTCTATTGCTGATATTGCATTTCCCGATGCTTCCAACGGTTATTCTTTTGCAGCTTACGGACAGTGGATGAAAACCACCAATGGTGGCGTCAACTGGAGTCCGTTACAGGAATGGCCGTCTGTCAGTTTCTGGGGATTGGCATTTCCGGAAACGGATAAAATCGTTGTCACATCCTGGGGCGGTGGTGAAATGACCATCTCCTTGGATGACGGGATTACATGGACCTATCCGGATAACTTAGCAACCGGAACAGGAACAAACCTTTATGAATGTGAATTTCTCGATGCCAACACCGGTTTTATTGGAGGCGGATCGGGGTTCCTGGCGAAAACCACCGATGGCGGCGCAAGCTGGACCACGATTGACAACCCAATGGCTCAGTTATCAAACAAGCACATCAATGCCATGCATATCTATGACGCCAACAATATTTATGCCGGGGGCTCTTCAGGCATTATTATGAAATCTACGGATGGCGGCGACACCTGGGTCCAAATGACCAATGCGGGAACCCAGACGGTTTATGACATTTTTCAGATTGATGCAAATAAAGTCATTGCTTCAGCCGGAAGCGGACAAATTTATGTATCCTCTGATGGCGGCGCCACCTTCACCATGGCGAAAGATTACGGTAGTATGAGTATGCGTGCTGTAGAATTTCGTAATGGTGTTGGACTGGTACCGGCATCTTCCGGATTTCTTTATCGTACAACCGAAGCAGAATATGATACTCTGGTTGAAGTGTTCACCGATCCTGACGGCGATGATTTATATGATGTGGAATTTGTCGATGATAGTCTTGTATATGTTGTTGGCGAAGCTGGAAAAATCTACAAGTCTGAAGACGCGGGTTTAACTTGGATTGCAGACGCCAGTGGCTCCGACCAGACTCTGCAGAAAGTTAAATATGACGGCAACAGTCTCTGGGCTGTTGGTAAAAATGGTGTGATCCTGAAATTGGATCTTACACCTCAGCCAATTGATGAAAATGCCAACCAGATGCCGGAGTCCTTCAAGTTGCATCAGAACTATCCGAATCCGTTTAACCCGACTACGACGATTGCTTTTGATCTGCCGGAAGCCTCAACGGTTAAACTGGTTGT